>ENA-UEYL01000402-UEYL01000402.1-human-gut-metagenome-genome-assembly--contig:-NODE-402-length-45476-cov-8.989383_pt1 | contig 45476 bp, 38 predicted proteins | sample MGYA00242941_ERZ507946 | MGnify/ENA primary metagenome ERZ507946 (study PRJEB26167, sample SAMN06115482) | human gut metagenome | host: Homo sapiens | place: China:Guizhou | collected 2015-03-11...
TGCGGTGAATACGTTCCCGGGCCTTGTACACACCGCCCGTCACACCACGAAAGTTGGTAACACCCGAAGCCGGTGAGATAACCTTTTAGGAGTCAGCTGTCTAAGGTGGGGCCGATGATTGGGGTGAAGTCGTAACAAGGTAGCCGTTCGAGAACGAGCGGCTGGATCACCTCCTTTCTATGGAGAACCGATCGAGACCACGGTCTTTGATCTAAATCTCTCGTCGACGCACATCTGTCAAAATCAATATTTGGTTCCCAGGGCTTGTGCCTTGGATCATGAACCCTGAAAACTTCATAGAAGAGACAAAAAGTCTTGTATGTTGTGATGAACATATAAGCACCTCTGATCTAAATGCGAATTTAGAGATGAGTTTAACGAGAACCAAGGAACGTAAGTTCCTTAGAACTTGAAACGTCACAAGAGCAATCGAGTGATATAAGTCAAGCTACTAAGGGCATACGGTGGATGCCTTGGCACTAAGAGCCGATGAAGGACGCGGTAAGCTGCGAAAAGCCACGGGGAACTGCAAGCAAGTCTTGATCCGTGGATGTCCGAATGGGGAAACCCACCATCCGTCATGGGATGGTATCCTACGGGAGGGGAACCCGGTGAACTGAAACATCTAAGTAGCCGGAGGAAGAGAAATCAAACGAGATGCCCACAGTAGCGGCGAGCGAAGCGGGCAGAGCCTAAACCAGTCATCTTCGGATGGTTGGGGTTACGGACCTGCATCAACCGAGTCCTACCTAGTCGAATTACCTGGAAAGGTAAGCCAGAGAGCGTAAGAGCCGCGTAGGTGAAAGGAAGGACGAGGGGGCAGGGATCCAGAGTACCACGAAGCACGAGGAATTTTGTGGGAAGTCGGGGGGACCACCCTCCAAGGCTAAACACTTCTTAGTGACCGATAGCGCATAGTACCGTGAGGGAAAGGTGAAAAGAACCGCGGGAGCGGAGTGAAAGAGAACCTGAAACCGTATGTCTACAAGCAGTCGGAGCGCAAGCGACGGCGTGCCTATTGAAGAATGAGCCAACGAGTTACGGGCGCCAGCGAGGTTAAGCAGGAAATGCGGAGCCGGAGCGAAAGCGAGTCTAAACAGGGCGAATAGTTGGTGTTCGTAGACCCGAAACTGTAGTGATCTACCCATGATCAGGTTGAAGCGCAGGTAAAAATGCGTGGAGGACCGAACCGGTGAGCGTTGAAAAGCTTTCGGATGAATCGTGGGTAGCGGTGAAATTCCAATCGAACGCAGAGATAGCTGGTTCTCCTCGAAATAGCTTTAGGGCTAGCCTCAAGCAGTAAGCATAGGCGGTAGAGCACTGATCGGGATAGGGTCCGTAAAGGATACCGAACCCTGTCAAACTACGAATGGTTATGCTGCAGAGCTTGGGAGTCAGACTACGAGAGATAAGTCCCGTTGTCAAAAGGGAAACAGCCCAGACCGTCAGCTAAGGTCCCCAATGCCATACTAAGTGGAAAAGGATGTGGGGTCTCATAAACAACCAGGATGTTGGCTCAGAAGCAGCCACCATTTAAAGAGTGCGTAATAGCTCACTGGTCGAGAGGCCCTGCGCCGAAGATTCCCGGGGCTAAAGTATGGAACCGAAGCTACGGATGCGGTACTTGTACCGCGTGGTAGAGGAGCGTTCCCATCGGGTTGAAGTCGTCCTGGAAGGGACGGTGGACTGGTGGGAAGTGAGAATGTTGGCATGAGTAGCGAAAAGATAGGTGAGAATCCTATCCACCGAAAGCATAAGGATTCCTGAGCAACGATCGTCGTCTCAGGGTAAGTCGGGACCTAATCCGAGGCATGGAGCGTAGGAGATGGACAACTGGTTGATATTCCAGTACCGGCAGCAATCGTTTGAACGATGGAGTGACGCAGGAAGGCAGGTCCGCGCGAGAATGGTAGATCGCGTACAAGCGTGTAGGCTGGTGCATAGGCAAATCCGTGCACTGAGGCTGAGGCGTGATGTGGAGGGAACTTGTTCCCGAAGGGATTGAGCCTACGCTGCCGAGAAAAGCTTCTAGTGAGAAAGCTGCCGCCCGTACCGTAAACCGACACAGGTATGCGGGGAGAGAATCCTAAGGTGCGCGGGAGAACCCTCGTTAAGGAACTCGGCAAAATGTACCCGTAACTTCGGGATAAGGGTAGCCACAGTGGTGAAGGGACATGCTCCTGGAGCCTAGTGTGGTCGCAGAGAAGAGGCCCAAGCGACTGTTAACCAGAAACACAGGTGCCTGCGAAAGAGAAATCTGATGTATAGGTGCTGACACCTGCCCAGTGCTGGAAGGTTAAAGAAGGATGTCCGGGTTCGACCCAAAGCATTTGACTGAAGCCCCAGTGAACGGCGGCCGTAACTATAACGGTCCTAAGGTAGCGAAATTCCTTGTCGGGTAAGTTCCGACCCGCACGAAAGGTGTAACGATTTGGGCACTGTCTCAACGAGGGACCCGGTGAAATTGAAATACCTGTGAAGATGCAGGTTACCCGCGACTGGACAGAAAGACCCCATGGAGCTTTACTGTAACCTAATATTGGGTTCTGATATTCGACGCACAGGATAGGTGGGAGGCTTGGAGCATGGTCCTCTGGGATCATGGGAGCCGCCGTTGGGATACCACCCTTCGAATATCGGGATTCTAACCGCAGGAGTAACGATCCTCGGAACAGTGTTAGGCGGGCAGTTTGACTGGGGCGGTCGCCTCCTAAAGAGTAACGGAGGCGCCCAAAGGTTCCCTCAGCGCGGACGGAAACCGCGCGACGAGTGTAAAGGCAGAAGGGAGCTTGACTGCGAGCCAAACACGGCGAGCAGGTACGAAAGTAGGGCTTAGTGATCCGGTGGCATCCAAGTGGAAGGGCCATCGCTCAACGGATAAAAGCTACCCTGGGGATAACAGGCTAATCTCTCCCAAGAGTCCATATCGACGGGGAGGTTTGGCACCTCGATGTCGGCTCATCACATCCTGGGGCTGAAGTCGGTCCCAAGGGCTGGGCTGTTCGCCCATTAAAGTGGTACGTGAGCTGGGTTCAGAACGTCGTGAGACAGTTCGGTCCCTATCCATCGCGGGCGTAAGAGATTTGAAGGGGGCTGCTCCTAGTACGAGAGGACCGGAGTGGACGGACCGCTGGTGTACCAATTATCCTGCCAAGGGTATAGTTGGGTAGCTACGTCCGGAACGGATAAACGCTGAAAGCATCTAAGCGTGAAACCATCCTTAAGATGAGATCTCTCATAGAGTAATCTAGTAAGACACCTTGAAGATTACAAGGTTGATAGGCAGGATGTGTAAGCACAGCAATGTGTTAAGCTGACCTGTACTAATATGTCGAGGGCTTGACTTAAGAGCCAAGTTTTCATCGAAGTCCGAAAGGACAAGAAAGTCTCTTCATGAAGTTTTGAGGGCTCATGCCTTCAACTCCATAATCCGGTGGCGATAGCTAAGGGGTTCCACCTGTTCCCATGCCGAACACAGCAGTTAAGCCCTTAAACGCCGAAAGTACTCGACTGGAAACGGTCCGGGAGGATAGGAAGCTGCCGGTTGGATTGACACCTCACTTGCCTTGTGCAGTGGGGTGTTTTTCTTATGCCCGTTCCTTTCTTTTTGATCCTCTTATTTCCCTTTCAGACTGCTCTGATTGTCATGTCTGCCTAGGGATTGAAGAGGTATAAATAAAAACCATTATCATACTGAAAACTTAGTAACACTTTTACAAAAAAGAGCGACATATTGATACTTACGAAATAGAAATGTAGACTTTTCTTTACTTTCATGGTATACTTTATTCAGATAAGGAACCAAAGGTGTTCCAAAAGGAGCTGAGTCCGATGGGCTAGGATCGAGTGGGTCTTATGAAAACCAAAGGAGGTTTTATAAGATGATTGGTTCTAATGCATTCTGGATTAAAGTCAAAGAATCCTAAGAAGGGAGATAGTCCAATGGGCCACGTAGATGGAGGTTTGGAAGATAACCTCAAGGAAAGCGGTAAACCCTGGCAAGACTGATTTTTGGAAGTGAGCCTTTGAAGATAAGGATATGAACAGATCGTGTTTCTGGTAATGAATCAGTTTCGAATGGGTTATCGCGGAGCATCACACAATTTCATATAATTATGATCTTCCCATTTTCACTGATAATGATTCCGTAAAGCTTGCGAATTGGTTTGTGAGTTGATCCTAGAGCGTGGACCTTATCCTTTGGGCCTGCGATGATATATAGGTGTTGCGAAGTCTACATATGTTAGTGCAGAGGGAAACAAGAAGGGTGTGAGTCCAAAATACAATGAATCTTGACGAAGCGAATTGTTCTGGTAAAAGATGACCTTGACCGTATGTTACGCGGCGGGTCATCTTTTTTTTTTTTTATGGGAAATTATCTTTGGTTGACCCTCTTTTTCAATTCTTCTATAATGGAACTGGTTTTGAGCTGTTCCTATGCGATTCTTTATGTTGAGGGGGTTCCTATGAAACTGAAATTTACTAAAATGCAGGGTTGTGGCAATGACTATCTTTATGTCAATTGTATGGACAGAATGATTCCTGAACCTGGGAAGATTTCGGCATACGTCAGTCCACGGCACCTTTCCGTTGGTTCTGATGGGCTGATTTGTATCTGCCCGTCTGATAAGGCTGATTTTCGGATGCGCATGTTCAATGCTGATGCGTCGGAGGGCATGATGTGCGGCAACGGGTCGCGCTGCATTGCAAAATATGTTTATGATAAGGGGCTTACTCGAAAAAATCCGATTACCCTGGAGACCTTAAGCGGCATCAAGACCATCGCTATGGACGTGGCCGACGGTCAGGTTGTATCTGCTACTGTTGATATGGGAGTTCCCATAACGGATCCTCCTTCCATTCCCATGAAGTGGGAGAAAAGCACTTGTCTTGATGAGGCCATTACGGTCACTGTCGATGGGGAATCCCTTACGCTCCGCGGAACCGGTGTGTCCATGGGAAATCCTCATTTTGTAACCTTTGTTGAGGCCGTGGCCACGGCCCCTGTTGAAAAAGTGGGCCGCATCATTGAGCATTCTTCCTATTTCCCGGAACGGGTCAATGTGGAATTTGTTGAGATCGTGGATGATAACCATGTCAAGTTCCGTGTCTGGGAACGCGGCAGTGGGGAAACCCTTGCCTGCGGAACCGGTGCCTGCGCTGTTGCCTATACGGCCATTACCTTGGGCAAAGCAGGACGCCGTGATAAATTCCTTACCGTTGAAGCTGTTGGCGGACCCCTGCAGCTCAATTATCGCAGCGATGGTCATATGATGATGAAGGGACCGGCTGTCACTGTGTATGAAGGAGAGATGGAGATTCCCGATGATATCCTGGAATAAACAGATTGTGAATTTATTAAGGAATTTTCCTTAAAAGATGTACAATTTTATTGACAAGGTCATAGTTTTACACTACAATGAGGAAAGCTTATTTTTCATTATATAACCTAATTCAGTGGATGTTGAGGGGGAATTATTACCTATGGCAATTGTAAATGGAAATTATGCAAAGCTTCAGGATAGCTATCTTTTTACGGATATTGCAAAGCGAGTTGCTGCGTTTACCGCAGCCCATCCGGAAAAGAAAATCATCAAGATGGGGATTGGCGATGTCACATTGCCTTTGGCACCATGCGTAGTAGATGCAATGAAAAAGGCGGTTGAGGAATTAGGCCATAAGGAAACGTTTCGCGGCTATGGTCCAGAACAAGGCTATGAGTTCCTGCATGAGGCCATCCAAAAGTATTACGCCCGTCATGGTGTGAAACTGGATACAAAGGATATTTTTATCAGTGATGGGGCCAAAAGTGACTGCGGCAATATCACGGATCTTTTTGAAGATACAAATGTTGTTCTCGTTCCTAATCCCGTTTATCCGGTTTATGCGGATACGAACACGATGCGGGGCCGCAAGATTCTTTATATGAACGGAACCCCGGAAAATCATTTCCTGCCCATGCCTGATGACAGCGTGAAAGCGGATATCATCTATCTGTGCTCACCAAATAATCCGACAGGAGCTGTTTATACACGGGAACAGCTGGAGAAATGGGTCGCTTATGCACGGAAGAATGACGCCATCATCCTTTATGATGCAGCTTATGAGGCTTTCATTACGGACCCATCCATTCCTCGCAGCATCTTTGCCATCCCTGGTGCCCGTGAATGCGCCATTGAATTTTGTTCTTTCTCCAAGACGGCTGGTTTTACCGGAACCCGGTGCGGCTATACGGTTGTTCCTCAGGAATTGGTTCGCCGGACACCCGATGGGAGGGAACTCCATCTCAATACGATGTGGCTCCGCCGTCAGACGACAAAATTCAATGGGGTCAATTATTTTGTGCAGCGCGGCGCGGAAGCTGCCATGTCCGTCCTAGGCGAGAAGCAGTGCGGTGATATGCTGGAGTATTATCGGGAAAATGCCCGCATCATGATGCGCACCTTTGATCAAAAGGGGTATACTTACTTTGGCGGTGTTCATTCCCCCTATGTTTGGATGCAGTGCCCGAACGGGATGAAAAGCTGGGAATATTTTGATTATCTCCTGAACAAACTTGCCATCGTTGGGACCCCTGGCTCCGGTTTCGGCAGCATGGGTGAAGGATACCTTCGTTTGACTGCGTTTGGCAGTCGTGAAGGGACGATTGAAGCGATGGAAAGGATTGAAAAGGATTCACTGTAATTAGCAAAAATCATTATTATCGTGTATAATGGAAGAAATTATAATTTTGTAAGGAAGGGATGACAAACATGAAAAAATTGATTGCTTTACTTGTTATGGTTATGAGTCTTGGCCTGTCTAGCCTCGGCCTTGCAAGTCCTGCCAGTGATGCCCTTAAAATGGAAGAACAGGCTGTTGACGCTGTAATGAAGGTGCTCACGTCTAATACGGACTTGGCGACGGTTGAAACCTATTTCACACCGGAACTGAAGAAGAACTTCACGTCCGCTGCACTCAAAACCACGAAAAAGAATGTAGAAGACCAGATTGGCAAGATCTCTGATCTGAAACTGTACCAGCTCCGTCGTTTTGACAATGCGGATGAGCTTGTTTATGTTGGTAAGGCCAACAAATCCCCGAATGCCCGTGTCGTTGTAATCTTTGACACGAAAGGACGCAAACCCATGATGAATGGTCTTGTCATCATGCCCGCCGATATCCAAAAGGAAATCCAGCAGGCTCAGGCTGCACAACAGGCTAAAAACAAAAAATAATGAACTGGGGAGGAACAATCTGGGAAGAAGCTTTTCTTCCCAGATTTTTTTATGCGCAAAAGGTCCTTACTAGGCGTTTCCAGACGCTTAGCCTGCTGCAGGGAATAGGGGGAGGGGGTTTGCAAAGGTCATTGAATTTCTGTATAATAACGGGGTACAGTAGTCTCCTAAGGAGGCAAAGGGAAGGAGTCTTATTATGTCAGATTGTGATCACTGCTCTCAGTCGAGCTGCGCAGGCTGCCCTTCTGCAGGTGAGAAGAAAGTCAATCCTCAGGACGTGGCTATTCATCAATTCCTTGGCCAGGTTAACCATAAATACATTGTCATGAGCGGAAAAGGCGGCGTGGGAAAGTCTACGGTATCTGTCGATCTTGCCCTGCTTTTGGCGGAAAAAGGTTTTAAGGTCGGTCTTCTTGATGTGGATCTTCACGGTCCAAGCGTTGCCGGTATGCTTGGTTTTTCCAATGCCCATTTGATGGCAAAGAAAGATCGTCTCCTGCCTTTTGAAGTCAATAAGAACCTCTGCTTCATTTCAGCCCAGGGACTGCTGCAAAGTGAAGATGATCCCCTCATTTGGCGCGGCCCTGTCAAGATTGGCGCCATTCGTCAATTCCTTTCCGATACGGATTGGCCAGCCCTTGACTATCTGATTATTGACTGCCCGCCAGGAACGGGTGATGAACCATTGACCGTTGTTCAAACTATCCCCGATGCGGAAGCCATCATTGTGACGACGCCGCAGAAGGTTTCCTTGGCCGATGTGCGTAAGTCCGTCAACTTCTGTGACATGGCACATATCAAGATTCGCGGCATCATTGAAAATATGAGCGGCTTTATCTGCCCTCACTGTGGGGAAAAGGTTGATATCTTCAAGTCCGGCGGCGGCCGGCAGCTGGCAGAGGAAAAACAGCTGCCTTTCCTGGGGCAGATTCCCATCGATCCCATGGTCGTTGCAGCTGAAGATAACGGCAAGCCGCTTCAGGACCTTAGTGAAGGCTGCCGTAAGGCCCTTGATGACATCGTAAATAAGCTGTGAGGCAAAAGGGGAGGGGGGAGCCTTAAGGCTCCTTTTTCCTTTGGCGTTGAAGGGGAGACTTTTGCTTCCTCTTTAAGAAAGGGTGAAAACTCGTGAAAAAACGAATGATGACGGCTCTTTTTATGGGTCTTTTCGGAGTGGTTCTATCTTTTAATGCTGCAAATGCAAATGAAAAACTCCCGCTTGCTGATGGAGAACTCTTTGTTTCTCAAAAAATTGTCGATGGAGGCAAGGTCTTATATAGGGGAACGGCTGCAACCGATAACTGGAACCATGATCCGGAGGTCACTCCAGACGGTTTTGTTGGAACGGCCTTCGTACCCCGTCAAGTTGTTCTTGAAAAGATCGATGCGGCTGGGACGGGGGAAGTCAAACGGATGTCTACAGCAAAAGAAAAAATCCAAAGCGCCCAGCAGAAATATCATGGCAAGGCTTATGACCCATTTCTTGTGATCTATACAGCCATGGATACAGAAGGACGGGGCGGCCAAATGACCATTCAGAAGGCGGAACTTTTTGGCCGTTTGCTCAATGTGACAGTTGCCATTGATGACCCCAAACGTACGGATAGCCATGAGGATGAAGCTTTATTTACCGAAAGCGCTTTGTGCCTTCCTTTAAAGGACCTGCCTCAATATGGAACCCTTCTCGTTCGTTTTGCAGATGTGACAGGTCATGGACTGGGCCTTCATTATGTCCAGCTTCAACTATAAAAATTGATACAAAAAGCTGATTTATTTCTATTTCAAGAAAATAAATTGGCTTTTTTATTGACCTTTTTATGATTTAGCGTTACACTTTAGCCATTCTAGTAGAGAAAGGACGGTTAGGCATGATGCAGATTGCTTTACTTGGAGAGGCTTTTGTGTATCGTTACCAGAGCTATTTTAGCTTTGGCTATTTTGCGTGCCCACAAAAGAATGCTTGTTCTACCGTAAAGCGAGTGCCGAATCCCCCTTGTGACTGATGATAGCAGGGCGGGTTTGATGATAGGTTTTGACCGTTCAAAGCAGACTCCTTACGAGCCTGCTTTTTTATTTTTAAGGAGGATGGTAGCAATGATTATCGTTATGAAAAAAAGTGCCCCAAAAGAAGCAATTGCAGAAGTGGAAGCGGGGCTCAAGAAACGTGGCTTTACAATCCATGAAAGCATGGGGGTAAACCAAACAATCTTGGGAATTGTGGGGGATACGAGTGTTTTGGACCCTGAAGAGTTCCTCGTCAATCCTGATGTGGAAAAGGCTCTGCGCGTGCAGGAACCTTTTAAACGGGCCAATCGTATGTTCCATCCCGATGACAGCATCATCGATGTAAGCGGTGTTCCTGTAGGCGGAAAAAAGTTTACCGTCATAGCAGGTCCCTGTTCTGTTGAAAGCCCGGAACAGATGAAAAAAATCTCCCATTCCGTGAAGGAAAGCGGTGCTTCCATGCTGCGCGGCGGTGCCTTTAAGCCCCGCACTTCCCCTTATTCCTTCCAAGGGCTGGGAGATAAGGGCCTTGACATGATCCGTGAAGCGGGCAGTAGGGAGCAGCTGCCTATCGTTACGGAAATCATGTCTGCCGACAAAATTGCGGAATTTGTCGAAAAGGTGGACCTTATCCAAGTAGGGGCCCGCAATATGCAGAACTTTACGCTTCTTAAGGAGCTGGGAAAGACGAATGTTCCAATCCTCTTAAAGCGCGGGCTTTCCGCTACTATCGAAGAGTGGCTCATGAGTGCAGAGTATATCATGAGTGAGGGCAATGAAAATATCATTCTTTGTGAACGAGGCATACGAACTTTTGAGACATATACCCGCAATACCCTGGATTTATCTGCTATTTGTGCCGTCAAACGGCTGAGCCATCTGCCTGTCATTGTTGATCCCAGCCATGCGACCGGAAAATCCTGGATGGTTGCCTCCATGGCACGGGCAGCCCTTGCAGCCGGTGCTGACGGGCTGATCATTGAGACCCACAACGACCCCCAGCATGCCCTTTGTGACGGAGCACAGAGTCTTACCTTGCCAGCCTTCCATGACCTTATGGAAGACCTTCGTAAAATCGCTCCTGTCGTGGGCCGCGAGCTGTAATCCCCTTAGAAGTAAAGAAGCAGAGTAGGAGAAAGGAACCATTCACATGAAGTCACTGGAAGAAACGACGTTTGCCATCATTGGATTAGGCCTTATTGGCGGCTCCTATGCCAAGGCCCTGAAGAACCGGAAGGCCCATAGGATCATCGGCATGGACCGCAATCATATTGTTTCCCTTATGGCTAAGGATGAGGGGTATATTACAGATATTGCTGATGAGAATCCGTCCCTTTTGCAGGAAGCGGATATCATCATCTGCGCCATATATCCCGGGGGCTTTGTTTCTTTTGTCAAGGACCATGTGAAGGATTTCAAAAAGGACGTCCTGCTTACGGATGTAATGGGAATCAAAGGCAGTATTCCCGATGAAATTGATAGGCTTTTGGGACCGGAAATGGATTTTGTCCCGGCTCATCCGATGGCCGGACGGGAAGGCAAAGGATATGGTCAAAGTACCTCCCGGATTTTCGAAGGGGCGAATTTCATTCTCATCAAGCGCAAAGAAAATCGGCCGGAAAACGTAGCCTGGCTTCGTGCAATCGCCCTTCAGATTGGCTGCGGCAGGGTTGTTGAACTCTCTGCCAGGGAGCATGACGGCATCATTGCCTACACAAGTGATTTACCCCATATCATGGCGGTGTCCCTCATGAACAGTGATTCCATGCAGGAAAATATCAAGTACTTCATTGCTGGCAGCTTCCGTGATGCAACAAGGGTCGCCGATATCAATGGAACGCTGTGGTCAGATCTCTTTCTCCTGAATAAGGAACCTGTCATTGAAGAAATTGAGCGCCTTGAAACCCAGCTGGAAAGATGGAAAAAAGCGTTAAAGGAGGAAGACAGAAAGACACTCCTTGCCATGATGGATGAAGCAAAGAAGAAGAGAAGGGATATGTTCTATGGAAAAAATTAATGTTGCTCTTGGAAAGGATTCCTATACCATTGAAATCGCCCGGGGTCTGTGGCAGCATGTCGGAACAAAGATCCGCCGCCTTTCTCAAGCTGAAAAAGCGGCTATTATCACGGATGACACAGTGGATGCCCTTTATGGGAAAGCAATCGAAGAAAAACTTTCCAAGGAAGGCTTTACGGTTCGCCGTTTTGTTTTTCCTCATGGGGAAAACCATAAGACACTTGCGGTCTTTGAATCCATGGTTCGGTCCTGCGCCCAGTTTGGAATGACCCGGTCGGATCTGGTTGTGGCTTTGGGCGGCGGTGTCGTGGGAGATCTTGCTGGCTTTGTGGCCGCGTCTTATCTGCGGGGGATTGATTTTATCCAGATCCCAACAACGTTACTTTCCCAGATTGACAGCAGCGTCGGCGGTAAGGTCGCTGTGGATTTGCCCGAAGGAAAAAATCTCGTAGGTGCTTTCTACCAGCCGCGAGGCGTATTTATCGATCCAGATCTTCTTGACACCTTGCCGGTCCGTTACCTCCATGACGGCTTTGCAGAGGTCATAAAATGCGGAGCTTTCGGCAGTGCCGACTTTTTTGCCGCGTTGGAATCGCTTCCTGATGATCGGGCCATCTTTGCTGCAGCTGAATCCATCATTCATCGCTGCATCCTTATCAAGGCTGCGGTTGTTGAAAAGGACGAACGCGATACGGGAGCCCGTATGGTTCTTAATTTTGGTCATACCATCGGACATGCTGTGGAACGGTATTATCACTATGAAAAGTATACCCATGGGGAAGGTGTTGGCATTGGCATGGTCCGTCTTACCCAAAATGCGGAGCGCCTAGGCCTTGCCCAAAAGGGGACTGCCCAGAAAATCAAGACCTTGCTGGCTCGTTTTGGTCTTCCTACAGGCGTTTCCATGAACCCGGAGGACCTTGTTCGCGGCATTGCCCTGGATAAGAAAAAAAGGGGGCATGAAATTACTCTTGTGATTGTTCCGGAAATCGGTCAGCATCTTTTGAAGAAAATTTCGTTTGATGAGTTGATGCCATTTGTGGAGGATGAATGATGACGACCTTGACCTTGACACCTTCGCTTTTAGCGGGAACGGTAACGGTTCCCTCTTCCAAAAGCATGGGCCATCGTTTCCTTATCTGTGCTGCCCTTGCCCAAGGCGAGAGCTGGATCCGTGATGTCAGTTTTTCCAAGGACATTGCCGCGACTAAACGCTGTCTGGAAGCGCTTGGCGCGACCATTACGGAAGCGAAAGGGGAAAAAGGACGAAAAAACTATTTTGTAAAAGGGCAGCAGCCTCATCAAAAATCTCCTCTTATGGACTGCGGAGAATCGGGTTCAACCCTGCGTTTTCTTATTCCCTTGGCAGCCCTTGACGGCAATTGCTACAATTTCATTGGTGAAGGCGAACTGGGGACACGTCCCTTGACACCATATGAAACCATCTTTAAGGAAGAAAACCTTCAGTTCCATTATGGATCGGAGCGCCATTTTCCTCTTTCGGTCCAAGGGCCCCTAAAGAGCGGCCATTTTGTGGTCCCCGGTGATGTAAGCAGTCAGTTCATCAGCGGCCTTCTTTTTGCCTTGCCGCTCCTTCAGACGGATTCCACGATTGAAATCACTGGCCCTTTTGAATCCCAAAGCTATGTGGCACTTACCCTGTCCGCCCTGAGCACATTCGGTATCCACGTTTTCCAGGATGAGCCGCGCTTGTATCGCGTCTTAGGCGGTCAGGCCTATCGGCCCTACAGCGGCAGTGTAGAAGGAGACTTTTCTCAAGCTGCCTTCTTCCTGGTTGCCGGTGCGTTAGGAAAGGGGATATCGATTCGAGGCGTTAAGACAAATTCCCTTCAGGGAGATAAGGCAATTCTTCCAATTTTGCAGCGTATGGGAGCCAAAATTGAAGAAGGACCGGAAAGCCTAACGATTTATCCCTCAGTTCTTCATGGTATCCGCATCGATGCATCGGACTGCCCCGATCTTGTTCCCATTCTTTCCGTAGCCGCTGCCCTCGCCAAAGGCACGACGGAAATCACCCACGCAGAACGGCTCCGCCTTAAGGAATGCGATCGCCTTAAAGCTATGGCAACGGAACTTATTAAAATGGGGGCCAAAATTGAGGAGCGTCCCGATGGCCTTGTTATCAGGGGCATACCGATGCTTCACGGTGCAGGGCTGGATAGCTGGAACGATCATCGTGTTGCTATGAGTCTTGCCATTGCCTCAACGCGTTCGGACGGTCCTGTTATCCTAACCGGCAGTGAAAGTGTGCAGAAATCGTATCCTCAATTTTGGCAGGACTATGAATCATTAGGAGGAAAAATCAAATGAGTTCTACAGTCGGAATGCGGCTTCGTATGACTATCTATGGCGAATCACACGGTCCTTCCATCGGAATCGTTCTTGATGGCCTGCCGCCCAATATCACACTCGACCTAGACGCCATTGAAAAGGAAATGGCTCGGCGCGTACCAGGGCAGTCTCCTCTTTCTACCCATCGAAAGGAAACGGATCAATTCACCATTGAAAGTGGTTTTTTTGAAGGAAAGACAACCGGAATGGCCCTATGTGCCCGCATTGTGAATCACGATGCCCATTCCAAAGACTATTCCCTCCTAAAGGATGTCATGCGTCCAAGCCATGGTGATTATCCGGGATATGTGAAGGCCCATGGGGCCAATGACTATCGTGGCGGTGGGGCCTTTTCGGGCCGCCTTACAGCGCCCCTTGTCTTTGCAGGTGCTGTGGCTAAACAGCTGCTGCGCCAAAAAGGAATCGTCGTCGGTGCTCATATAGCCCGCATTGGTACGGCTTGTGATCGACCTTTCCATCCGTTGGGAGAAACTGAGGAAACGTTGCTTCACCTTGGGAATCATTACCTTGCCACATTGGATGATAAAGCGCGTGCTGTCATGGAAAGCGTCATCCGTTCTGCCCAGGAAGACAAGGATTCCGTTGGCGGCGTCATCGAATGTATGGCTCTTCACCTTCCCGTGGGGATTGGGGAACCCTACTTCGATTCTGTGGAAAGCACGCTGAGCCGGCTACTTTTTTCCATTCCTGCTGTTAAGGGCGTGGAATTTGGTGATGGATTTTCCCTTGCCGGAATGCGGGGTTCCGAGGCCAATGATCCGATGACAATCAAAGGAGATAAGGTCGTTACGACGACAAACCACAATGGCGGCATTCTAGGAGGTCTTACAACGGGCATGCCCCTTTTGTTCCGTGTTGTCGTAAAACCAACGGCTTCCATTTATAAACCGCAGCATACTGTGAATATCAAGACCCATGAGGAGACCATCCTAGAAATTAAGGGACGCCATGATCCCTGCATCGTGCCCCGTGCCGTTCCCGTTGTGGAAGCCATGACGGCTTGGGCCCTGTGTGACCTCATGCTTTGCCGGGAGCGTGAACTTTAATGGGACTGGCAAAACGTAAGATTGGATATCAAGGGGTGCCCGGGGCTTACAGTGACCTTGCAGCAACCAGCTTTTTTGAGGACACGGATTATGAAAAAAAGGCCTTCCCTTACTTTGAGGATGTTGTTGTCGCCGTCATGGACGGTACCATCGACTACGGGGTCCTTCCCATTGAAAATTCTTCCACGGGCGGCATTACAGATGTCTATGACCTGATCCGAAAATACCATACCTATATTGTAGGGGAAAAGATTATCAAGGTGGAGCACTGCCTCCTTGTCTATGGTGACACACAACTGGAAGAAATTCGGGAGGTCTTTTCCCATCCACAGGGGCTGTCCCAGTGTCATGCCTTCTTTCGTACCCATCCTTTTTTGCGGGCCGTTCCCTGCAGCAATACGGCGGAAGCTGCCCGTATGGTCGCCGAACGGAAAGAGAGAAGGCTTGCTGCCGTGGCTGGCATCAAAGCCGCAGAAACCTATGGCCTGACAGTTCTCATGCGCGGTATCCAGACAAATCAAAGTAATTATACCCGCTTTGTCATTATTGGGAAGGAAAAAGAAATCAGCCCCAAGGCAGATAAAATGACCCTTGTCGTGACCCTGCCCCATGAGCCCGGTTCCCTGTACCGCGTCCTTTCCCATTTTGATGAGGAATCCATTAATATGACGAATATCGAGTCCCGTCCCATCCCGGGACGGCCATGGGAGTATTTTTTCCACATGGATATTTTTGCTCACGAAACGGACGAAGCAGTTCAGCGGGCCCTTCGAGGCATTCAAGGGGAACGGGCTCATTATACCCTCTTAGGAAATTATGAAGCCGATGGAACCATGTTCCATCTGTAGGAGAGAAGATAGGAGATTGTCATGAAGGTAGGACTTGTAGGAAAGGTCTTGGGCCATAGTTGGTCCCCCAAGATTCATAAAGCCTTTTTTAAAGAAATGGGAATAGCAGGAACCTATGAACTTATCGAGGTTCCTCAAGATAAAATTGACCATTTTTTTGCCTCGGCAGCTCAGCATTTTGACGGCCTCAATGTCACCATTCCTTACAAAGTGAAGGCCCTTCAGCATATGCCTGCCATGAGCCAGGCCGCCCAAAAGATTGGGGCAGCCAATACCCTTGTTTTTACCAAGGAGCGGAAGGAAGCCCATAATACGGATTATCTGGGGTTTGGCAGGCTTCTTGCCCATGAAGGCATCCATCTTTCTGGAAAAAGGATCATTGTCCTTGGAACAGGAGGCGCGGCTCGTGCCGTTCTGCAGTATGTCCTCGATCAGGGACCGAAGGAAATCATTATCATGGCGCGCAATATGGAAAAAGGCAAGCGGGAACTGAGTGACTTCCTTGAGCGGGCACCGGAGGTTACCATGATGGACTATGCTCATCAGCGAGATCTTCCTTTCCATGATACCATCATCAATACGACGCCTGTGGGAATGAGCCCCCATGCGGGATTTTCACCCGTCCGTCCTGAGGTCTTTGCAAAGACGCGGGAAGCCGCTGTCGATATTGTTTATAATCCGACAGAAACGAAGTTCATGCACCTTGCCAAAAGAGCAGGCGTGCCAAGCTGTAATGGTCTTTATATGCTTGTTGCCCAAGCCATTGCCTCTGAAGAAATTTGGCTGGACCAAAAAGTAGACGGCTCCATTGTAGAGCGTATCGCAGCTCTTTTAGAGGAGGAACTGCATGGATAACCTCATTTTTATTGGGCTCCCAGGCTGCGGGAAAAGTACCATTGGAGCCCTGGTGGCAAAAGCCCTGTCCCTGCCATTTTACGATGCGGATGTCGTAACGGAACGTCTTGCTGGTGAAACCATTCCCCATATGTTTGAAAAAGGGGAAGCTTATTTTCGGACAAGGGAAACAGAAGCGATTCGTCAGCTTTGCCAAAAGGATTGCTGCGTCATTTCCTGCGGCGGCGGTGTTGTGACGAGAAAGGAGAATATGGCCCTTCTAAAAAAAACCGGAACCATCTTTTTCCTTGACCGTGATGTAGAAGCTATCATTGCCTCCGTTGATACCTCAACACGGCCCCTTCTTAAAGAGGACGCGGAGAAAGTTCGGGACCTTGACCAAAAACGGCGCCCTCTTTATGAAGGCTATGCCGATGTCAAGATTCCTGTGGGAAGCGCATTCAAAAAGACAGCGGCTTTCATTGTGGAGATTTGTAACAAGCGGACTTGATAGAATCTTCCTATGAATTCAATAGAAAACTGAATAATGACAAAATTTTCTGCCCCTTATACAATGAAGAAAGAAGAATCGGTTTTACTGTCCTGCTTCTGGAAGAAGCAGAGAAAATGGGAGGAAATGTGTCATGTTACCGAAAAAGATCCGCATCTGCGAAGTGGGCCTTCGCGATGGTCTCCAAAACGAAAAAAGAATGTTTACGACAGAGGAAAAGCTGGAACTCCTCGATGGGATGGGAAAAGCAGGCTTCAGCGTCATTGAAGTCGGGTCTTTTATGAGTCCTAAGGCAGTCCCCCAAATGGCCAATACTGATGAAGTCTATGAGAAGCTGGAGAAAGTCCCTGGTGTGGAGTATCGTGCCCTCATTGCCAATCTGCGCGGAGTGGAGCGGGCCATTGCCTGCGGCTGCAAGAAGGTAAAGCTCAATGTTTCGGCAAGTAGGGCCCATAACCTGGCAAATCTCAACCGGACGCCGGAAGAAAGTGTTGCTCGCTTTGGTGACTGCGTTACCTGCGCCAAGGAAGCGGGTCTTGAGATTTCGGGATCCATCTCCATGGCTTTTGGATCTCCTTGGGATAAGGAAATCCCCATCGGTGCTGTCGCCTCCATCGTAGAAGCCTACATGGCGGTCGGTATCAATGAGATTTCCCTTTCTGATGCATCAGGTATGGCTTTTCCGCCCCAAGTTCAGGAAATCTGTGCCTACATGAAGAAGCATTATCCTAAAAACATGTGGTGGCTGCATTTCCATAACACGCGGGGCCTTGGCATGGCCAATATCCTTGCGGGCATGCAAAGCGGCTTCACCCAGTTTGATTCGAGCTTTGCCGGTGTGGGCGGCTGTCCTTTCGTTCCTGGTGCAGCAGGCAACGTGGCAACAGAAGACGTCCTGAACCTTTGTGAGGAAAGCGGCATCGATACAGGCATCGATTTTGATAAAGCCTTGGAAGTGAGCCGCCGTGTGGCTCAGCTGGTGGCCCATCCGACGGACAGCTATCTCCTGCGAGCAGGTAAGAGCAGAGATCTATTCCGGGAGATTCCTACGGGACAAGGTAAAAATGAAACCATGAAATGAGAAAGTGGATGATTTTTATCTTTTTTTTACTAGTTTTTTGAGAAAAAAATAAGACTCATAAGGGGAGTCGTACGAAATTGGCGTCGTGCGGCTCCTTTTCTTATGTTTTTGGATGCTGTCGGGAGAATCCATGAAGAATGATAAATTCATCGAATTTATTCATGAAAAGGAAATACAGAGTGGTGATAGAAAAGGAAATCGTAGACAAAAATAAGAAAATAGATGAACAAAATTGTAAAAAGAAGGGCCCTTATCTTCCCTATTTTGATGACAAAAAGGCGTAACTATGCCTATTCTCAGGCTTCCGCCTAAAGATTGGCAAATAATATATCGATATTATTCATATATTTTTTAAAACAATGTATTGGAAATGTCAGAAAATTCATCCTACAATGGAACCATAAGAAAAGGCAGACTCATCACTTCCTGAACGGAAAAAGTAGGAGGATTCACTATGACAAGAAAAATTTCCTTGGCCTATCTTACAGTGCCGGGAATGGACCCTTTGGCCCAAGTCAAGATGGCATCAAAGGCGGGTTATGATTATGTTAGTCTGCGGACAATCCCTATGGGGCAGGCGGGGGAACCGCAGGTCCACTTGGAAAATAATCCAGGATTGTTCGCAAGTATTCAGGTTGCCTTAGAGGAGACATCCCTGCAGCCGCTCGATATCGAGTTGGTTCGAGTAAAGGAAGACCTTCCTCGTGATTACCGAGGTGCTTTTGAGTGTGCTGCAAAACTCGGATTTACAGACGTCCTTTCCAGTGTGTGGACAATGGATCATGGCTTTGCCGTCGACTGCTACGGAAAGATCTGTGAAGATGCCAAGGAATTTGGTCTCACCATGAATTTGGAGTTTCCTGTGATTTCGGGCCTTGTGAATCTGCCCGATACGCTCCAGTTCCTTAAGGAAGTCGGCGCCGATAACGCTAAAGTTCTTTTGGATATGCTCTACTGCTACTGGTCAGGCGTGACGGTGGAAGACCTCAAGAAGCTCGATCCCTCCTTAGTTGGCGTGATCCATCTTTGTGACTGCCCCAAAAATGAAAAAGCATACAAACCAGTTGAAATCATGCGGGAAGCACGGGAATATGTGGGCCGCGGTGCGATTCCCGTTAAGGACTACCTGAAAGTACTGCCTGAAGGGCCTTGTTCCATTGAACTTCCAAATAAAAAATATATAGAAACCTATGGAGAAGAAGGACACATCCGAAATTGTCTTGAAACGGCACGGGAGTATCTCACCGCAGCCGGTCTGTGAAGAAAGAAGGTCAGGAATGATGAAGGTCGATATCAATACGAAAATGATTACTCTTTTGGGACTTCCTTTGACGCAGTCCTTTGCTGCAAGGATGCAAAACAAAGGGTATGAAGCAGCTGGGCTCAATATGGTCTACTTTTATACGGAAACGGATAATGAGCATTTGGGAGATATTGTGAATGGCCTGCGATATATGAATTTTGCTGGATTTGCCGTAACAAAGCCAAATAAAGTCAAAGTGTTGGAGTATCTTGACGAACTTGATCCCCTCTGTCAAAAAATGGGGTCCAGCAACACTGTTGTCAAGACGCCAGAGGGTAAGCTTATCGGCTATAACACGGATGGCGTTGGTTTTTATACAGCCCTGACGGAAGAGGCCGGTGTGAAGGTCGATCAGTGTGTCTTCTTTTGCTTTGGCGGCGGCGGGGCGGGCCGCGCCATGTGTTCCATCCTTGCTTACCACGGGGCTCGCAAGATTTACATCACAGACAAGTTTGAAGACTGTGCCAAGTCCCTCGTCGATGACATCAACAAGAATTTTGCTCCTGTCGCGGAGTTCGTCTCCTATGGAGATTTTTCGAAACTATCGGCCTGCGATGTGGTCCTTAACGCCAGCGGCGTTGGCATGGGGCATTCCATCGGGGAAACGCCGCTCCCCAAGGAATACATGAAACCGGAACAGCTTTATTTTGACGCCTGTTATAATCCTGCAAAGACACAGTTTCTCCTAGATGCTGAAGCAAAAGGCTGCCGCATCCTGAACGGCCTTGGCATGAGCCTTTATCAGGGAGCCGCCCAAATCGAACTGTGGACGGGGAAGAAGGCTCCTGTTGAAGCGATGCGGGAAGAACTCCTCGCTATCCTTGCGGAAAAGAAATAATAGCTGAAAACAGCAAAGGAGGCATGCTGTATGCGCCTAATCAAATGGTTAGATGAACATCTTGAAGAAACCTTGATGATTATTCTCTTGATCATCATTGCTTGTGTCACAATGATCCAGGTTATTGTACGGAAAGTACCTTGGCTCACTTCTCTTACCTGGGCTGAAGAATTTTGTCGGTTCATGTGGATTTGGAGCGTATTCATTTCCCTCCCCTATACCATCCGGATGGAAAATATGCTCCGCGTCGGTGTTCTCGTCGATCTTCTTCCCCAGGCCATGAAAAAGACCATTGGAATTATCGTAGATTTAATCAATATGTTCTGTATGGGCCTGTTGGGATTTTATTCCTTTGAAGTGTTGGAAAACATTTACACCAGCCATGAATTTTCACCGGCTATGGAATGGCCTATGTGGATTGTTTATGCGGTTATGCTCTTTGGATATGTCCTGGCAACTATCAGGGCCTTTCAGGTCATGATCCTTCATTTCAAACGGTTCCATGAACGGGAACTGACCACTCTTGAACAAACCATGCAGGATGCAGCTAAGGAAGCTGAAATGGCGAAAGGAGGAGATGAATAATGGCAGCATTACTTGTATTTGTTGTATTCCTTGTCGCAATCGCCGTTTCCATTCCTATTGGAACAAGTATGATCCTGGGCTCGATTTCCCCAATTCTCCTGATGCATCGGGGCGGGTCTCTCGTCCAGCTCATCAATAATACGTTTTCTGGTGCGAACTCCACGCCGATTCTTGCTGTGCCGCTCTTTATTTTGGGCGGGGTCATCATGGCAAAAGGCGGGATCAGCCGCAAGCTCTTCAACTTCTTTGCCTTCTTCGCTGGAAGGCTCCCTGGCGGCCTTCCCTGTGCTGTTATCCTGACCTGCCTGTTCTATGGAGCCATCTCTGGTTCCGGCCCTGCCACCACGGCTGCTGTCGGTGCTATGTGCGTACCTTTCTTGACGGATCTTGGTTATGATCGGACCTGGAGTGCAGGTCTTATAGCCGTTGCCGGCGGGCTTGGCGTCATCATTCCTCCTTCCATCCCCTTTGTGCTCTATTCCCTTGCAACGGGTGTATCAACAGGTGATCTCTTTTTAGGAGGCGTGTTCCCTGGCCTGCTTATTGGCGTCATGCTCATGGCTTATGCTGTCTTCTACTGCGTGAAACATGGCGAAGACAAGGAAAAGATCAATGCTCGTATGGAAGAACTCAAAAAAGAAGGCCTTCCGAAACTATTCAAGGACAGCTTTTGGGCACTTCTTTGCCCGGTTGTTGTCTTGGGCGGTATCTACAGCGGTTTTGTAACACCGACGGAAGCGGCAACGGTATCCGTTTTCTATGCGCTCTTTGTTTCTCTCTTTATCTATAAAACCATTTCCTTTAAAGAATTGATTTCTCTTTGTGCAGAATCAGTAAAAACATATGGTGGTCTTGCTTTCGTCCTTGCTTTTGCTACGGCTTTTGGTCGTGTTCTCAGTTTAACCCGCGCCACTCGTGCCGTGGAAACCTTCATCTTGGGAAATTTCCATTCCGGCATTGCTGTCCTGAGCGTACTTGTCATTATCTTCCTGCTTCTTGGGATGGTCATGGATACAGGGCCTGCCATCATTATCCTGGCTCCTGTCTTGCTGCCAGCTTGTGAGAAATTGGGCGTCGATCCAGTTCATCTTGGTGTTATCCTCGTTTGCTGTCTGTCCATCGGACTTGCAACACCGCCTTTTGGTCTCGATCTTTTCGTGGCAGGAAATATTGCCCAAGAACAGCCCATGGATGTTGCGAAAAAGGCTGTGCCCTTTATCGTATCCTTCCTTGTGGCCCTCGTCCTCATCACTTATGTTCCTTGGTTCTCGACCTATCTTCCAAGCGTTGTGAAATAGTTCTTTTTCCCCAGGAGCCCTTTCTGGGGATCCCATGAAGGAATTCATTTTAAGGAGGTTTTTTTCATGAAGAAAACGTTTCGTAAACTGGCGGCTGCTGTATTGACTGGTGTTCTGGCTCTTTCCCTTGCTGGCTGCGGCGGTGATTCAAAAGAACAGAAATCTGCCGGGAAAGGCGAATATGCTAATCTGAAGGAAGTTGTCCTCATCGGGGCGGATACGGCCGGCAAGGGATCGGCAGGTCAACAGTTTGGAGAACTCGTTTCCAAAAAAGTTGATGAAATTACAGGTGGTAAACTCCAGATTGAATACCATCCAAACGGAGACCTCGGTGGGGATGAAGACCTGCTAAGACAGCTAAAATCTAATGATATCCAAGTTTTTGTCAGTCAGCCCGCACCGGTTGTTTCCTTTATTCCTGAAATGGCTGTCTTTGACTTGCCCATGGCTTTTGCCAAATATGATGGTTCCACGATTGATAAGGTCCTCAATAATCCGGAGTCAAAGTTCTATAAACAGCTGGCTGCTGCCTATGACAAAGCAGGTTTTCATTATATGGGCATGCTGCAGAACGGTACCTTCCGTCTTACGACGGCCAATACCAACCTGAAGGATCTCGATGCCTATAAAGGCCTTAAGATCCGCACCATGAGTAACAAGAACCATATGGCTTTTTGGACTGCTATTGGTGCAGAACCGACACCGCTTGCTTTCTCTGAACTGTATTTTGCTCTGCAAAGCGGGACGGTTAACGCGGAAGAAAACGCAGCCGATACGGTTGTTACCATGAATTTCAACGAAGTCCAGAAATTCCTGGCTCCGACCAACCATGTCCTTTATACGAATCAGCTTGCTATGAATAAAAAAGCTTATGAATCGCTTGATCCTGCTTATCAGAAAGCCCTGAACCAGGCTGTGTCCGAAGCCCTGAAGGAACTGGCACCAAAACTGGGTGAAATCGACAAGCAGAACAAGGAAACCCTTGAGAAAAAAGGCATGACCATCATCAAATATGACAAGTCTTTCTATGATCAGGTTCTTGCCCTCGATTCCGTTAAAGCGCTCTACAAGGATATCAACAGCCAGATTAATGGCATTGGTGATGTCCTCATGCAGGAACTGGATGCCGCTGCGAAAAAATAAGTAGCTCTGTGCGACAGAAAGGAAGGTGGATGTGGGATGCCTCAAAAATGATCAGCATTTTTCTACCTTGTATTCACCTTCTTTATCTGGAGCAATAACTACATCGGCGGAAAGGTGATTGCTGAGGCTGTACCGCCCTCCGTGCTTGCCATGATCCGCTCCTTTATTGGAACCATCTGTCTGTTTTGGATGGCAAGGAAGGAGCTGAAAACACCGATTGACCGGAAGGATCGCAAATGGTTTTTTCTTATTGGCATGTTGGCTTATTTTGTGACGTTCCAGATGGTGCAGCTTGGTATCAAATTGGCCGGGGCTTCCACGGCAGCCCTCATCAATTCCACCAACCCCGTTGTGATTACCTTCTTGGCAGGAATCATTCTTAAGGAACCCCTTACGGTCATTAAGCGAGTTTGTCTCTTTCTGGCCCTTCTCGGCACGTTCATTATTACTCAGGGTGCTTCTGGTTCAGGAGAAATCATGGGAATCCTCTTCATGATTATATCGGTTCTCTCCTTTGGGTTTGCCTCAATCCAGATGCGGCGCCTTACCCAAAAGTATGCCCCCATCTTGATTACGTTTTATGGGATGCTCATTGGCAGTCTCCTTTCTCTCCCTGTGGGAATCTACAGCAGTCTGCGGGAACCTGTCAGTCTGACGCCTTTTGTGGTGCTTGTTCTTCTTTACCTTGGCATCATGGGCTCTGGTGTGGCCCAGTTTACATGGACCAAGGCTCTGTCTGAACTGCCGGCAAGTACCTGTTCGCTTTTTTATCCGCTCCAAGCTGTTTTTTCTGCTGTTTTAGGCGCCTATTTGCTCGGAGAGTCCTTTACCGTTCACTTCTATTTGGGACTGCTTCTTATCTCGGCTGATATTCCCCTGAATTTTTGGGACACGAGACGGCAGTTTCCTGAAAAGGCTTGACGAAAGGCCTGTGTTTAAGGAATGATGAAGGGAAACAGAGGAGGGACCCCCATGAACCTACAATGGCTGATTTACTTTCAAACGATTGCAGAACTGGAAAACTACACTCAAGCAACAAAAAAACTCCATGTGAGCCAATCTAATCTGAGCCATGCTATGCGATCCTTGGAAGAGAAACTTGGTGTGGAACTATTTGAAAAGGATGGCCGGAATATCCGCCTGTCCAAATATGGGGAAATCTTTCTCCCTTATGTCAATAAAACGCTGGATTCCCTCGATGAAGGTGTCGCTAAACTTAAGGAATTCCTTGACCCCAATACAGGAACCATCGAACTTGCTGGTTTTCCTTCCGTGGCTCAGTTTTCAACGGACCTTATGGTTCGCTATCAGTCAGAAACAAATCGCTATGACGTGCATTTTCAGTATGCACAGATTGGCTGGTATGAAATCCATGAACTTATCGTATCTGGAAAAATTGACCTGTGCATTGCTACGAAATTTGAGGAATCGGAAGTGGCGGGTACTTATATTGGAGACCATCCCTTGGTTGTTATTGTTCCAGAAAACCATTATCTGGCGTCACGTGAAAGGGTGGATCTTCGGGAACTCCAGGATGAAAATTTTATTGGCTTCAATCAGAACGGGCAGCTTGCCCCGATGCTGCAAAAGATTTTTGCTTCCTTAGGCATTGAACCTCGGGTCGTTTCAAGGACACCCAGTGATCTCATCATTTATGGGCTGGTTGCCGGCGGACGCGGTGTATCCGTTGTTCCCTTCCCACTTACCCATTACGCGCCTTTTGGAACAAAGATCCTTTGCATTGAAAATGATATTCCCAAGCGGCGGCTCTACCTGCAGTGGAACAAAGAAAAGTTCCTCCCGCCGGCAGCTCGCTACTTCCGTGATTATGTAATCCGCAGTGAAGAAGTCTTCACGCAGTATTTTAAGAGAGTTAATATTGGTCCTGAGACCATAGGAGGATGAAAAAAATGGCAAAGAAACTGATTGCTGATTTGATGGTTGATTATCTCGAACGTCGGGATGTCAAATATGTCTTTGGCCTCTGCGGCCATACGGTCATTGGTATGCTCGATGCCCTGAGCCGTTCGAAAAAGGTGAAATATATTTCCAATCGCCATGAAGCGGTTGCCTCTACGGCAGCTGATGGCTATGCCCGCGTAACCCATAAGGCTTCTGTCGTCCTCTGCCATCTTGGACCAGGGCTGACGAATGTTTTGACCGGTGTAGCAAACGCCGCATTTGACTCCATTCCTATGGTCGTCATTGCAGGCGATGTACCGAGCTATTATTTTGGAAAGCATCCTCATCAGGAAGTCAATATGCATGGTGATGCCACGCAGTATAAGATTTTGGAACCCGTCGTCAAGCGTGCTTGGCGCGTTGATGATCCTGAATCCCTCGGGGAAATCATGGATAAGGCTTTCCGTTTGGCTGAATCGGGTCGCCCTGGACCGGTCCTCATTGATATGCCTATGGATATGTTCTCCCGCAAAGTGGAAGACTACCTATGGGATCGCACCTATAAGGACAGCCACATCACTATGAAACCGGCCCTTGATCCAGAAGCGGCCAAAGGTATTGCAAAAAAACTGGTCGAAGCAAAAAATCCGGTCCTTCATGCCGGTGGCGGCATCCTCCTTGCTCAAGCTTCGGACGAACTGGCTGCTCTTGCTGAATTCCTCGACATCCCCGTTTCCCGCACCCTGATGGGGCAGGGCTGCCTGCCAGATAATCATCCCCTCATGGTTGGTCAGACGGGCTTCTGGGGTCTTGAATTTACCCATTCCCTCACTGTAAACGCTGATGTCATCCTTGGCCTAGGCACCCGTTTTGCGGAAGCGGACAGCTCCAGCTGGTATCGGGGTGTCACCTTCGATCCCGACCATACGGAATTCCTCCAGATTGACATCGATCCCATGGAAATTGGCCGTAACTATCCTGTTTCCATCGGGGCCATTGGGGACCTCAAACTGGGCCTCAAACAAATCCTGGAAGAAGTCAAGAAAATCTGCCCTGAAGGGAAAAAGAATCCGGAACTGCGTGCCAAGATTGCCAAAGCGAAGAAAGCCTTCAAGGAAAGCAATGTTGCCATTTCTACGGATGGCCGTTTCCCCATGACGCCGCAGCGTATCCTCCATGATGTGAAAGCTGTCGTTCCGGAAGATGCTCATATCTTTACCGATGTGGGCTGGAATAAGAACGGCGTAGCTCAGCAGTTTGATGTTAACGTACCCGGCACGATTCATCACTCTTCCGGTCTTGCCACCATGGGCTTTGGTGCCTCTGCCGTTCTGGGCGGCAAGCTCGCAGCCCCCGATAAGGTCTGCCTGACCCTTACGGGTGATGGTGGCTTTGGCGTCAACCCGACTTGCCTTGCTACAGCTGTGGAGCAGGGCATTGCCTGCACTTGGGTTGTCATGAACAACTCTGCTTTTGGGACCATTGCCGGTCTTGAAAACGGAAACTATGGAACCAAGTTTGGTACCGTCTTCCAGACACCGGATGGCAAGAGCTATTCGCCGAGCTGGGCTGGTGTGGCTAAAGCCTACGGTGTAGAGTCCATCTGTGTCCAGTCTGCCGACGAATTCCTGCCGGCAATGGAAAAAGCCATGGCTACCAACAAGGAAGGCCGTCCTTTCCTCGTGGAAGCTCCCATGGAAAACATCGTTGTCCCGACGCCGGGCTGCTGGAATATCAACGATATCTATAGCCCGAGTAATCTTGTCAAGGAAGGGAAACTGGTCAAGGATGAAAAGGGCCGCTTCGTCGCACCGAACCACGCAAAATCTCATAAAGGCAAATAAGTGAGAATTGAGGGGCCTTCCGAGATGGAAGGCCCCTTTTTGATAAGACATGGTTGGCAGGATCTATCCCACAATCTTAATAGAATGCTTCTATGGGTATGACAAAAAATGGATATTGGAGAATGCTCGCCAGTCTGTTCTATAATAGAGACAAACAAGAAAGGAAGGGTTTTGCATGCAAGAACGTATGACAACGAAACTGCGTCGGCTTCTTAAAGAAAAGGACTATCTCATGGCTCCTTGCGCCTATGACGCGTTGACAGCAAAATGTATAGAAGCATCAGGCTTTGACCTCATTGGGACGACGGGCTACGGCATGCATGGTGCCATGATCGGGACGCCTGACACGGGTCTTTTGGGGATGAATGAAACGGTGGCTGCTCTCAGCAAGATGCAAAATGCCGTTGATATTCCTATCCTCGCTGATGGGGAAGGCGGCTATGGCTCCGCCCTCAATGTTATCCGTATGATCCGGGAATATGAAAAGACCGGCATTGGAGGCGTCTTCATTGAAGACCAAACCCAGCCGCCTAACTGCCCCTTCATTATGAAACCTCAGCTCATCAGCAAGGAAGAAATGGTGGGCAAGATTAAAGCTGCCGTTGATGCTCGCCGTGACGATGACCTTGTCATCGTAGCTCGGACCGATGCACCCTTTGAAGAAGCGGTTGAAAGAGCCAATGCCTACATGGATGCCGGTGCCGACATGGTCAAGATTCTCCCTAAGACCCATGAGGAACTGCTGAAGCTCCCTAAATTGGTCCACGGACCGATTCATCTGGGCCTTTATGTAGGAAAAGGTATCAATGACGGCATGACCGCAAAGGACTGCGGGGAACTGGGCTATAAGATCATTACTTTCCCCATGAGCTGCCTTTTCGCAGAAGTCGCCGCTGTCATGAAAGTTCTGAAGTATATCAAGGAAAACGAGATGGCCGAGGGCTATCCTGGTGATCTTATTGCCTTTAACGACTACCTGAAATTCATCGGTGTCGACAAGATTAAGGAATACGGTAAGAAATACCTGAAAGGGCCACAGTACGACGGGCTTTTCTAAAATGGAACTAAAAAAGGACTGCCTTAGGGCAGTCTTTTTTTTGGGGGCTGATATATACAGGTTATAATGGTGTTGAAGCGGCATAGTGCTGCACGATCCAGTTCCGCACTTTCTTGACAACGGGCGAGAGGGGACGGTTCTTGTCCCAGCTGAGGTAGACCGTACGGAAGAACTCCTGTTCATTTTCATTGATGGGAATGGCGATAACCCGTTCTGTTTGCATGGCGGGGACTTCAGGGAGAATGGACACGCCAAACTTCAGGGCTACATACTGCAGGGCTGTATTGCATTCCTGAACTTCAAAGACCATATTGGGAATCATGGAGCGCTTGATAAAGGCCTGGTCAAGCTGGGCACGAAGACTGCTCGTCTTGTTGAGGAGAACCATCGGTTCCTTGGCAAAATCGGCAAAGGTCACGGAACTTTTCTTAGCAAGGGGATGTTCCAGGTAAACCGTGAGATATAGTGGCTGCTTGGTCATGGTGACGCCTTCCAAGGCCTCATCTCTTCCTGTTGTGAACGCAAGGTCCAGCTTTCCGTTTTTAAGTTGTTCACAGATATTGTAGGACGTGTCTTCCATGAACTGGAACCGAATGTCCTGGTTTTCTTTTTCTTCATAAAGGGCTTTCACGATGGGGGGAACCAAGGAAGCAGAGATGGAGTGGAAATAGCCCAGACGGATATTCATAGGGGCTTTATCTTTCATTTGGCGCAGCGTTGCCTTTCCCTCTTCCAATAGGGCCATTGTTTTTTTGACATAGGGAAGGAAGCGTTCTCCATAGGGCGTTAAGGCAATTTTACGTTTTTCTCGTTTAAACAGACTGATCCCCAGTTCCTTTTCCAGCTCGGCAATGGAATAGGAGAGGGAAGGCTGGGAAATATGGAGTTCTTCCGCGGCGCGGGTATAATGAAGGACCCGTGCCAAGGTTTCAAAATAAAGAAGCTGTAGTAGGGTCATGGAATCACCTCGTTTGTGCATACATACTCTCATCTATTGTATCATGAGAGCCGGTCCTTGGATACGGAAAAACAGGAAAAGCCTTTTGTTGGGGAGATTTTTAGAAAAAATTCAGAATAACACGAAGAGTTTGATAGAAGTGCTCTATGAATAGATGAGAAAATGCGTATTGGACTTTCATGCCTATCTACGGCATACTAAAGGCAGATGAGATGTATCGAAAATTTCGGAAGGGTCTCTTTACGGCGGCCTTTCCCCTGTAAAAAGGAGCGTTTACTTATGGCAAAAGAAGTTACCCCAGAACAGATTGCTCAAATCGATGAAATGGTTGCCCGTGCCCATACGGCTCTTGATATTATTGCAACGTACGATCAACAGCGCGTTGACCGTCTCTGCCAGGCTGTTGCAGCCGCCGTCTGCGATATGAAGGTCTGGGCGCCGATCTGTGATGAAGCTGTTGACGAAACTTCTCTTGGTGATAAAGTGACCAAGAGAAACAAGAGAAATAAAATTAAGTTGATTCTCCGGGACTGCCTGCGTCAGCCCAGTGTCGGCATCATTGAAGAAAATCCTGAAAAAGGACTTGTGAAGTACGCCAAACCGGCTGGTGTCATCGCTTCCCTCGTTCCGACGACGAACCCTTGCTTGACTCCTGCTGGTCAGATTGTATACGCTATCAAAGCACGTGACGTCATGATCTGCTCTCCCCATCCGAGAGCCAAGGTCGTAACGAATAAGATCATCGACATCATCCGTGCGACCCTCGTTCGCGAAGGAGCTCCGGCAGATATCATCCAAGGCATTAAAGATCCGTCCATCAACCTGACGAAAGTCCTCATGGAACGCTGCGACCTCGTTATTGCAACGGGCGGCCGTCCCATGGTCAAATCTGCTTATTCTTCCGGTACACCAGCCTATGGTTCCGGTGCCGGCAATGCAACGGTTATCATTGATGACACGTGCAATACGCCGGAACGGCAGAAAGAAGCCGCTGAAAACACTCGTATTTCCAAGACTAGTGACTTTGGTTCTGGCTGCTCCTGCGACGGCAACCTTGTCATCCATGAATCCATTTATGATGACTTCGTTAAGGCTCTTGTCGCTGAAGGCGCATACCTTGCCAATGAAGAAGAGGCTGAGAAACTGAAGAAAGTCATGTGGGATGAGACAGGCCACCGTCTGCCGAACACTGTTGCCATCAGTCCTCAGAAACTGGCCCTTGCTGCTGGCTTTGAAATCCCTGAAGACCGCAAGTTCATTGCAGTAACGGGCGGCGGCATCAACGATATCGGCAAGGAACACTTCTTCTCCAGTGAAAAACTGACGACCCTCCTGGCCCTCTTCAAATATGAAGGCGAATTCGAAAATGCCCTCACCATGATGCAAGCTCTCTTCAATGTAGGCGGTAAAGGCCATTCCTGCGGCATTTACTCCTTCAGCGATGACCACATCCATCGCCTGGGCATGGCTGCCCCTGTTTCCCGCATCATGGTCCGTCAGCCGAACAATCGCGGCAACGCCGGCTCTGCTTGGAACGGCATGCCTCCGACTTCTTCCATGGGCTGCGGCACTTGGGGTGGCAACATCGTTTCTGAGAACATTACCCTGAAACATTATATGAATACCACATGGGTTGCTCGGCCGATTGCCAAGGATATGCCTTCCAACGAGGAACTCTTCGGTGACTTCTTCAAGCCGGGCATGGACGAAGAATAAGTAAGACCTTTATAGAAAATCCTTTGGGAAAGCGCCTCCTCTATCTCCGTTTTCCCTTCCTACTTAGTACAATGCAGCAGAAGGTGACTTGCTCCCTTCTGCTGCATTTTTGGTGCCCAAAGCTTGCCTTGGGAAAAATTTTCAAGTAAGATGGAAACATTACAGAACCACAAAGGGCCTGCCCTTATCGGGGCGGCCATGAAAAGGAGAATTTATGAAACAATTCCAAGGAAGTGATACGTATATTGCCTCGCCGGAGCTTGTTCGCAGCGTCAACATTGCAGCGGCACTCCAAAAACCGCTCCTCATCAAAGGAGAACCGGGAACGGGCAAGACCATGCTGGCCCAGTCCATTGCGGACAGCCTGGGCATGAAGCTTTTCATTTGGAACATCAAATCCACGACAAAGGCTCAGGACGGGCTCTATGTCTATGATACGGTGCAGCGTCTTTACGACAGCCAGTTTGGTGCCGAAGGGGTGGATGACATAAAAAAATACATTCATCTGGGCAAGCTGGGAGAGGCTTTCTGCGAAGACGAGCAGAGCGTCCTTCTCATTGACGAAATCGATAAGGCGGACTTGGAATTTCCTAATGACCTTTTGTGGGAACTGGATCGCATGGAATTCCATATTCCCGAAACGGGGGAGACGGTCCGAGCCAAAAAGCGGCCCGTTGTCATCATTACGTCCAATGCGGAAAAGGAACTACCGGACGCTTTCCTGCGCCGCTGTATCTTCCACTACATTGCCTTCCCAGAACCGGACATGATGCGCCAAATCATTCATGCCCATGATCCCAACTTGGAGGAATCCTTGGTCAATGCGGCCATTAAGGCGTTCTACAACCTCCGCAAGCTGAGCGGCCTTTCCAAGAAACCAGGTACCTCGGAACTTCTTGACTGGGTCAGGGCCCTTGTCATTGGGGGCATTGATGCGGAGATCCTATCTGAAGAGCTTCCTTTTATTGGCGTACTTCTCAAAAAGACAGAAGACTTGAAACGCGTGGGGTATTGAGATGTTTACGGATTTTCTCTATCTGCTTCGGGCCTATGGACTGCCTGTGGGGCTTGTCGAGTGGACGGCCCTCATGGATGGACTCCGCTTGGGCCTTGAAAAGGAAAGTCTTATGGAGTTCTACCACATGGCACGGGCCATCTTGGTCAAACGGGAAACCGATTACGACCGTTTCGACCAAGCCTTTGCAGTTTATTTCAAGGGCCTGGCAGATCATGCGGACCTATCGGAAGAGATGGAACGATGGCTTTCCCACGCCCTCACCCTATCAGCTCCCGATTTTGAAGCGGCCCGCCTCCTCTGGGAGAACAAGAGCCTTGAAGAGATTCGGGAAATCATGCGCCAGCGTATAAATGAGCAAAAAGAGGAACACCATGGCGGCAGTAAATGGATTGGTACGGGCGGTATTACGGCCTTTGGCCATTCGGGCTATGCTCCTAAGGGTATCCGTATCAGGGGTCAGCGCGGCGGAGGGCACGCCTTGAAGGTGGCCGAAGAACGTCATTTCCGTGATTTCCGTGATGACCATGTGCTTGAAATCCGCCAGTTCCAGGTTGCCCTGCGTAAGCTGCGCCGCCTTTCGAATCGGGAAGAGACCCCGGCTGCGGAACTGGATGTGGAGGGCACTATTGCTGCAACGACGAAAAGGGGCGGCCAACTGGAAATTGTCATGAAAAAACCTCGCAAGAACCAGACCAAACTGCTGCTTCTCATGGACAGCGGTGGCTCCATGGATGCCTATATTACCCTTTGTACACGTCTTTTTCAGGCTGTTCACAAAGGGCACCATTTCAAGGACCTCAAGACCTACTATTTTCATAACTGCTGGTACGAGAATTTCTTTCGGGACCCCAGCTGCGTCTGGTCCAATCGGATTGCGACGGAAGCGGTCCTTCATAACATCAAGAGTGAATATAAGGTTATTGTGGTTGGGGACGCTCATATGGGGCCCTACGAGCTCCTTGCCGTGGATGGGAACATCGATGACTGGCATGGCAACGAAAAGCCTGGCCTTGAATGGATCCAGATGGTAAGGCGTCACTTTCCTCATATGGTCTGGCTCAATCCTCTCCATGAAAAGCTCTGGCATTATGACTACAGTATGCGGACCGTGGGCATCATCGCAAAGCAAGTACCCATGTTTCCCCTTACGTTAAGAGGTCTTGAAAAGGCCATTGACCATCTGCAGAAATGAAAAAGACTGTGAAGACGCGGGATTTTCCGCTCCTTCACAGTCTTTTTTGGCTTTTGTCAGTTGAGGCTCTTGAGGTAAATGGAAAGCTGGTTGGCCGGCAGCTGTCCCGGGGCGGAAGCCTTTCCAGCCGTGCCAAAGGTTACGGCTGATCCGAAAACTTCGCCGCAGATACGGCTGATGACGCCTAATTTCCCCATGCTCATGGTAATGACTGGCGTCGTGTTATGTTCTTCCTTCATGGCAAGGGTTGCATCAAGAAGGCGTAAAACATCCCGTTCCGAGCGGGGCGTGACGGCAAATTTCACGATGTCTGCACCAAGATCCTGCATCTGGCAAAGGTTTCCTACAATGACATCGCGGTCCGGTGTATTGATATTATTGTGACGGCTGACAATTACCTTGACGCCAGCCTTATGGGCTGCTTCGACGATGGTGCGCACAGCCTTATCACCGCGAGACAGTTCGACATCCACAAGATCGATGAGCCCGCTGTCAATGACGGCAAGGTTCAGGGCCACGTAGTCCGCGGTGTCGATTTCAAGGACGCCCATTTCGACACTCGTCCGGATGGTGAAGAGGATTGGGTCTTCAGGCAGGGAATTTCTCAGATACATCATAGGTTTGATACGGACTTCTGGATCGGCAAGATCTTTATAGAAATCAGCGCGCCACTCAATCATGTCGTGGGGAGAATTTTCGATGAGCCGGACTGATTTCTTGACGCCGTCAAGATCTGTATCCGTAATGGGAATGCAGATTTTGGGAATCCCGTCACCGATTTTTACATTACGTACCTTTACTACTCTTGACATATCTTGCCCTCCTACTTTGCTTCTATGCTTCTGTATTGTCAAAAAATAAGAATAAGTGTATTCTATGGTGAGACGCACGATTTGTCAAATCAAAGCTGGAAAAGGGCCGCCTTTGTTCTAATGGACAGAATGAACTGTATCAGGTTGAACAGACGCTTGCCCAATGATGAAAATGATGCATGAATCAAGGAGGAGCCCTTTGTGAAAAATATAATCTTCATTGGCATGCCTGGGGCGGGCAAAACGACCATTGGAAAAGAAGTGGCTCGCATCCTGGCACGTCCCTTCTTTGACAGTGATGTTCGGCTAAAAGAAAGGATCCATCGGGACATCAAGGAACTATTTCGGGAAAGCGAGGCAGCCTTTCGCCGGGAGGAAACAGAAACCCTGCGGGAACTTTGTCAAAAAGAGGAAATCGTTCTTTCCTGCGGTGGTGGCGTTATCAAAAAGGCCGAGAATGTGGCTCTTCTTAAACATGGGGGCTTCCTCATTTTTCTGGACCGTCCCCTTGAGGCCATCGCTTCGTCCGTGGACCAGACGGGACGACCTCTGCTTTCTTCATCAAAAAACCGTCTCAAAGAGCTTTATGATGAACGCTATCCCCTTTATCTTGCTGCTGCAGACCTATATATTCCCGTTCAGGGCGGTATCCAGGAAACCGTGGGGGACGTTCTTGCCGCGCTGATAAAAACGGGCCTGGTTGATGGCTAAGGCCCTTTTTGTTATGCTATAGAAAGAAAAAAGGACAAGCGCTTCAAATAACCTCAGCCAAGGAGGCACGACATGGAACCTACGTTACTCAAGGAATGGCTACCCGTTTTTGTGATTGGTGCAGTCACTGTCATTGTCTATATGCTGTTTCGCATCCTATCTACACGGGCCATTCGCTTTATCCTCAATAAACTGCCTGATGATGCAGACCAGAATATCGCGACAGCCCTTTATAAACCTGGCCGCCTTGCCATCATTTCCAGCGGTATTTATTTTATGGCCCAGACAGCACCCCTTGATGTGCCACGAATCCAGACTTTTGTACAACATGTCATGGCGAGCTTTGTCATTATTGCATTCCATTGGGTTTGGTACAATTTTTTCAGCTCTACGAATTACGTTTTTTCTTTCTTGACGAAAAAAGGCAAATGGAGTCTTGATGCGACCTTGGGAAACTTTATTTCCATGTGCCTGCGCATCCTTGTTATCTGTTTCTGCATAGCTGCCGTTGTGAGCTTCTGGGGCTTTGACATCAGCGGCTTTGTCGCCGGCCTTTCCATTGGCGGACTTGCTGTTTCCTTGGCGGCCAAAGATTCTCTTTCCAATATCATTGCCTGCTGCATCATTATGCTTGATCATCCGTTCCGCATTGGTGACTGGATTGTCTGCAATGAGATTGAAGGGGCTGTCGAATCGATTTCTTTTCGCAGCACGAATGTCCGTACCCTGGCCCAAGGGCTCGTCAACATTCCTAATTCCCTGATCATTTCAACGCCCATCGTCAATTATTCTGTACGGGAGCGCCGCCGCATTGAAATGACGGTCGGCGTGACCTACGATACGACAAGCGAGCAGATGAAGACCCTTATTGAGGACCTGACGGAAGCGTTGAAAAACCATCCTCAGATCATCAATCAGGACATTTCTGTCGCCTTTACGGACCTTGCTGACAGCAGCCTCAATATCCTCATCATTTGCCACACGTATGAAACAAGCTATGCCGCTTATCTCAAGGTACGTGAAAAAGTGAACCTCCTTGTCATGGATATCCTTGCAAAAGACGGGGTGTCCTGTGCTTTCCCGAGTAGGAGCATTTATGTGGAGACCCTTCCCAGCGAAAAAAAATAGGTTCTTCACTAAAATAATAAACAATTTTTCAGCCAAAAGAACGCTTTTTTCTTTTGGCTTTTTTTCTTCCATGCTATAATGGTAGAAACCTGAATTTATGAGGAGATGGACCTATGACGTTACGTGAAGATGCCCAGATCATTATGGATAAAGCTCTGGCTGCGTCCCTGCCCGATGCGGCCGTTGAAAAAGCCTTGAAGAATAAAGTGTTTGGCAGCGGACGGATTGTCGTCGTTTCCATTGGGAAAGCTGCCTGGCAGATGGCAAAGACGACGGTCGCCCTTTTGGGGGACCGCATTTCCGGCGGTATTGTCATCACCAAATATCAGCATGCCAAAGGGGCGTTGCCGCCCCTTGAAATCTACGAAGCGGGGCACCCTGTCCTCGATGCCAATTCCGTTGCCGCGACGGCTCGCGCCATTGATATGGTCAAGGATCTTGGCCAAGATGATACCGTTCTTTTTCTTATCAGCGGCGGTGGTTCTGCCCTATTTGAAAAGCCTCTTATTCCGCTTTCGGAACTGCAGAAAATCAATTCCGATCTTTTGTCGAGCGGGGCCGATATTGTTTCCATGAATACGGTCCGCAAGCGCTTCAGCGCCGTTAAAGGTGGAAAATTTGCTCAGATCTGTGCCCCTGCCAAAGTGTATGCCATTGTACTTTCTGATATCATTGGCGATCCTTTGGACATGATTGCTTCTGGACCGGCCTATCCTGACACGTCGACGCGGGAGGATGCCCAAAAGGTCATCGAGCGTTACAAAGTTATTCTTTCCCCGGAGGCAGAGGCCTGTCTTGCCGTGGAAACGCCTAAGCGCCTTGATCATGTTGAAACGGTTGTCACCGGCAGTGTGACGGAGCTTGCGAAAGCCGGCAAAAAGGCGGCTGAAGCCCTGGGCTACCAAACCCATATCCTGACGTCCAGTCTTGATTGTGAAGCTCGGGAAGCCGGGAGCTTTCTTGCTGCTATGGGACGTGAATATGCTGGCTGCGGGAAAAAGATGGCTTTCCTGGCTGGCGGGGAAACGGTGGTCCATCTTCGTGGCCGGGGAAAGGGCGGGCGCAATCAGGAAATTGCTCTTTCTGCCGCTCGCGGGATTGCCGGTCTTTCCAACGTGGCGGTCTTCTCTTTTGGCAGTGACGGGACGGATGGACCGACCGATGCTGCTGGTGGCTACGCTGACGGTTCGACGGCAGCTCGTCTTTTGGAAGTCGGCCTTTCCATTCCCGACGTTCTTGAACGCAATGATGCCTATCATGCCCTTGAAAAATCGGATGGACTTCTTGTTACAGGCCCAACAGGGACCAATGTCAACGATCTGTCCGTGCTTCTTATTGGCTGATGACGACGTTAAAAAGCACCCTTTTTGCAGTTTTCTGCAAAAAGGGTGCTTTTTCTGCTAAAGTGAGCGAAAACTTTTGTACTCTATTAAAAATATGAAACAAAATACATATATTAATTAAATTTATGACATATATTTGATAAAGTCGGTATATGGTCGTATACTGGGAACATAACGGGAAGCAAAAAATAGAGGACAGAGGAGTGATTGCTACGGATAAGCTTACACTGAAAGAAAAGGTTTTTGCTGCGATTGATGCCGCTCGCGATGAGCTCTTTGACTATGCCAAAAGCGTGGCCAAGGAACCCGAGTTTGGTTTCAGGGAATTCAAGACGGCGAAAAAGGTAGAGGCCCAATTTGATAAACTGGGGATTCCCTATCGGAGCCATCTTGCCATTACGGGTGTAAAAGGCCTGCTCAAAGGAGGAAAACCAGGACCTACCATTGCCATCTTAGGAGAGCTGGACGCCATCAGTTCCCCGGATCATCCCTTGGCTGATCCCGATACGGGCGCGGCTCATGCCTGCGGACACCATATGCAGCAGTCCGCAATGCTCGCTGCCGCTTATGGGCTCGCCCGTACCTATGCGCTTGATGAGCTTTGCGGCAATGTCGTTTTCTTTGCCGTTCCTGCCGAAGAATATGTCCAGCTTGCTTATCGGAAGAAACTGCGCAGGGAAGGTAGGCTCCACTATCTTCATGGCAAGGGACAGCTCATCTACGAAGGTGAATTTGATGATATCGATATGGCCATGCAGATGCATTCCAGCAAGAAAACGCCGGAACCGACGGTTGCAGTGGGTACGAGCAGCAACGGATTTGTTGGTAAGACCATCCAATATGTAGGGCGCTCCGCTCATGCTGCTGACGCGCCTGATCAAGGCATCAACGCACTTAACGCAGCCATGCTTGGCATTATGGGCATCAATTCCCTCAGGGAAACGTTCCGCGATGAAGACGCCATTCGCGTTCATCCAATTATTACCAAAGGCGGGGACCTTGTAAATAATGTTCCCGATGATGTACGGATTGAAACCTATGTGCGGGCCAAAACGATGGAGGCCATCGAAAAGACCCACAAAAAGGTCGATGCTGCCTTGCGGGCTGGCGGTATGGCCATTGGTGCCGAAGTCCACATCGACACGATGCCCGGTCATTTGCCCCTAGTTTGTAACGCCACACTTAATGAACTCCTGGTGGAAAATGCCAAGGAAGCGTTCCCCAGTGTCAAGATCATCAATGCTGGCCATTTCAGTGCTTCCACAGATATGGGGGATGTTTCTCATCTTATGCCCGCTATTCATCCTTTTATTGGGGGAACAGACGGACTCCTTCACGGCGCCGATTTCAAGGTTGTCGACTTTGACGCGGCCGCGCTTCTGCCTGGCAAGGCCTTTGCCGGTATGGTCATTGATCTTCTGGCAGACCATGCCCAAAAGGCCAAAGCACTTTTGGACCACTATGAACCCATCCTGACAAAGGATGCCTACATCAAGAAGCTGGACAGCTATTTCAGCGAGGAGGAACCATGAAGAACATCAAACTGCATGTCTGTGTCATGCTCATGATCGTGATTGCTGAACTGATTGGCGTTAAATCCTTCAGTGTCGGCCCAGGAAAGATTGTGCTGCTGCCCATGCTTTATGCCCTCATCATCGGAATCTTTACGACGCCGCGCTTCCTTAATATTATGAAGCAAAAGGAAATGGAAGATGCAAGTTCCTTGATAGGGCTGACGCTCATGCTCCTCATGGCTCGCTATGGAACCCTTGTAGGACCAACCCTGCCCAAGATCATCAGCGCCAGTCCGGCCCTAATTTTACAGGAATTTGGGAACTTGGGCACCGTCCTTGTCGGGGTACCGCTTGCCGTGTTCTTTGGACTCAAGCGGGAAACCATCGGTGCGGCCCATTCCATAGCCCGTGAACCGAATATTGCCCTTGTCGGTGAACGCTATGGCCTTGATACCCCAGAAGGTCGCGGTGTTATGGGTGTTTATATCAGCGGCACCGTCTTTGGAACAATCTTTTTTGGCCTCATGGCCAGTTTCTGCGCTGCCCTTGGAATCTTTCATCCTTACGCGCTTGCCATGGCATCTGGCGTTGGCAGTGCAAGTATGATGTCGTCCGCTGTCGGTGCGCTTGCCGTCATGTATCCCCAGATGGCAGACCAGCTAGCTGCTTTTGGTGCTGCCAGCAATATGCTCTCTGGTCTCGATGGACTTTATATGTCGATTTGGCTTGCCCTGCCGCTCGCGGAATACCTCTATAAAAAGTGCTGTATCGTAAAATATGGTCACGTACTCACGAAGGAGGAAGAACAATGATTGGATATAATCTGGCAGAAACTTTTGCTATCCTGCTTCTCATGAGTATCGAAGGGGCGATTTCCAATGCCCTTTCTGGCGCTGGCGGTGTGATTGAAGGCCTGCCTGGGCTGTTGATCCTTGTAGGGATTTCCATGGCGGGAATCCTTCTTGGCAAATATATGCCGGGAAAGATTCCTGCTGTTGCCTATGTTGTTACGTTAGGCTGTATCTTGACGTATCCGGGGTTCCCTGGAAGTGATGTCATCAACTTTTATATGAAGAAAGTCGGGTTCGTTTCTCTTTGTACACTCATCCTTGCCTATGCCGGTGTTTCCATCGGTAAGGATATGGATGCTTTTAAGTCGACAGGGTGGCGCATCGTTATCTTGAGCTGTGTCATATTCGCCGGCACCTATTTGGGTTCCGCCATCATTGCCCAAATCATCTTAAAGGCCATTGGCCAGATTTGACCATTTCAATGAAAAAGAGGCTTGCCGAACAGGAATTGTTCAGCAAGCCCTTTTTGATGTCTTTGGAAAAAGGGAGCAGGGTGCTCATTATCCTTTTCCCAATGGACTTCAGTGCTTTTTCTTTTTCTTATCGTCAAGGTATTCGCCAATGATCTTGACGGCACAGTAATCCCCGCACATGGAGCAGTATTCATCCGTACTCTTGTTCTTGGCATTGCGGATGGCACGGGCTTTTTGAGGATCGATGGCAAGTTCCATTTGAGCTTCCCAGTCAAGTTTTTTGCGAGCTTTTGCCATCGCAAGATCCTGGGCCAGCGCCTGGGGAAGACCCTTTGCAACATCAGCCGCATGGCCTGCTATGCGGGCAGCGACAACCCCTTCACGAACGTCATTGAGATCAGGCAGTCCCAAATGTTCAGCTGGAGTGACGTAGCAGAGAAAATCGGCTCCGCTGACAGCCGCAAGGGTTCCGCCAATTGCAGAAGTAATGTGGTCGTAGCCCGGCGCAATATCGGTCACAAGGGGACCCAGCACATAGAAAGGAGCTCCGTGGCAGAGCCGTTTCTGCAGCTGCATGTTTGCGGCAATCTGATTGTAAGGAACATGTCCCGGACCTTCTACCATGACCTGGACGCCTTTTTCCCAGGCGCGGTCCGTCAGTTCCCCAAGGGTGATGAGTTCCGTGATCTGGGCCCGGTCCGTTGCATCAGCAAGACAGCCAGGCCGCAGCCCGTCGCCTAAGCTGATGGTTACATCGTAGCGGGCGCAGATATCAAGGATTTCATCAAAATGTTCATAAAAGGGATTTTCCTTATTGTTGGCGAGCATCCACCCGGCAATAAAGGAACCACCGCGGCTTACGATATCCATTTCGCGTCCTTCGGCAATGAGGATATCAACGGCACGGCGCGTGAGACCGCAGTGCATAGTCATGAAGTCAGCCCCGTCACGGGCCTGTTGCTCGATGACTTCAAAGATGTCATCTTTCGTCATATCTGTCACTTTGCCATGGTTGCGGATTGCCGTAACCGTGGCTTGATAAATGGGAACGGTACCGACCATGACTGTCGAATGCTCGATGATGGCACGGCGGGAGGCATCGATGTTGTTGCCTGTTGAAAGGTCCATGACTGCATCGGCACCGGCTGCGATGGCCGCATCCAGTTTTTTCAGCTCGGGCGCGGGATCGGGGTAGGCCGTTGAAGTCCCGATATTGGCGTTGACCTTTGTCGAAAGTCCTTCCCCGACACCGCGGACCTTGAGGTTTTTATGGTTGATATTGGCGCAGATGGCAATGGTTCCCTTGGCCACACGCTCTCGGATTGTTTCTGCGGCCAGCCCTTCTTGGCGCGCGACTTCCTTCATTTCTTCCGTAATGATACCGGCAAGGGCTGACTGTCTTTGAGTTTTCATGAAAATTTCCTCCTTGAAGATAATAAGAAAGAGACCGCTTTTTCCGTAGAAAAGCGGTCCCTTGGTTGGTCTTTTTTCATTTCCAGCCCGGCCGGCACACTTTCCTACGTCGGTATTAACCGCATCAGGTACAAAGGGTCGGCCAAAGGGCCTCTCAGCGAATGCGCACCCCCAGTGTTACCGTGGACGCAAGAAGCGTCCATCTGCAGTCATTGTAACAGATGCTTTTGTAAAATGCAAACGGCTCATCCTTTTCGTTTCATGGGTACAATGGGAAGGAAGCAGCTTTTTCTTATGACGCAAGAAAACAAAAGCAAACGAAAGAGAGAAAAAATCAGTACTTGATTCAAGGCTGAGGGAAAGGGGCCTCAGCATTGTTCCATTTCATGATACGTCTTATTTTTCAGATAATTATACATTTCCCATTATCAAGTAAATTGTAGGGAAATTGGAGAAAAATTTATTTGTGATTATATTAAATTTGTTATATAATACAGGAGATTAGAGAGACTGAATGGAATGATATCGTTCATCCCAGATCGGTCACTTTTCTAAGAAAGAGGGGCTTTGAACAATGGCAAAAAAATTTAAGACCATGGATGGTAACACCGCCGCTGCGTATACTTCCTATGCGTTCAGTGATGTTGCCGCAATCTACCCGATCACTCCGTCTTCTCCGATGGCTGAAGTCAGCGATGAATGGGCTTCCCATGGAAAGAAGAACATCTTTGGTCGTCCTGTCAAGATCATGGAAATGCAGTCCGAAGCTGGTGCTTCCGGTGCTGTACACGGCTCCCTTGCCGCTGGCGCACTGACCACCACCTATACCGCATCCCAGGGTCTGCTCCTGATGATCCCGAACATGTACAAGATCGCTGGCGAACTGCTTCCTGCAGTTTTCAACGTTGCTGCTCGTGCACTGGCTACCAGCTCCCTGAACATCTTCGGTGACCATGCCGACGTTATGGCTTGCCGGCAGACCGGTTTTGCACTTCTTGCTGAATCCGGTGTACAGGAAGTCATGGACCTGACCGCTGTTGCCCATCTGGCTGCTATCAAAGGTCATGTTCCTTTCCTGAACTTCTTTGATGGGTTCCGTACTTCCCACGAAATCCAGAAAATTGAACTTTTGGACTATGATGACCTTGCTAAACTGATTGACTACGAAGCACTGGATAAATTCCGCAAACATGCCCTGAACCCGGATAACCCTGTTACCCGCGGTACGGCTCAGAACCCGGATATCTACTTCCAGACTCGCGAAGCTGTCAACAAATACTATGATGCCCTGCCTGAAATTGTTGAAGAATACATGGAAAAGATCAGCAAACTGACCGGCCGTGATTACAAACTCTTCAACTACACCGGCGCTGCTGATGCAGAAAACGTCGTTGTAATGATGGGCAGCGGTGCTCAGACTGCTGAAGAAGTTGCTAAGCTCCTTTGCGAACAAGGCGAAAAAGTCGGCGTCCTGAACGTTCACCTCTATCGTCCGTTCTCTGCTAAACACTTCCTGGCTGCTATGCCGAAGACTGTCAAGAGAATTGCTGTTCTTGACCGTACGAAGGAAGCCGGCGCAAACGGCGAACCGCTGTACCTTGATGTCCGCGATGTATACTACAACGTTGCTGACAAACCCCTGATTATTGGCGGTCGTTATGGCCTCGGCAGCAAGGAATTCTATCCTGGCGATGCCTTGGCTGTCTTCGACAACCTCAAGAAGGCTGAACCGAAGAACCACTTCACCGTTGGTATCGTTGATGATGTAACGAACACCTCCCTCACGAAGGAAAAAGTATTCGACATCACCCCGAAAGGCACCACGAGCTGCATGTTCTGGGGCCTCGGCAGCGATGGTACGGTTGGCGCCAACAAGAGCGCTATCAAGATCATCGGTGATAAGACTGATATGTACGCACAGGGCTACTTTGCTTATGACTCCAAGAAGTCCGGCGGTATCACTGTATCCCACCTGCGTTTTGGTCATACCCCAATCCATATGCCGTTCCTCATCAACACCGCTGACTATGTAGCTGTTCATAACTCTTCTTATGTCCATCGCTACAATGTCATGGCTGGCCTGAAAGACGGCGGCACGTTCCTCCTGAACAGCCCTTGGACCGATGAAGAACTGGACAAGGAACTTCCTGGACAGCTGAAACGTTATCTTGTTGAACATAAAATCAACTTCTACACCATTGATGCTGTCAAGATTGCTGAAAGCATCGGCCTTGGCGGACGTATCAACATGATCATGCAGGCCGCTTTCTTCAAACTGACCGGTATCATCCCTGTTGAAGATGCTGTGAAGTATCTGAAGGAATCCATCGTCACCAGCTATGGCAAGAAAGGCCAGAAGGTTGTTGACATGAACAACGCTGCTGTTGACCAGGGCGTCAATGCCATCCATAAGGTTGAAGTTCCTGCTGCATGGGCAAATGCTGCCGACACGGAACTCTATCCGAAGACTGGCAACGCTTGGGTTGACGAAGTCATGGTTCCCATGAACAAACAGGAAGGCCATGACCTGCCTGTCAGCAAACTCATGGGTCAGGTTGACGGTACGTTCCCTGCTGGTACGGCTGCTTATGAAAAACGCGGCATTGCAATCAATGTTCCTGAATGGAAGATTGAAAACTGCATCCAGTGCAACCAGTGCTCCTATGTCTGCCCGCACGCTGCTATCCGTCCTGTTCTCCTGAACGACGAAGAAGTGAAGGCTGCTCCTGCAGAATTTACGACTAAACCGGCTGTTGGCGCTAAGGACCTGCACTTCCGCATGATGGTTTCCCCGATGGACTGCCAAGGCTGCGGCAACTGTGTAGACGCTTGCCCTGCTAAGGAAAAAGCCCTCGTCATGATGCCTTTTGCTACCCAGGAACATCTGAAAGACGCTTGGGAATATGGAATCAAGAAGGTCTCCGCAAAGACCAACCCGATGAACAAATACACCGTGAAGGGCAGCCAGTTCGAACAGCCGCTGCTTGAGTTCTCCGGTGCCTGCGCAGGCTGCGGTGAAACCCCGTATGCTAAACTGGTAACCCAGCTCTATGGTGACCGCATGATGATTGCTAACGCTACGGGCTGCTCCTCCATTTGGGGTGCTTCCGCTCCTTCCATGCCGTACACCAAGAACCATAAGGGTCATGGTCCTGCTTGGGCTAACTCCCTGTTCGAAGACAACGCTGAATATGGTCTGGGCATGTACCTCGGTGTCAAAGCTGTCCGTGAACGTCTGGCTCAGGAAATGGAAGCCATTAAGGATTCTGTCAGCGCTGACCTGAAAGCTGCTATGGAAGACTGGATTGCTAACGCCGAAGTTGGCGAAGGCAGCCGTGAACGCGCTGAAAAGCTCGAAGCTCTGCTCGAAGCTGAAAAGAGCGGTAACGACAAACTCGAAGCCATCTACAACGATAAACAGTTCTTCGTAAAACGTTCCCAGTGGATCTTCGGTGGTGACGGCTGGGCTTACGATATCGGTTACGGCGGATTGGACCACGTCCTCGCTTCTGGCGATGATGTCAACGTCCTCGTCTTCGATACCGAAGTTTACTCCAACACGGGCGGCCAGTCCTCCAAGTCCACGCCGGAAGCTGCTGTTGCTAAGTTCGCTGCCAGCGGTAAGAGAACCAAGAAAAAGGATCTCGGCATGATGGCTATGAGCTATGGTTATGTCTATGTTGCTCAAATCAACATGGGCGCTGATAAGAACCAGGCCCTGAAGGCAATCAAGGAAGCTGAAGCTTACCATGGTCCTTCCCTCATCATTGCTTATGCTCCGTGCATCAACCACGGTATCAAACGTGGTATGGGTCACTCCCAGCTCGAAGCCAAGGCAGCTGTTGATTGCGGTTACTGGTGCAACTATCGTTACAACCCTGAACTGAAAGCACAGGGTCAGAAGTCCTTCTTCCTTGACAGCAAGGCTCCGAACTTCGATGAGTTCGAAAGCTTCCTGAAGGGCGAAGTTCGTTATGCATCCCTGGCTAAATCCTTCCCGGATCAGGCTGAAGAACTCTTCGCTAAGACGAAGAAAGATGCTCAAGAACGCCGCGCTGGCTATGAAAAGCTGGACGCTGAATAATTGAGCCCTCAAAAGACCGTCGCATTGGCGACGGTCTTTTTTGGTTCTTTGTCAAATTTTGGGGTGCTAAAGTATCTATGCACTCCTGGAGAGGACATGCACTGAGGACAGTGCGTGTCCTTTTTCGTTGCGTGTGTTGATGTACAAAATCCTATTACGAAAGCGCTCAAAATTGCGCAGACCAAATGAGATGCGTTTTAACACCTTGATTTTATTGTTGCAGCCTTCAGTAAAGCCGTTGGAGTAGGGATAGATAAGAGCGCTCTTGATTTCTTCGTACCAGTAGGTAAAGGACTTAACCAGAGAGTTCATTTCCGGTAAATCAGCGCTTTTTACCAGGTCTATCCATGTTGAAAGTGCCCAAGAAATGTTGGTGTCATCTTTGAATCGAAGTACTTTGAAAAATGCGTATTTTAGCGCGT
>ENA-UEYL01000404-UEYL01000404.1-human-gut-metagenome-genome-assembly--contig:-NODE-404-length-45142-cov-4.357484_pt1 | contig 45142 bp, 29 predicted proteins | sample MGYA00242941_ERZ507946 | MGnify/ENA primary metagenome ERZ507946 (study PRJEB26167, sample SAMN06115482) | human gut metagenome | host: Homo sapiens | place: China:Guizhou | collected 2015-03-11...
TAGTTGACCGACGGCGAGAGGTTGATGTAGTTGAACAGGTTGAACGACGCCGAAACCGGGATGTTGTGTTCGATGCCGTTCTTCATGTTGTCGAGCGTCTCCTTCGAGAATATTTTGTCCTCGGTGGTGCTCACCGAGTTGGTCATTTTACCCGTGTACTGCATTGAAATCTTCTCGTACCAGCGGTCCTTGCCGGTTTTCTCCTTGCGTTTGAAGGGGTAGAAGCGCGAGACGTTGAAGACCAGCGTGGGCAGGGTTACCGAAATGGTCTTGTTCTGCGAGTTCTGCGAAATGGACATGTTCGCCGAGAGCGAGAACGGTGTGCCGGCCCAGTTCTTCGAATAGGCGATCGACGAGTTGGTCTGCGTGGCGAGAATGTCGTTGAGGTTGGTCGCCGAATACTTGCTGTAACCGCTGGTGGCGAAGTTCACCGACGCCGAGAAGGTCGAACCGGGGTTGGCCTTGGGGTCCTGAGAATGGGTCCACTGGATGCGGAAGTTGCTCTGCTTGATATAGTCGGGTTCGCCTTTCTCGCCCGTCTTGATGTTCGAGTACTGCATGTTGAAACTGCCGCTGTACTTGTAGCGCTTGATGTAGCGCGATGCGGCCGACGCCTCCCACGAACCGAGCGTGTAGATACCGCCGCGGACGGCCAGATCGGCGTAATCGCCCAGCGTGAAGTAGTAGCCCAGATCGCGCAGGAAGAATCCCTTGGTGTACTCTTCGCCGTAGGTGGGCATCAGCAGACCCGACTTGGGACCCGAACTGATCGGGAAGAAGCCTTCGGGAATGCCCAGAAAATAGATCGGCACGTCCTCCATAACCAGATAGGCCGGACCCGTGACGACCTTCTTGCCCGGAATGACCTTGGCCTTGGTCATCGCCAGATAGAAGTGCGGATGATCCGTTTCGTCGCAGGTCGTATATTTTCCGTTCTCGATGTTGATCGTGTTGTCGGGCATCTTCTTCACGCTGCCGCCCACCAGCCAGCCGTCGCCCTGCTGCGTCGCCACGCCCTTGATCTTGGCCTTCTTCGATTCGAGGTTGTAGGTGATCGTGTCCATCTTGTAGGGGGCTTCGCCGCCGTCGGAGAATTCGGGTTTGGTGACGATGGCCTTGCCTTCGAGCGAGTCGGGTTTGCCGTATGCGTGGATCAGCTTGGAGTTCATGTCGATCTGCATGTAGTCGGCTTTGAGGTTGCTGTTCTGATAGGTGACGTCGCCTTCGTTGTAGATGTAGACCATCTTGTTGCGGACGTCGTAAACCAGCGAGTCCTTGTTCTTGCCCGAAATCGGATCGTCGAGGAAGGCGCCGGGCTTGCGCGGCCGCTTGACCGAGTCGCGGGCCACGGTGTCGGCCTGCCTGCCGGCCAGCGAGTCGGCCCGGCGGGCGATGAGCGAATCGACCTGCGAACTGAACATCGAGTCGCGTTCCTCCTGCGACATGGCTTCGAATTCGGCGTGGCGGCGGGCTTTCTCGCGGGCGGCCCGTGCCTGCGCGCGGCGTTCGCTGCGTGTGCGGGCGGCTTCGGGAACTTCGGCCGCGGCTTCCGGAAGGGTATATGCCGGAACGGAATCGTGGGTGCGGGTGCTGTCCGGGGCGGCTGCGGCGAACATGCTCCGGGGTGCGGACGCGCCGAACACCAGCTGGGCGAAGAGCAGGATCAGCGCCGCCGAAAACAGATATTTTACCCTAAGTTTATCCAAAATTCCAATAATTTTTCGTACCTTTGCCGACATGTCGGCAAAAACGCCTGAATCAGGTCTCCGGCGACCTCCCGCGGGGTTTTCAGGCGCGACAAAGATAGGTAAAAAATTACAGAAAGCTTACACTTGATCTCTTAAATATGCGCACACGACTGTTCCTGTTATTCGCATTTGCGGCCGTAACCGTTCTTACGAACGCGGCATCGGCCGGGAATATTGCGCACGGAGTCGAAGTTGTGGTGATCGACCCCGGTCACGGCGGCAACGATCCCGGTGCGCACTACGGCGGAACCAGCGAAAAGGACCTGACGCTGAAGGTGGCTCTCAAGCTCGGCAAAATGATCGAGGAGGGCATGCCCGGCGTGAAGGTGGTCTATACGCGCAAGACGGACAAGGCGCTGGGACCCGACAAGGCGAAAGACCTGCAGGCGCGTGCCGACATCGCCAACAAGGCCGGCGGCGACCTCTTCATTTCGATCCATGTCAATGCGGCCAAGTCTACGGCCGCGCGCGGCGTCGAGACGCTGATCATGGGCGAAAGCCCCAAGGAGCAGCGTTACAACGAAAACGCGCTGTTCGAGAACAACCGCGAGGACCTGATCGACATGTCCGACGAACGGACGGCGGCCATCGTGCGGGCCTATATCCAGAACCTGCAGTTCACCTACGGCGAGTACAGCATGGCCATCGCGCGCTGCATTCAGAACAACTACCTGAAGGCGGGCCGCCACTCGCGGGGCATCAAACCCCAGCTGCTGCGCGTGCTCTATGCGACCGACATGCCGGGTGTGCTGACCGAGATCGGATTCCTCTCCAACTCGCAGGAGGCTGCCTACATGAAGTCGGAGAAGGGCCAGACCGAGATCGCCCGTTCGATTTACGAGGGCGTGAAGAATTATTCGGCCTATGTGCTCGAAACGCGCAACGCCGAAGAGGAGACCGCTGCGGCGCCTAAGCCGGAGCAGAAACCGGAGCAAGTGGTCGTCGGCAAGGAGCCTGTGCGCGGGGCCGGCGGAAAGGCGGGGGCGAAGGACTCCGCCGCCAAATCCGAATCCGTGACTGCGCCGGCAGAGCGGGAGACGTCCAAAACGCAGACGCCGAAAACGGAGACTCCCAAGGCCGGCGTCCCGAAGCGTGAGACGCCGAAAGCCGAAACCCCGAAGCAGCCGGCTCCGAAACAGGACGCGCAGCCGCTGCGCTATACCGTGCAGGTGCTGGCCAGCCCCCAGACCGTGCCGGCTTCGTCCGAGCGGTTCAAGAGCTACCGCGGCAAGGTAAAGCAATATACGGCCGACGGCAAATACCGTTATAAGTATTGCGTCGGCGAATACGAGACCCGCGCTGCGGCGCAGAAACAACTGGCGGCGGTGCGCAAGGTCTTCCCCGACGCCTTTGTGGTGAGCTGCCGGGGAACTCGGATCGTGAAATAAAAACATACGAGATATGAAAAGGGAAGTTAAGATCGGAATTTTCGCCGTGGCGATGATCGGCGTCGCATGGGCGGGCATCCGCTTTCTGAAAGGATTCGATATTTTCAGCCGCAATGTCGAATATTATGCGGCTTACGACCAGATCAACGGCGTGCAGAACGCTTCGCCGATCATGATGAAGGGCGTCAAGATCGGTTCGGTGACGGGCCTGTCGTTCGACCCCGCCCGCAGCGATAAAGTCGTGCTGCGGTTCACCATCAAACGCGAGTACCGCATTCCGACCGATTCGGAAGCCAAGATTTTCAGCAACGGGCTGATGGGCGCCAAGGCGATCGAAATCACCTACGGCACGGCCGACACCTACCTGCATAAAGGTGATACGCTGCGGTCGAGCCGCGACCGCGACCTGATGGATGTGGCCGGTTCGGAGCTGGATTTCTTCAAGCAGAAGGTCTCGCAGCTCACCGGCGATCTGTCGCGTGCGCTCGACAACCTCAACAGGCTGATGGAGGACAACGCCGGCAATATCGCCGGGACGCTCGGCAATCTCAACTCCGTGACGGGCGACATGGCGCAGATCCTTTCCGCCGAGAAAAACAACCTGAAAAGCGCGCTGGAGAACCTTTCGAAGTTCTCCGACATGCTCGGCGACAACGCCCAGCGCGTGGACAGCATCATCGGCAATGTGGACCGGGTCGTCGCGCAGTTCTCCGAAGAGGAGTTCGCCGTCAAGCTTTCGCAGACCGTCGGGCATCTCGACGATCTGGTGGCCCGCATCGCGCAGGGCGAGGGCACGGTGGGCAAGCTGATGAACGATCCCGAACTTTACGATTCGCTCAACCGGGCCAGCGAGAATCTCTCCGCACTGCTGGCCGACGTCAAACAGTATCCGGGCCGTTACGTCCATCTTTCGCTCTTCGGGCGCAACCCTGAGAAGATGAAGGAGCGGGCCGACCGGAAGGCCGCGAAGGCCGCCGAGAAAGCCGAGCGCGATTCGCTCAGGCGGCTGCGGTAGCCCTTTACCCGACATAGCACCATGATTTATCCTGCAAACTTTGAGCAGAAGATCGGCTTCGACCGGCTTCGTGAACAGGTTGCGGCGCGCTGTACCATGCGTGCCGCCCGTGCGCGGCTGGCTGGCGAGACCTTTTCGACTTCGGCGCGCGAGATCGCCCGGCGGCTGACGCTTGCCGACGAGATGCGTCTGCTGCTCGATATGGAACACGAATTTCCCGGCGGGGAGTATCCCGACGTCGATCATATCGTCGCCAAGCTGCGCGTCGAAGGCTCGTTCCTCGACGTCGAGGAAGTGGTGACGCTGCATCGTGCGCTGACGGTCGTCGGCGGCATCGTCGCGTTCATTCTCAACCGCGAAGAACAATATCCGGCGCTTCACGCCCGCAGCCGCGGCGTCGCGGCCTTTCCCGAAATCGTGCAGCGGATCGACGCCATCGTCGATCGCTTCGGTAACGTGAAGGACAACGCTTCGCCCGGTCTGCTGGAGATCCGGCGCGCCGTCCGCGAACGTGAGGGACAGGCCGCCAAACGCCTGCAGGCCGTGCTGTCGGCCGCCAAAAGCGCCGGCATCGTCGATGCCGACGCCCAGATTTCGATCCGCGAAGGCAAAGCCGTGATTCCGGTCGCCGCGGCCAACAAACGCAAACTGCAGGGCTTCATCCACGACGAGTCGGCCACCGGACGCACGTTCTACGTCGAGCCGGTCGAGGTGGTGGAGATCAACAACGAACTGCGTGAACTGGAATACGCCGAGCGGCGCGAGATTGTCCGCATCCTCTCGGAGTTCACCGATTCGGTGCGTCCCGATGCGGAATTGATCGCCGATTCGGGCGATTACCTCGCCGAGATTGACATGTTGCGCGCCAAAGGGCGCTGGGCCTCGGAGAACGGCTGCGTGAAGCCGATCGTCTCGACCGATGACCGGCTGGTGCTGAAAAACGCCCGCCATCCCTTGCTGCAGCAGACGCTCCGGGCGCAGGGCCGCGAGGTCGTGCCGCTCGACATGCAGCTGGACCGCCGCAAGCATATCCTCGTCATTTCGGGGCCTAACGCGGGCGGCAAGTCGGTCTGCCTGAAAACCACGGGCATCGTGCAGTATATGTTCCAGTGCGGTTTCCTCGTGCCGGCGTCGGAGGTCTCCGAGCTGCCCGTGTTCCGGTCGATCTTCATCGACATCGGCGACGAACAGTCGATCGACGACGATCTTTCGACCTACTCGTCGCACCTGCTCAACATGAAGAACATGCTGGCCGGGGCCTCCTCCGCGACGCTGGTGCTGATCGACGAATTCGGGTCGGGTACCGAGCCGGTCATCGGCGGCGCCATCGCCGAAGCCATCCTCGAACGCCTGCTGGCCAAGGGGTGCTACGGCGTTATCACGACCCATTACGCCAATATCAAGTATTATGCGTCGAACACCGAAGGCATCGCCAACGGCGCCATGATGTTCGACGTGCAGCATATCAGGCCGCTGTTCCGGCTCGAAACGGGCAAGCCCGGCAGTTCGTTCGCCGTGGAGATCGCCCGCAAGATCGGCCTGCCGGAAGAGATTATCCGCATTGCGGGCGAGAAGGCCGGCAGCGACCATATCAACATCGAAAAGCAGCTGCGCGAAATCGCCCGTGACAAACATTACTGGGAACAGAAACGCGACCGCATCCGCCTGACGGACCGCAAGGTCGAAGAGCTGGAGCAGACTTACGCCGAGCAGCTGGCGAAGATCAAGTCCGAGCGGCAGGAGATTCTGAAAAAGGCCAAGCAGGAGGCCCAGCGGCTGATCGCCGACGCCAACAAGCAGATCGAGAATACGATCAGGACCATCCGCGAAGCGCAGGCCGAAAAAGAGCTGACGCGGCTGGCGCGCCGTGAGCTGGACGACTTCCGCGATGCGGTCGAGCAGGCCGATACGGCCGAGAAGGACGCGCAGGTGGCCCGTGAGATCGAGCGTATCGAACGCCGCCGCCAGCGGCGCATCGAGCGCAAAACCCAGCGCGGCGAAGCGCAGGCGGCGGCCGCCGCCCCCGAACCGCCCAAACCCCGCGAGGTCGAACCCGGTTCCAAGGTCCGCATGGCCGGGCAGGAGATGGTCGGCGTGGTGCAGTCGGTCAAGGGGAAGAAAGCGCAGGTCGCCTTCGGGCAGATACTTACTACGGTAGACAAGAAACTGCTGACCGTGGTGTCGAACAGCGAGTTCCGCGAAGCGACGCGCCCGCAGACGGCCCGTACAGTGGTCTCGGTCGATATTTCGGCCCGCAAACTCAATTTCAGGGACCATATCGACGTGCGGGGCATGCGCGCCGCCGAAGCGCTGGACGCCGTGCAGGATTTCGTCGATGACGCCCTGATGGTGGGCGTGGGGTCGGTTTCGATTCTCCACGGCAAGGGTACGGGGGCCTTGAAGGAGGAGATCCGCCGCTATCTGCGCACGGTCCCTGAGGTCGAATGCGCCAAGGACGAGCATGCCGACCGCGGCGGGGCGGGCATTACGATCGTGACTTTTAAGATGGACTGACGATTTTTCGCGGCGTTCCGGCCGAGTGCGGCGTGTCGTGTCGGCTGCCAAGAGTAGACCGCACGGCGGACGGAACGGAAAATGATAAGAGGATGAATTACAGACTTTCACGTATTGCCGCCATTTGCGGCGGAAAGTTTTCGGGCTGCGATTCCGAGGTGCGGTCGGTTGTTACCGACAGCCGTTCGCTTTCGTGCGAGCTGGGGTGCCGCCCGATGTTCGTCGCCATGCGCGGCGCGAACCACGATTCGCATGATTTCATCGCCGGCATGCAGAGCCGGGGCGTGCGTGCGTTCCTCGTCGAGCGGGGCGTCGAAGCCTCCTCGTGCACCGGGGAGTGCGGTTTCGTGCAGGTGGACAACGCCATCGAAGCCCTTCAGCGGCTGGCGGCCTATCACCGGGCGCAGTTCCGGGGTACGGTGGTCGGCATCACCGGCTCGAACGGCAAGACCGTCATCAAGGAGTGGATCGCCGAGGAGCTGCCCGAAGGCATGAAATATTACCGTTCGCCGAAGAGCTACAATTCGCAGCTGGGCGTGCCGCTTTCGGTGCTGATGCTGGAGGGCGACGAGGAACTGGCGATTTTCGAAGCGGGCATCTCGAAACCCGGCGAGATGGAGCGGCTCGAACGCATCATCCGTCCCGACGCGGTGATCTTCACTTCGATCGGCGACGCCCATCAGGAGAATTTCATCAATCTGGAACAGAAATGCGACGAGAAGATGATTCTCGCCCGCAGCGCTTCCAAAATCATCTACCACAGCTATTACGAGCCGCTGGGCCGTATGGTCGCGGCGCATTTCGCCGACCGCCGTCCCGTCGATGCCGCCGCGTATCCCGAAGTGCCCGAATCGGTCATAGGCAACGCCGCTTCGCGCCGCAACGCCCAGATCGTCGAGGCGTTCTGCGATGCGATGCATTATCCCGCCCCTTCGTTCGCCGCGGCTCCTTCGGTGGCGATGCGTCTCGAAGTGAAGGAGGGCATCAACGACTCGATACTTATCAACGACGCCTACAACCTCGACCTCAATTCGCTGGCGCTGGCGTTGGACTACCTGCACAGCGTGGCGCTGAGCCGCCGCCGTACGCTCGTGCTGTCGGACATTTCGCAGAGCGGTCTCACGGACGACGAGCTTTACAGCCGCGTGGCGGGCATGGTCGCACGCGCCGGAATCGACTTCCTGATCGGTATCGGTCCCCGCCTGAAACGCTATGCCGCGCTGTTCGCCTGCGACAAGGAGTTCTTTACGGCTACCGACGAATGCGTCGCGCGCATCAACCGCGACGCCGTGGCCGGGCGTGCGATCCTGCTGAAAGGCGCACGCGATTTCCGTTTCGAGAAACTGGTGCACCTGCTCTCCCGCAAGAGCCATACGACGGTGCTGGAGGTCGATCTCGACGCCATGATCCATAATCTCAACTATTTCCGTTCGAAGCTGAGCTTCGGGACCCGGCTCGTGGCGATGGTCAAGGCCGGTTCGTACGGCGCGGGCGATTTCGAAGTCGCGCAGATGCTTCAGCATCAGGGGGTGGACTATCTCGCCGTGGCGTTCGCCGACGAGGGCGTACTGCTGCGCGAGCGGGGGATTTCGATGCCGATCGTGGTGCTCAACGCCGATGCAGACAGCTTCGACGTGATGATCGCCAACCGGCTCGAACCCGAAATCTACAGTTTCCACTCGCTCGGCGCTTTCGCCGACGCCGTGACGCACGCGGGCGAAACCCGTTACCCGATTCATGTCAAGCTGGATACGGGCATGCACCGGCTGGGGTTCGTGGAGCAGGAGATCGCGCAGTTGTGCGCGACGCTCGCCGCGACGCCGCAGGTCAAGGCGGCTTCGGTCTTCTCGCACCTCAACTGCGCCGACATGCCCGAAGAGGATGCCTATACGCGGGCGCAGATCGCCCTCTACGACCGCATGAGCGCGCAGCTCGCCGCCTCGCTGCCTTATCCGGTCATCCGCCATACGGCCAATTCGGCCGCCATCGAGCGCTTCCCCGAAGCGCAGTTCGACATGTGCCGTCTGGGGCTGGGGCTTTACGGCTTCGGGTTCCGGCACAACGACGCCTTGCGTCCCGTCTCGACGCTCAAAACCCGCATCGTGCAGATCAAACGCCTGCCTGCGGGCGATGCGGTGGGGTATGGCCGCGCCGGGAAGCTCACGCGGCCGACTACTACGGCCACGATCCCGATCGGCTATGCCGACGGGCTGGACCGGCATCTGGGCTGCGGCCGCTGGTCGGTGCTCGTGGCCGGACAGCCTGCGCCGATCGTCGGCCGGGTCTGCATGGACAGCTGCATGATCGACATTACGGACATTCCCGGCGTGAAGGAGGGCGACGAAGTGTCGGTCTTCTCGCCCGTTCCGGGCAACGACCTCGAAACGATGGCCCGCGTGCTCGATACGATTTCGTATGAAATCATGACCTCGGTTTCGGGGCGTGTGAAACGCATCTATCTCAAGGAATAACGGGATGAAATGCTACGACTGCGGCGGCCTGATCGCGCCCGGAGCGGACAAATGTCCCGCCTGCAACTGTCCGGCGGAGAGGGCGCAGGCCGTGAAGTGTCTCGAAACCCGCCTGCTGACGGCCCGCGTCGAAGCGGAGTCGGCCCTCGACCAGCTGGGCCGGGCGAAGGTCGCGATGCTCTGCGCCGCGTTTTTCGCGCTTGTCGGCGGCGTGGTCGTGCTGGTGCATGCCGGGGGCGACGCGACGATGCTGGCCGTCGGGATTTTCATGGCTGCGCTGGCATGCGTCTACGCGGCATTGGCCTTTCTTGTCCGGAAAGCTCCGCTGGCGCTTTCGATCGCGGGATTTCTGCTCAGCTGGCTCTGTCTCGGCGGGTTGCCCGGTCTGGTGATCGTCGGGGCCATGGCGCTGAGTCTCTGGTTCGCCGTGCAGTATGTCCGCATTACGAACCGTGTCGGATTGTTGGAACGAAAAATCGCTGAACTGAAAAAATGTACGGAACACTCTATCTGATCCCATGTCCGATCTCGGACGAAACGGCGCCGTGGGACGTGTTGCCCGCAGCCAACCGCGCCGTTATGGATTCGCTCGACTATTTTATCGTCGAGAATACCCGCACGGCGCGGCGGTTTCTGTCGAAAGCGGGCGCGGCGCGCCCGATCGACACGCTCTGCTTCCGCGAACTGAACGAACATACCGTCGCCGGACGTGAGGTCGAAGAGCTGGTGAAACCGCTCGTCGAGGGACGTTCGGCGGGCGTGATTTCCGAAGCGGGCGTGCCGGGCGTCGCCGATCCGGGGGCGCTGGTGGTCGAAGCCTGCCACCGCCGCGGAATCCGTGTCGTGCCTCTCGTCGGACCTTCGTCGATCGTCATGGCGGTCATGGCGTCGGGGCTTAACGGACAGTCGTTCGCTTTCAACGGCTATCTGCCCGTCAAACCGCCCGAACGGGTGCAGGCGATCCGCCGTTTCGAACGCCGCGCGCACGCCGAAGGCCAGTCGCAGCTCTTCATCGAGGCCCCGTACCGCAACGTCAAGCTGATGGAGCAGCTGTTGCAGACCCTTGCGCCCGAAACGCGGCTGACGGTGGCCATGGACATCACGGCTCCCGGCGAATTCATCCGCACGCTCCGCGTCCGCGAATGGCGTGCCGCCGAACTGCCCGCGATGAACAAACGCCCTGCTATTTTCATCATCGGATAGGCCCTTCCGGAGGTTGGTATACAATTTGATCGACTATAAGACGGAAAATCTGAAAAACAACTATATATGAAAAAGGAAAAAGCTTATAATGAAGCCATTAACGGCGACGAAGGGTTCGAGCCGGGCGACGGTTATCCCTCGTGCGACGGCGAACCCTGTGCCAATGTGTCAGATGAGCCGCAGGAGGAGACTGACACAATGGCAGACGGGGCCGACAGCGGCGCCGCACCCGATTTTGCGGCGGCCGCCGCCGAATGGCAGGATAAATACATCCGTCTGCAGGCCGAGTTCGACAACTACCGCAAGCGCACGCTCAAGGAGAAGATGGATCTGGTGCAGACCGGAGGCCGCGACGTCTTGCTGGCGATGCTTCCTGTGCGCGACGACGTGCAGCGGGCGGTCGATGCCATGCAGAAAAGCGACGATATCGAAGCGCTGCGCGCCGGCGTGAACCTGATATCGCAGAAATTTACCGAAACCCTGCGTCAGAAGGGCGTGACCGAGATCGACGTCAAGGGCCGGGAGTTCGACGCCGACCTATGCGAGGCCGTGGCCAAGTTCGCCGCCGGAGAGGATATGCAGGGCAAGGTCGTAGACGTCGTCCAGACCGGTTACATGCTGGGCGACAAGGTGCTGCGTTTTGCAAAAGTCGTTGTAGGAGAGTAAGAAGATGGCTGAAAAGAGGGATTACTACGAAGTGCTGGGCGTCCAGAAGAACGCTAACGCCGACGAAATAAAGAAGGCCTACCGCAAGGCTGCCATTCAGTATCACCCGGACAAGAATCCGGGCGACAAGCAGGCCGAGGAGAAATTCAAGGAGGCAGCAGAAGCCTACGACGTGTTGTCGAACCCCGACAAGCGTGCTCGTTACGACCAGTTCGGCCATGCCGGCATGAGCGGCGCGGCGGGCGGCGGAGGCGGTTTCGGCGGCTTCAGCGGCGGAGGCTTCTCGATGGAGGATATTTTCTCGCAGTTCGGCGATATTTTCGGCGGACATTTCGGCGGGGGCGGGTTCCGTTCGTCGTCGTCCGGCGGCCGGCGCGTGAACCGCGGTTCCGATATCCGCATCAAGGTCAGGCTGACGCTGGCCGAGATCGCCAACGGCGTTACCAAGAAGCTCAAGATCAACAAGACCGTCGCCTGCGACAAGTGCGGCGGTACGGGAGCCAAGGACGCCGATTCCTATTCGACCTGCTCGACGTGCAACGGCACGGGCCATGTGACGCGCGTCGAAAACACCTTCTTCGGCCGCATGCAGACCCAGAGCGTGTGCCCGACCTGCGGCGGTACGGGCAAGGTCATCACTTCGCCCTGCGACAAGTGCAAGGGCGAAGGCACCGTCCGCGGTTCGGAGGTCGTGGAGATCAAGATTCCGGCCGGCGTGGGCGAGGGCATGATGCTCACCGTTACGGGCAAGGGCAACGCCGCGCGCCACGGCGGCGTCAACGGCGACCTGCAGGTGCTGATCGAAGAGGAGCCGCATCCCGAACTGATGCGCGACGGCAACGACCTGATTCACAACCTCAATATCACCGTGACGCTGGCCCTGCTGGGCGGTACGGTCGAGGTGCCGACGGTAGACGGCCGCGCCAAGATCAAGATCGCTCCGGGAACGCATGCCGGCAAGGTGCTGCGTCTGGGCGGCAAGGGTTTGCCCGACGTGAACGGCTACGGCCGCGGCGACGAGCTGATCGTGGTGGACATCACCATTCCGTCGAAACTCAATGCCGAGGAGAAGCGGCTGGTCGAGGAGTTGTCCCGGCAGCCCGGTTTCCAGAAGGCCGACTCGGTCAAAAACCAGAATATTTTCGAGCGGATGAAGAGTTTCTTCCGTTAGGAAACGATACGGTTTCGTCTCTACGGCGGAGTGCTGAATACCCCTGCGGGTTCCGGCATTCCGCCGTATTGGCAGATCGGGAGCCGCCCCAGCCGCAACCCGCTTCCCGCGCGCGGCGGACGCATGCGTCCGTGCCGGAAAAAGGAATTCGGGGCAATAAAATTGCGGAAGAATTCGTATCTTTACAAAAAAATAGGAGGACACGCCATGTTAGGTTTCACCCCGTTCAAGAAGCACGCGAACAAATTCAATTACATACCGCGTTATTACGACCCCGAAAAGGAGGCGCGCGAACAGCGCCGCGCCGAGCTTCGGGGCGAAAGAGCCGAAGACGCCGGAGGCGAATACCGCCCCGGACAATATATCCGCACCCAGCGCGATGCGCGCGCCGCACGCCGTTCCAAGGAGGAGAAGACGGGCCGCGACCGCATTTGGAAGATGGCCGTGGGCGCGGTTCTGGTGTTGCTGTTCATCTATATCCTCTATCCGAGGCTCGCCGACGTTTTCCTGCGGGCGCGGACCTCGGCCCCGGCGCAGACCGAAGCGGTGGGTGCCGAGGAGACGGTGCGGCGCAACGGACTCGACCAGTCGGGCATTTCCGACGTCGAGTGGCAGGAGCAGCCTATCACGGTGGTACCCAACGATTATCAGGAGTAGATGGCAGATAAGATCAGATTATTACCGGAGGTCGTAGCCAATCAGATCGCGGCGGGCGAGGTCGTCAACCGTCCCGCCTCGGTGGTCAAGGAGATGATGGAGAATGCGATCGACGCAGGCGCACGCACCGTAAAGGTCAATTTCCGCGACGGCGGCAAGGACCTGATTCAGATCGTGGACGACGGCTGCGGCATGTCGCCCATCGACGCGCGCATGGCTTTCGACCGCCACGCCACGAGCAAGATAACCTCCGTGGACGATATTTACGCACTCAATACTTTCGGTTTCCGCGGCGAAGCGCTGGCTTCGATCGCCGCCGTGGCGCAGGTCGAACTGCGGACGCGGCAGGAGGGCGACGAAGTCGGCACGCAGACCGAGATCAACGGCGGCCAGTTCGCCGGACAGACCCCGGTGATGTGTCCCGCAGGGTCGCAGTTTTTCGTGCGCAACCTTTTCTACAATGTCCCGGCCCGCCGCCGTTTTCTGGACAAGAGCACCACGTCGGCGGCGCAGATCAAGTCGGAATTCCAGCGCGTGGCGTTGTGCAATCCGCAGATCGCCTTCGAACTTTACGCCAACGACGCCCCGGTCTATACGCTGAGTGCGGCGTCGCTCGCCGGACGTATCGTCGATGTGGTGGGACGCCATATCAAGCAGAATCTGCTGGAGGTCGAGGCCGACACTTCGATCGCCCGCATCGAAGGCTACATCGGTCGTCCCGCCGCCGCCAAACGGCGCAACGGCGAACAGTACCTCTTCGTAAACGGCCGCTATTTCAAGAGTTCGTACCTCACGAGCGCCATCATGAAGGCGTACGAGAAGCTGATTCCTGAGAGCAGTTCGCCGTCGTATTTCCTCTACCTGACGATCGACCCGTCGCGCATCGACGTCAATGTCCACCCGCAGAAAACCGAGGTGAAATTCGCCGACGAGGAGGCCGTGTGGCAGATCGTGAATGCCGCCGTGCGCGAAACGCTCGCCAAGACGGGCGCCGTGCCGCTGATGGATTTCGACCGCGAAGGCATCGTCGAGATTCCGGTGCTGACCAAAGGGGCGGTCTACAGCGAGCCGCGGGCCATGTCCAACAGCGAATACAATCCTTTCCGCGAAGAGTACATCGATCCGTCGGCGCCCGATCCGAACGTCGATTTCGCCGGATTCGACGTGCCGTTCAGCGACAACGGCCAGACCCTTTCCGACAATGCCGGTGCGGGCTTCGCTCCGCGCGGCGGAGGACGCGGTTCGGGTGTCGCTTTGCCGGGCGGCCTGCGCAGCGCCGGGGGAGGGGGATTTCCTGCGGCCGGCAGCGGCGCCGACGAATTTTCGATTCCCTCTGCGGCGGACGACGCCTTCGAGGATTTCGTGTCGGGCGGGGGCTTCGAAGTGACTTCGGAGAGTGGTTTCGATGCCAGCGAGCTGGAATTCATCCCTTCCGAAGCGACGGTCGAGCAACAGCGTCTCGACGTTGACGGGCGGCCCGAATTTACCGATCCGCTGCCGCTCGGAGGCGGCTATGTCGCCGCCCTGCTGGGCGGACGGTTCGTGGTGGTGGACGTGCGCCGCGCCCGTGAACGGATACTTTACGAAGACTACCTGAAGATGCTCGGCAGCGGTTCGTCGGTGAGTCAGCAGCTGCTGTTTCCCGAACGGCTGGTGCTTTCGGACAGCGAATACGCCCTGCTCGAAGAGAATGCCGTCGAATTCGCATCGCTGGGCTTCGATCTCGATTTTCAGGGCGACTGCGCCGTCGAGGTGAAGGGCACGCCTGCCGACATGCCTGCCGACTCGGTGGACCAGCTGCTTTACGAACTGCTGCAGGCTTTCTCGACGCCCGTGTCGCTGGCCGACGTGCGGCGCGAGAAGATCGCCGCCGTGATGGCGCGCGGAGCCGCGAAGCAGACTGTGCGCCTCATGTCGCGCGACGAAGCCGCCGCACTGCTCGCGCGACTGGCCGCTTCGGGCAATTTCAGCTTTTCGCCATCGGGCAAAGCCATAACCGCCGAGATAACCGTCGAAGATATCCGGGCCAAGTTGGGATAATCCGGCGGAAAAACGTACATTTGCATAAATTTTCGGCGCCCTGATCCGGCCGGCTCCATGCGGCTTGTTTCCGGGGCGGAAAATTGAAAACCGCTCCCCGCAGGATCGGGCTTGCGAATGCAGGCCGGGCCGCGTTTGCAGCCCTGAGAGACGGGACGGGGAGAAAACCGCAACGAAACTGAAAAAAGATAATTTATGAACAGGAATTATTTCCAGACGCCCCCGGTGGTGTTGAATCTGATAATCATCAACGTCCTGATCTTTATGGCCACGGCGTTGCTGCCGAAGGCGGGCAATACGATCATGGAGTACTGCGCCCTGTCGCTCGGCACGCCGTTTTTCCATGTCTATCAGTTCATCACCTACATGTTCCTGCATGCCAATTTCGAACATATCTTCTTCAACATGTTCGCTCTCTGGATGTTCGGGCGTACGCTGGAGTATGAATTGGGGCAGAAACGCTTTCTGACCTATTACATGGTCTGCGGCATCGGCGCGGCGCTTATCCAATACCTGACGGCGCTGGCCTTCGGCGAATTTCCGCTGGTGCTGGTCGGCGCTTCGGGCGCCGTGATGGGACTGCTGCTGGCCTTCGGAGTCCTGCACCCCAATGCGGTCATCATGCTGCTGATTCCCCCGATTCCGATGAAGGCCAAATGGTTCGTCGTCATCTACGGTGTGATCGAACTGTTCTTGGGCTGGCGCGGCGTGGGCAATGTGGCGCATTTCGCCCATGTGGGAGGCATGTTGTGGGGCTTCCTGCTGCTTCAATGGTGGAAACAGCGGGGCATAATCCGTTTCTGACCCTATGTCCGAGACCTATTACAGCGGTTATGACAGCGACCGCGGCCGTAAGCCGCGGCGCAGTCTGTTGCTGCGGCTGCTCGATCTGCTGATGACGCTCCTGACGGCCGTAACGGCCGTTACGATGGTCGTCACCTTTTTCGTCCCTTACGTCGATCCGGGCCGGGTGTGGTTCTTCCCCGTGCTGGGGCTGGCCGCACCGGCGGTCTATGTCGTCACGGTTGTTCTGGCGCTCTATTGGATCATCCGCTGGCGGCTGGTGCGGGCCGGAATCATGGTCGCGCTGGTGGTCGTCGGGCTTTTCAAGGTGTCGCTTTTCTACAGACCTGAGTTCCGCCGTAATTACGGCGACGAGAGGTACGACCGCCGCGCCTTCAAGGTGATGACCTATAACGTGCGGGGATTCTACGGCGAGAACGGACTCAGCAGCGTGGGAGACGTGCTGCAGCTGATCGGCGACCATAATCCCGATATCATCTGCCTGCAGGAGTTCAACGCGCGGCTGGCCGGGCAGTCCGACGAGTTCGCATTGTTGGACGAGAAGTACGAAAGCGCCGTTTTCGGACGTACGCAGGCGCCCGATTCGCTTTACGGCGCGCCGCTGGTGATCCTGAGCAAATACCGCATCCTGCGCTCCGGCGTCGTGCTGACCCCCGGCACCTCGGTCTGGGCCGATCTGCTGATCGGCGACGATACGATCCGGGTGTTCAACAACCACCTGCGTTCGACGGCGATTAAGGCGGCCGACAACGACTACCTCACCAGCCGCGGATTTCTCTCCGATACGGCGCGCGAGGACAAACTGCGGAGCATGGCGGGCCGTTTCCGCGAGAACAGCGTGCTGCGTGCCGCGCAGGTGGACAGCATCGCGGTGGTGGTGGAGGCGTGGCGTTCGCGGTGCATCGTCTGCGGCGACTTCAACGATACGCCCATGTCGTACGTTTACCGCACCATGGCCAAGGGCCTGAACGACGCTTTCAGCCAGTGCGGTTCGGGCTATTCGCATACGTTCCGCGGATTTTTCAATACCCTGCGGATCGACTACGTGCTCAGCTCGGAGGGGTTCGATGCGCTCTCGTACGAGGTGCCCACGGTCGATTACTCGGACCACCATCCCGTCGTCGTCCGGCTGCGGAAAAATGCAATGAACAACTAATCCGATATAATTATGATTTTCGACTCTTTGAAAAACAGTGCGCTCTATTATTCGTTGAATCCGCGTCTGGAAAAAGCTTTCGGTTTCATCGCCTCGACCGACTGGGAGAAGATGGAACCCGGTATCCACGAACTCGACGGCAAGGATATCTATGTGAATGTCATGGATACCGAATTGAAGAAGCCCGCCGACGCCAAGCTGGAAATCCACAACGCCTATCTCGACATTCAGGTGCTTGTCCGCGGCGAGCGCGAGACCTTCGGCTGGAGCGAACGCGCCGTCCTGAGCAAACCGCTGGGCGGGTTCGATGCCGAGAAGGATATTCAGCTCTTCGACGACGAGCCGCAGACCTGCTACACGATCCGTCCCGGTCAGTTTACGATCCTCATGCCTGAGGACGGCCATGCGCCGATGGTGGGCGAGGGAAGCATACGCAAGATCATCGTCAAGGTCCGCATGTAGGATCGCCGAGACGATAACACGAAGGCCGGAGCATACACTCCGGCCTTCGTGTTATATACGGTTACCGCTTCCTGCAGCCTGCCGGATTGCATTCCGGATGCCGCTGCACCCGTTATTTCCCGATGCCGTAATAGCGGAATCCGGCGTTCAGCGCCTCTTCCTTGTCGAGGATATTGCGGCCGTCCACGATGATATTGTCGCGCATGGCCGAACGCAGGAGCGTCCAGTCGGGCATGCGGAACTGCTTCCACTCGGTGATCAGCGCGACGGCGTCGGCTCCTTCGGCGGCTTCGTACATCGACGCGGCATGATAAACGCGCTCTTCGCCGAGCCTGCGGCGGGATTCGTTGGCGGCGACCGGATCGTATGCGCGGACCGTCGCTCCCGCTTCGAGCAGCCGGTCGATCACGACCAATGCCGGTGCTTCGCGCATGTCGTCCGTTTCGGGTTTGAAGGCGAGTCCCCAGACGGCTACGGTCTTGCCGCGCAGGTCGCCCAGCGCCAGCTGCAATTTGTCGAAAACGATCGACTTCTGGCGTTCGTTGACCCGCTCCACGGCTTCGATTACCTGCATCGTGTAGCCGTGTTCGTGTGCCGTGTGGGCCAGCGCCTTCACGTCCTTCGGAAAGCACGAGCCGCCGTAACCGCAGCCCGGATAGAGGAATTTGCTGCCGATGCGGGCGTCGGAACCGATTCCTTTGCGGACCATCTCGACGTCGGCGCCTACCAGATCGCACAGGTTGGCGATCTCGTTCATGAACGAGATTCGCGTTGCCAGCATGGCGTTGGCGGCGTATTTGGTCATTTCGGCCGAGGGAATGTCCATAAACAGCACGCGGAAATTGTTGATCAGGAACGGCCGGTAGAGCTTGGTCATCAGCTTGCGCGCCCGTTCGCTTTCGACGCCCACGACCACGCGGTCGGGCGACATGAAGTCCTTGACAGCCGCGCCCTCCTTCAGAAATTCGGGGTTCGAAGCGACGTCGAACGGCACCTTGCACTTCCGCCGGGCAAGCTCTTCGCGGATTACGGCCTTGACTTTCTGCGCAGTACCTACCGGAACGGTGCTTTTGGTCACCAGCACCGTATATTTCTTGATGTTCCGGCCGAACGTGCGGGCCACTTCCAGCACGTATTTCAGGTCGGCCGACCCGTCCTCGTCGGGCGGCGTGCCTACGGCCGAGAAGACCACCTCCACGTTGTCCAGACAATCCGTGAGTTCGGTCGTGAAGTGCAGACGGCCCTCTTCGACATTGCGCCGGACGACTTCTTCCAGCCCCGGTTCATAGATCGGGATGACGCCGTTGTTCAGCCCGTCGATCTTCTTTTTGTCTATATCGACGCACGTGATGTCAAGGCCCATTTCGGCGAAACATGCCCCCGAAACCAGACCGACGTACCCCGTTCCTACGACTGCGATTTTCATATTGTGAGTTTTTGGTGTATGCTTTTTCAGCGGCGGAAGCGCTCGGCGACGCCGTCGGCGAACCGGCTGCAGAAGTCGTGGCAGCCGGACGAGAAGCTCTGCTTCATCTCCACGGGATCGCAGATCGGCTCCCACTTCATGCGCTGCGCGAATTCGCCCATGCCGCGCACGGCGGCCCCGGCCCAGCAGAACGATCCGAACCACCCGAAGTTGCGCTGCGGAACGCAGCGAGCGGCGATCAGGTCGAGCAGGCGCGCCGCGGGCGGGTAGATGCCTCCGTTGTAGGTCGGCGCGCCGACGATCAGCGTGTCGTAGCGGAACACGTCGCGCAGCACGACCGATTCGTCGGCGAACGAAAGGTTGTATATGACGATCGGGCCGACGCCCCGGCTCGCAAGCTCGCGGGCGATGCGTTCGGCCATCTGCTCCGTGTTGCCGTACATCGAACCGTAGGCGAGCACTACGCCGGGTTCTCCCTCGTAGCGGCTCAGACGGTCGTAAATATCCATTACCTGCGGAATCTGCCGCTGCCATACGGGACCGTGGGTCGAACAGATGGTCGTGGGGTTCAGTCCGCGGACCTTTGCCAGCGCTTTCTGCACGGGGCCGCCGTATTTGCCCACGATGCAGGCGTAGTAGCGGCGCATCTCGTCCCAGTAGCGCGACGGGTCGAGCTGCGAATCGGTGATGCCGCCGTCGATAGCCCCGAACGTGCCGAAAGCGTCGCCAGAGAAGAGCGTCCCGGCTTCGGCGCACCACGTGACCATCGTTTCGGGCCAGTGTACCATCGGCGCCATGTAGAACGAGAGCGTCTTCGCGCCGAGCGAAATCGTGTCGCCCTCCTTGACTTCGAGCGTCCCGGCGTCGATGCCGTAGAAGCCTTGGATCATTTGCAGCGTCTTGGCGTTGCCGACGATCCGGATGTCGGGGTAGAGCAGGCGCAGGGCGCGGATGGACGACGAGTGGTCCGGCTCCATGTGATTGACCACGAGGTAGTCGATCGGGCGGTCGCCGATCGTCTCGCGGATATTTTCGAACAAACGGCTTCCGAAAGCCTCTTCGACGGTGTCGATCAGGGCGACCTTCTCGTCTGCGACCAGATATGCGTTGTATGAAACTCCGTGGGGAAGCGACCAGAGTCCTTCGAAACGGGTTGTCGTGCGATCATTGACCCCGACGTAATGAATGCCGGGCAGAATTTCGGTGATGTTCATAATATGTGACGTATTTTGTCCAAAGATAGTGAAAAATGTGCCAAAACGGAAATCGGGAGCTATCCGGCTGTCCGTCTGATGTTTCTGTAAATATAATTTCTCTTCCGGAGGGCAAATATAACAGTTTTTCGGACATGAACGGCGTTTGCGTCCGGAAATCGGCCGCCGGTGGGGTGCGAATGACTCCGGCATGAAAAAATCTCCGGTCATAAGACCGGAGATTCTCTGTTTTGACCTTTGCGGTGGACGGCCTACAGCGGCAGCCGTACCGCCGAACGGGTGGATTTCATTACGGCGGCGCCCTCCTTGACCGAATTCGGAATCGTGCTGCGCTCGTATACGCTCACTTCCGTAACGTTCGTGGCGCTGGTCAGCGTCAGCGTGCTGCCCGATTCGTTGAACGAGATGTCGTAGGTGCTTCCGAAGTTCTTGCCGCCGCTGTATTTTCCGCTGAGCACGTCGTTCTGCACCTGATAACTGCCGGTGAATTTCTGGTATTTTACCTCGGCGAGCCTTTGGTATATCTCGAAGGTATTGTCCGCATCGAACGAGAGGTAAATATCGAAATCCTGCGGAGTCTCGCCCGTCCATGTCTTGAGCTGCCACTCGCCGACGAGCAGCTTTGCCGTGGGCGAAACCTTCTCCTTGTCCGACGATCCGCAGCCGGCGAACAGACACAGGCCCAATGCGGCCAGTACGATATAGATAGTCTTTCTCATAGTTTTCATACGTTTATATTATAACCAACCTCCGTTGCCGGCTTGTACCGAGCGGGCGATGATCGCGAACTCCTTGGTGATCTCCATGCCGCTCATCTCTCCGTTTGCCGAGGAACTTCCGGCCATGGCCTTGATCTTGATCTTGGCGACGCCCGGTTTGGTGCATTTGATCTGCAGTTTTCCGTACGAGAACGCAGGCGCGGCGGTGATCCCCAGCTTGTCCATGTCGGCCTGCGACATTTCGGCGCTCTTGTAGGTCAGGTTCGCCGAAGCCTGCCCGAAGAACTTGTCGAGCGAGAGCACCTGCTGTACGCCGACTTTAGCCGGCAGGCAGGGCGTGCCTTCGATCTGCATCAGCAGCTGGTAGGCATCGATCGATCCGGTGCCCATATTCTTGCGGTAGTTGCGGAGTACCATGCCGTTTTTGGTTCCGCCGATGATATAGGAGTCGATGTCGTTTACGGCGGTCAGGAGCATCGATTTGAACTCGTCTACCGTGTAATGCCTGCTTTTGGCCAGCGCGTAGGAGAGTCCCAGCGCGGCGACGCCCGATACGTGGGGGCAGGCCATCGAGGTGCCCTGCATGTAGCCGTAGTCGGCTCCGTCGGTGCCGAGTTCTGCGGGCAGCTCGGAAGGCAGTGTCGAAAGCACCTGCGCGGCGCTGGTTCCTGCGGGCGAGATGCTGGCGTCGCCGCCCGGAGCCGCGACGTTGCAGCCGGGACCGTAATTCGTGTAGTAGGCCGGCAGGTAGTCCGGGCCGAACGAGGTGACCGAAACGTAGCTGCGGTAGCCGCCCGGGTAACTCGCGAAGTTGGTGGCGTCGTTGCCTGCGGCGAAGATCGCAAGACCTCCGTCGAGTACGTCGTTGTTCTTTTTCGAGACGAAGTAGTCGATCGTCTCTTTCTCGACAGAATAGTTGTTTTCGTAATACCTGTCCGAGTTGAGAGGAGCCTGAGTGGGATAACCCCACGAACACTGGATGATCGAGGCGCCGTTGTCGGCGGCGTATCTGATCGCCCGGACCGAAGTCGAGATGGTGCCGCCCTTGCCGCCCGAAAAAATCTGGCACGACATGAGTTTCACGCCGTCGTTGCTGCCCGTGCCGCCCGCTACGCCGCAGACGCCTTTGCCGTTGTTGTTTACGGCGGCTACCGTACCTGCGACGTGGGTGCCGTGGCCCGAATCGCCGTCGTACTTGCCTTTATTGTCATAATGCGATACACTCCATGTAAGCTTGGTCGAATTCGTGGCGAAGTTGTATCCGGGAACGCCGCTTCCGTCGGGATTTACCCACATGTTGTCGGCCAGATCGGGATGGGTGTATTTCACACCTTCATCGACGATGGCGACGATGATCGAAGGGCTGCCGCCGGTCAGTTTCCATGCCTCCGGAACATTGATGTCGGCGCCTGCGGCCGTCGTAGCCGCGAACATTTTGTCGCCGTTGTTGCTGTAGTGCCACTGGCTCGGAAGTCCGGGATCATTGAAGCCGCTGCCGGAGAAATCGGCGCGGGTCGTCCCCGTCTCGTCGATTCTGAAAGGCATGGGATTGCCGACCGATGCCTTTTGCAGTTTCGTGTCGAATTGTATGCGGCTCACTTCGGCCACTCCGGCCAGCTCCCTTGCGGCTTTCTCCAGATCCGCGCCTTGGCCGAAGGTGAGTATGTACCATTTATGCAGCCCTGCGGCGCGGGTCTGCTCTTCGCTCCGGGCGTCGTAAGTGAAAAGGCGTTCCAGCGAAACGATCTCCAGACGGCTCAGAACGTCGTCTACGGAGGCGACTCCCGAACGGGTCGCCGCAGTGCGGGTTGCGGCAGCGGTGCTTTCGATGGTTTCGACCGCACGGTCGTTGAAATAGACCAGAAGCGTTTCGGCCGCCGCATCGGCGGAGGTGTTGACGATCTTGGCCGACGGAGTCTGCGCGGAAGTACCCCCCCCCGCGTTATTATCCGTATCCGGATCGGTCGTACAGCCCGCCAACAGCAGGAATGACGCAAAAATGAGTAGTTTTCTGTTGTTCATAAACTATGATTTTGGATAGATGACAAAAGATAGGCTCTGCAAATCTTCCGGAGCGGATTTACAGGGAGTATATGCCGCCGGCGTATGGTTCAAAAAAGATTCCATAAATGGTTCGTAACGGAAGATTAAGATACAAATATGCGATTTTGTGCGGATTTATGCAAATTATTATTCTATTTATTATTTTATGGTGACGAACCGCCCTGCCTGCATCCCGATCGCAGACCTCTCCGGCAATCGGCTGCGCTTCGGCAGCAAGCGGATGAAGAGTATATTGACGACATGAGTCCGGTGCAATACCGAACTCATGCAGATGAAACGATGGTAATCCCTCTAAAATTTGGGAGGAGTCATAATCGAATGACTCCTCCCACCCCTATTGATCAATAATGCAAGCGCTTATTAAAGTGTCGCTGCATGTGCGGTAGTCTGACGGCCGATTACGGAACTCAGCTGAATTTCCGTCGTCGATATTTTGTGCGGTTTGAATGCAACGGGCGCATTGGAGAACGACGCCTGAGCCTTCACTGCAGATCCGGCAGCGGATTTTTTCACCAACTTGAACGGGCCGATTACATAGTCACCTGAAGTAAAGCCTTCGGCGGGCTTGATACCGTACCAACCTCCGTCATAGATGAACAAGTCCATTGTACCTACTGCGAATTTTTTACCGTTAGTGAATGTTCCGCTGTTGCAGAGAACGGATGCACTCGATTTGTCGGCACCCATGACGCCCTGCAGAGGAACGAAGGTCTCACTCGTAAGCAAGGAGGTGGTACCGTCCTCGACGATACATTCCGCCACGAAATACAATGCACCGGCAACCAGTTCCTGATTGTTTTTCATCGTAAACGAACCATCTGCTGCGTTAAAGTCCGCGGTAACGGGATATTGCAGACGATATACCGAACTTCCCCAACCGGCAACGCTGTAAGTGCTGTTGGCTACTTTCTTGCTGAATGTAACATCGAACGTTACCGGAGCGTTGGTGACTTCCGCAGAAGTACTGGTGACGGTCCATGTGCCGAGCCATGCTTGATACTCCGGCGACAACGGTTCGCCCTGACCGCTCATGAAGGAGGTGCCTTTGGCCAGCTCCGTGATCGGATAAACATAACCGTTCACGACTTTGAGTCCGAATCCGCAGGGAACATACTCCGTATCGGATTCGACGATCAGCGTCTTCTCGGCAGTGCCGCGGGACAAGTCGTTCATCGACGTGATGCTGTTCATCAATACGTTGAGAATATCCTCGTCCGCCATACTTGCAAAGGCGCTTTTGGGCACGACATTGAAATAATAGTACTCGTTTGCAACAGTCGGCGTCGTCTTTACTTTGACCGAAGTAGCCTTGATATCCGATACGGCGAAGGTGAACTTATTGTTGGATACCGTCTCCTGAATCCGGGCGCCGCTTACCTCGTCGGTGAACATGCCGCCGCTCCAAGTCATCTCCTCGATCGAAACTCCGTCGACAACCAGCGGCTCATAGAACTTGAGTCCGGTATCCTGCGTGTAGATGAAACTTGCAGACGTAACTCCGGACTCGGTCACCACGGAGAAGTAACGGGAATTGTAATTGTCCGCTACCTCGCGTGCGATGTCGTAGGTCTTGCCGTTGAGAACGAGTTCGTAGGAACGGAAATTGTCCATCTTGTTCACATCTGCGGAATATTTGCCGAACATCGTGTTCCATGCGGTTTCCGGCAGGGGAGTCAGCACGATGGTGTTCTGGGTTTTCTTGCCGCGCAGAACGACCTTGTCGGCCGCATAGCTCATGATGATGAACTCGCTGTCGCCTCCCATACCCGTATTGGTCGGGCCGACACCGGAGTTTGGCTCCGAATAGATATGGAAGTAGGGATTGTAAGTGTCGAAATTGATCGTGGGACCGTAATCCTGATCGTACGAGTAGAGACTCTCGGCGGTCTTGCCGGCGCCTCCCGCTTCGGAAGTTACGGTAACCGTTCCGTTCTGGAATTTCATGTAGATCGCAATGCCTCCGTACTCCTGCGTCGCACTGGGATAGTACTCCATCAGCCAGCCGTTGGCAGCTCCGGTCAGCGCCTTTTCGGTGCCCTCCTGCACCTCGCGGATTCGCTCACTGGCCGTTTTGCCGAAAGCGTCCTTGTCATCTTTAAGGCACGAAGAGAGGACAAGCGGCAAAACCGCTAATAATATGATAAGTTTTTTCATCTCTTTTACGAATTAAATGTTATAATCGAGCGACCAAATCTCATTCTGCCGACGTAATACCACTTTTCGCAGTTCATCGATATTGATATCCCATGTGCTGAGCATGTATGCACGCATGATATCGTTTTTCTGTTCGAGAAGCGGACGTCCGGCGCTGCCGCCTTGTGCGAGAATGGCTTCCCATTCGGCTGCCGTCGAGGTTACGTAGAGCGAGAGCTGTTCCACGAAATCCTCATCGGGAGCCTTCGACGAATAACGCGTGATAAACCCGGCCTGACGAGCCGCTGCATCCGTCCGGTAGGTGTCGAAGCATGCGTCGCCGACGTAGCTCGAAGGCGTTACGGCGTTGAAGTCGGTCGAGTAGGGCCGCGTCTGGTGGAGGATGTGACCGAACTCATGGTGCATGGTCTTGAAGAATAGCTCGTTGAGCTGGTCGATATCCTTCGTGTTCAGCAGATAGTCGATGATGTTGACCTGATAAAGGGTCATCATCTTACCGCCTTCGGCCACACCGAGTACGATGTTGTTGTTTTCGTTATAGGCCGGCGAACCGATAACATGGACGATCTTCGGGAAGTTCTCGCTGATGAACTGCCTGCTGCCCGTCACTTCGTCGTAAACCTGCAGCGTCAGGTGCAGCGTCAACTTGGCCAGTTTGATCGCCTGTCCGTAATCCGCGGGAGTCAGGTTGTAGTCCATGTCGCCCAGAACATCTTTGAAACGATATTTGAAATCGATGTTGTAGGGTTCCATATAGTTCTTGGCAAGCCATCTGTCGAAATCGTTTTCGACGGTAGGCGAGTCGAGGACAGCGCTCGTCTTGTTCAGGTCGTCCTCGGAGCAGCCCGTCAAAACGAACACTCCGAACACTGCCGTCATAAGTAATATAATATTCTTTTTCATCGTATATCCTGTTTTATCGTTAGCATCTGATTATCTCGGGTTAGGAGTCAGGCCTGCGGCAACGACATCCATCGGCAGCTGCATCGCGCAGCGCGGGTCGCGGGCGTGCAGTTCGTCGGTAACGCTTCCGAGCGTGTTGTAGCTGGCCAGCTTGCGACGATAGATCGTAATGCCGTAACGTTTTATGTCGAACCAGCGCAAACCGAGGTGTACGGTCTCCACACGGCGCAGATGCAGCAGCGCATAGCACATGTTGGTCTGCGTGCCGGCTTCGAGCGGGAAAGCCGTCTCGCCGAAAGGTTTCTTCACCGTGGGGTTGGCCGGAGTGTACTCCCTCGTGTTCTGCGCCCACTGGTTGACGCTGGCTTCGGTGAGCGTCTGGGCGCCGGACTTCACATATTTGCTGATCCAGAGGTTCATGTCGTTCAGAGCCGGTCCGTATTCCTTCTTCATGATGTAAGCCTCGGCGCGGCAGAGCAGCGTCTCTTCGGCCGTAAATGCGGGGAAAACCGTATGCGCGAGTCCCGTCTGCATCACCGGGTCCTTGATCTCGAAGAGGTAGGGCGCACGCCATGCGAAACACTTGTCGGCTTTACCGGTATTCATTGAATACGGCGCAGAGTAGAGTGTGTAGCTGCTGCCCCACGGAGCCGTCGGAGCGCGGAAGGTTTCGGTCTGGTCCAGCCAGTTGCCGTGAGAAAAACCGGTGTAGGCATTGTAAGGACCGAACGAAATGCCGGGAGCATCGGTTATCGAGGTCTGCAGCAGCAGATTGCACTTGTGCGAGTAGTCGATATAGTCCATCGTGCGGAGCAGGGTCTGTCCGTCGGCCGACTGCAGTCCCAGTTTGCCGTTCGCCTCAAGGTCGCGCATCATTGTTTCGGGAGCGCTTCCCAGCACTACCTTCGCGGCGGCGATACACTCGTCCCACTTCTGATAGAAGAGGTAGAAACGGGCTGCAAAGGCATAGGCGGCCTTCTGGTTGAAATGGTACTTCGGCACCGAGTAGAACTCGTCGGTGATCAGCGGCAGACCCTCGATCAGGTCGGCGTCGATCTTGGAGTAGACTTCGGCCAGCGTACCGCGGGTGTATTTGGGGTCGAGTATCGTTTCGGCTTTCTCCATGTAGGGAATGCCAAGGTCCTCCGACGCATACTGCGGATTGTAGGCCTGACAGAACATATTGGCCAGACAGAAATGAGCGTATGCACGGCAGATAAGCGCTTCGCCCTTGGCGGCTTTCAGCTGCGGGGTGTCGGCGCCGCCCAGCTCCTTGATGGCGTCGAGCGCTTGGTTGGCGGCGGCAATAGCCATGTAGTACTGACTCCATACGGCCTGCGGCGCTTCGTTGGTAACGGCCGCCGTAACGTCCTGCCAGCGGTAATACTCTTCCTGTTCGGGTTCGAAGTCCGGTGAAACCAATGCCGTTTCATCGACATTGTCCGATGCGTATTCGCAGGTTACGGGGTAGGTATGTTCGGAATATGCCGAAACCAGCAGACTGGTGATCTTGTCGCTCGAATCGAGTTCGGTTCGGTTGTCCGGCATCTCATCCAGAAAGTCGTTACAAGCGGGAAGCGCCACGAGGGCAGCCGCGAGTACGATTAGCGTGGTTATTTTTTTCGTATTCATATTTTTCATCTTTAGCGTCTGTTATAAACCGATTTTCAGCGTCAGCGTAAATTGCTTGGGCACCGGAACCGCAACACCGCCGGTATTGAAGAATTCGGGATCCTGACCGTTGAGCTTCTTGTCGGCATAGATCAGGAAGAGGTTCGTTGCCTGAAGTTTAAGCGACATGTTCGAGAAACGGAGTTTCTTGATCCAGCGCTTCGGGAAGTCGTAGGTCAGCGAAATTTCCTTCATGCGGATGAAGTCGCCCTTGGCGATACGTGCCGTCGAATAGTTGTAGGCATTGTAAGCGCGCGAAAGGTAGTTGTCCTTCTCGACCTGACGCTTGTTGGCGATAACCGGAATATCCGTATGGTTTTCATCGCCCGGACGCATCCAGCGGTTGCGGAACTCGCGCGGCATGGAGAGCAGGTCGCTGTAGGATTCGGAGAAGACCGGATCCAGACGGATCACATTGCCGAACGAGTAGGTGATGAAGACATTGAGTTTGAAGCCGTAGAGACGGAACATGTTGCCGAAGCTACCGAAATCCGTCGGATCGGCCGTACCCGAATACTTCAGGTGTCCGAGGTTGTTACGCTCTTGGAAGTTGATCGAGGTGGTCGTAAGCTGGCCTTTCTCGTTGATGAACTGCGGGATACCCTCGTCGTTCAGGCCTTGGAAGTCGAATGAGAAGATCGAACGCGAAGGATAGCCTTCCATACCGAAACCGGTGCCCGATACGAGGTCGATGGCACGCTTGTACGACATCAGGTCGGTCACCTCCTCTTTCAGGTGCGAATAGATGAAGTCCGTAGACCAGCTGAAGTTCTTGGTTTCGATGTTGCGGGTCGAAAGAGTCAGCTCGACACCCGAAGATTTCAGACCGGCGACGTTACCGTATTTCATCACCTGTCCGCCGATACCCTGCGTGTTGATCACACCGATCAGGTCGTGGTTGTCACGCTTGTACCAGTCGGCTGCGAGGCTGATGCGGTTGTTCAGGAAGCCCATGTCGATACCGACGTTCACCTCGTTCTTCTTCTCGTAAGTCAGCTCGCTGTTCTCCAAGTCGTAAATCGTCAGACCCGACTCGGTAACACCGGCCGAAGGACGCCACGGGGTATTGCTCGTGATGACGACGCGCGAGTTGGTCACGAAGCTGGGGCCGCGGTCTGCGGTCAGCGAGTAGGAAGCCTTCAGCGACAAGTGCGACAGAGCGGGACGCAGCGCCTCGAAGAAATTCTCTTCGTGTACGTTCCATGCACCGGCGACGTTCCATGTCGGCAGCCAGCGGGCGCTGCGGCTCTTACCCATGCGGTTCGTTCCTTCGTAACGGAAGGTTCCGTTGAGGGTGTAGCGGCCTTTCCACGAGTAGGTGCCGTTGAAGAAGAAAGCGACGTTGCGGTAATGGGTGTCGGCCAGACCGAAGTAGTCGGTGTTCTCCTCCTTGCCCTTCTTGAATACCTCGTAGGCGTAGAAGGGGATCAGGCCCATCGAGTACTGCATACCCCAACCGTTGAACCAAGATTCGTGACGGTCGCTCTGGTTGACCTCCATACCTCCGTAGAGGTTGATAATGTGCTGGTTGTTGATCTCCGTATTGTACGAAGCGGCGAAACGGAAGTCGTACGACAGCATGTTGTTGTCGCGGCGCTTGTAGATACCGCCCTTGGGCAGGATCGAAATAGGCACTGCATACGCATTGTCGGGATCGGTATACAGGAACGGGTTGTTGTCACGGATCACCGTAGTAGCCATTGCACGGTAGGCGCGGGCCTGATTCGAATAGTCCGTAATATTGTGCTCCTGCGTCGTAGCCGAATATTTGATGGCGGCCAGTGCGCTCAGTTCGAGACCCGTGACGGGCTTGTAACGCAGCTCCGCTTGGAATTTCGTATCCACGACGTTGAGATCGATGTAGTTACGCCCAAGTTCGTCGATAATGTTGAACGGAGCGTAGTTGCGCGTGTAGAATTCATCGGGATCGAGCGTCCGGGACGAATTCATGGCATAAGAGTAGGGGTTGATGTCGAAATCGCGCTTCACCTCGCCGAATACCACGTCGGTCGTCGCCGCCAGCGTACCCGGAGCCGTTTGCTTACGGTAAGAACCGCTCGAAATCAGGTTCAGCGTCAGATTGTCGAAGATATTATAGGTAGCATTGAGGTTCGCCGTATAACGCTCCACCTCGCTGGCCTTGGTCCATCCCGGATCGAACATGGCGCTCATCGAAGCGTAGTACTGCGACTTCTCGGTACCGGAACTGAGGCTGATCGAGTGCGTGTGCATCAGCGAACTCCGGAAAAGCTCCTTGAACCAGTCCGTGTTGCGGTACTCGGCCTTGCGCAGGTAGCGGTTGCGCGCAGCCTCCGTATTTTCGAGTTTGCCCGTGTTGACCAGCTCCCACATCTTACCGTAAACACCGCTCGAAGAGGCGTTTGCGATAGTCGAGTTGTTGAGCCAGCCTTTGGCGGCCATTTCCTGATATACCGACATCTGATCCTGAGAATTCATGATGTTGAAATCGGCGTAGGAGGGAATCATACGATACGTGAACTCGCCCGTATAATTGATATGGCTGACGCCGGCACGTCCCTTTTTGGTCGTAATGACGATCACGCCGGCCATAGCGCGCGCACCGTAGATCGAGGTGGCCGAACCGTCCTTCAGGATATTGAAGCTCTCGATATCCTCGGCGTTCAGACCTGCGATGGCGGAACCGATCAGCGTCGTGGCGTCACCCGAAGAGAGGTCCTCGGCCGAAATATCGGCGACATCCTCCATAATGACGCCGTCCACAACCCAAAGCGGCTTCGAGCTGCCGTGAATCGACGTCGCACCGCGGACGCGGATCTTGGGAGCGGTACCGAAAGTACCCGATACGTTCTGCACCGAGACACCGGCCGAACGGCCTTCCAGACCGCGGCTGATATCGGCCAGACCCGATAGTTTCACATCGTCGGCGACCAACTGGTCGGATGCACCGGTAAACAGTCGTTTATCCGTTTTGGTCATACCCGTAACCACGACCGTCTCCACGGTCTGAGAATCCGGCTCGAGCGTGACCTTCACCTCAGGCGCAACGGCTACCGTAGCAGTCTTGTACCCCAAATAGGAGATTTGCAGTTCCTCGGATTTCGCCGGAACATTGTTCATAACGAAAAATCCCTGCTGATCGGTGGATACACCGATGGTCGTACCTTTGACGATAACCGAAGCGCCGATCACGGCCGCTCCGTTTTCATCAACGACACTACCGCGCACTTGTTTGGCTTGGGCAAATGCCCCCGCTGCAAACACAAGTACTCCAATTAACGATAGTAGGATTTTTTTTACCATAAGCGTTAATCTATTAGTTAATTTTTTAAAATAGAAAGCCAGCATCCTCCATTCGGGTTTCCGAATATTCCCAATGGTTTGACTCTCAGTGCCGTTTTCGATTTCCGATACCGGAAAAAGGCGCACACACAGGCACCTCTGCAACTACGCGGTCACCTTAAAACGCCGAACAACGCTTTATGAATCAGCCGGTTGAAAATAATCCGACCGACAAGAACGTTACCAGAGCATAACCGCTTCGAGCTGCCTGAGGGCTGAAACCGGAGCCGGAAATCGGGTGGAAAGTGCATAAAAAATGTGCGGCATCTAACGATGCCGCACATGGCGCCAGAGGGGAGCGATCCCGCCTGCGATGTTCTATAAAAGCCGGATCGGAACCGTCCGGGAACTCTTCATCACGGCCGCTCCGTTTTTGACCCCGTCGGGAATCGCGGCGCGCACGTAAACGCCCGTCTCCGCGACGCCCGTGGCGCTGGTCAGCGTCAGCGTATTGCCCGACTCGTCGAAAGCGATGTCGTAAGTACTGCCGAACGGCTTGCCGTCGCTGTATACGCCGCCGAGCACGTCGTTTTTGACCTCGTATTTTCCCGAATACTTCTGGTAGCCCACCTGCTCGATCCGTTGGTATATTTCGAACGAACGGTCCGCGCCGAAGGAGACATAGGCATCGAAATCCCGCGGAGCTTCGCCGTTCCACGTTTTGAGCTGCCATTCGCCTGCAAGCTGTTTTACCAGCGGCGACACCTTCTCCTTGTCCGACGATCCGCAGCCGGCGAACAGACACAAGCCCAGTACGGCCAGTACGATATAGATAGTCTTTCTCATAATCTTCATGCGTTTATATTACAACCAACCTCCGTTTTCGGTCTGTACCGCGCGGGCGATGACGGCGAACTCCTTGGCGATCTCCATGCCGCCCATCGATGTCCCCGTGCCGAGACCGCTGCCTCCGGCAACCGCCCTGACCGTTATTCGGGCCACGCCCGGCTTGGTGCAGTGCAGCCTCAGTTTCCCGGACACGAAGGTCGGCTCCGCCGAAATACCGAGCTTGGTCCTGTCAGCCTGCGAGATCTCGACGCCGAGATAGGTCAGGTTCGCCGAAGCCTTGCCGAAGTACTTGTCGAGCGAAAGCTGCTGCTGTACGCCGACTTTCGCTTTCAGGCAGGGTGTGCCCTCGATCTGCATCAGAAGCTGGTAGGCGTCGATCGCTCCCGTACCCATCTGCTTGCGGTAGTTGCGCAGCTGCATGGTGGTCAGGGATTGTTTGGTACCGTCGAGGTAGGTGTCGATGTCGTTCACCGAAGTCAGAAGCATCGATTTGAATTCGGCCACCGTATATTGCTTCCCTTTGGCCAGCGCGTAGGAAAGCCCCAGCGCGGCGACGCCCGATACGTGCGGGCAGGCCATCGAGGTGCCCTGCATATAGCCGTAATCCGACTGGTAAAGCTCGGACGGAAGCGTCGAAAGCACCTGCGCGGCGCTGCTTCCCGAAGGCGAGATATAGGCGTCGCCGCCCGGAGCCGCGACGTTGCAGCCCGGACCGTAGTTCGTGTAGTAGGCCGGCAGATAGTCGGGCGAAAAGGCGGTGACCGAAATGTAATCGCGGTAAGCGCCCGGATAACCGGACATGGCCTTGGCGTCGTTGCCCGCAGCGAAAATCACAAGTCCGCCGTCGAGAACGGCGTTGTTTTTCGTCGCGATGAAGTAGTCGATCGCCTGCTTTTCGATTCGCGCCCCGCTGGCGTAGGCGTTGTCGGTCGTGACCGCTCCGGCCGGATACCCCCACGAACACTGGAGAATCGACGCCCCGTTGTCGGCAGCGTATTTGATCGCTTCGGCGGAAACGGCGGCCGAACCGCCCTCGCCGCCCGAAAATATCTGGCACGACATGAGTTTCACGCCGTCGTTCCTGCCCGTGCCTCCCGCGATGCCCGACACGCCGACACCGTTGTTGCTGACGGCGGCTACCGTACCTGCGACGTGGGTGCCGTGGCCCGAATCGCCGATGTTCTTGCCTTTGTCGTCATAAGCTTCGACGTCCCATGTCAGCCGGCTCGTGCCCAGCGCGAAGTTGTAGCCGTAAACGTCGTCGGCATAGCCGTTGCCGTCGTCGTCGCGGCCCGTCGCACCGCTCTGCTCGGCCTCGTTGATCCACATGTTGGCCGCCAGATCGGGATGCGAGTACTTGATGCCCTGATCGACGATCGCCACGGTCAGCGACGGATCGCCCGCGGCGAGTTTCCACGCCTCCTCCACGTTGATATCCGCTCCGGCGCGCGTCGTTTCGGCAAATATTCTGTCGCCGTTGTTGCTGTAGTGCCACTGGTCCTTGTAGCCGGGATCGTTGAAACCTCCGGCGGCGGCGCGCGTCGCCGCCGAACCGCCCCTGTAGGGACAGGCCCTGTTGTCCGAAGCCAGCTGCAGTTTGGTGTTGAACTGCACGAAGCTCACCTCCGAAACGGCGGCGAGCCGCCGTGCCGCTGCGTCCAGATCGACTTCCTCGCCGAACGTTACGATATACCATTTATGCAGTCCCGCCGCGCGGGTGCGCTCTTCGGCGACCGGATTGCAGGGAAATACGCGGCGCAGCGAGGGCCCGCGGTCCTTGGAGCCGGGATCGTTGAAGCCTCCGGCGGCGGAGCGCGTCGCCGCCGTACGCGTAATCGCCGCCGCTGCGGCGGTCTGTTCGACGTCCCCGACGGCATCGCCGTCGAAATAGATCAGCAGTTCGCCCCGCGCGGCATTCGCGGGAGCATTGACGATCTTGCGCATGGCGGCCGCCGGAGCCTCCTTGCCGCCGCTCTCTTCCATCGGGTCCGAGGCACAGCCCGCAAGGAACAGCAGCGCAAGCAGTAAAATTTTCTTGTCAGTCATGGTAGGTGAATTTAAAAAGGGAACCGGCCTCGCGGGCCGGCTCCCCGGTGATAGTCGTACTGTCCGAACGACAGTTTTTTATTCGGTTATTTTCGCGCCGGTCCTGCGGGTGAAGTCCGCACTCCGGGCGGCGATTCCCTGACGGAATTCCACCTTGGCCTTGGCGGCGCCCAAAGCGGGCATGCCGACGATTTCGCACTCACGGCCGCGGTCGGCAGGCATTCTGTTTTCGCCGACAATTACTTTCGCAAGCTCCGGCCCGCGGAGTTCCACGTAATTGCCGGGCTGCACGGAGAGCGCCTTTACCACGGAAGCCATATCGGCGGCCGGATACAAATCCGGGTCTGCGAGCAGCAGCCATTCATGGAAGACGATGCCTCCTTCGCCGCCGGAGAATTTGTTCGTCGCAGGATCGTAGCCCGCATAGATTCCGAACCACATGCCCGTGAACGTCAGATTGTTCGACGCCTGAAGCTGGGGATTGGGCACGAAAGCCACCAGTCCGTCGGCCACCGGCGCGCCCAGAAGCAGGCCGCGTCCGCTGTAAACTCCGTCGTCACCCTCGGCCGTGTAAGCCACGTTCACGAAGTAATCCGTTCCCTGAAGCGTCACGTTGCCGATCAGCTGCGGAGCGAGTACGTAGAGAAGGCCGCCGCTCCACGCCATATACTGCGATTCGCCGGCATTGAACGCCTGAGGAGCGCCCGTAAGTCCGGACACCTTCACGTAGTCACTGAATACGTTGTCGAAATCCGCATATCCGGAAGTCGTTCCTCCGTCTTCGACGACTACCTGTCCGAAGTACTGACGGGCGGCGTTGCCGACCGCATAGTAATCCCACGTTCCGCAGTAGCCCGCCTTGGTCAGGCCGTTTTCGACATCGTCGTACGTATAGTGTATCTGCAGCGGATCCGGTTTGCCTGCCGTAGTCTGTTGCACGCTGTACAGTTTGCCGTAATAGCCGTTGTAAGCCCACACCAGCAGCACGTAATCCGTACCGGCGTTCAAGCCTTTATGAAGCAGCGAGAGACCCGTGTCGTTGATCTTGTCAATTTCTTCAGCCGTAATTGCCTTGCCGGACGTTTTGGCTATTTCAATCAGGTCCTCGCTGCTTTTACCGGTCAGGTCGGCACTCTTGAAGAGTCCCATGTAGCCCGATTCGATATTTTCACCGAATATAATGGAGCGGATAGAGTTTTCGGGAGTGTGTCCCTGCGCTTCGAACTCCCACGTAAGCTCCGTACGGACGCTCAGCACGACGGGTTTGTCGTCGCCGGCCTTGACGTAGCCGAATGACAGGAATTCGTAGCCCTGAAGCTCGCCCGCCTCATCGTAAATGTTGGCAACGACGGTGTATTTGCCGGTCTCTTCGAATTGGGCCACGATGGTTCCGTCCGCCGTGATCTCCTTCGATTCGACCGTTCCCGCGTCGATGCCCGCCGAATTCGCCTTGGCGATGGCGTCGCCGAAGACTCCTTCGAAGAAGGCGTATTTCACCTTGGCGACGTCGGCGCCCAGTTTGGCTGCGATCTCGACCTTGCCGTCGGCCGGTTCGCTGTCGGTCAGGGCGAGCGAGTAGTCGTACTCCTCGGCTCCCGGCAGCATCAGACGCTGCATGCCGCCGGCGTTGCCGACATACCAGCCGTCGTCGCCGAACATCAGCAGTACGCTTTTTGCCGGGAATGTGATGACTCCGTTCACGTTGGTGCCGTACCCGCTGCCGTTGAATCCGTTTTCCGGCACCTGCGAGGCAAAGCTGACGATACCGTCGCTGCTGTTGAGGAACACGCCCGTAGACTGTTCGGGCAGCCAGACCTTATCCGGATTCGTCGCGTCGATATAGGTAATGACGTCCGAACGGTTGCCCGACACTTGGGACGGAGACATGTTCAGCAGCGAAGCCAGATACTCCGCCGAGTAGACGTTGCTGATGCGGTAGTAGCCGGGGTTGTCGTCGCGTTCGTAGATCTCCACCTCGCCTTCACCGTAACGGTTGGGAATTCCGTAGGCGGAACTGAGAATGTCGTCGCGCCATTTGCCCTTGGTCTCGCCTTTCGGCCCGGTCACGAGGTTCCATTTCACGCGGGTGACGGAGAAGCTTACGCCCGAAGCCTTTTCACCGTAGATGAAGAAACCGGGCTGACCGGAGCCAAAGCACTCGAAAAAGGATTCATGACAGGCGATATCCTGCTGAACCTCGACAGCGAAGACGAAGGTGAAATCTTTATGGGATGCGCAGGTGGTAAAGATACGCAAGCGGTGTTCCATTACGAATCACGTGATACCAATCCGAACATGCAATACTTCAAAATCGAAGTGAAAGGCTTGAACGGCGGACATTCCGGTGGCGAAATACACAAAGGGCTGGGCAATGCCAACAAAATCCTGGTGCGCTACCTGTACCTACTGAAAAACCAAGCAGATTTCAACCTTTGCTTCATCCACGGCGGTAACCTCCGCAACCCGTGAAGCGCAAGCGACCATCGGCCTGTACCCGGAAGAAAAGGAAGCAGCCCGCATTCTGCTGAACCATTTCACGGCAGATATCGAAAACGAACTGAAACATGTAGACCCGAACGTACAGATCACAATGGCTTCGACCGACCGTCCGGACAAATATATCAGCGACTATGATGCAGAAAAACTGATTTTGGCTTTACATGCCTGCCCACATGGCGTGATCGGCATGAGCCATGACATCGAAGGACTGGTGGAAACCTCTACCAACCTGGCTTCTGTCAAGATGGGAGATGACAACACAATCATTGTCGGCACAAGCCAGCGCAGCTCCATCGAGTCCTGCAAGAACATGATTGCCAACCAGGTCGCATCTGTTTTCAAGTTAGCCGGTGCACAGGTAACCCACGGCGACGGCTATCCCGGTTGGGCGCCTAACCCGGATTCAAAGATCCTGAAAGTGGCACAAGAAACCTATAAACGTTTGTTTAACAAAGATGCCAAAATAATGGCGATCCATGCAGGACTGGAATGCGGCTTGTTCCTTGATAAATATCCGGCATTGGATATGATTTCTTTCGGCCCGACCCTAACTGGTGTACACTCTCCCGATGAACGGATGCTCATTCCTACTGTAGATAAGTTCTGGAAGCACTTACTGGATATTCTGGTACATGTTCCTGCCAAGAAATAACAGACAGACAAGTCAACGAATCAAGAGTTATGGTAATAGCGAAAAAAGAGTAGCTATTACCATACTCTTTTTTGTTATGGGCTTATTGGGCATCAGCTTTCTTACTCCTTCTTATATTATAGCACAAGATTCTCATTACAAGCAAGATTCTCTCTCCCAAGAAAAAGTCCCTTTTCGCATCGTAAGCTGGAATATAGAAAACCTTTTCGACACTCATCACGACAGCCTGAAGAATGACCGCGAATTTCTTCCTGACGCAATGCGCCACTGGAATTACAGTAGATACAAAAAGAAGCTGGCTGATATTGCACGTGTCATCACGGCAGTCGGTGAATGGAATCCACCCGCCCTCGTAGGTCTTTGTGAAGTAGAAAATGATACGGTACTGCGTGACCTCACCCGCCGCTCTCCTTTAAAAGAACTTGGTTACCGTTATGTCATGACGAGCTCTCCCGATTTAAGAGGTATTGACGTAGCTCTGCTTTATCAACGGGATTTATTCAAATTATTATCTTCCCGTTCTATCTCCATTCCTCCTTTCAACCAACATCGTCCGACAAGAGATTTATTGCACGTCAACGGTTTATTACTGACAGGAGATACGCTGGATGTATTTGTCTGTCATCTCCCAAGTCGTTCGGGCGGAGCGAAAGAGTCCGAACCTTACCGGCTTCATGCAGTTCAAATTCTACGAACGGAAGCGGATAGTATTCTGTACAAACGGCTTCATCCACAAGTTATCATCATGGGAGATTTTAATGACTATCCGACTAATAAATCTATTCAGGAAGTACTGGAAGCGGAAGCACCATCCCCTACCTTATCTCCATTAAAACTCTATCATCTACTCGCTCGAAAAGCCAAATCCAAAGATTTCGGTTCTTATAAATATCGAGGCGAATGGGGATTGCTCGACCACTTGATTGTATCCGGTGCTTTGTTGAATCAATCCGGTAAGTTCTTCACCAGTGAGGAAAAAGCAAATGTCTGCCTGCTCCCCTTTTTACTAATTGAGGATAAGAAATACGGTGGTAGAGAGCCTTTCCGCACTTACAAGGGGATGAAGTATCAAGGCGGCATCAGCGACCATTTGCCTATTTACACTGATTTCGAACTGATTTTATATTAACTGGAACTAAAAATAATTTAAATTAGGACATTTTCTGATATCCCATATACATAAATCACTCCAACATATAAGACAAAAGAAAAGAGCAAGCGTCATCCAACTCTTGCAAATGAAACTTCTGTTCTATAGCAATAGCACATTTCCTACAAAAATCATCAAGTAATCTTTTTGTCTGCTCATCGGTGACGACAATTTTAGCGGGATATACATTGGCAGAACACAGGATATTAGCAAATTCAGTCAACATATTTTCCGGTTTCTGTCCAAATTCCTCCGTTCCAGTTACAGGAAGTAGCATTTCACTATTTTCATCAACACACAACAGAATAGTAGGAAAATAAGGAACTTCATTTGTTTCCGATTGAACGGAAACGGGAAGATGGACGAGACGACATTGAAGTATATCCAATTTTCTTAAGCCTTTTACTTTACGCACCAGAACGTCATTGTCAAAAATCGGCATAGGATAAACGTCTTGGCAGAAAGCCGGCAACTTCGTTAAACTCCATTCGTAAGTCCCATCAGACTGTGGAACAAGATACGGCACTGTCTTTCCTCCCTCCAGAGTTGGATATTTACCTGACACATCAAAACCCAACTCTCCAAAACTATGGGTCTTCATCATCTTCGACACATCAAGCGAAGCTGATAAAGCCTCGGTTATCGCTTGCGCATCCTGTTCGCTTGTGATACCCCACGGCATTTTGCAAGGGCTATAGCGAACAAAATCAGGCCATCCATTGGAACGACGAATCTTCAACCCATGTGATTCAGCATAAGCCTTGATGATTTCTTTACTATGAGACATGATACCGCTGGCATTCGCAAAGTCACAATTGATGCAATTAAAAGTCACTATTACTTCATGGGCAGCCATAACATCCAAATCTCCCATCTCAATTGTTTTCAGATAAGTAGAAAAGCCGGAATCCCCGATATATAGGGCGAGAGCATTATGCTCGCCCGCATTACCCATAACGCAGCAGTAACCTATCTCACCTGTAGAAAGACGAACCGCAAAAACATCAGAATCTGTGAGTTCCTTCCACAAATTCGTTTCTCTGTAGCGAAAAGCTACTGAAAGCATAGAGTCATTTAATATCATATTTTATCATTTTGTATTTTTCTATGAAGTTCATAATTCAACTTTTGTCATGCGATGGAAATTTCCTCCCAGTCTTCTACTGTCCGTGTGACGGATGAGAAGTTCACTCCGATACAAACCACCTTTCGCTTGTCTGCCAGATAAGGCTTGGCGTAGCCGATCTTCTCTATTTGTTCCAAAGCTTCCTGTGCCGTTCCGTCCATTTTAAATTCAAAGATATAGACGTAATCTTCCATTTCCAGCGTACAGTCCACCCGTCCGTAACTTTGGCGGTCTTCACAATGGATAGCAGTGCAATATACACCTATCAGTCGAAGCAATAGATAAAAAGTGTATTGAAAATGCTTTTCTGTAATATCTATATCTTTCAACGAACCGTGTGAGTCATAGGGAATACTTGCCAAAAAAGAGGTGAGCGAACGGCGGAACGCATTTGTATCCCCCTGTTCAAGATCCATTACGGCATCTGTTATCCAACTCGTCACTTCCTTACTCTTCGGTTTCATATAGTTGGCTGCTAATACAGACAAGAATCCTTTTCGTACCTCATTATTCGGGAAGTCGAGCAGATAAGTTCCCATTCTTTTATTATATTCCTTGATAGTAAGGTATCCACTTTGAAAAATCATAGGTAGGGGTTGTTCTACATCTGCCTTATAATCCACAAACATGGTCGGATCGTAAAATTTTCCTGTTAATTCATTCATCTGTTCACGGCTGTGTTGTAGCAAACGCACCAGATAGGTCGGAGTACCGGTAGCAAACCAGTAGTCGCGGATTTCATTCATATCAAAAGTATTGAGTAAGCTGAACGGGTTATAAATGTCTGCCATATTCGTACTGAAATGATAGCCATCATACTGTCGTTTCAACCAATCCCTCATTTCTTCCACCGTACATTCATATTTAGTTGCCAACCGCGATATAGGTTCTTCGAAATATTTCTCCAATTCTTCCTGAGTAATTCCGCATAGTGATTCATAGCGTTCATCCATGCTAATGTCTTTTGGTTGGTTGAAACCGCTGAACACACTTACTTGCGAGAATTTCGTAACTCCCGTCAACAGTACGAATTTCAGATATTCGTCAGCTCCCTTAAAAGTGGAATAAAAAGATTTCAGAATTTCCCTGTGATGGTCTTCGAGCAGTAGTTTCTCTCCTACATGATTGCAGGTGTAAGTTCCGGTATCCAACACATCGAGAATAGGTTTATCATATTCATCAATCAATACAACGGCACGCTGTCCTGTCTGTTCATAGGCACGACGCAGTAATTCCTTGAATCGGTCACTTGTGGTAGTATAGTTCAGATTCTTACCATAGATATCTTCCCAATTGCCCAAATACCCTTCGATGGTTGCTTCGAGCACTCCCGGCTGGGTATATGGCCCACCGTTAAAGTCTATGCGGAAAATAGGATATTGTAACCAGTCTTTTTCAAGGTCGGCGATTGCCAATCCGTCAAAAAGCTCTTTCCGTCCTTGAAAATAACAAGCAAGTGTACTCACCAACAGGCTCTTCCCAAAACGACGGGGACGACTCAAGAAATAAATTGAACCCATTTGTACAAGATTGTAAACCAAGGCAGTCTTGTCTATGTACACGAAACCGTCTTTACGAATGCGGTCAAAGCTCTGTATTCCAATAGGGTATTTCATCTTTTTATCGGCTTTTTATAAATCAATAGACGAAGATACGCGAAAGCGAACATAAATGCAAACAAATTCGGATATTATCAAACGAATTTCGAACTACTACTCAACATTTAGTCCGAATACTGATAAACCTTCAAATCAAACTTAGGAACCATTGCCAGCAAATGGTCGAAGATGTCCGACTGGATGCGTTCGTATTCTTTCCACACTTTGTTTCGGGAGAAGAAGTAAACTTGAATAGGGACTCCATACATCGTGGCTTCTTTTTGGCTGATAATCAAGTCCAAATCCTGATTCACCACAGGCAGGCTGCATAGATAGCGTTCAATATATACTCTGTAAACTTGGGAATTAGTAGGTACTACGCCTTCTTCAGGCTGATAATCCGCCATTAAAGGAATTTCCTTCCGGTAGCGGTCAAGCATTTCGGGCGTACAGAATTGGAGTGTAGTCAAGTCCAGGGTTATATTCTTCATTACCCTTCGTCCTCCTGATTGCACCATTCCCCGCCAGTTCTGAAAAGGACTGCTGACCAAGGTATAAGGGGGAACAGTAGAAATCGTATTATCGAAATTCTGAATCTTGACTGTATTCAGAGTAATCTCCTGCACTGTGCCATTGGCAGCACCGGAAGGAAGCGTAATCCAGTCGCCCGGACGAACCATATCATTGGCGGAAAGCTGGATACCCGCCACAAATCCTAGTATGGAATCCTTGAATACCAGCATCAGGATGGCAGCCGAAGCACCTAATCCTGCAAACAAACTGGCTGGGGATTTATTCACGATAATGGCAATGATAATGATTCCGCCGATAAAAAACAGAAGAACCTGCAACACTTGAATGAACCCTTTCATCGGGCGGTTCTTCATCGACTCCTTCCCATCGTAGATATCCATTATCATCAATAGAATTCCATTAACAGCCAACAACAGAGAAAAAATGATATAAATGGCACAAGCCTTCTGGGAAATAAGCAACAAATCTTTACCACGAACAAAAGCTATCGGCAACAAATAATAGACAAGGAAAGCCGGAATCGTATGAATCAGGTTATGAAACACTTTACGTTTCATCAGCAACGTATTCCACTGATGTGGTTTCCGACGGGTGTACTGCCTCATCCCGCCTATGAGAATCGCCTGGCAGAGATAATTTAGACCGATGGCAATTGCTATCATCAGAATAGCAATAATAGTCTCATCAAAACGGTCGGCAACTGTCGGGTCTATCCCCCAATCTATCAGGATTTTGTTCATCCATTTTCCTAAATCTACTACGAGCATAACTTCTGTTTTTTTATTAATAACAGCAAAAGATTCATTTGGTTTAGAAAAAAAGACCGGCGGCTGATTCACAAGAAATCAAGACCGCCAGTCTTCACTGCTACTCTCTAAGCATATCTTTCAACGATGGCAACTCTATTAAGGAGCAACCGTCACTCCTATTTCATTCATTTCCACTTTTGCGGTTGTTGCCGTAGGTGTAGTAGCTTCCAACTTAATATAACGCGCCTGTACTTTCTGGCCGAAAGCGACGGTCTGCGGCAACGGGTTGTGCATGATATTGCTGAACTCGCCATTGGCAGAAACTTCCTTCCAGTCCTTTCCGTCCATGCTCACAAAGAATTTATAACGGAATGCCATTGTCGGTTTTGCTTCCGCTTTCGAAGGAGCATAAGTAAAGCTGGCTAATGTCACCGATTTGCCCAAGTCAATCGTCAATGGAGAATCAACGACTTTTTTCCAGCCTGCACGAGGCAGATTATTCCAATCTTCACCCTGAACCACTTCCTGCAAAGGAGCTGCATAATAAGCAGCCACTTGGTTGATATGAGCAGTCAGACGACATTCATCAATCTTTACCCGTAGCCGACTGGCTTTCACTGTCGGGAAACGTAGCATACGTTTATATCCGATTGTCGTACCCTTGCCTACTTCTTTCCAGCCATTATCAGTCAAAGCTTCTACAACGAAAGACTCCACTCTCTGTCCTTTTGTGATATCTTCCTGAAGCATCACTAAGTTAATTTCCGAGCCCGGTTTCAAAGAATAAACGGCTTCACTACCCGAAGTGGCATTCCAGTAGTTTCTTCCTTTCTTCACCCGATTGTCGGCAAATATCTGTTGACGGTAAGCTGCAAATTCTTTCAGACGGTTCACGTCCGCTTCATGAATCAAGCCTTTGCGGTCGGGCGGTATATTCAATAAAAGCACGGAGTTATATCCTACCGACTGGAAATAAATATCCGACAGATGTTTCAAGGATTTCACTTTCGCGTCTTCTTCCGCATGATAGAACCATCCCGGACGGATAGACACGTCTACTTCGGAAGGATACCAAAATAGCTCCGTTGCCTTTTCCAGCATCGCACGGCTTCCCAAGTCTTCCGCTTTGCTAAAAACGCCCAGCCGTTTGTTATTTTCTCCGGAACGGGCATAAATAGCCGGAGTCAGCACCGTTGCGCTCCACTCCGTTTCGCGTCCCAATCCTTTTTCATTACCTACCCAACGGACATCATCGCCCATAATTGCCATCACCGCTTTCGGCTGCAACTGTTGGATAGTCTTGTAGAACGCATCCCAGTCATAGATTTGTTTCTTTCCGTTCGGTCCTTCTCCGTTTGCGCCGTCAAACCACACTTCGTGCACTTCGCCGTAATTAGTAAGTAATTCCGTTAATTGCCGAATAAAGAATTCGTTGTATTTAGGAGAATCTCCATAGCATTCTGCATTCCGGTCCCACGGAGAGAGGTAGACTCCGAATTTCATATCATATTTATCGCAAGCGTTACGCAGTTCTTTCACTACGTCGCCCTGACCGTTTTTCCAAGGGGAAGAGGCTACCGAATGTTTCGTGGTAGCTGTAGGCCACAGACAAAAGCCGTCATGATGCTTTGCCGTGAGAAGTACCATTTTAAATCCGGCGTCTTTCAAGGTGCGCACCCATTGTTCTGCATCCAGCTCTGTAGGGTTAAAGATAGTAGGGTCTTCCTGACCATCGCCCCATTCGCGTCCGGTGAATGTGTTGATACCGAAATGCAGGAAAGCAGTCAGCTCCATTTGTTGCCACGCAGCCTGCTGGGGGGTAGGAACCAGCCTTGCTGCCATATCGATTTTTTGTTCGAGGGTTGCATCCTGTGGAAATTCAACATGCTTCACATAGTAGTTTTCTTTCGTCAGTCCACATCCGCCCAACGTTATCACAGAAGATAAAAAGAGAGAAGTAAGTAGTTTGTTCATCATAATAAATATTGATTTAATGCTAATGAGACAAAGATAAATATAAAGGAGCAAATTTCATGGCTTTCCCGAAGCGCTTTTCATTAAACTTCGCTAAATCCATGCCATTCGCTCCCCTATATTCTATCTCAATGCAATATTTCTATCCAAATGCAATCAGTTTCAGGCTATTTTACCGGATAAAGCGTAAATTCAAAACTCTGCTTTTTCACCGGTACCAGATATTGCGGCAATACACCCGGTCCGCAGGTAGCCGTACCTACTCCTGCCTGTTCGGCATCCAGATGTATGGTTATCATTCCGTCACGCTCCAGTTCATTAATGTGGTGCGCCTTCTCTAATAATACATCCGAGAAAGGAATGATACTAAACTGGAAAGGACGATTCGATTCCATAAAGACACCTTCGCCTGCCTGATCCGTCAGTTTCGCCCAGCGTACATCTGTCCGGTTAGCTGTAGATTGTGGGGTAGCGTAATAGTGGAACATCCGTTCTACCGTCGTATCATACAGTCCTATCCTACCGGACTGGTTGCGGTCGATATACGTTTCATGATCGCCACGTCCCAGATAAGATACTTGATTATAAGCATCTGCCATGCGGAAGGTCAGCCCCAGACGAGCCATCGACTTCACAATCGCCGTATCCGGCTGGAAGGTGGTGCGAACCTTCAATGCCCCGTTCTTGTCGAGTGCATAAACAAAATCCGCCATTCCTACTTTCTGTCCTTTCCCATTAAGAATCTCAGCACGGACCGTTGCCGATGTCTTTTCTTCTTTCAGTGACACCACTTTCTGTGTCAGATTGTTCAAACCTGCCTTGCGCCACAGACGGGCTCCGTTCCTATCCCGGTTATCATTATCCGTAGCCGGACGGAACAGGCTCAAAGTGATTGGTGCAGCCAGCAATTCCTTTCCATCCAAAGTCAGGGAAGAAAGTGCCCCGGTATTCTTGTCCACAACAAAAGCTGTTTCTCCCGCCTTCTGCGGACGATAAGCCGTCGTATTCTTATTACCGGCAAGTACAAACTGGTCGTATGCTACTTCCCAGTCGGTATCCACTAGCGGAGCGGCCTCTTTACGGCTCCAGCTTAGGTTCAGATAGGCTTCCCGAACGGTATTCGGAAGTTTGACGGCACCCAAAGTGACATCTACCGTAGCGTGCGGCTCGCAGTCTACTTCCTTCGTGCCTTCGGCAAGTACGGTTCCATCCTCCCCTTTCACATTCCAACGCAGGACATATTCATTCATATTAGAAA
>ENA-UEYL01000407-UEYL01000407.1-human-gut-metagenome-genome-assembly--contig:-NODE-407-length-44931-cov-4.363379_pt1 | contig 44931 bp, 28 predicted proteins | sample MGYA00242941_ERZ507946 | MGnify/ENA primary metagenome ERZ507946 (study PRJEB26167, sample SAMN06115482) | human gut metagenome | host: Homo sapiens | place: China:Guizhou | collected 2015-03-11...
CGCAAGATGTCGCTCGGCATCAAGCAGCTCACGCCCGATCCCTGGGAGAATATCGAAACCAAATATCCCGTGGGCACGAAGTGCACGGCCAAGGTTCGCAACTTCACCAACTTCGGTATCTTCGTAGAGATTGAGGAGGGTATCGACGGCCTGATCCACATTTCGGACCTGAGCTGGACCAAGAAGGTGAAGCACCCCGGCGAATTCACGTCGGTAGGCGCGGATATCGAGGTCGTGGTGCTGGAGATCGACAAGGAGAACCGTCGTCTGTCGCTGGGCCACAAGCAGCTGGAGGAGAATCCGTGTAACGAGTTCGAAAACCAGTTCTCGGTGGACAGCATCCACGAGGGTACGATCACCGAGATGACCGACAAGGGCGCAGTGGTCGCTCTGGGCGAGAACATCGAGGGCTTCTGCCCCGCACGTCAGCTCACCAAGGAGGACGGCACCACGCCGAAGGCCGGCGACAAGCTCGACTTCAAGGTGATCGAGTTCTCGAAGGCTACCAAGCGTATCACCCTTTCGCATCTTCGTACGTACGAGGAGGCCAAGCGCGCCGAGGTTGCAGCCGAGAAGGCTGAGAAGCGTGCCGCTGCCGATGCGACGAAATCGACCGTGAAGAAGATCAACGCTTCGGTCGAGAAGACGACGCTGGGCGATATCGCAGGTCTGGCTGCTCTGAAGAGCGCCATGGAGGCTGCCGAGGCGAAGAACGCCAAGAAAGCCGCTGCCAAGGAAGAGACCGAGGAGTAATTCCCGGAAGAGAGGGCGGGACGGTTGCGTTCCGTCCGATATAGGCGAAAGTCCGCAGGTGTGAGCCTGCGGACTTTTTTTGTCGGGGGCGGTTGTGAGAAGACGGTTTCCGGTCGTTCGGAAGTCTCTCGTCGTTCGGACATCTCTCGTCGGTCGAAAGTCTCTCGATGGCTGCGAATCGGTGGCGGCGGGTGAATTTTTCGGCGGATTTCTTGGGCGCGGCGCAATAAGCGGGTATATTTGGGAGTTGAATAGTAAAAACTAACTGACGACTGTATTATGAAAAAAATGATAGTGGTTTTGCTGTCCGCCTTCGCGCTTCTGTCGGGCGGGGATGCGTGTTTCGCTCAGGTGAGCGCTGCCCGGCACGGCGGCGTGCATCCGGGGCGGGACAGAAGGCCCGAAGGGTATTCCAAGGACAGCTGGACGGTTTATTACCGGGGGCTGAAGGTCGAGGGGGCTTCGGCTTCGTCGTTCGTCGATCTGGGGGACGGCTACGGCAAGGACAACTGGAAGGTGTTTTACTGCGGTGAAGAGGTAAAGGGCGCTTCGGCTTCGTCGTTCGAGAGTCTGGGAAAGGGACGCGGCAGGGATAATTGGAATACCTATCTGTACGGGGAGCGGCAGCGTGCGAATGCGAAGATGACCCGGACACTGGGCGGCGGCTATTCCAAAGACAGCTGGACGGTCTATTACCGGGAGCGCGAGGTGGAAGGGGCTGCGGCCGGTTCGTTCGTCAGTCTCGGCGGGGGATACGGAAAGGATGCGTGGACGGTGTTTTTTCAGGGCCGCAAAGTCGGCGGCGCATCGGCTTCGTCGTTCGAAAATATCGGCAAAGGGTATGGAAAGGATGCATGGAGCGTCTATTACCGGGGCGAAAAGATCAACGGCGCGTCTCCGGCCACGTTCGAAGTCCCTTCGCAGCGGCGGTGACGGCCCGACGCAGCGACCGGGAAAGGGCCGGAAGCGATTTTCCCCTGCCGCAACGATCTGCGGCAGGGGAAAATCGTTATAGTCGGGCCGGAGGTCCGGCCTTTCCGGCCCTGAGGGCGGGCATTATTCGGCCACGGCCATTTCGTTCACATCCTCTTCGGCCAGACACGAGAGCAGCGAGTCGGTGGAGACCTCCTCTTTGAGGATCATGCCCAGTTCGCGGGCGATTTCGGTCTCGCCCATCATCTCTGCGAAGACTTTCAGCGTGCCGTACGAGGCGATCTCGTAATGTTCGGCTTTCTGGGCGGCCAGAATAAGGCCCGCATCCCGCGTATAGGAGTCTTTCCGGGTGTCCTCGATCATGCTTTCGGCCTCGGAGACAAGTCCTTCCATGGCTTCGCACTTCTTGGCCTGCGGGGTTTTGCCCAGCAGTTCGAAAACCCGCTTCAGCCGTTCGATCTGGCCTGCGGTCTCCTCGATGTGTTTCTCGAAAGCGGCGGCCAGCTTCGGGCTGGTGGCGGCCTTTTTCATCTTTTTGAGTCCGGACGAAAGGTGTTTCTCGGCCCAGTAGACGTCTTTGATCTGGTCGAGGAAGAATTCGCGGAAGTGGGGCGAATCGGTGTTTTTGTTTCTCTTGGTGTTCATAACGTTTCGTTTTAAAGTTTTTAACGTGCAAGGGGGCTGCGGCTGCAGCAAAATCGGTCTTTAAAAAAACAACTTCCGTGCCAGCCGCCTCCGGCGCCGCACTTCGCAGGGTGGGGCGAGCAGGGCGCGGCGGGCGACGGACGGCCTTTCGGGTGTGCGGCGGGCGGCATGCCGCGAAAGGAGCCGGGGGCGGAGGACGGGCACTGTTTTTGTTTTTGGGCGGGATAAACCCCGAAAGGATGAACAGATTCAAGCCCCACATCGCCCTGCTGATTTGCAATATCGTATGGGCCATGGACTACCCTTTTTACAACATCGTGCTGCCGCGTTACGTCCATCCGATGGCGATGGTCTCCGGGTCGCTGATCGCGACGGCGCTCTTCTCGCTGGTGCCGCTGTTGTGGCAGAAGGCCGAAAAGGTCGAGAAGGCCGACGTGCGGAAGCTGATCGGCGCCGCGCTGCTGATCGGCGTCCTGCGCAAGGTGTTCATCATGTACGGCCTTTCGATGACTTCGCCCATCGACGGTTCGATCATCGATACCATCGTGCCGCTGCTGGTGCTGCTGCTCTCGGTGCTGCTGGGGATGGACCGTTTCACGAAATTGAAGATCGCGGGGCTGGTGCTCGGCATGGCGGGAGCCGTGGCCGTGGTGCTGGCGGGCGCGTCGTCGTCGCACCAGCATTCGCACCTCTGGGGCAACGTGATGATTCTGCTCTGCGCCTGCGTTACGTCGCTCTACATGGTGTGGTTCAAGCGGTTGATCGCTAAATACCGGATTACGACCGTGCTGAGGTGGCTTTACTGCGTGGCGGCGGTCGCCGCTCTGCCGTTCGGCCTGAAAGAGATCGTTCATACGGATTACGCCGCCATTGCGAAGCATGCGCTTTTCCCGACGCTGTTCGTGCTGACGGTGCCGACCTATCTGCCCAACCTGATGCTCAACTATGCGCTGAAGAGCGTGCCCGCGACGGTGTCGAGCATATACACCTATTTGCAGCCCGTGCTGGCGATCGCCATTTCGGTGGGCATGGGACTTGACAAACTGCACGCCGACACGGTGATTTTCGCCTTGGTGATCTTCGTCGGGGTGGGGCTGGTGCTCCGCTCCTACTCGGTGCCGCCGCGGCATGTAGATCCGCCGACGGCCGCGCCGCATTAGGGCGCCGGCGGAAGCCGGAGCTGTAGGGGACGTTGGGACGTTCGGGGAAGAGTACGGAGTGAAAGAGTGCTGAGGCGGCTGGCGCAAGCGGTTACGGTGTGGCCGGGGCTCAGGATGGCGTCCGGAGTGAAATTCGGTGGAAGGTAAAGGGGGATTTGGGGAGTGTAGAGAAACGGAGGCGGAAGAGGTGCAAATGCCGGGGCGGAGCCGGGAACTGGCCGAAATGGAAAAGGAGCGCCGGCGAAAATGAAAAAGGAGAGCCTGAAGCTCTCCTTTTTACTTGTCTTGCCGGACTCGGACCCCGTTGCCGGGATTGTCGCCGCACCCGGTGGCAGGTCTTCCGTCCCCGGATTATTCGGCGGCGGTAACCGAGAATTTGATGACTGCCTTGACCTCCTTGTGGAGTTTGGCGACAGCCTCGTATTCGCCGACGGTCTTGATGGCGTCAACGGCGATCACCTTGCGGTCGAGCTCGATGCCCTTGGCGGCAAGCGCCTCGGCCAGATCGGCGGCGGTAACCGTACCGAAGAGTTTGCCCTCCTCGGCCTTCACGGCCAGCGACAGCGGCAGGTTGGCGATGGTCTCGGCGAGCGCCTGAGCGTCGGCGAGGATCTTGGCGTCCTTGTGAGCGCGCTGGCGGAGATTCTCGGCGAGAACCTTCTTGGCGGATGCAGTGGCGGCCTTGGCGTAACCCTGAGGGATCAGGTAGTTGTTCGCGTAACCGGGTTTTACGTTCACGATGTCGTTGGCGTAACCCAGATTTTCCATATCTTTGATCAGAATAACTTCCATTGTCTCTTCCTCCTTTAATTATTTCATGCAATCGGTTACGAAGGGCAGAATGGCGAGATGACGCGCACGCTTCACGGCCTGTGCGACCTTCTTCTGGAACTTCTGCGAAGTACCCGTCAGGCGGCGGGGAAGGATCTTGCCCTGCTCGTTGAGGAACTTCTTCAGGAACTCTCCGTCCTTGTAGTCCACGTATCTGATGCCGAGTTTCTTGAAGCGGCAGTATTTCTTTTTCTTGACGTCTACCGACACCGGGTTGAGGTAACGGATTTCAGACTGTGCTTTGTTCTCCTGTGCCATGGTTTACTCCTCCGATTTGTTAGAAAGTTTTGCACGACGCTTCTCCGAATACTCGACGGCGAATTTGTCCTGCTTGAATGTTAAGAAACGGATGATGCGCTCGTCGCGGCGGTACTGCGTTTCGAGCGTACCGATGAGCGAGCCTTCGCCCGTGAACTCTACCAAGAAGTAAAAACCGGTGGTCTTCTTCTGAATAGGGTAGGCGAGCTTGCGAAGGCCCCACGACTCCTTGTTCACAATCTGACCGCCGTTCTCGGTGATGACACCTTGGAATTTGTCAGCAACCTCCTGAACCTGAGCATCGGACAGAACCGGCGTGACAATGAAAACGGTTTCGTAATTGTTCATAATTGTTGGAATTAACTTAATTTACGCTTTTCAGCGGGTGCAAATGTAAGAAAAAAAAGGCACCTCCGCAAGGAAGCGCCCCTTTTTTTGACATTCGGCCGGTTAATTTCGCTCCGGAGGGCCGGGGACGGCCTGCCGGAGGGGTTTGCGGCTGTGTGTGAGGTTATTCGACGTTGTAGTTCGGGTCCTTGATCAGCAGGTAGATGTACTGCTGGTTCATCACCAGATTCGTGGCGACGCCGTCGGCTTCGAAAACGACGATGATGCCGCCGTCGAAGGGACCCGGCCGGCCGTTGGATTCGACATGGGCGACCGCTGCGGCAAGATCGGCGAACGTCTCTTTCCGGTCGCCCCACGAATCGGTCGTATAGGCCTCTTTGAAGGCCCCCAGACCTTTGTCTGCGTAGTCGCGGGCGTATTCCTTCCAGATGGCCAGCTGCTTGTCGGCGTCGTTGCGGTCGGCGCTGACGTAGACGTCGATTTCGGAGATTTTCTCGCCGTTCTTGTCGGCGTGTACGTCGACGGTGAAGGTGTTGCCGGCGTCGTCCTTGGCATAGTAGAAGTAGACGTAGAGGTCGCCGAAGGCGTTGATCTTGTTGCCCAGAACGTAGTATTCCGCAGCGAAGGCGGCGTGGTCGCCGCCGAGCCAGCGGCGCATCGCGGGATAGTCCAGCTTAAGGTAGCTGTTCATGAGCCGGGCGGAGAAGGTCCCGTTGTCGAGTTGGAAGACGGCGTATGCGGCTTGTGGAACGACGCCGAAGATCGTGCAGGCGAGCGTTTCGGCGGGGCCGTGTTGGGCGATGTGGTTCAGGGTGTCGTCGATGGTCTGGAATACGCCCGACGAAGAGGGGCTTTTGTATTTGGTGCCGAGGAACGTGCCCAGACGGAGCGCTTCGGCGGAGGTCAGGCAGTATTGCCACACGTCGAGGGATTTGGCCGGATCTTCGGGTGCGGCCGTGATCGTTTTCACGTTGTCGTAATCGTCCTTTTCGACGCAGAGGGTGAGCAGGATGCTGTCGGTCGGGGTTTTGAGGTAGCTGCCCAAGTAGAAGACGGAGGGCTGCTGGGGCATGTTCATGCTCGGAGCGGCGGACGACGGATGCGCGGAGAAGGCGTTTGCGGCGGGATCGGAGACGTATTCGGCGTACTTTCGGCAGAATGCCGTGAAGTCGGTGTTGAGTTCGGCCGCCAGTGCGGGGCCGTCGAAGGCTACCCGAAAATATTCGGGTGCGGGGTCAGGCTCTTTCCCCCCCCCCTCGTTGTCGGAACAGGATGCCGCATAGAATCCTGCGCAGAGGAGCGTTGCGTAGAGTAAGGATTTTTTCATGGTATTAAAAATTTAAGTGGGATAAGGCGTCACCATAACGCCTTGATTGCAAATATAACGAAAAAAAGGAAACGTGGTGCCGGGGCGGGGCGTTTTTATGCAGGGGCTGGGCCGTGTGAGGGTGGCAGGGCCGTGAGGGGCGGGCCGTGTAAGGGTGGACGGCGGGAGCGGACCGAGGAACGGGGAATTGGGGTGGGGCGTGGCGGAGATGTCGGACTGCGGGAGGTCAGCCGGGGGCGGGAAGAACGGCGGAATGGGGACAGGACAGTGGAGCAGGGGCGGGGCGGCGGAGCGGGAGAAAGCTGCGGTAGGCAAGAAAAATCCGGAACGCATCGTGCGCTCCGGATTTGTGTCTGGGGGGACGCTGCGGTTAGAGTTGGGCGATGACGTCGGTGATGCGGGCGAAGACGTCGTCCATCGTGCCCGTGCCGTTTACCGATGCGTATTTGCCTTGTGCGGCGTAGTAGTCCGACACGACGGCCGTCTGCTGGCGGTAGACGTCGAGACGGCCGCGGATGACCTCCTCGGAGGCGTCGTCCGCGCGGCCCGAATCCTTGCCGCGGAGCAGGATGCGCTGGATCAGCTCCTCTTCGGGAACGTGGATGTCGATCATGATGTCGACCTGAAGACCGTGTCCGGCGAGGATTTTGTCGAACTCCTCGGCCTGAACCGTGGTGCGGGGAAAACCGTCGAAAATGCAGCCCTTGGCGTGCTTGTGTTCGGCGACGTAGTTGGCGATCATGCCGATGACGATCTGGTCCGGGGCCAGTTTGCCCGCTTTGATGTAGGATTCCATACTGCGTCCGAGTTCCGTGCCGCGGCGGATCTCGTCGCGGATAACCTCGCCCGTCGAGACGTGCTCGATGCCGTAGTGTGCTTTCAGCCGTTGCGCCTGCGTGCCTTTCCCGCAGCCCGGCGCACCGAATAAGACGATGTTTATCATTATAGAAACCGTTTTTGGGATTTACCGGACAAAAATACGTTAAATTTTTGGGAAAGAGCAAAGATTCCCTAATTTTGTAAAAAAATTTATAATATGGAAAAGAAACGACGTACCGAAATCGCCGAATTGGGAGAGTTCGGCCTGATAGACCTGCTGACCAGCGGGTTCGAGCCGACGAACGACTCGACGCTGCGGGCCGCGGGCGACGACGCGGCCGTCATACTGCCTCCTGCGGGCGAAGCCGTGCTCTGTTCGACGGACCTGCTGACGGAAGGCGTCGATTTCGACCTGACCTATTTCCCGCTCAAGCATCTGGGTTACAAGGCCGTGACGGTGGCCGGAAGCGATATTCTGGCGATGAACGCCCGGCCTTCGCAGCTGATGGTGTCGCTGGGCGTGTCGGCCAAGATGTCGGTCGAGGCGTTGCAGGAGCTTTACGAAGGGATCGCTTTCGCCTGCAGGGAGCAAGGGATCGATCTGGTCGGAGGAGACACGAAGGCTTCGGTGACGGGGCTGGTGCTGAGCCTGACGGCGGCAGGGCATGCCCCCAAGGAGCGGATCGTGTCGCGCGGCGGAGCGCAGCAGAACGACCTGATCTGCATTTCGGGCAACCTCGGAGCGGCCTACATGGGGCTGCGGCTGCTGGAGCGCGAGAAGCGCGTGTTGGCGGACGTGGAGAATCCCGAACCGAAGTTCGGGGGATATGAGTACCTGCTCGAAAAATACCTCAAACCCCGTCTGCGCAGGGACATTGTGGATGCGTTGGCGGAGGAGGGCATCGTTCCGACGTCGATGATCGACCTGTCGGACGGACTGGCCAGCGACCTGCTGCAGATTTGCAAGGCCTCGAAGTGCGGGGCGCGGATTTATCTGGACCGGATTCCGATCGCCAAGCAGACGTATGCGCTGGCCGAGGAGCTGCACGCCGATCCCGTGGTGGCGGCCCTGAACGGCGGGGAGGATCACGAACTGCTCTTCACGGTGCCGCTGGCGATGCAGGAGCAGGTGATGAAGATGGGATGCGTCGACGTCATCGGCCATATCACGCCCGAATCGACCGGGGCCTATCTGGTGACGCCCGACGGGTCGGATATCCGGCTGCGGGCGCAGGGGTTTGCCGAGAAAGAGTAACCCGCGCGGGAATTTCCCGATACGCTTGGAGAACGGGCCGTCCGCAGGTGTGCGGACGGCTTTTTTTGACGGTGTATGTCGGGATGTCGGGATGTCGGACAGCGGCGGTGCGGCGGCTGGACTGCGGCGAGGAGGCGGTGCGGGGTGTTTTCGGAAGCGGTGATGCGAAAGAGCGGGCGGGGAGCTGAAAATGAAAAAGCCGCCTTCGTCGGGCGGCTTTAAATTCGGGCGAAGCGGCTTAGAGCGCGTTCACGTGCAGCTGGATGGCGCTTTTGAGGTTGGCGGCCTTGTTCTTGTGCACGATGTTGTGCTTTGCAAGTTTGTCCAGCATGGCGGTTACCTTGGGAAGCAGGGCCTCGGCGGCGCTCTTCTCCGTGGTGCTGCGGAGCGCTTTCACGGCATTGCGTGCCGTCTTGTGGTAAAGACGGTTGTGGGCGCGCTTGGTCAGCGTCTGACGAATTCGCTTTTTCGATGACTTATGGTTTGCCATAATTCCTGTTTTTTATTTTTTACTTTTTCAGTTGCTAAATCGGTAAACAGCCGTGGCTGCGTGTGGATAGACGCTCGGTCCGCTCCTCGAAAAGTATCACCCGTAGAGATCCGCATGCCGCCCTCCGCTTTGCGGCCTTCCGAAGTTCCGGGATTCGCCTCCCCTCCCCTCTTTGGTTTCGTGCCGGCCCGCAGGTCTCCTCGTTAGTAGCCCATAGGAGAGTCGAACTCCTCTTTCAAGAATGAAAATCTTGCGTCCTAACCGATAGACGAATGGGCCTTTACCACTATTGCTGCCCCTTGTAAGGGTAACTTTAGCGGTGCAAAGGTAAACAAAAAAGTGAGTCGAACAAAAAAAAAGCCGAAAAATATTGAATTCGTTACTTTTTTGTGAGCCGGATCGTCAGCGTCGCGGGGTCGAACGAGATGCCGGCACCGGCGAAAAGCCGCTCGATATGGCCGCTGGAGGCCATGTCGGAGGCGGGAAGGCAGTGCAGGTCGGGCGTGTCGATCAGTGCGACGCCGTCGCACAATCCCAGTGCGACGTCGAGGTCGTGTGTCGAGAAGAGGATGCATTTGCCCTCGTCGTGGGCCAGACGGCGCAGCAGCGTCGCCAGTTCGTAACGGTTCGGCAGGTCGAGGAAGGCGGTGGGTTCGTCGAGCAGGATCACGGGGGTGTCCTGCGCCAGCGCACGGGCGATCAGGATGCGCTGGCATTCGCCGTCGGACATGCGGTCCATCGTTTTGCGGGCGAAAGCCTCCATGCCGACCAGCCGGAGCGAACGGGCCACGATGTCGCGGTCGGTCTCCTGCATGCGTCCGATCCAGTTGGTGTAGGGGGCGCGGCCGAGGGCCACGACGTCTTCGCAGGCGAGGTTGGCGATGCGCACTTTGTCGGTGGTGACGAAACTGACGGTCGAAGCCCGCTGGAGCGGGGTGAGCGCCGCGAGGGGTTTGCCGCAGAGTTCGATCCCGCCGGACGCGGCGGCGCCCAGACCGGCGACGGCCCGCAGCAGGGTGCTCTTGCCGGTGCCGTTGCGGCCGATCAGGGCCGTGAGCGATCCCGGAGGGACCGAGGCCGAGACGTCGCGCAGCAGGATGCGCCGGCCGTAGGCGAGGGTGATATGGCGAAGGGCGATGCTCATTTCAGAAGAGATTGCGGTTGCGGACGACCACGACGATCACCACAGGGATGCCCATCAGGGCCGTGACGGTGTTGATCGGGAGGGCCAGCGATTTGGAAATAAGGTCGCAGACCAGCAGCAGGGCCGCGCCCGAAAGCATCGACGCGGGCATCAGGACGCGGTGGTCGGCGCTGGCGAAGAGCATGCGCGCGAGGTGCGGCACGGCAAGTCCGATGAATCCCACCGGGCCGCAGAAGGCCGTGACGGTGCCTGCGAGCAGGACCGTGGAGAGGAACAGCAGCGTGCGGGTGCGCTGGACGTTGAGACCCATCGTGCGGGCGTAGTTCTCGCCCAGCAGCAGCAGGTTCAGCGGCTTGATGACGGCGATGGAGAGCACGAGACCCGCGGTGATGACCGGGAGCATCAGGGCGAGGTTGCCGCCCGTGACGTCGCCCAGAGAACCCATGGTCCAGATGACGAACGATTTGAGCGCCGCTTCGCTCGAAAGGTACTGGAGGATTTCGACCATGGAGCTGACGCCCGAACCGAACATCATGCCGAGGATCAGGATCACCATGATGTCTTTGATGCGGCGGCTGACGGCCATGACGATCAGCAGCACGAGGGCCGCGCCGAGCCACGCCGCGCCCGCGATGCCGAGCGATTGGACGAACGAGTGCGCCGAGACGCCCAGCAGGGGCGCGCCCAAGAGGAACAGCGCCACGCCCAGACCGGCGCCCGAACTGATGCCCAGCACGTAGGGACCGGCGAGCGGATTGCGGAAGAGGGTCTGCATCTGCAGGCCGCTGGCGGCGAGGGCCGCGCCGGCGAAGAGCGCCGTGACGGCTTTGAGCAGGCGGATTTTGAGGATGATGTCGCGCACGGCCGGGTCGCACGAACCGCCCGTAAGCGCGGCCCAGATGTCGCGCAGGGCCACTGCGACCGAGCCGACCAGCAGGTCGGCCGTGAAAAGCGCGGCGGTCAGCAGCGACAGAACGGTGAAAAGTATGGCGGTGCGGCGTCCGGACATTTCGAGCGGGGTGTTTGTTATTCCAGACGTTTGTAGTAGTGGAGTTCTCCCTCTTCGGCAGGCTTGCCGCCGAGGATCAGGCTCAGGTCGCGCAGCACCAGATCGGGGCGTATGACGCCCGATTCCCAGAAGTCGGAGCCGCCGGCCGGGGTTTGGCGGCGGTTGTTGTTGAAGACCATGCGGTTGCGGACGGCCGGGATGCCGGCGAATTTCGGGTTCTGAGTCGTCAGTTCCGCAAGGGTGTTGCACGGACCCACGTTGAGCCAGACGTCGGCCGAGCTGGCCAGCAGGTAGGCCTCTTCGAGGTCTACGGCGACGGAGGTGTCCGAGTCGTTCTTCGTGTAGACGTATTCACCCCCGGCGTCCTCGATCAGGCGGATCATGAAACTGCGCGACGAAGGCATGAACCAAGTGTCGCGGTAAGGGGTGTTGAGCATCACTTTGGGGCGGACGGCGGGTGCGGAACCGGCGACGGCGGTTTTGATGGCTCCGTAGCGTTCGGCGATGCCGCCGAAGGTTTCGGCGCCCCGGTCGCGGTCGTTGCAGAGTTCGGCGGCGACCATCAGCCATTCGGCTTTGCCCAGCGGCGATTCTTCCATGTAGTCGCCTACATATATATAGGGTATGCCCAGTTCGCGGAGTTTGCCCGTGACGACGGTGTTTTCGCCCGTGACGCCGTACAGCAGCATCAGGTCGGGCTGCATGGCGGCGAGCCGTTCGAAGTTGAGGTTCGTGTCGTAGCCCACGTCGAGGACTTCGCCGCAGCAGCGGTGTTCGTTGACATAGGCGTTGGAAATGTAGTCGATTCCGGAGACGCCGCAGACGCGGCGTATCTGACCGATGGCGTCGAACATGGCTACGTGGCTCGACGACATGCAGACCACATGGCGTACGGGGGCTTTCACGATCTGGCCGTCGAAACCGGCGGGAGGTTCGATGCCCTCGCGCAGAACGAGCAGATGCTGTTCGACGCCGCTTCCGCCCTGCCACGGGGTGCGGACGGTGACGAGCGTCGCCGCATTGCGTTCCGTGCCGCGGATGTCGAATCCCGAAGCGTATGCAGGGGTATAGACTTCGGTCGTGAAATCGGCCGGAGTGTAGCTCGCGGAGCCTCCGCAGGCGGTGCCGAGAAGCGCCAGCAGGAGCGGTATGAGGGGCGGGAATCTTTTCATCGAGGACAAAATTAGAAAAAAATCTTGCAGAAATGTGCCGGTTTGTGAAAAATATACTATATTTGCACTCCGAAACGCTACGGGGTGTAGCTCAGCCCGGTTAGAGTACGCGTCTGGGGGGCGCGTGGTCGCAAGTTCGAATCTTGTCACCCCGACAAGCCGAGAGTCAGCCGCTTATGTGAAAACATAGGCGGCTGATTTTGTTTTGGCGGAAATTCGGAGAAAAACCGGGTTTTTGAAATGACGGCGTTGGAAAAACAGGCTGTTTTTTGGCCGGATCCGTTTTTTATGTATAATTTTGGTCGGAAAATTTTCGGCCGCTTGGGGTGACTGCACAGAGAGCCGGTCGGGTAACGGTTGCTAATTCATGAGGGAAATTACGGAAAAAGATTTTTGCGAAGGGTTTGAGGCGCAGGGAGCTTGTTTGATAACGCTCCGGAACCGGAAGGGCTGCAAGGCCTGTTTCACCAATTACGGCGCGCGCTGGGTCGGAATGTCGCTGTGTGGATCACAGCAGGGTGGTGCGTCGCAGGACGGTGCATTGTCGGGGGAGTCGCCGCTGTGCGGGAAGCCGCTGTCCGGCTCGTCATGGGATGGAGGATCGGCAGGGCCGGCGGAAGTCGTGCTGGGATTCGACACGTTGCGGGCCTATATGGAGGCCGGAGAGAAGTATCACGGTGCGATTGTCGGACGGGTCTGCGGCCGTATCGGCGGGGCTTCGTTCGAATTGGACGGCCGGCGCTGCCGGCTGGTTTCCAACGATGTTTACGGCAGGCCGGTGAAAAATCATTTGCACGGCGGCGTGCAGGCGTTTCACAACCGGTTTTGGGAGGCGGAGACGTTCCGCACGCCCGAAGGGGACGAGGCCGTGGCCTTTTCGCTCTGTTCGCGTGACGGCGAAGAGGGCTATCCGGGGAATTTGCAGGTGAAGGTGACCTATACGCTGCGGAGCGACAGCGATACGCTCGTCATGGAGTGCCGGGCGGACACGGACCGGCCGACCGTGGTCAATCTGACCAATCACGCCTTTTTCAATCTGGCGGGACATACGGCTCCGATGAATGCGGCGCAGCAGCGGATGACGCTTGCGGCCGGACGGATGGCGGAGTGCGACGAAGAGTTGATTCCGACCGGGGCTTTGACGCCGGTTGCGGGGACATATGCCGATTTTACGGCGGGGCGAACCTTGGACGAAGCGATCGCCGCCGGGGATGAGCGCGTGCGGGCGGATAACGGCTTTACGATCGCTTATGCGCTGGACGGCTTCCGGGACGGGGCGGAAAGCGCAGACGGCGAGAGACGCTGCCGTTTCGCGGCCCGGCTCGAAGACGCTGCGAGCGGACGTTTGCTGGAGATATTCACCGATCAGCCGTCGGTGCAGGTTTACAACGGCTATTTTATGGACGGAAGCGACCGCGGGCACGGTGGGGTTCCCTACTTCGCCAGTGCCGGCATTGCGATCGAACCGCAGGGATTTCCCGATGCGCCGAACCGGCCCGAATTCCCCTCCATCGCGGTCGATCCGGAGCATCCCTACCGTCAGCGGACGGAATACGTGTTCGGAATGCGTTAGGCCGGATGCCGTCGCGGATTTCTGCGGGCTGACCCATGAACCGGGTCAGCCCTTTTTCGCTTTCTTGTACTCGCGGGGCGAGATGCCCATGATCTTGGTGAAGAGCCGGGAGAAATAGTAGCAGTCTTCGATCCCGATCTTGTAGCAGATCTGATTCACCTTCATGTCGGTGAAGTCGAGCAGCTGGCAGGCTTTCTGGATCTTGATCTGGTTGAAATAGGCCGTGGGCGAGTAGCCCGTTCTTTTGCGGAAGATCATCGAAAAATGAGAGGTCGAATAGCCGATATGCTCGGTGATCTCTGACAGGCTCAGTTTGTTCTCCACGTTCTCGATCATGAAACGGATGGCGGCCGTTACGATGTCGAACTCTTCGGCTGCGGGCTGCGCCGCATTGCGGTAGGACTGCAGGTAGCGCAGGGAGCCTAGAAAATGGAAAAAGACGGAGGTCGCATAGAGTAGATTCTCCATGCTGTAGCCCATGCCGAGCGTGCGGAAGATGTCTTCGAAAAGGTCGTTGCGGTCGTTTATGCGCGAATTCACGTTGGGGCGGATGTCCGTCGGATGGGCGAAGCCTTCGGCGTAAAATCCTGCCAGATTGCCTTTGAAATGGACCCAGTAGATCGTCCACGGGTCGCTGTCGTTGGCGGCATAGCTGTGGGGAAGACCTGCGGGAAGGATGAAGAACTGGTTTTTGCTGACGGGGAAGTGTTCGCCGTTGAGCCGGAACCAGCCGCTGCCCTCGACGCAGTAGATCAGGACGTACTGAGTAATGGGCTCCTGACGCTCGCGGTAGTGGAAACGGGCGTTGGGATAATAGCCTATGTCGGTGATGTGCAATTGGGCCGACAACGGGTTTTTCTCCATTTCCTTGATGATGGAGGTGGGGAGCACCAATGCCCTCTCACCGCTGAATCCGTCTTTTCTTTTCATTATATCATCCTTTATTTCTATATTTGAGGACTGAGACCGGCTTCCGACCGGTCGGAAATTCCCGCCCTAAAGATAGGGAATAAATCTGTAAAACATAAAATAGTCCATGTTTTATTTTTTACAGTCTATTTCCCTGCGTGTTTTATTCTCTTTCCTTTGCAATATCAAACCTAATAACCTGAAACGATCTTATGAAGCAGACGAATATGTTCTATATTCTGCTGATCAGCCTTGTCTCGGCGATGGGCGGTCTTTTGTTCGGTTACGACTGGGTCGTAATCGGCGGCGCGAAAATCTTTTACGAACCTTTTTTCGGACTCGAAGGGCTGCCCGCCATGCGTGGGTGGGCGATGAGCTGCGCACTGGTGTGATGTCTGGCCGTGGCGCTGCTGGCCGGTATGTGGAGCGACCGCTACGGCCGTAAGAAAATGCTCATCATCGCTTCGGTGCTCTTCACCGTTTCGGCGGTCGGCGTGGGCGCCGCGAACGGTTTCGCGTGGTTCGTCATCTATCGTATCGTCGGCGGTTTCGGCATCGGAATCGCGTCGAACGTCTCTCCTATTTACATCGCCGAAGTGGCTCCGTCTTCGATCCGCGGCCGGTTCGTGTCGCTGAACCAGCTGACCATCGTGTTGGGAATACTCGCCGCGCAGATCGTCAACTGGGCTATAGCCCGGCATTTTACGGCCGGAGGCGAGACGCTCAATCCGCAGAGCGTGGAGTGGGCGTGGAGATGGATGTTCTGGGTAGGCGCCGTGCCTGCGGTGGTCTTCTTCGTCCTCTCGTTCGTCATTCCGGAAAGCCCCCGCTGGCTGGCTGTCAACGGCCGCGAGGAGGCGGCACGTAAGACCTTCGTGCGCATCGGCGGCGGGCAGTATGCCGAGGAGGCGCTGCAGGAGATACGCCAGCTCTCCGGCCGCAAGGAGAAGCTGAGCCTGAAGAGTCTTTTCCATCCGTCGGTGCGGCGCGTGCTCGTGATCGGCGTGGTGCTGGCCGTCTTCCAGCAGTGGTGCGGCATCAACGTGATTTTCAACTATGCGCATGAAATATTCTCCGCGGCGGGGTATGCCGTGTCGGACGTGCTGATGAATATCGTCGTGACGGGCGTTACGAATGTGCTCTTCACGCTGCTGGCCGTCTATACCGTGGACCGCTGGGGACGCCGCGCCCTGATGACGATGGGGTCGGCGGGGCTGGCCGTGATTTATGCCGTGCTGGGAACGGCCTATTATTTCGAAGTGAGCGGCATGGTGATGCTGATACTGGTCGTGCTGGCCATCGCGGCTTATGCCATGTCGCTGGCCCCGATCGTGTGGGTGGTGCTGTCGGAGATATTCCCCACCCGGCTGCGCGGGGCGATGATGGCGCTTTCGACATTCTGTCTCTGGGCCGCCAGTTTCGTGCTGACCTACACCTTTCCGCTGCTCAACGAGTGGCTGAAGGCGTCCGGAACGTTCTGGGTGTACGGCGGCATCTGTCTGGCCGGCTTCTTCTTCATCCTGCGTTACCTGCCCGAAACGAAAGGCAAGTCGCTCGAACAGATCGAAAACGAAATAACCAAATAATATAAGTTCAGTTACAGACATGAGTAAAGTTAATGTATGGGAGGAGGATATCCTGCTGCCCACCTACGGTATCGGGAAGCCGGAAAAGAATCCGATGTTCCTCGAAAAACGGGTTTATCAGGGAAGCAGCGGAGTCGTATATCCTTATCCGGTGATCGAGAAGATCGAGGATACCTGCGAAGACAAATCCTATCACGCCGTATTCCTTGAGAACGAGTATCTCAAAATCATGATCCTGCCCGAACTGGGCGGTCGGGTGCAGATGGCTTATGACAAAATCAAGGAGCGCCATTTCATCTACTACAACCATGTGATAAAACCCGCGCTGGTCGGACTGACCGGGCCGTGGATTTCGGGCGGCATCGAATTCAACTGGCCGCAGCACCACCGTCCGAGCACTTTCCTGCCGGTCGATTTCAGCATCGAACGCCGGGCGGACGGCTCCGCCGTGGTGTGGGTGAGCGAACGCGAACGGATGTTCCACCAGAAAGGCATGGCCGGGTTCGTGCTTCGTCCCGGACGCGCCGTGCTCGAAATCGAGGGCAAGCTCTACAACCCGACCCCCGTGCCGCAGACCTTCCTCTGGTGGGCAAATCCCGCCGTGTCGGTCAACGACCACTATCAGTCGGTGTTTCCGGGCGATGTGAACGCCGTTTTCGACCACGGCAAGCGCGACGTGTCGAAATATCCCATTGCTACGGGCGTATACTACAAGATGGATTATTCGGCCGGAGTCGATATTTCGCGTTACAAGAATATTCCCGTGCCGACCTCCTATATGGCGATCAAGTCGAAATACGATTTCGTCGGCGGTTACGAGAACGATACCCGTGCGGGCGTGCTGCACGTGGCCAATCACCATATCTCGCCGGGTAAGAAGCAGTGGACGTGGGGCAACGGGGATTTCGGACTGGCGTGGGACCGCAACCTGACCGACGAGGACGGTTCGTACATCGAACTGATGACGGGTGTGTATACCGACAACCAGCCCGACTTCACGTGGCTGCAACCTTATGAAGAAAAGACTTTTACACAATATTTCATGCCTTACCGCGAGCTGGGCGTGGTGAAGAATGCGACGGCCGACCTGCTGATGAATATCGAGCCGGACGGAGCCGGAAAGCATGTGTTGAAACTGTTCGCAACGTCGGTGCGGCAGGGTGTGCATATCGTCGTGGAACAGGAGGGGCGGAGCTGTTTCGACGAGGTGCACGACCTGACGCCCGAAGCGGTGTTCGAGGCCGCAGTGCCGGTGACGGAACTGCGCGGGGTGTGTATCCGGATCACCGATGCCCGGGAAAAATCTCTGCTGACTTGGGAGCCTGAGCCGGACGCGATCAAACCGGTTCCCGATCCGGCCAAGGCGGCCCTCGATCCTGCGGAGATAGATACGGCGGAACAGCTCTATCTGACGGGACTCCATCTGGAGCAGTACCGTCATGCGACCTACTCTCCTACGGACTATTACCGCGAAGCGCTCCGGCGCTTCCCGGACGACGTCCGCAATAACAATGCGATGGGGCTTTGGCTGATCCGCAAAGGCAAGTTCGCCGAGGCCGAACCTTATCTGCGGAAGGCGGTAGAGGTGCTCACGGAACGCAATCCGAATCCCTACGACGGGGAGCCGCTCTACAACCTCGGTCTGTCGCTGAAATATCAGGGCCGTGCGGAGGAGGCTTACGACTGCTTCTATAAGGCTTGCTGGAACGCCGCATGGCAGGATGCAGGCTATTTCGCGCTGGCGCAGCTTTCGGCCGCTGCCGGTCATTGGGAAGACGCGCTGTACGAGATCGACAAATCCCTGCTGCGCAACTGGCACAACCACCGCGGCCGTCATCTGAAAACCGTCGTGCTGCGGCGGCTGGGCCGTTCGGACGAGGCGCTGGCGCTGATTGCCGATTCGCTCGGAATCGACCGCTTCAATTTCGGCTGCCGCTTCGAGGAGTATCTTATCTCCGGCGATGAAGCCGTGCTCGAAATGCTCAATGTCCAGATGCGGGCCGAATCGCGCAATTACGAGGAGCTGATTCTCGACTATGCCGATGCCGGATGCTGGGAGGAGGCGCTGAAGCTGGCCCGGACGGCGATCGACCATGCCGCGGACTGCAGTCCGATGGTGCATTATTACCGGGTTTGGGCGCTGGTGAAGCTCGGCCGGAGCGCAGAGGCTCTCCAAGCCGCGGCATTGGCCGAGCGGCAGCCGGCCGACTGCTGCTTCCCGAACCGGCTCGACGATATTGAAGCGCTGCGGACCGCGATCGCGTTGCCGGCGGAGACTCCCAAGGCATATTACTATCTGGGCAATCTGTGGTACGACAAACGGCAGTATGCCGAGGCCGTTGCGGCGTGGGAAGCTTCCGCCGCGCTCGACGGAACGTTCCCCACGGTGCTGCGCAACCTGTCGCTGGCCTATTTCAACAAGCTGAACCGCAGGGACGAGGCCGTGACGCTGCTCGAAAAGGCGTTCGAACTCGATACGGCCGACGCCCGAATCCTGATGGAGCTGGATCAGCTTTACAAGCGGCTCAACCGTCCGCACGCGGAGCGTCTGGCTCTGCTGGAGCGTTACCGCGAAACGACGTTCCGGCGCGATGACCTTTATCTGGAATACGTGACACTGCTCAACCAGCTCGGCCGCCACGAGGAGGCGATGGAGCTGATCGAAGGGCGGAAGTTCCACCCGTGGGAAGGCGGCGAAGGAAAGGTGCCCGCGCAGTATCAGCTGGCGCGCGTAGAGCTGGTGAAGGGCTGTCTGGCCCGTAAGGAGTACGACCGGGCGCTGAAGCTGATCGAAGAGTGCTATGTTTACCCCCACAATCTGGGCGAAGGAAAACTGCCCGGAGCGCAGGAGAACGACTTCAACTATTACAAGGCGCGCATTCTCCAAGAGACGGGGCATGCGGACGAAGCCCGCGCACTGTACGAGGCCGCATCGGTCGGTAACAGCCAGCCCGCGGCGGCGATTTACTACAACGACCAGAAGCCGGACAAGATCTTCTACCAAGGACTGGCCCTGCTCCGGCTGGGCCGCGAGACCGAGGCGCGCAGCCGTTTCAACAACCTGATCTCCTATGGAGAGAAGCATCTCTACGATGTGTTCAAAATGGACTATTTCGCCGTGTCGCTGCCCGATCTCCAGATCTGGGAGGACGACATGGACCGCAAGAATGTTATTCACTGCAATTACCTGATGGGACTGGGCTATCTGGGACTCGGCGACAAGACCAAGGCGGAAAAGTATTTCGCGGCGGCCGCGGAGCTGGACAACAACCATCAGGGCGTGCAGGTACACCGCATGATGTTGAACGAAAAATAAGATGACACGATGAAACTATTCCTGATGACCTTGCTGCTGGGCGGCCTGACCTTGTGGAACGGACGTGCGGCCGACATTACGAAGATCGAAGGCAGGGCCGCCGGATGGGATATTACGACCCGCCGCTCCGTCTGCCAGCTACGGCTGGACGGAGCCGGCGGTATTTATCCCGTTTTCTGGGGCGACCGCGCCTGCGCCGGGGTTTCGCCTGAGCAGAACCGCAAACGTGCGAACGGCCCCTTCCGGCTCGACGAAGTGCCCGTGCGCGGAACGTATGCCGACAAGATGCCCGTGCTGGAGGTGGTGTACGCCGACGGGACCCGCGACTGCGAGCTGACGCTCGTTTCGGCCGATGTCGTCTCCGTGGAGGGACGGGAGACGCTGAAGATCGTGCAGCGGGACAAACACTATCCGCTGGAGGTGGTCTCCTATCTGCGCGTGCTGCCGGAGTACGATCTGATCGAAAAGTGGATCGAGGTGACCAACACCGCCCGCAGGGGCAAAGAGGAGATCCGCATCGAGAACCTGCTTTCGGGTTCGGCGCTGCTGCCTGCCGACCGTTATTTCCTGACGCATCATTCGGGACAGTGGTTCCGGGAGTATCAGCTCCGCAAGACCGAGCTGACGGCCGGGGTGAAAAGCCTGTTGTCGCGCGACTTTTTTGCCTTTGAGAATACCCCGTGGTTCGCGGTGACCAATGCGCCGGGCGACGATGCGCACCATGCCGAAGTGTGGTTCGGGCAGGTGCATTACAGCGGTAACTGGCGGATCGACTTCGAAGCGACGCACAGCAGTCACCTGCAGATCGTGGGCGGCATCAATTTCTGGGACACGGAGTTGTCGCTGCTGCCCGGACAGTCGTTCCGGAGTCCGAAATTCAGTATGGGATATACGCCCGACGGCACGGAGGATGCGGCGCAGCTCGCCCACGCCTACGTGCGTGATGAGGTACTGCCCGCGCCGCACCGCGACCGGATTCGCCCGGTGCTTTACAACAGCTGGTACGCTACGGCTTTCGACGTGAACGAGGAGCAGCAGCTGGCGCTGGCGCGGCGTGCGAAAGAGATCGGCGTGGAGCTGTTCGTAATCGACGACGGCTGGTTCAAGGGCCGCAAGTCGGACAATGCGGGACTGGGCGACTGGACGGTCGATCCGGAGAAGTTCCCCAACGGTCTGCAGTCGATGATCAGCCGTATCAACGAACTGGGACTCGATTTCGGCATCTGGGTGGAGCCGGAGATGATCAATCCCAACAGCGACCTTTACCGCAAACACCCCGACTGGGTGCTGAACTTTCCGAACCGTGAACGTACCGAATGGCGCAATCAGCTGACGCTGAATCTGGCGCGTGAGGATGTGTATCAGTATCTGCTGAAATCGATGACCGACCTGCTCGCGCAGAACAACATCAAATTTGTCAAGTGGGACCGCAACCGGGGACTTACGCAGCCCGGATGGCCCGAAGCGGACCGACGGATTCAGCGCGAAGTGCGCGTCCGCTACATGGAGAATCTCTACCGGCTGGTCGAAACCCTCAGGGAGCGTTTCCCGGAGGTGATCTTTGAGAACTGTTCGAGCGGCGGCGGCCGTCCCGATCTGGGAATGCTGCAGCGCATGGATCAGACGTGGGCCAGCGACAACACCGATCCGATCGACCGTCTGTTCATCCAGTACGGCTATCTGAGCGCGTGGCCGGCCAATACGATGGTCTGCTGGACCAACAATTCGGACTATCACCGCGCCGGGCTTTCGCTCGACTACACCTTCGATGTGGCGATGCAGGGCGTGCTGGGCATCGGGCAGGACATCACCAAATGGAACGACCGCGAGATGGCTACGGCCAAGCGGAAAATAGCCGAATACAAGGAGGTGCGCGAACTGGTGCAGCGGGGCGTGGCTGACCGGCTCCGTTCGCCGTTCGAAGGAAACCGCAGTGCGGTGCAGTATACCGAGGCCGGGGCTTCGCGGGCGGCGGTGTTTTGCTACAACCTCGGCGAGACGATGGAGGGCACTACCGTGCAGATGCGCGAGAGCCAGATGCTCCGCCTGCGCAGTCTCGATCCGGGCAAGAAGTACCGCATCAACAACGACGCCGCGACCTATACGGGCGATTACCTGATGAAGATCGGCATCCGCTGGCCGGTGCAGGGCGCCTACAAAAGTGCGGTGATCCGCATAACGGAAATCTAACAACCATCAGATAACCTATTATTAACTTAAAACTTCTCAAATGAAACCTAAAGATGGATTATTTGCGGCGTGCAGGCGGTTTGCCGGTCTGTACCTGCTCTGTCTGATGCTTCTCGGCGGCGGCAAGGCCATGGCCAGCGATGAGTTCGCGGCTACCCCTCCCCATGTTATGGAGCCGGCGGAAGTCCGGACTGTCAAGGGTACCGTAACCGACAAAGTGACCCGACTGCCGGTCGTCGGCGCCAGCGTGTGGCTGAAAGATACGTCGATCGGCGTGATAACCGATGCCGACGGCAGCTTCTCGATCAATGTGCCGGGAGCCGGCGGCGTTGTGGCCGTCTCGTTTCTCGGCTATGAGACGGCCGAACTCGAAATCAAGGGGCGTACGCAGCTGAACTTCGTGCTCGAACCCGGCTCGGAGGTGGTGGACGAAGTCGTGGTCGTAGGCTACGGCGTCCAGCGCAAGGAGAGCGTCGTCGGGTCGATCGCCTCGGTCAAGGGATCGGACCTCCAGCTTCCCGTGGCCAATGTCAGCTCAAGTCTGGCCGGACAGCTGGCCGGTATCGTTTCGGTGCAACGTTCGGGCGAACCCGGTTCCGCGTCCAATTTCTGGATTCGCGGTATGAGCAGCTTCAACCCTTCGGAGACCGGGGCCAACAGCACCGCCAACGCTCCGCTGGTGTTGGTGGACGGCATCGAACGTACGATCGACTTGGTCGATCCGGAGGATATCGAGAGCCTTTCGGTGCTCAAGGATGCCGCGGCAACGGCTATTTACGGTGTGCGCGGCGCCAACGGCGTGATTATCATCAAGACGCGCAGCGGCGAGACCGGTGCCGCGAAGGTTGCCATCCGGGCCGAAGCGGGTCTGGTGACTCCGACCAAAATGCCGGAGATGGTCAATGCCTTCGAGTTCATCGATCTGTACAACGAGGCTTACGGATACCGTACCAACGGCGATCTCTATTATAAGGCCGACATGGTTGAAAAATACCGTACCGGAGCCGATCCCGATCTGTATCCCAATGTGAACTGGATCGACGAGCTTTTCAAGAGCGTTGCGTGGAATCAGCGCGTAAACGCCAACGTGAGCGGCGGCGGTTCCATTGCCCGCTATTATGTGTCGGGATCGTTCTATAACGAAAGCAGTATCTATAAGACCGACAACATGAATTCTTATGATACGTCGATCAATTACAACAAATTTAATTTCCGTTCCAATATCGATATAAACCTCGCCCCTTCGACCGTCCTGAACGTGAATCTGTCGAATATTTACGAGACGAAGGTGTCTCCTACGGCAGACGACATCTGGAGCCGTGCTTTCTATACCAGCCCGAACGTTATTCCGGTCAAGTATTCGGACGGCACGCTCTCGGCGAACCAGAATGCGGTCAATCCGTATAACCTGCTGACCCAGAGCGGTTATAAGAATCAGTATTGGAACAATGCCCAAGCGGTGGTCGGCTTGACGCAGGATTTCGGCAATTCGATCACCAAAGGTTTGAAGGCGAACGTCAAATTCTCTTGGGATGTCGTTACCGCCCAGACGCAGCGGTATTCGGGTTCTGCCAATACGTTCTTCGCCACGGGACGCGACGAGGAGGGAAATCTCCAGTTTCAGGAGGTCAACAAAGGCAGCAATACGCTGGACTACAGCAAGGATTCGAGCGGCAGCAAGACTTTCTATCTGGAAGGCTCGATCACCTATGACCGCGTGTTCGGCAAACACCGTGTCGGAGCGCTGTTCCTCTACAACCACAAGTCGCAGCGCTATATGCTCGCTCCGGACAAGGACAGATCGCTTCCGTACCGTAACCAAGGTATAGCAGGACGGGCGACCTACTCGTTCGACGACCGTTATTTCGCCGAATTCAACTTCGGTTACAACGGTTCGGAGAACTTCTCTCCCGGCAGGCGTTTCGGTTTCTTTCCGTCGGTGGCATTGGGCTGGATGATCTCCAACGAGAAATTTTTCGAACCGCTGCGCGACGTGGTAGATGCGCTGAAAATCAAGGGTTCGTACGGCGTGGTCGGCAACGACAAGATCGGCGGAAGCCGCCGTTTCATCTACGATGCCGTGTACGGTACTCAGGGCAATGTTTATCAGTTCGGCACGAACGGCGCCTATGTGAATGCCATTTACTTGCAGGAGCTGGGCAACCCCAATGTCTCGTGGGAGAAGTCCTACAAGCTCAATCTGGGTGTCGAGCTGTCGCTCTTCAATTCGATTCGTCTTACGGCGGACTACTTCAAGGACCACCGGAAAGGCATTTTCCTGCGCCGCGACGACATGTCGTCGTTGTTTGGCATGGAGTCGAATCCGTATGCCAACGTCGGCGAAGGAATCAACCGCGGCGTGGACATGTCGCTCGACGTGACGCGGACCTTCGGAAAACTGAAACTGTCGCTGCGCGGCAACTTCACGTTTAACCGCAGCGAAATGACCAACGATGCCAAGCCCAAATGGAACTATGCCTACCGGGAGTGGAAAGGCCGTCCGATCGAGCAGCAGATGGGGCTTATCGCAGAGGGGCTGTTCACCTCGCAGGAGGAGATCGACAACAGTCCGAAACAAGAGTACGGTCCTGTCCGTGTGGGCGATATCCGTTACCGCGACCTGAACGGCGACGGTGTCATCAACAAGAACGACATAACTTCGATCGGCCGTTCGCGCATTCCGGAGATCGTTTACGGCTTCGGAGCGTCGGTCCAGTGGCACAATTTCGACCTGTCGTTCCTGTTCCAAGGCGTCGGCAACGTGACGATGCAGCTCAGCGGCTATGCCATGCATCCCTTCTCGGCCAACCAGATCGCTTCGGCGGGCTTCTTCCGCGACGTATACAAGAACAGCTGGCGGCTCGACAACCAGAATCCCAATGCGGAGTTCCCCCGCAACGATACGCAGAGCAATACCAACAACGAGCAGGCTTCGACCTTCTGGCAGCGCGACGCCAGCTACCTGCGACTGAAAAACGCCACGATCGGCTATACTTTCCCGCGTACGGTGACCCGCAAAATCCGGATCGAGAACCTGCGTCTCTACATGTCGGGCGTGAATCTGCTCACGTTCTCGAAATTCAAGATGTTCGACCCCGAACTGGGTGATGGCATGGGAGCGGGATATCCTCCGACGACCGTCGTGAACTTCGGTATCAACTTCAACTTCTAAAACCATGAAAAAGATTATATACATCGTCTTGGCGGCTTGTGCGGTCGGCCTTGCTGCCTGTGATTCGTTCCTCGACCAGCAGCCTATCGACAAGCAGACGACTGCCAAAGATATCTTCTCGAAGAAGGCCAGCACGGACCAGTATCTTTACGGGCTTTTCCGCTTCATACCCCAATATTGGACGATCAGCGCCAACGAGGGCTGGGGACCGCTTTCGGATGAGGCGGAGGTGTCGTTCAATCACGACGTCCATAAGGTGCATCAGGGGGCGTTCAGCCCTTCGGCGCCCTACTATAAGAAGTGGGGACCTTATTACAAGGGTATTACGGCGACCAACTACTTCCTTGCCAATGTCCACATGTGCAAAGAGCTGACCGACGCCGAGATGACGCAGTATATCGCGCAAGCGCGCTTCTGCCGGGCATACTATTATTTCCTGCTGATCCGCAACTATGGACCCGTCGTGCTGATGGGCGACCGCATGCTCGGTCCCGAAGACGACGGGCTTATCGGCCGCAACACGCTCGAAGAGTGTGTGAATTACGTCTGCAGCGAATTGTTCGAGGTTTCGAAGGTCATCGACGAGGAGCAGATTCCCAACTACATGGGACGTGCGACGAAGGGCGCGGCGCTGGCCCTGCGTGCGCGGATGATGCTCTATGCCGCCAGTCCGCTCTTCAATCCGGTCGGCAAGTCGATCTACGAGGGGTGGAAAAGCAACACCACCGGAGAAAACCTCATGCCGACCGCCTACAGCAAAAAGAAATGGGAGGACGCCGCGGCGGCTGCCAAGCTGGTGATAGATATGCCGCAGTACTCGCTGGTCGAGGTGTACGGAGACGACGGGAAGCTGGATCCTTACCGGTCGCTGTACAATGTTTATACGACGCAGTGGAACGATGAAATCATTTTCGGCCGTATTTTCAACGATGCGGCTTGGTACAAGCGCATTACTCCGCGTGCGATGAAGGACTGCTGGGGCGGATACAATCCGACGCAGAAACAGGTCGACGCCTTTGCCATGAATACGGGCGTCTATCCGATCCGTTCCTACAGGAATGCTCCGGCCAACGGGGACAGTGACGAACCGGTTATCGAACCCGGATCGGGGTATTCCGAAACGGGATACACGGCAAATTACGAGCATCCGTTCGATAAGGTGACGGCGGATACCTATAACATGTATGTAAACCGGGAGCCGCGGTTCTATATCAACATTACGTGGAACCATATGAAACTGCCCTATGCCGTAGTCGGAACTACGGTCGCTTCGACCAAGGAGATCCAGTTCTATTACAACGGCAACAGCGGCGGTCCGAGCGGCGACCGTTCGGTGTCGGGCTATTCGGTGCGTAAGATGTACAACAACAGCAACAACTCGGATCAGGGACTCTGGATCATGCCGATAGTGTGGCCGATGATTCGTCTGGCGGAAGTCTATCTGAATTACACCGAGGCGCTGATCGAGGCGGGCGATCTGACCAATCCCGATCTGCTTACCTATTGGAACAAGGTGCGCGCCCGCGCCGGAGTGCCCAATATCGAGGAGGTTTATCCCGGCATCGAGAGTGACCAGACGCTGCTGCGCGAGATGATCCGCCGTGAGCGTCAGGTGGAGCTGGCCTACGAAAACCACCGTTATTTCGACACCCGCCGCTGGATGATCGCCGAGGAGACCAACAACGGTTATGTATATGGCATGGACGTGTCGGTGACCAAAGATACGCCGATCGGAAATTCGGCTTTCTGGAAGCGTACGCCCGTAAGGGATTACGGCGCCCGTGTTTTCCCGAAGGCCAACTACCTGCACCCGATCGAACAGTGGGAGCTGGACCGCGATCCCGTACTCGAACAGGCCCCGTTCTATTAGCAGCAGGGGATAAATTGGTTTAACTTAATGCTGAAAAAATCATGAAGAAATTATTATATATTATGACGATGTCGCTGCTCCTTGTCGCCTGTCAGGATAATCGCCTCGACGGACTGGAACCCGACCGGATTTATCTGCCCAAGTCCGGGGTGCAGACCGAGGAGGCCTATACGATCGGCGAGACGGCCGTGGCCCAGCTCTGGACTTACAAGAGCAGTTACAACGGCACCGGATGCCGGGTGACCTATACGATCGACCCCGACCTGCTGACCGCCTATAATGCGGCTAACGGTACGGCTTACGAACTGCTGCCCGAATCCTGCTACGAGATTCCGCAAAGCACGGTGGAAATATCGGGTAAGGACGAATACGGCCGTTTTACGGTGAATTATTCTCCTGAAAAGATCGTGGAGTTGTCCGGCGGCGTGTACGATCAGGAGAAATATGCGCTGCCGTTCCGGATCAGTTCCGACGAGGTGGAAACGACCGATAAGAATACGTCGATCCTCGTTTTCCGGATTAAGGAGCCGGTGGTCAAGATGCTGTCCAAGAGCGTCGCCGAGATAAAGTTCAATTACGGCGCATCGGAGACGATGAGGCAGACGGTGAAGTTCGGAATGGATTTCGGCAGCAAATGGGACTGCGCTTTCGCTTTGGAGACCGACGCCGCCGTGCTGGCGCAGGCTCTGGCCGATTACAATGCGGCCAACAAAACGATCTACACGCTGCTGCCGGCCGACGCCTACGAACTTTCCATGACCGAAGGAACCATCAAGGTCGATATGGAGACGGTTTCGGTGGACGTTACGGTCGATCCTGCAAAATGCAAGTCGGGACTCTATGCGGTGCCGGTGATGCTGGCCGGTGTCGAACAGCCGCTGCGCCTGAGTGAAACGGACAACATATGTATCGTTCCCGTGAATTGCGTGGGCAATTATGTCGATAAGACGGGCTGGACGGTGCAGGTTTCGAGCGTGAACCCCAATTGGGGCAAGCCCGAATACCTGATCGACGGCGATATCAATACCTATTGGCATCCGGCGGGCCGTGACTTCGGTGCGGGGCGCGACGATGCGCCTTGGGCGGTTGCTGACATGAAGAAGACGGTACGTGTGACCTGCTTCGAGATCGATCCCCGTCAGGATCAGTTCTATCCCCAGATTTTCTCGAACCTGCGCTGCTATGTGAGCCGTGACGGTGTCGATTTCACGGAGGTGGGCTATGTCGCGATACCGTGGACGGCCGTCGTGAAGTGTACGGTTCCCGTGATGCCGACCGAGGGCCGCTACGTGAAGTTTTCGATCGATTATCCTAAGGGACAGACCTCCATTGCCTTTGCGGAGCTGAGTATTCGGGGCGAAGTGGTTGAGTAATCCGTAATAAAAAGACTTGCGGCCCTCTGCGCCCTGCAAGGGCGACCGGGGGCCGCAAACTTTTTGTCCCAAAGCGTTCTTTCTCAGTGCTGAGGCGTCAGGCGGATTGCAAAACCGCCGCCCGCCGCCATGCGGAGCGTCAGCTTGTCGGTGGAGGTTATCGTGCGCCGTTCGCACTCGTAGCGGTCGGCATACAGGTTGGCGTCGGTGCCGTCGCGGAAAATCTCGGCGGCGTATGTGACGCCGGGACGCAGGAACGAGAAGTCGATTTCGCTGCTGCGCGCTGTCCAGTCGGTCATTCCGCCGACGAACCACTCGTCGCCGCGCCGTTTGGCCATGACGGCGTAGTCGCCGACGCGGGCCGACAGTACTTTGGTCTGGTCGAAGACGACCGGGACCGTGGCGAGAAATCCGAGGAGGTCGGGGTATTTGCGGTATTCGGCCGGCGAGTCGCAGAGCATGGCGAGATATTGGTCGAAGACCACGAACATGGCCAGCTCGTGACAGCGTGTGCCCTGCGCCATGGGAAGTCCCGGATCGACGGGCTTGAACGTTTGACGCGAACGGTTGCGGAGTGCGCCGGGCGTGTAATCGACGCTTCCGCCCAGCATGCGCGTAAAGGGGAAGGTGAGATGATGTTCGGGGTTGGCTGTCAGGTCCCATTTCGAACATTCGGCGCCCCGGACGGCTTCGAAATTGACGATGTTGGGGTAGAGGCGCTGCATGCCGGTCGGCTTGCTGCAGCCGTGGTAGTTGAGCAGCAGTTTGTATTCGGCGGCTTTGCGGGCCAGTTCCTCGTACCACTGCATGGCGATCTGATCGTCGCGGTCGAAGAAATCGACTTTAAGTCCCGCTACGCCCCATTCGGACAGAAGCCGCATATAGCGGTCGGGATCGCTGACGAGCGTATGGGCGACGCACCACAGGAAAACGCCTACGTCCTTCTGCTTGGCGTAGCGCATCAGTTCTTTGATATCCACCTGCGGATTGACTTTGGAGAGGTCGAATATGTCGGACCACCCGGCGTCGATCATCAGGTATTCCAAGTTGTTCTCGGCGGCGAAGTCGATGTAGTGTTTGTAAAGCGCGGTGTTGCGGTTGTTCATGCCGGAAGGAACGGATGCGCCCGGCAGCATGGCGTCGTGCCACCACTCCCAAGCGGCCTTGCCCGGACGGACCCACGAGAAGTCGCCCGGAGCCTGCGGTGAGGCGAGCTTGTAGATCAGTTCGTTGGTCAGCAGCGTGCGGTCGTCGTCGGTGGCCATGATTACGCGCCACGGAAATTCGCGGCGGCCCGATGTTTCGGCGATATGTTCCTTGCGGCTGCGGACTACCGAGACGAAATTGCCCCAGCTTCCCATCGCGACGCTGTCGGGATAGGCGGCGAAGGCACTGTGCAGGCCGCGTCCGGTCTTGACGAGGTACATGCCCGGATAATCGCGCACGTCGGCTTCGGCGATGACGGTTCTGACGCCGTCCTTGCGTGACAGAAGTACGGGGGTGATCGCCTGCGTGCGCTCCTCGACGGCCGACAGATTTTGATAATCGACATAGGCCAGCTCCCATGCGGTCAGCGCGGCGGTTTCGGGAAACAGGACGCCCGGATCGTCCGGGATGTTGAAATTGGCGGATTCGCCGCGTACGACGATGCGGCCCGGAAGCTCCGTGACGAAGCGGTAAGCCACGCCTTCGTCGTAGGCGCGCACCAGAAGCGCCCAGCCGCCCGCGAAGTCGATGCGCAGTTCGTTGTACCGGTCCGAAAGACGCTCCGTTTTTCCATAGAGGGGACGGATGGTGCCGTTGACCGACCGGCGGGACGTGGACAGGACGACGGGAGCGCCCTGCGGCAGTTGGGGAATGTCGAGGCCGATGCAGGAGCGGCCGATGAGAGGTTTGCCCTTGTATTCGACCCGGTATTCGAGCGAGTCGCCGCAGCTGATGCGGAACCGCAGCCGCTTGTCGGGAGAGACGACGTCCGCTTGGCGGGCGTACGCGCTCCAGCTGCAGAGGATGAGCATGAAGAGCAGAATGGGTAGTTTTTTCATCTCGATTTTTTTAGTTTTTGGAAAATTCGAATAAAAGTAGAGGTTTCATACCGGCGGTACAATGTATTTTTGTATGGAAAGATGCAGAATCTTACGATCGGATCGGATTGAAATACCGACGGTAGGCCGTGAAACGTGAAAATAATATACAGGTAATGGGAAAAAAGATTTTGGCGTTGTTCGTGACGGCGCTTTTGGGCATGCAGGTCTCAGCGGTTGCCCAGCGGGAGGTGCGGAACCTCGATTTCGACTGGTATTTTCATAAGGGCGATGTCGAAAACGGTTTCGCCGACGGAGTGGATTTCTCCGGGTGGAGAAAACTCGACGTACCCCACGATTTCAGTATCGAAGGTCCTTACGGCAAGGATTGGCCGGGCGGCGGCAGGATGGGATTTCTGCCGGGCGGCATCGGATGGTACAAGAAGGTGCTGGATTGGGACCCTTCGTGGGAGGGAAAGCGGCTCTATCTGGAATTCGACGGGGTCTTTATGAACAGCACCGTGTGGGTGAACGGCGTCGAAGCCGGATCCCGGCCGAACGGATACCTGACTTTCGGGTACGACATTACACCCTATATGAAGAGCGGGCGGAACATCGTTTCGGTGCGCGTGGACAACAGCAAACAGCCCGCGGCGCGCTGGTATACCGGTTCGGGCATCTACCGTCCGGTAAACCTGATCGTGACGGAGCCGATATTCGTTCCGCAGTCGGGGACCTATGTCACCACGCCCCAAGCTGACGAAAAGGCCGCGACGGTGCGTGCGGAGGTGGAGATCCGCAACATGTCCGCAGAGACGGCCGGGGTGACGGTGGTCTCGGCGGTGAAGGACGCGGCGGGGCGCGAAGTCGCCCGCCGGTCGCAGCGGGCAGAGTTGAAGCCGGGAGAGAATACGCTTACGGAAGAGCTTGTTGTAGCGGAACCGAAGTTGTGGAGTCCCGATACGCCGGAGGTCTACTACCTTTGCACGACGATTGAAAAGGAGGGACGGGAGGTGGATGACTATGTGACGCGCTTCGGCATCCGGACGATCGGGTACAATGTGGCCGAGGGATTTTTGCTCAACGGCGAGCCGACCGTACTGAAGGGCGTGTGCATCCATCAGGACGCGTCGCCTGCGGGGACGGCTGTCGGGACGGACGTGCTGCACCGCCGTCTGAAGATACTGAAGGAGATGGGATGCAACGCGATTCGCACGACGCACCACCCCTTCTCGACGGAGTTTTACGCCATGTGCGACACGATGGGCTTTATGGTGATGGACGAACCTTGGGACGGCTGGTTCCAGTGGAAGGGATCGAATAAGGCCAAGTACGACTACGGCTACTATTTCCTCGACTGGTGGGAACGGGACCTGCGGGATTTTATCCGCCGCGACCGCAATTATCCCTGCGTGGTGATGTGGAGCATGGGCAACGAGGTCTGGAACTGGGAGAGCCATCAGTACTTGCAGCTCAAAATCAATGAAACCTATCACCAACTCGATCCCACGCGTCCGACCACACAGGCGTGGGCGCTCGGAAATTATCTCGACATCGCGGGTTTCAATGCCAACGGCGAGGGAATCGGCGATCTGGCCCGTTCCCACAGGCAGCAGCCGGAGAAGGTGGCCGTCGGAACCGAAATTCCCCATACGCGCCAGACCCGCGGCGTATACCGGACCAAAACCTCTTACAACGGATTCGACACGCCGCCCGCTGCCGGCAAATCGGACGTGACGTCGGCCGGGGACCCCGACGTGCTGTTCCCGATTCCCGATTTGACGCGGGAGGAGGTATTTCCCGAATTCGACCTGCGGTATGCGTCGGGTTACGACAACCACACCCGGAAAATCAGCTGCCGCGACGAGTGGAAACAGGTGCGCGACAACAAATTCTTTATCGGCGATTTTCGCTGGACGGGATTCGACTATCTCGGCGAGTCGTGGGGATGTCCGGCACGGACCAATAATTACGGGGTGATCGATCTGGCCGGATTTCCCAAGGACAGTTATTATCTTTACCGGAGTTTCTGGTCGGACGAGCCGATGGTGCATATCCTGCCGCACTGGACATGGCCCGGCAAGGAGGGTGTGGAGATTCCGGTCGTGGCCTATACCAACGGAGACGAAGCGGAGCTGTTTCTCGACGGCCGTTCGCTGGGGCGCAGAAAGATGGATCCCGAAGTGCTGCAGATCGTCTGGCTGGTGCCCTACAAGGCCGGAACTCTGAAGGCGGTGGCCTATAAGGAGGGACGCAAGGTGGCTGAAACATCGGTCGCGACCGCTTCGAAGCCCGCCGCCGTGCGTCTGAGTCCCGACCGGAAAACGATGACGGCCAACCGCCGCGACGTGGTGCATGTCGAAGCCGAGATCGTCGATGCGCGCGGACGTATGGTGCCGTATGCCGACAACCGGATCGAGTTCGAGATAACGGGACCCTACAGACTGATCGGCATGGAGAACGGCGACATCCTCGACTGGAATCCGCAGCAGAGCCTGAGCGGAAAGGCGTTTATGGGCAAGACGCTGCTGATGCTGCAGGCGACGGGCGAAGCCGGCGTGCTGACGATAAAAGGAAAGAGCGGCGGCCTGCGGACCGCAACTGCGACTCTCCGAGTGGAAAAACAGATCGAATAACTCCGGCGCATCCGGATTTCGGGTGAACCCTGTACGGAAAAGATGATTATGAAACCGAGAAATATCATAGCGGCCCTGCTGGGCCTTGCGTTGTGTGTTTGCGCGCAGGCGCAGCAGGCGGATTACAACGGACCCGTCGAAGAGATAGATATCGTAAATTGGACGCATACGGACTACGGATATACGGAACATCCGCTGATCGTGGCCGAATTGCACAAGCGTTTCATCGACATTGCGCTCGATGCGGCCGCAGCGACCAAGGGCAACAGGCCGGGAGAACGTTTCACGTGGACGGTCGAAGCGCTCGATCCGCTGTTGCACTGGTGGCGGGAGACGACGCCCGCACGCCGGAAACTGATGGCCAAAGCGATTGCCGACGGGCAGATAGACGTCAATATCATGCCTTTCAACGTGCATCCCGGTTTCGACGGGAGTGAAATGGACCGGCTGATGAACTGGCTGCCGGAGGATGCGGCGGCGAAGATACGGCCGACGGTCGCCATTCAGAACGACGTGAACGGTTTTCCCCGTTCGGCGGTGAGCCGCGCGTTGGACAGGGGCGTGCGGTATGTCTGGATGGGCATGAACGGGCGTCATCCCTTTGCGGTTCCCACGCTGAGCTGGTGGGAGATGCCCGACGGACGCAAGGCACTGCTGTGGAGCGGCGTCTCCTACTGGGCCGGATACGACTTCTTTCACGACACGCGATGGCGGACCATGCAGCGCGAAGCTGCGGACCTGCAGTACCGATGGCCGCGCGACGGTGAGTTCTTTCGTTCCGACGAGGCGTCGGTGCGCAGGGCGCACGCCGTATGCGTCGGGAAACTCAGAGAGCTTGAGCGGAAGGGGTTCGGCCTGAAACTGCTTCCCGTGACGTTCGCCAACCAGTGGCGGTTCGATAACGACGGGCCTTATCCGGCGGTCGTGGAGTTCGTGAAGAAGTGGAACGAACTCGGCCTGCGGCTTTCCACAGCGACCGCGTCGATGGAGCGGCTCGAAAAAATCGCCGGAGCGCAGGCGAAAACCCTGCGCGGCGAGTTCGGGGACTGGTGGGCGTTCGGAATGAGCGCCATGCCGCGCGAGACGGCCGTGGCCCGCGGTGCGCGTTATATGCTCAAGGCGGCGCTTTCGCCGCTGTTCGGGCCGCTGACTTCGAAGCAGGAGACGCGTAAGGAGGAGATCGAACGGGATGTCTGCACCTATTACGAGCATACGTTCGCGGCATACGATTCGGGGGACAACATCTATGAAATACACAATCAGGGGACGATGAACGAGGCGTTCCGTTACGCTTACAAGGCGTATGAGTACGCCCGGTGGATGCTGGCCCAGCGGGCGCGGGTGCGGGCAGGAGCCGAAGCCGGGGGTGTGGTGGTGATGAATACCCAGAAGGCATCCTATTCGGGCTGGTGCCGGCTGGAGAAGGCGTCGCTCCGCGAGATGAGAAATGCCAAGTCGCTGCGGGATACCGAAACGGGTGCGTTCGCAAAGCTCCGTGCTGCTGGCGCCGACTATTACTTCTGGGTGGAGCGTCTGCCGGGCGAAAGCGTGCGGCGCTATGTGCCGGATACGGCGGAGCCCGAACTGGCTGTGGCGGCAGGCGGTCCCGAACTGAAAACCGATGCCGCGGGATGGCCCGTGAGCATCCGCTGGGAGGGGATGGAGCGTCCGTTGTTCGACGGCGAGGCGCCCCGGCTGTATGTGAGCCGTTTCGTGGCGGGCGGCTGGTGGGGCGCAACGGCCGTGCCGGGGGACTGCATCTCCTCTCCGGCCGGGATGACCCGTCGGACGGAAACTCCGCACAGCGTCGTCTTCGAACAGGCGCTTTCCAATGAACGGCTGGTGAGCGCCAAGCGCACGTTGATTGTCTGGCGGAACGAGAAACGGGTGCATGTGCGCGCGGAGTTCGACCGCAGACTGCACACCGGGCGGGAACCGGAGGTGATCTATGCCGAATTTCCGTTCCCCGATACGGAGCGCCGGGTGACGGCCGTGAACGGCGGAATGGAGTTCGAACCCTACCGCGACAATATTCCCAATACGTGCAAGACGTTTTTTCTGACCGATTCGTGGGTGAAATATGCGGCTGCGGACGGGACGCGGGTCTGGGCGTCGAAAACCTCGCCGATCTTCGAGCTGGGGCGGCACATGTTTTTCCGCGGCGGTGACGTGGCAGAACCGGAGAATTCGAACCTGCTGCAGTCGATGGTCTACAATAACGGCTGGGGTGTGAATTTTCCGGTGGAATATACCGGCAGGACCGTATGCGAATACGACGTATACTGGACGCCCGCCGATTCCGGCCGGGAAGAGACCGATGCGGTGACGGACACCTATCTGGTCGGGCCGGTCGTCGTGAATAATCCGGACATGCCTGAGAATGCGCTTTACGACAGGTGGCTGAACGACAATCCGGCGGCCGGGAAGCGGGATTCGAAATAAACGGAACGGGAAAGGCGCTGAGGTGTGAAAACGGTATCGACGCTCCCGGTCGCGGGGATGCCGGCGGTGTCCGCGACGGGCAGGGATGCCGCGAGTGGTCGCCGATTTGGAGCGCATCGTGCGGGAAGTCCGTGCGGAATCCGCTGTTTTTCCATTTCCGGCGAAATGGTAGTGAATGACGGATGTTGTGGAGGGTATGCCACCGTATTTTTATCCATTTTTCCGGTGCGGAGTCCATTTTAACTTTTTGCAGGTTTGTATTCCTTTGCAGTAAGGAATTCACGCACTAACTTTAAATGAAAACAGGAACAACATGAAACTGCTGAAAACACTATTTGCCGCCCTGCTGCTTTGCTGCGGCGCAGCGGCTTACGGCGCGTCTCCGCGAACGGTGACCAACATCGATTTCGATTGGTATTTCCACCTCGGCGATCTGGAGGACGCGGAGAAGCCGGGGACGGACTATTCGTCGTGGCGCAGACTCGACGTGCCGCACGACTGGACGATAGAGGCGGAATACTCGCAGGATAACCGCCGGGAGAACGCCTTTCTGCCCGGCGGCATCGCTTGGTACAAGAAGGAGATCGAGTGGCGGCCCGAATGGGAGGGCCGGCGCGTCTGCATCGAGTTCGACGCGATCTATACGAACAGCACGGTGTGGCTCAACGGCCGCAAGATCGGCAACCGCCCGCAGGGATATCAGGGCATCAATTACGACCTGACACCCTATCTGGTGAAGGGAAAGAACGTCATGTCGGTCAAGGTGGACAACTCGCTGATGCCCAGCTCGCGCTGGTATCAGGGGTCGGGCATCTACCGGCATGTCAATCTGATCGTGACGGACGATATCCATGTGGCGCGTTTCGGCACGTGGGTGCATACGCCGGAGGTGAGCGCCGAGAAGGCTTCGGTGGCGATCGAGACCGACGTGCGCAATGAGAGCGGTTCGTCTGCGTCCGTGCGGGTCGTTTCGGTCGTGTCCGATATGAACGGCGTCGAGGTGGCGCGGAGCGTATCGGAGGGTCTTATCGGCTGGAAGCAGGAGTTTTTCCGCGACACGCTGACGGTTTTCCGTCCGGATTTGTGGAGTCCCGATGCTCCGGCGCTCTATTCGCTCCGGACCACGGTCGAGAGCAGCGACAGGGTCCTGGACGAGGTGGAGACGCCTTTCGACATCAGGAAACAGGAGTTCGACGCCGAATTCGGATTCAAGCTCAACGGCGAGCGCCTGAAAATGAAGGGCGTATGTCTGCATCAGAATATGGGCGCGGCGGGATCGGCCCTGACCGACGACATGTGGCACCGCCGTCTGGTACAGCTCAAGGAGATGGGGTGCAATGCCATACGCACCTCCCACTATGCCTATGCGCCGGAGTTCTACCGCATGTGCGACGAGATGGGTTTCATGGTCGTAGACGAACCTTGGGACGGCTGGTTCCACTGGTACGGCTGCCACAAGGCCCAGTACGACTATACGATCTATTTCCTCGACTGGTGGGAGCAGGACCTCGCGGAGTTCATCAAGCGCGACCGCAACCATCCGAGCGTTGTGATCTGGTGCATCGGCAACGAAGTGTGGGGATGGGAGCGGCATCACTATTTGCAGTGGAAAATCGTCGATACGTTCCACAAGATGGACCCGACCCGTCCTACGGTGCAGGCGCATACCCAGAAACTCTATCCCGATCTGGCCGGCTTCAATGCCGACGGCGAGAATATCGGCGACATCGAGAAATTCCGCAAGGAGCAGCCCGGCAAGGCGGCCGTCGGAACCGAAATTCCGCACAACCGCCAGACGCGCGGCGTCTACAGAAGCGTCGGCTCGTACAACTCGTGGGACAAGCCCGACAACTTCTCGCCTGAAGAGAAGGCCAAGCTTTTTCCGGTGGAAAGCTACACCGAAGAGGAGGTTTTCCCCGAATTCGACAGCCATTACGCATCGAGCTACGACAACCAGCCGCGCCGCGTGACGCACCGCAAACAGTGGCAGCGCACCCGTGATTTCGATTTTATGATCGGCGAATTCTTATGGACGGGCTTCGACTACCTTGGCGAGTCGTGGGGATGGCCCGGCCGCACCAACAACTTCGGCATCATTGACTTGGCCGGATTCCCGAAGGATTCGTATTACCTCTATCAGAGTATGTGGTCGGACAAGCCGATGGTGCATATCCTGCCACACTGGACATGGCCCGGCAAGGAGGGCGTGGAGATTCCGGTCGTGGTCTATACGAACGGCGACGATGCGGAACTGTTTTACAACGGCCGCTCGCTGGGCCGGAAAACCATCGACAGGCAGGAGGAGATGCAGGCCGTATGGCTTGTGCCCTACAAGGCGGGAACCGTAACGGCCGTGGCTTACAAGGATGGCCGCGAGATCGCTCGGACCAGCCACAGGACGGCGTCGAAACCTGCCGCCGTGAAGCTCTCGGCCGACAGAAAGACCATCAGTACGGACAAGCGCGAAGTCGTATACATTACGGCCGACATTACCGATGCGCGCGGCAACTTCGTGCCTTATGCCGACAACCATCTGACGTTCGAGGTGACGGGGCCTTACAAGCTGATCGGCGTGGAGAACGGCGACATCATCGACCTGAGTCCGCACAAGGTGCTCGACCGGAAGGCGTTCATGGGCAAGGCGCTGCTTATTCTGCAGGCGACCGGGGAGAAAGGCGTGCTGAGGGTGAAGGCGAAAAGCCCGGCGCTGAAATCGAATACCGTGACGGTGCAGTGCGACTGACAAGGCACTGAACCAATGAAACCGACACGAATTCCTGCACTGCTTGCGCTGCTCGGTCTGATACCGGCCCGCTGCGGAGCGTAAGATCGACGGGGGGGGAGTCGGCTGCCCTGCTGGACGGGAGGAGGGCGGCGATCTCCGGAAATTCGGGACTGAGGAACATGCCGCCGACACAGCTCCTCCCCGCAGGGCACGGGAATTAGACATGTCTCTGCCTGAATCCGGTGTGCGTTATTTCGGCAAGCAAGAGTCAGCCGCTTATGTGAAAACATAGGCGGCTGATTTTTTGCAGAGGGCCGGTTTGGGGCAGGTGATGCGGGAGAATCCGCAGGAATCGGTTGTGGAGGGCGGTTTCCGATGCTCGGATTGTGTTTTCCGGTCTCTTTTGTGTGCCGTTTTGCCGGACGGGACGGGGTGCGGGGAGCCGGGACCTTCGGACGCCGGGCCGGGGAATGTCGATTTTTTTTCGTATCTTTAATGCAGTGGGAAATAATTGCGTGACTGCAAGCGATATAAGAAAATCATTATGAAAAAAGTCAACGGATAAGTAAGTCGTAAAGTGTGTAAGATCACTTTATTTTCACGATTTCAAACAACTCTTTATCCTATTGCAAAAGTAATCCTTTTTGCAGAATCTGCAATATAATATCACGAGTTTATTTATCTTTTACGGCTTTGATTTACTCGGTTTCTTAGGCTGTCAATGCTCGTTTGGCATTGAGCCGCGACACGATCTTTTGCTTGTTTGAACCTTCATCCTATAAAGCACGTTAACCTACACGAATAGTCTCCGGCATCAACACTCAGAGGCCGAAGACGAAATCTTTCGCCAAAGGTTGAGGCTGAGTGTAGGCAAAAGGACATTGCATACTGTAATACGCTATTCAAAACTCTTCGGGTTACTCCCCAAGTGAGATTGTCGGAATATGGCAAAATGTCCTTCAATCGCTCAAACGGATTAAAGTAGCCCGAAAAGTATTTGCCATTGCAGGATGCGAAGCTTTTCCTCCGAAGTTGGGAACCCCGTATTGCTATAAGCATGTTTATAGCAACGAACCATTAATGCCAAAATTTACAACTGTAAATTACATCATTCATAAGGATTCTTATAAACTTAATTATCGAATTAGCAATGGATATCGATAAAAAGTGCTAACTTTGCATTAAGTAAACAATGCGTTAAGGGCCTGAAATAAAATATTAACAACAGGATAGAAAAACACTTTCACTGTCTGATAGGCTTTGGTCGGCCTCGCAAAGATAGCGAAAGTGTTTTGTTTAATATACGAAATAAGTTATGGGCGCATTTAGTGAAGATAGCAGAGTAAAGTTCCCCACGCTTATACATCTTATAGGAATGGGGTATAAATACATATCTCAAAAGGGACTGTTCACTAAGTATGTGACAATTCCGAAAACGGAATCCGATGCTCTTACGAACATCTTGCTACAACCGTTTTCGGAAGCTTATTTGCGGCTGAATCCTCTGTCTGCACAAGAAGATGCAGACGTTATGCTTCATTGTATTCAGAAGTCGCTCAACAACGACGATCTTGGCAGACAGTTTTACAAAGAAATACTGCTTGACACTACGAACAAAATAATCGACTTGTCTTCTCCTACGAACTTCATTCGCAACAACTCGTTCCAAGTGGCGACCGAAATGACTTGTGGCGACTTGTCAAGCGACAACTTCCGTCCTGACATAACCATTTTCGTCAATGGCTTGCCTCTGGCTTTTATCGAAGTGAAAAAGGAGAACAACCATGAAGGAATCGATGCCGAGCGCAACCGTATGAAAGCAAGGTTTGCCAATCCCTGTTTCCGCCGTTATCTGAATATCACGCAAATTATGGTATTCAGCAACGATATGGAATACGACGAACAACTGAAACAGGGAGCTTATTATGCTACTATCGGCAAAACCGATACCCTCTATAATTGCTTTCGAGAGGAAGGGCAAGATAGTTTTCCTATTCAGAAAAGATATAACACTGTTTCTCCCGAAGACGAGGAGATATTGCTGCGTGACAACAATGTGCCTCAATATAAAAACAATAGCGAGTACAAAACGAATTGTAAAGTAGAGACCCCGACCAAACGCATTTGTGAGAGTTTGTTCAGTTTTGAGCGTTTCTATTTCTTCTTGCGCTACGGAATAGCTTACGTAGACCATCCCAATGGATTGCCAAAGCATATTATGCGCTATCCGCAAGTATTCGCTACAAAAGCGATTGAACGCCATCTTGATAAGGAGGAGCGCAAGGGCATTATTTGGCATACCCAAGGCAGCGGCAAGACTGCGCTTGCGTATTTTAACGTCAAATACCTGACCGATTATTATTCTCGTCAGGGCGTAGTCCCGCAGTTCTTCTTTATTGTGGATCGTATCGATCTTTTGGAGCAGGCACAAAAAGAGTTCTCCCGCAGAGGACTGAAAGTCAATTCCGTTCAAAGTAAAGAGGATTTTGTCAGTCTGGTAAAGGATGGCGTGACTACTCAAAACCAAGAGGGCAGATTGGAAATAACCGTTATCAATATCCAAAAGTTCTCCAAAGACAGTCGGGCACTCGCCAAAAATGCGTATAACGTCAAGGTGAAGCGCATTTATTTTATTGATGAGGCGCACCGTAATTATAACCCAGAAGGCAGTTTTTTGAAAAATTTGATTGCGAGCGACGAGAATGCAATCAAAATAGCGTTGACGGGCACACCCATAATCGGCGAAGGATATAATACCAAAGATATTTTCGGCGATTACATCCATACATATTATTACAACGCCTCTATTGCAGATGGTTACACGCTCCGGCTCATACGCGAAGACATCGGGTCGAACTTTAAGATAAGAATGAAGGAAGCCCTTAACAGCATAAGGGTAAAAAAGCAAACTGTTAAAGAAGTCGATGTCTATGCCCACGAGAATTACGTACACCCTTTACTCGACTATATTATCAACGACTTGCAGGAGTTCCGGAGCAAATATTCCGACCCATCATTGGGCGCACTTGCCGTATGCAACAGCAAAGAACAAGCGATAATGATGTATCGGCTTTTTTTGGAAAACTATGCCGATGAATCGGAACTCGACAATTATACGGGCGAGGATGGACAAATAATCTACCGCAGTATCTCGGCTAACGAAATTGAGGTCAAGAAGACCTCACCCCGAAAAGGGCGTTATCGCGCTGCCCTTATCCTCTATGACAGCTTCGATAAATCCACCCGTTCCAAATGGATTGATTTGTTCAAAAACGGAAAAGTCGATCTGCTGATCGTGTTTCAAATGCTGCAAACAGGCTTTGACGCTCCGCGATTGAAGAAATTGTACCTGCACCGTATGGTCAAGGAACATAATCTGTTGCAAACGCTTACGCGCGTCAATCGTCCGTACAAGGCTATGAAGTTCGGGCATGTCGTGGACTTTGCCAACATCGAGGAAGAATACAGCAAGACAAATAAGGACTACCAAGAAGAACTTGAAAAAGAGGTCGGTCAAAAAAACACTTCTTCTATGGATAGGCTGTTTGTGACCATTGAGGAGGCGATGAAAAATGTTGCAGATGCCAAAGCAACTTTGGCAGACTATGACTTGACCAATCCTCAAATCTTTTCTCGCCAGCTCAATCTGGTGGATGACCTTGCCACAGTCCGCTCCATAAGCAAAAGTCTGGAAATCCTGCGCAGTATGCAGAATATGCTAATCTCACAGGAAAGTCCGGAAACTAAAGAGATTATCGATGTACCCGAAATATCAAATCTTATCAAAGCAGCTCGCAATCGCCTTGATCTTCTCTCGTATGAGCAGAATTCGAACGACCGCGAAAGTGTGAAGCAACTGCTGAATGCCGCATTGGAAAATATACATTTTTCGTTCTATAAGAAAGGGGAAGAGGAACTCGAACTTCAAGAGCAATATAGACAATCGGTGGCTCACACTCGGAACCAATTAAATGCTTGCGTTGACCCCGATGACCCGGAATATCGGTCTATACTCGCAGACTTCCTCGCACTTTTCAAGAAGAAAGAGATGGAATCGGAAGGTGAATTCAATATGCACGACCGCGTCCAAAACATTAACGGCATACTGAAACGCATTCGCCAAATGAACGAACGCGATGCGTTGCGGGCGATCGCCTATAATGGAGACACCAAGTTCGTGCGTATCGAGAAACGGTTAACCGAACAGGCGGACAGAGAAGAACGGGAACATACCGAACCTCGCACCTACGCTTGGACAAAGAAGAAAGAGCAGGTGACGGCTGTCTTGCTGCTTATAAAAGAAGATGTAGACGATGCATTCTTCCACAACGAAGCGATTGTCGAAACTCCGGCTTACTTCACCAAAAACATATTGACTTACGTCACCCGCCGTTTCAAGGATGCGCAGATTTCCACGGAGCGTCCGGCTCGTAAATATGTAAGCGACGTTATTTTCAAAGAATATCAAACCATATACTGATTATGAGTATTGACATCATCAAGCAGCAGACAAAAGACCTTATCGACCAAACAATATCGGTCTTGGCAATAGCGGAAATGAATATACGGTTATCGTAGAGACGTTTCTATACAAGTTTCTCAATGATAAGTTTATCTATGAGGCAAAACGTACATTGCCAGAACTTGCCGAGGCGAAGGATGTTTATGAGGCATTGGAGCGACTGTCCGATGATGAATACGAAGAAATGTGCGATATGATGCTCGACACCATTGTATTGAAAAAAGAGCATCTGATACCATATCTTGCCAAACGTCAGAATGAGGATAATTTTGCCACCCTGTTCGATGCGACATTGGAGGCTATTGCCGATACCAACGAGGAGATTTTTTACATTCTCAACGAGGACGAAACCCGTATTTCCATTATGAAACCGCTCTCGGAGGTAGTGACGGGAGGCTCTGCAAAGAAAAACGGCTTTTGCAAATCATTAATCGGCGATGTGGCAAGTTTCTCTTTTGAGGCGGCTTTCGCAGCCGGGTATGATTTCTTCTCCACTATATTTGAATACCTGATTAAAGACTACAACTCCAACGGCGGCGGCAACTATGCCGAATACTATACGCCACACGCCATTGCCTCTATTATGGCTCAATTGCTCGTTGACGAGAACGAGGGTGTAAAAAGCGTAACTTGCTATGACCCATCGGCCGGGACGGGCACGCTTGTCATTGCCCTTGCCCACCAAATTGGAGAGCAAAATTGTACGGTTTTCACACAAGATATTAGTGATAAATCATCTACTATGCTGATGCTGAATCTCATACTGAACAGCATGAGCCATTCTCTGACGCACGTTATACAAGGCAATACGCTGAAACACCCTTATCACAAAGAGGGACACGAATTACGCAAGTTCGACTATATCGTCAGCAACCCGCCTTTCAAGCTCGATTTCTCCGAATATCATTCAGATCTCCAAGCCGACCATTACCGTGGACGTTTCTTTGCGGGTATTCCCAATATACCCAATAAGGATAAGAAAAGTATGGAAATTTACCTCTGTTTCTTTCAGCATTTGCTTTACAGTCTGAAAGAAACAGGCAAGGGTGCTATCGTTGTGCCTACCGGGTTTCTTACAGCCAAGAGCGGTATTGCACTCAAAATCCGTAAACACCTCGTAGATAATAAGATTTTAAAAGGTGTGGTAAGTATGCCGAGCAATGTATTCGCAAACACAGGTACGAATGTAAGTGTGGTTTTCGTAGATAAAAATAAGACCGAAAAGCCTGTGTTTATCGATGCAAGCAAACTTGGCGAAACCATCAAAATAGGAAAGAACCAAAAGACAAATCTTCGTCCTGATGAGATCGCGCAGATTGTAAATACGTTCCGAAATGAAAAAGCGATAGACCAATTCTCGGTTACTCCATCCTACGAAGAAGTAGCGGAAAAAGGGTATAGCTTCTCAGCCGGACAATATTTCGATATTAAGATTGAATATGTCGATATTACAGAAGAGGAGTTCAACAAGCGTATGGCGGATTACGAAAAGACTCTCACCGAACAATTTGCGGAAAGCCACCGGCTTGAAACGGAGATAATGACACAGTTGAAGGCATTGAAATTTAACCAATAAGTGCTATGCTTGATGGCTTAACCCAATGGGCTACACTATTAAGCCCTATAATTAGTGTAATTGCTATAATTGTAGCACTAAGAGTCGCTCGCAGTTCATCGAAAGATGCACAGAAACAGATTAATGCTATTCGTCACCTGCTCGATGTGTTTGTTGCCGCCAATAATTTGGATATAGTAGAAGCTCAACGAAAATATCAGCGGCAACTTGCTGAATTAGACAGCCAAATTGAAGATGCTCAAATGGAAGTCGATACTGTATATCCTTTTGTTGGCGGAGCAAGAATTGACCATATCATTGCCGCCCAAGAAAAGGCGGAACAAAAAGCACATCTCAACCAGTTATTGGCCAAGCGAAAAGAGATAGAGGTAAATCTGTCTCTAATACAGGATTATATAAAAAAGCAGCGCAATAAATGGAGTTAAAGCAATATAAGTTAGGCGATATTGCTAATGTAGAGATTAGCGGAGTTGATAAAAAATGCATAGCTGGAGAATTTTCTGTTCGGCTATGTAATTTCGTTGATGTTTATCGTAATTGGGCTATCACTTCCGAAATGGCTGAAAGGTTCATGCAGGCGACTGCCCGTCAAGCTGAGATCGACAGATTTACAATCAAAAAAGGACAGGTTGCCCTTACAAAAGATAGTGAGACGAGAGACGACATCGGAATATCCACCTATATAGCAGATGATTTTGATGATGTGGTCTTAGGATATCATAATGCCTTAATTACTTCCAATCCAAAGTTGTTGAATGGGAAATACCTTAATGCATTATTGCACACTGATTATGCGAAAAAGTATTTTGCCAACAATGCGTCTGGCAGCGGACAACGGTATACTCTTTCGGTTGATGCACTAAATTCTTTTCC
>ENA-UEYL01000419-UEYL01000419.1-human-gut-metagenome-genome-assembly--contig:-NODE-419-length-43875-cov-12.130348_pt1 | contig 43875 bp, 38 predicted proteins | sample MGYA00242941_ERZ507946 | MGnify/ENA primary metagenome ERZ507946 (study PRJEB26167, sample SAMN06115482) | human gut metagenome | host: Homo sapiens | place: China:Guizhou | collected 2015-03-11...
AAGATGTTATCAATGAACAGCAGCACGTCCTTGTGGGTCTCCTCACGGAAGTACTCTGCCATGGTCAGGCCGGTCTCGGCCACGCGCATACGGGCTCCCGGGGGCTCGTTCATCTGGCCAAAGACCAGTGCGGTCTTGTCCAGCACGCCGGAAGCGTTCATCTCGCCCCACAGGTCGCAGCCCTCGCGGGAGCGCTCGCCCACGCCGGTAAAGATGGAGTAGCCGCCGTGCTCGGTGGCCACGTTATGGATCAGTTCCTGGATCAGCACGGTCTTGCCCACGCCGGCGCCGCCGAACAGGCCGATCTTGCCGCCCTTGGCGTAAGGTGCCAGCAGGTCGATGACCTTGATGCCGGTCTCCAGAATCTCAGTTGCGGGCTTCTGCTCTGCAAAGCCGGGTGCCTTGCGGTGGATGGGCCAGTGCGGCAGCTCGTCCACGGAACCCTTGCCGTCAATGGGGCGGCCCAGCGGGTCGAACATGCGGCCCAGTGTGCCCTCGCCCACAGGGGCGGTCAGGCCGTGGCCGGTAGCTTCCACCGGCATACCCTTGCCCAGACCCTCGCTGGCAGAAAGCATGATGCAGCGCACCGTGGTCTCGTTGACGTGCTGCGTCACCTCCATGGTGCGCTCGGTGCCCTCTGCGGTCACGGTAAGCGCCTCCTGCAGGGCAGGCAGCCTGCCGGCGGTGAACTGCACATCCACCACGGGGCCTGCTACGCGAATAATAGTTCCCTGTATCATTTGGATTGCCTCTTGTCAAATCTTGTTTGTCATTCTATACGCCGGTGCTCGTCTGCATCCTCATCCGGCGCTTACGCGCCACCTTCCCCCGGCTGGGGGAAGGCTTTTGCATCGCACAAAAGTTTTTCAGACTGGGAAAGCCCTTCTCACTTTGCCGCTTTCGCAAAATACAATGGGGTGCTTTGTTCGGCACTGCGTTTATTATGTCCGATCCTGCACGGCAGCTGCGCCGCCGATGATCTCGGTGATCTCCTGCGTAATGGAGCCCTGACGGGTGCGGTTGTATTCCAACTGCAAGTCCCGGATCATGTCATTGGCGCTCTTGGTAGCAGAATCCATGGCGGTCATGCGGGCGCTCTGCTCGGCGCAGAAGCTCTCGGTCATGGCACCAAAGATCATTCCGTGCATATAGATGGGTGCGATCTGCTCGAACACCGTCCATGCGTCCGGCACCAGTTCCACCTCGCCCTTAGGGTCGCCCAGACCCTTGGGAGCAGGCTGCAAAAACCGCCGATCCAGCGGCAGCAGACGCTCCATGACAGGCTCGCTGGTAAGAGCGTTCTGGATCTTGGTGTAGACGATGTAGATCTCGTCCAGCTTGCCGGACTTGAAGTCGTCAATGGCGTCTACCGTGATGTCGCGGGCACGCTGCAAAGTGGGTGCGGTTGCGCTGTAACGGAACTCCTCCACAAGGCGGGGGTCCCGGTGGCGCAGGGCGCGGTAGCCCACCTGACCGATGACATAAAAGCGGTCGTTGGGGTCTGCGTGCTCCCGCAAAAACTTGAGCAGGTTCTGGTTATAAGCACCTGCCATGCCCTTATCGGCGGTAAGCACCAAATACGCCCGCCGGGGGTTTTCCAGATTCCGCTCATGGAAGAAGGGGTGCTCCGGCTCCTCCGGCAGATGCGGCACAACACGGGAGATGGTATCCCGCATACGGTTGAAGTAGGGGGACACATTCTGGTAGTTCTGCCGTGCCTTGCGCAGCTTGGACGAAGAGATCAGGTACATGGCATTGGTGATCTTCATGGTATCCTGAATGCTCTCGATGCGCTCCTTCAGCAGCTTACTGGACGACATGGTCATTGCCTCCCGCATAAGCTTTCCAAGCGTTCAGGATGGCGTCCACCCGGTCGGGCTCCAGCTTGCCGTCGGCATCGATCTTCTGCATGGTGCCGGAGACGTCTGCACGGAACTGCCGCACAAAGGCAGCGGTCTTTTCCCGCTGCTCTGCGGTAGGCAGGGTGTCCAGCAGGCCGTGGGAAGCCAGCACCAGAATGACCACCTGCTCGGCATCGGACTTGGGCTGGCACAGCGGCTGCTTGAGCATTTCCATCAGTGCCTTGCCGTGCTCCAGCTGGCGGCGGGTCTCAGCGTCCAGATCGGAGCTGAACTGTGCAAAGGATTCCATCTCCTTATACTGTGCCAGCTCGATACGCAGGTTTGCGTTGGCCTTTTTCATGGCCTTGGTCTGGGCAGCGCCGCCCACACGGGAAACCGAAAGACCCACGTTGACAGCCGGACGGTTGCCGGCGTTGAACAGGGCGCTCTCCAAGAAGATCTGACCGTCGGTGATGGAGATGACATTGGTGGGGATGTAGGCCGAAACATCGCCGGCCTGCGTCTCTACGATGGGCAGTGCGGTGATAGAGCCGCCGCCCAGATCATCCCGCATACGGCAGGAGCGCTCCAGCAGACGGGAGTGCAGGTAGAACACATCGCCGGGGTAGGCTTCACGGCCCGGGGAGCGGCGCAGCAGCAGCGAGATGGCACGGTAGGCCACCGCGTGCTTGGACAGGTCATCGTAAACGATGAGCACGCTCTTGCCCTTGGCCATGAAGTACTCGGCCAGTGCAGTGCCCGCATAGGGGGCGATGTACTGCAGCGGGGCAGAATCCGACGCGGTAGCTGCCACGATGGTGGTATAGCTCATAGCGCCGTGCTTTTTCAGGTCCTCGGCCACGCGGGCGATGGAGGAAGCCTTCTGACCGATGGCAACATAGATGCACAGCACATCCTTGTCCTTCTGGTTCAGGATGGCGTCGGTGGCAATGGAAGTCTTACCGGTCTGGCGGTCGCCGATGATCAGCTCACGCTGACCGCGGCCGATGGGGAACATGGAGTCGATAGCCAGAATACCGGTGTGCAGCGGGGTGTCCACGCTCTGGCGCTCCAGAATACTGGGTGCCTGCTTCTCAATGGGGTTATACCCCTCGGCCTCAATGGGGCCTTTGCCGTCGATGGGCTCACCCAGCGGGCTGATGACACGGCCCAGAAAAGCATCGCCCACCGGGATACCGGCGCGCTTGCCGCTGCGGGTGACCATGGTGCCCACACCAACGGTCTCGGCACCATCGAACAGCATAACGCCCAGCTGCTCGGGCTCTACGCTTTCCACCATACCCTTGGCACCGTTTTCAAAGGTGACGATCTCGCCGTACACGGCGCGGTTCATGCCGTCAATGTGCACGATGCCATCGGCGGAGGAGATGACCACGCCGCCCTCTGCGGAGGTCTCGGCGGGCTTGTAGTCCTCGATGCGGGTCTTGAGGGTAGCCAGCGAGGGCTTGCCCTCCATCATTTTGTCCAGCTGATGACGGCCGGAATTGTCGAACACGCGGTCGCCCACCTGCAGGACATAGCCGGAAAGCAGGCTCTCGTCCACGGTAATGTTCAGGATGACTTCCGTGGCGTCATACAGCTTTTTGATCTCCGTCTTGATGCGGTCCAGATCTTTTTCGCGGAGCTTATGGGCACAGCGCAGGCTGGCCTTGACGATGCGGTTATCCGCAAAAAATTCACGACTGAATTCAGTTGCCATTGCCTGCACCTGCTTTCTGCAGCAGATCGTCCAGCAGCTGATCATCATCCTGGGCGGTCAAATTATGTTTCAAAAGCTTTTCGCACATGGAGCGTGCCAGTGCCGTAGCCTGTGCATCTGCTTCCCGCAGCTTGTTCTGGCGCTCGATCTCCACAGCAGCTTTACCGGCAGCCACGATCTCATCGGCCTGCTTCTGCGCATCGGCCAGCAACTGCTGCTTTTCCACCTCGGCCTGCTTCTCGTAGGCTTCGCGGCGGGCTGCGGCTTCGTTGTCCACATTACGCAGCTTGTCCTGCGCGGTCGTAAGTGCTGCGGCAGCCTCGGTCTTGGAGGTCTGTGCCGCTGCAATGTCTGCCTCGATCATCTTCTGGCGCTGATCCAGCACGTTCTGGATGGGCTTGAACAAAAACTTGCGCAGCAGCACATACAGGATCAGGACATCCACCACGGTCCACAGCAGGTTCAAATCCAACTTCAGCATTCGTCCACGCCTCCGTTACTGGCCCAGGAACAGGATGATCAGCAGTGCAACGACGAAGCCGAAAATTGCGGTACCTTCTGCCAGAGCAGCGCCCAGCAGCAGGTTCGTCTGGATCTTGCCGGAAGCTTCCGGCTGGCGGGAGATGGCCTCCGTTGCCTTACCCGTTGCAATACCAATGCCAATACCGCCGCCAATGCCGGTCAGCGCTGCAATGCCAGCGCCCAGAGCTACCAAACCACTCATAGTTCTATCTCCTTTGTAATTACAGTTTTAAATGTGTTGTTTATTCCTCGCCGCCGATGCTCTCTTTCATAAACAGTGCGGTCAGGAACACGAAAACATAGGTCTGGATCAGACCATCGAACAGGTCAAAATACAGGCTGAACACCGCCGGGACAAATACCGGCACCACCAGCTTGAGCAGTTCCATGATAACGAACGCGCCCAGCACGTTGCCGAACAGTCGCATACACAGACTGGTGGGGCGAATGGCGATCTCGAGGATGTTCATGGGGGTCATGATGGGGGTAGGGGCTGCAAGGCTCTTGAGAAAGCCCACGCCGCCCCGGGCGCGAACGCCCGCATACTCGATAAGCACGATGCTCATCAGCGCCAGTGCAGCGGTCACATCCAGATCCTTTGTGGGGGGCTTTACGCCGAACACGCCGATCACGTTGGAGCAGGCAATGTACAGCGCCACGGTCATCAGGTAGGGCACATAGCGGCTGCCCTCCTTGCCCAGCAACCCTTCAAAGAAGTTTTTGCCAAGGGAGTACAGCGCTTCCAGTGCTGCCTGACGCTTGCTGATGTGATCCACCTTCAGGTTGCGGGTAAGCAGGATGGAGCCCACCACCAGCAGCAGCATGATCACCCAGCTGATGACCACCGATTCCGGGATCTGCAGCGAGCCGACCTTGACATACTCCACGGTAAGCTCTTCCATCAGAGCCTGCGTCAATTTGTTCATTTGCTTTTCCTCCTTCCTGCAGGGATAGGGGTCTGCGGGCGGGAGCCGGGCGTGCGGCAGATCCCCGGCCGAGGATCTGCCGCGCACCTTTGCTCCGCGCCCCTTCACACCTTCTTATCGCGCGAAGAAAAGACCATTTACCGTGAAAAAAGCAAGGAAGGCGCTGCCTGAATGCTGTCTGCGCCCTCCCCTTTCTTTGTCGGTTTCGTCTTTTTTCGTTGTGTATAATAGTACGATTGCACAAAATTGGCAAGGGTATTTGTGCACATTCTACATTTTACCCGGTAGCATTGCACCGGCAAAACAAAACTGTTGTACAGGGTGCACAATTGCAAGTTAAAAAAGCATATAATCTGTACAACTTTCTTGGATTTTTCCAGTGCTTTGCAGGCGTATTCTGCCGGTTTTGGGAAATATTTCCGCAAAAATAGCCGTACCGTATAGCTTTTATATATCAGGTATATAAAAAACGTATAGGTATCCTCCCCGGTATGTTTTGGTGGCATCTTATATATATTCCTTATACATATTTATTATAGAATCGCAGACAAACCGTCTTATGCGCCCTGCTTTTCCCCGCGGCGGAACACCAGCCGGAAGATGGCACGGGCAAGCGGGCCGCAATACAGCAACTGCCAGCACAGCGCCATGGGCATATTGCAGCCCCAAGTATGTACCCACATCCCAAAACTCGGCTCTTTGAACAGCAGCGTTGCGACCAGACTCATCACCGGGCACATGATGCACACGATCATCAGCGAGATGGCGTAGGTGATGAACTGCGGGCGGTCTGTGGGGCGCATAAACAGGAATGCCAGTTTCGTGGCCAGCTTTTCCACCACAAAAAACTCCAGCACAAAGGCCACCGGCACCATGATCGGCATTTCGTGCAGAGCCATAACAAATGTGGCGTTGGTCACACCGCCGGTGTTCAGCGCCACATTGTAGACGATCATGCCATAGACCATAATAGCGGCCATGACGATGGTAAAGAAAATACGTTCCGGTAAAGTTTTAGGCATTTTGATTGATTCTCCGTTTCTTTTTATGTAAATTTTCGCCGCAAAAAAGCCGCCCCGCGAAACTTTCATCTCGCGGGGCGGCGGCGACTACCATTCATTGGCGCTATTTTAGCACAAATAGAACCTGCGCATAATACCTTGCGGGCACTTTCTCCCCTTTTGTGGAAAATCCTTCACAAACGACCCGGAACTTCTGGGCAATTTTTCCGCACCGCCGCAGATTTCAACATTGCACAAAAACAAAATCCATTCTTTGTGCGGTCTGCCAATAGACAAAACGTGCATCTTCCTGTATAATTAAGCCAGAAACCAGAGAAGTACAGCAGAAGTTCAAAAGCGAACTAATCCCGCTGACTTTAAGAAGAAAGGAGCGAAGACCGATGGTTGATATGGAACCCGCACAGCAGGGACAGGCTGTCGGGGTTCGCTGAGAAGCAAAATAGAGGCTCACCACAAACGGGATGTTTCCCCCGTATAAAAACACAAAAACAGAGCCGGTCTTGAGCATCAATAATGCGATAACACGACAACCTGTCGATTCAATTCTTCCCCAGAGCGTTCAGATAGATCCGCTGGAGATGATTCTTATGAAAGTATCAATGATCCGGAGAACCTTATTTGAATAGCTGAAAAGGAGTTCTACCAATGTACTAGGTAAGACGCTTCCCTTGCAAATCTAACTCGAAAGAATGTGGTAATATGAAATTCATCCTCATGAACCGTTTGCCGCAGTCCAACAGTTGAGAAAAGGGTCAGTCCAATGTACAGTTGATTTTCATCCCCTTGCAAAGTACCTAAAATTCTGAAGAAACGTTTCTAAGGAGAGTCACCCTATGAAACCCGTATTCCGAAAATGAGGTCACCAAGGAGAAGAGGCTTATGACTCCGAAGAAGTAAGTATCCAGCCGGACGAGGGCTTGCAACCGCCTCGTCCGGCTGGTTTTATTTTATGTTGTTTCAACAAATAGTTGATGCGCAATTTGTGCAAAATTCACGCAGAAAGGTTGAATGCCGTCCTTGTGTTTCTGCCCCCTTATGTTATAATATGGTAAAAGATGGGAGGTGCATTTTATGCAACTGGTATTCTCTTGGCCGCTGTTCTTTGATGTCCTTTTGAGCATTCTCTGGCTGATCTCCGGCATCCGTGATTTTATGGGCAAAGACCCCTGGCTTCGTCTTCCCTTCAACCAGTATGAACGGGACCCGGAGTACCGTGCCTTCTGGCAGAAGAAAAACGGCGTGCTGTTTATCTTTAACGCCATCGTTTCTCTTCTGGACATCTTCCTGCCCCAGGCTCCTTGGGGCGGCAGCTGGCTGTTGGTCGCTGTTGTGGTAGATGTTCTTTACCTGGTAGCCTATGAGGCTTGGGAGCATAGCGCAGACTGAACCGCCGGGAGGTAAGTATATGAACCTGAACCTTTCCACTTCAGACTGGCTGAACGCAGCACTGGGCGTATTGTTTTTATACCGCGGCATTCGGGATCTTTACAATGGCACCGGCACCGGCTGGAGCAGTGAGGACGAAAAGAACCACTTCCACAGACCTTTCGGCATCCTGTCGCTCCTTTGCGGTGCGCTCTGGCTGGTCAACATTTTTCTACCTAGAGCAGAGCCGCTGCACTCCATTTTAATGGTCGTGACGCTCGTGTTCTGCGTTGCGTTGCTGATTTCCAGTCTGTGCTACAATATGAGCAAGGACGACAAAAACAAAAAGTGAGGTTTTTTTATGGAAGTCATCGGCGCAATTTTAGTCGCGCTTTTCGGCATCGGGTTCGGCATTTTTATGGCGCTGCAGCCGGAGGATGCCATTGCCTTGCGTTCCCGTGGGCGGTATACGCAGGTGCCCGAACCTACGGAGGAGTACATCCGGCTAACCCGGTTGGAGGGCATCGTAGTTTCGGTACTCTGCGCCGTGCTTCTGGTGGTGCTGCTGTTCGCGCCCACGTAAGACTTTCCTGTTTCCTCTTGCGGATTCTTTCTCGCCCTGTTACAATGAGAAAAAACGCAGGAGGTTTTTTGTTATGGTCAAGCACGTTATTCTCTGGCAGCTGAAGGACGAGTTGTCCGCCGAGGAAAAATCCGCCGTCAAGGCCGGCATCAAAGAGGGGTTGGAAAGCCTTTCCGGCAAAATTCCGGGGCTTGTGGATATCCACGTCAACATTGATGCTCTCCCCTCCTCCAACGCAGACCTGATGCTGGACACCACCTTTGAGAGCGCCGAGGCGCTCAAGGGCTACTCCACCCACCCGGCACATGTGGCAGTGGCAAACAGCAAGGTGCGTCCCTACTACAAAAACCGCGTCTGTCTGGACTACGAGGTGTAAGGCAGCAAGGCAGGAGGATGATTCAAGCTGCCCTCCGCGTATGCTCTGGACTTTTTCAGCGGAATAGTGATTTTATAATTTCGACATCCCGGAGCGTCTGCGGACGCTCCGGGATGCCATTTTATGGAATGAACTTACGCAAAAAGGGTCATTGCACAAACCGTGCAATGACCCTTTTTATGTTTTTCTTTTACTGTAGGCGCGGAATAAGCTCTTCCCGCAGAATACGAATATCCTCCTCTGTTCGGATGGCATCAAGCTGTACCAGCAGATTCAGCTGATCTGTTGCCGCATCGTAGCAATACAGACTTGTAGTATCCATTACCAACATCGTATTCTGCCATATCCGTTCCTGCCGCAGAACGCGTTCCTCCCGCAGGTCTGCCCACTCTGCATGACAGTATTTTTTCAGCTGGCCGTGCAGATGCTGTTCGGCCTGAACATTGAGCTTTATCTCCACAAAGCACCATTTTCCACCCAGTTTGACTGCATTATCGGCAAACCCGGTACGTTTATCATCCCTATGACACGCACATTCTGAAAAGAACTTTTTCTGATCTCCCAGCACGCGCAGAAAATAGTCCACATAAAACCGTCGGAACTGAATTTCCAACGTAAACAATCGGCGATATGTCTGTGTGACTTCAAGCCAATTTTCTGGGTTGATCTTTTGCAGCGGCAGCGGGATCGCTCTGCTCTCCAGCAGATATGGCGGCAATTTATTTCCGATTGCAAGTAATGCTTTCAGACGCTCAAAGTCACTTCCCACCACAGGCGTGATAGCACTTTGGCGTGAAACGAAAATAAAATCTGAAAACTCAGAAATATCTACTGGGCACGGCAGCAAACATATTTCATCTATTTTCGCAAAGATCCTGCGGCTTGTTATGAAGTTCACATTCAGTTGCAGTTCCTCTTCCTCGCTCATACCGGGATGCGCATCGTAAAACGGTTGCTCTGCAACTTTTCCAATCGCCAATATTTTTCCGCCGTACTTTTGGTAAAGTAAGCGTGCCCGCTGCAACGCATTCCAAAGTCTCTCATATTCTCTTTGCGATAGATGTTCTTTTTCTTTTTTCAATGCGGTCTCCAAACGGCGGATATTCTGAATGGCCGTTTTTGCATGAAAAAACAGTACAATATCACCGGGAACCGTCCACTTAGGCACTGTCCACTCCACCCACTCTGAACACATTAAGACTTCAGTGTCAAACTGGTCGGCATAATGGTCAAGTTCTTCCACGTTCTTAGGGAAACTCACATTGTTTAAATAAGCTTGCACATTCATCCTGTTGTTCACCCTTTCCTCCTCATTTTAAAGGATTTACAAGTCCAAGAAACCACACCAGCTGCCATGCTACGCGAAAAGGGTCATTGCACGGTTTGTGCAATGACCCTTTTTCTATCAGTCGATGCTGAACTTACTGAACGAACTCCACGGTGTACTCAAAGCCGTACTCTTCCTGCAGCTTCTTGACCTCGGGCTCGCAGTCCTCGATGAAGGTGGGAGCGTAAACAGAAGCGCCGTTGTGTGCCTTCTTGTAGTCCTCCACGATCTGCTGCAGCTTTGCCCAGCCCTCGTTGGCCTTGTTCTGGTCGATGCTGTCGGGGAAGTTGATGATGAACTCGCGGTGTTTGGGAATACGTGCCTTCATAATAGTGATCTCCTTATTCTTATCGTTTTCAATAAATCAGCTTTTTATTCAGAAGCGGAGCGCTTTGCCCCGCGACCTGCGGAAAAACGGTTACAGCCCGAACACCCTGCGGGCGTTTGCGGCGGTGGCGCAAAACACCTCTTCCGGGGCAAGCGCTTTGCGCTGGGCGATGTACGCGCCCACATAGCGGATAAGGGAGCTGTCACAGCGGGTGCCGCGCACCGGCTCCGGTGCCATATAGGGGCAGTCGGTCTCCAGCACGATGGCGTCCAGCGGCAGGGCGTCGATGGCCTTGGCTGCGCGCTTGGCACCGTTGAAGGTGCAGGCACCGCCAAAGCCAATGTACAGCCCCTGTGCTGCCAGCTGCACGGCATCCTCGGCGCTGCCGGAATAGCAGTGCACAATGCCCTTGGGACGGTACTTTTTGAGCAGTGCGTAGACGTCTGCGTGCGCCTGCCGGTCGTGCACGATGATGGGCTTGTCCAGTTCCAGCGCCAGCCGGATCTCGGCTTCAAACAGTGCCAGCTGGGCGTCCTTGGGCACAGGCCAGTGGTAGTCCAGCCCGCACTCCCCTACCGCTACCACCTTGGGGTCATCGTAGTAGGGCATCAGGGCCTGCATCTCAGCGGCCCAGTCGCCGCCGTACACCGACACCGTGGGCGCGGGGCCGTCCTCGCCGCAGTCGGCGGCGGGCAGCAGGCTTTCCGGGTGGATGCCAACGGCTGCTACTACCCACGGGTAGCGGTGCGCCAGCTCCAGCACCCGGGGCGCATCCCCGGAGTGGGTAGCCTGCTCGCACACGCCTACCACGCCCTTGCCGGGCAGGCTGTCCAGCAGTGCAATGCGGTCGGCGTCAAAGGCGCGGGCACTGTAATGGGCGTGGGTGTCAAAAATCGGTCCGGTCATACCTTCTCCTTTTGGGCGGGGGCTTTATTCACCAGCCAGATGCCCACGCACACGAACACCAGCGCCGCCAGATACTGCCAGCGGAACAGCGGCTCGCCGTTGAGCACGGCGCTGAGCAGCACGTTGGCCACCGGGTTGACAAAGCAAAAGATGGAAATGCGGCTGACCGGGTTGTTTTTCATCAGCAGTGCCCACAGGATATAGCCTGCGCCGCAAATGAAGGCCAGATACAGCATGACCACCGCTGCCAGCGCACTTTGCACATGGAGACAGCCCCCCATAACGGTGCCCAGCACAAACAGCGCCAGCCCGCCCACAAACAGGTTCAGAAAGCAGACAGCAAAGCTGTCAGCTTTTTTGGTGACCGACTTATTCCACGGGCCGGACAGGGTGAAGATGACGGTCGCCGCCATCATGCAGAACACGCCCCAGCCGCTGCCGCTGCCGTGGTTGCCAATCGTACCGATGAGCACGCCCGCAAAACCCACCGCACAGCCCAGCGTTTTTGCCGGGGTCATGCGGTCTGCATCGCCGTAGATAAAGTGTGCAAAGATGACCCCCAGAAAGCTCTGGGTGCTGTTCAGGATGCTGCCAAACGCGCCGGTGAGCATAGCCACAGCGATGTAGTAGAACGCATACTGTGCTGTGGTCTGCCACAGACCCAGCGCGCAGCACTCTGCTGCCACCCTGCCCCGGGGCAGGCGTGGTGCCTTTCCCTGCAGCAGGATGCTGCCCAGCAGCACCAGTACGCTGCCCAGCATGAACCGCACCCCTGCAAAGCAGAAGATGGAGGCGGTGTTGCCGGAGTCGATGGAGAACAGACGGTAGCCCAGCTTGATGAACGGAAAGGCCGAGCCCCACAGTACATTGCAGAAGATAGCTAGCAACACGGCGCACACCGGCGTGCCGAAGATCTTATCCAGCTTTGCCGCACGGACGGCTGTATTATCAGACATGATGTTCCTCACTTAGTGGATGCGGCTGCCCACGGGGGTATCGTCGCCGTAGAAGGCAATGGAGCAGCCGCCGTCGGCGGTGTCGGCAGCGAAGATCATGCCCTCGCTGACGTACTTGCCCTTGAGCATGGGACGGGGTGCCAGATTGCACACGATGCCCAGCTTTTTGCCAATGAGATCCTCGGGCTTGAACCACTTGGCAATGCCGGACAGGATGCAGCGCTCCCGCTCGCCGTCAAAGACGGTGAGGTGCAGCAGCTTCTTGCTCTCCTTCAGGTTCTCACAGGCGCGCACCTCGGCCACGCGCAGCTCCACCTTGCAGAAGGTGTCAAAGTCGATCTCTTCCTCATGGGTGAAGTCCACGGCGCTCTCCTCTGCGGGGGCGGCAGCCTTCTTTTCGGCTTCCTCCTTGGCCTTGTTGGCAGCAGCGGCAGCGGCCTTGCGCTTCTCGTCCTCTTCCTTCAGGTGGGCGATTTCCTTAGCCACGTCAATGCGGGGGAACAGTGCCTCGCCCTTGTGCACGGTATAGGTCTGCTGTGCGCCGTAGATGGTCTTGGTCAGATCCAGTGCGGAAGCGTCCAGACCCAGCTGCTCCATCATCTTGGGGGCGGTGGTGGGCAGATAGGCGTTCAGCAGGATGCCGCACACGCGCAGTGCCTCGCACAGGTGGTACAGCACGCTTTCCAGACGCTGCTTGTTGGCCTCGTCCTTGGCCAGTGCCCAAGGTGCGGTCTCGTCGATATACTTGTTGGCGCGCTGGATGACCGCAAAGATCTCCATCAGTGCCTGCGGAATGGTCAGGTCGTCCATGTCGGCGGTGACCTTGGCGGTCAGTTCGTTGACCATGGTCTCCAGCTCGGTGTCGATGGCCTCGGTACCGGCCACATTATGCACGGTGCCGCCGAAATACTTTTCGCACATGGCCACGGTACGGCTAAGCAGATTGCCCAAGTCGTTGGCCAAGTCGCTGTTGATGCGGTTGATCAGTGCCTCGTTGGTGAACATACCGTCGTTGCCGAAGGGGATCTCACGCAGCAGGAAGTAGCGGATGGCGTCCACGCCGTAGCGGTCGCACAGGATAACGGGGTCCACCACGTTGCCCACAGACTTGGACATCTTGCCGCCGTTCATCAGCAGCCAGCCGTGGCCGAACACCCGCTTGGGCAGGGGCAGATCCAGTGCCATCAACATGGCAGGCCACAGGATGGTGTGGAAGCGCAGGATCTCCTTGCCTACCATGTGCAGGTCTGCCGGCCAGAACTTATCGTAGTCGTGGTAGGTCTCGTTGCCGTAACCCAGTGCGGAGATATAGTTGCTCAGAGCATCGACCCAGACGTACATGGTGTGCTTGGGGTCGAAGGGCACGGGGATGCCCCACTTGACCGAGGTACGGGACACGCAGGTATCCTGCAGGCCCTGCTTGATGAAGGCGATCATCTCGTTCTTGCGGCTCTCAGGCTGGATGAACTGGGGGTTCTCCTCGTAGAGCTTCAGCAGGCGGTCAGCGTACTTGCTGGTCTTGAAGAAGTAGGCTTCCTCGTGGGCATCGTAGACCTCGCGGCCGCAGTCCGGGCACTTACCGTCCACCAGCTGGCTGTCGGTCCAGAAGCTCTCGCAGGGCTTGCAGTAGTGGCCGATGTACTCGCCCTTATAGATATCGCCCTGCTCGTACAGCTTGGTGAAGATCTTCTGGCAGCTTTCCATGTGGTAGTCATCGGTGGTGCGGATAAAGCGGTCGTAGCTGACATCCAGCAGCTTCCACAGATCCTTGACGGTAGCCACGATCTTGTCCACATACTCCTTGGGGGTGACGCCGGCATCAGCAGCCTTATCCTGGATCTTCTGGCCGTGCTCATCGGTGCCGGTCAGGAACATGACGTCGTAACCCTGCATCCGCTTGAAGCGGGCCAGCGCATCGCAGGCCACGGTGGTGTAGCTGTGGCCGATGTGCAGCTTATCGCTGGGGTAGTAGATGGGGGTGGTGATATAAAATGTCTTGTGTTCGCTCATGGGGTTCTATCTTCCTTTCTTTTGGTTCTGCAGCTGTTCCTGCAAGCAAAAAGCGCTCCCGCCCTGCCGGGTATAACCGGACAAGGACGAGAGCGCTGAACCTTCGTGGTACCACCTTGCTTCGCCGCGCCCTTGCAGGCGCAGCCTTTAGCCGGCAAAAACCGGCCTTTGCGCGGTAACGGGCGCACCCCGTCGCAGGCTCATTGTTCACCTGCGCGGCTCCAAGACCATCTTCGGCACCGCGCGGCCTGCCCGGTTCCATCCTTCGGGCTTTCTGTCAGGCGCAGACGGTGCGTACTCTTCTCTTCACAGCCAATTTGACACAATTTTCAGTGTTGCTTCTATCATACGCAAAAAGTGCGGGTTTGTCAACAAAAAGATGCAGGATCACGCCACACAGAGCATCTGCCGCCCGCATTTTGGTGCACGGGCAACATCTGCCGCCGTGTTCAACCTCAGACGGCGTAGCCCTTGCTCTTGATGACCTCCACGACCTGAGAAACATACTTCTGGCAGGTATCGTGGTCGGGGGCTTCCACCATCACGCGGACAAGCGGCTCAGTGCCGGACTCGCGCACCAGAATGCGGCCGGTATCGCCCAGCGCTTCTGCCACAGCCTTGACGGCCTCCTGCACCGCCGGGTCGTTCTGCGCGGCCTTTTTATCGGTCACGCGGACGTTTTCCAGCACCTGCGGATAGATCTTCAGGGGCTCAGCCAGCTTGCTCATGGGCATCTTCTTTGCCAGCATGACCTCCATCATCTTCAGACTGGTCAGAATGCCGTCACCGGTGCTGGCGTACTTGCTGAAAATGATATGGCCGCTCTGCTCACCGCCGATACGGCAGTTGTTCTTAGCCATGTATTCGTAAACGTACTTGTCGCCCACAGCGGTCTTAGCGTAGCCAATGCCCTGCTCGTCAAAGGCCTTGTACAGACCGAAGTTGGACATGACGGTAGTGACCACGGTGTTATTCATCAGCTCGCCGTGCTCCTTCATGTAGCAGCCATAGATGTACAGGATGTGGTCGCCGGTGATAACATTGCCCTTCTCATCCACGCACAGGCAGCGGTCAGCGTCACCATCAAAAGCAAAGCCAACGTCCAGACCGTTCTCCACCACAAACTTCTGCAGACCCTTGATATGGGTAGAACCGGCATTGTTGTTGATGTTCAGACCATTCGGCTTGTTGTTGATAACGTAGGTATCTGCGCCGAGAGCATCGAACACAGACTTAGCAATATTCCAACTGGAGCCGTTGGCACAATCCAAACCGACCTTGACACCCTTGAAGGAGTAGATGCCCAGCGAGATCAGATAGCCCATGTAGCGGTTGCGGCCGGACACATAGTCCACCGTGCAGCCGATGTGCTCCCGGTGTGCAAAGGGCAGCTCCGGCCAGTCCTTATCGAACACATGGAGCTTGCCGTCGATGTAGTCCTCCACCAGCAGCAGAGTCTCCTCGGGCATCTTCTCACCGTAGCAGTCGATGAGCTTGATGCCGTTATCATAGTACGGGTTGTGGCTGGCAGAGATCATGATGCCGCAATCAAAGTCATCCACGCGAGCGATGTAAGCCACACTGGGCGTAGTAGTGACATGCAGCAGGTAAGCGTCTGCTCCGGAGGCGGTCAGACCTGCGACCAGACTGTACTCGAACATATAGGAGCTGCGGCGGGTATCCTTGCCAATGACGATGCGGGCGGGCTCGTTGTTGCCGTTGCGCTCGCGCAAGGCGTTGTAGTACCAGCCCAAGAAGCGGCCAACCTTGTAAGCGTGGTCAGCGGTCAGATCAATGCCTGCTTCCCCACGGAAGCCATCGGTTCCAAAATATTTTCCCATTCTTGATTACCTCGTTCCCAAAAGCGAACTTTTAGTAGTGTATATGCTTTCCCCCGTTGCCTGATGCCCCTGCAAAGAGAGATATCTTCATCTGTAAAGTGCATCGAATCGGGGGGCACTGTAAGTTCAGTATAGCACAATTCTTGGAGCAAATCATCCATTCTGCAAATTTTCTCCCTGCAAGTAGATAAATAAACACGGGGTTGCCGTAAAACAGCGCCCTTTAGACAAGCAAAGAGGCACCCGATTCCGACATCGGGTGCCTCTTTGCTTTGTGGAATTGTGCATTCACCGGGCGGTTGCTTTGCGCAGATGCTCAGCTTTTCTGTACTCATTTTTTAGGATTCGCCTTTGCATCTTCAACATAGCAAGGGTGCATATTGGCAACTGTCTCATTTCAAAATGTTAGTTTTTCACTTGCAGGATTCGATTTCTCTCGTTTGCCAGACGCTCGATCTTATTCACACTTGCGTCAATCAAAACATCATTTTCGCTACGGACTGCATTTTCCAGACATTCCAGCTCACGCACGACCTGATTCTCAAGGCTCTTTGTTGTAGCACAGGATCTTGCGGGACTGGTACTGATCAAGTCGTACAGCTTCTGAATTTTGCGATAATTATTTTTGCCCTTGACTTCCGATAACAGTTCTTTCAATTTCATCGAGCAGCCACGGATATACACCATTTCATCCTGATGCCGTTCCGCGGCTTGTGCTGTATAGGTATCCGCAATTGCATTTATGAACAGTGCAACTACAAATCCAATCATTATTGCAAACTGACTAAACAAGGGGAGTTTGTATCCCGCAGGGCTCCAGACGATAAATATCGTGCCGATTACAAACTCTACCGCAAAGTATGTACTAGTGATCGTATAAATAGAGTTTCTTGACATGACATACTGCGTCCCCTTTTCTGCCAGAAACGGAGCAACCAGTACGACCAGAAACGAGAAATGAATAAACACATACGAAATCCATGCAGAGGCAGAATGATCCAGTCCCCAAACGCCGAAATAAATAACATTGATTAGCAGTAAAATCGCCAAATTGATCAAGATCTTTAAGGTTTTTACCTTTTTCATAATCATTCCTCCATGTTACATTCGGCTTAAAATTTCTTTCATTTTCGTGTCATAAACTTCCTGAGGAATCAGCCCTGCTTCCAACATTGTTTTCAGCTTCTTCAAAGTTTCGATGGGGTCCTCTTTGCTTTGCATCTCGCTTTGCACAAAGCGGCCCGAAGGCTGCGGCTGCGGTGCTGCGCTCTGTACCGGTGACTGCTGTACGGGAGCAAACATCTGCTGTGCCATACTGGCGAAAACCCCTCCAGCCGCCATGCCTACCCCCATGCCTGCACCAGCAGCTGCCACTCCGCCTGCTCCCGGATTTGCCGCCAATGTTTTGAGAGCATCTGCTGTTTGCTGCCTTGCCCATTCGTCACCAAGAATCTGCTGGACAGCTTTGTCCGCTTGTGCGTTTCGCATTTTTGCGATTCCGTCCATGCCGATTTCATCATAACGTCTGCGCAACGCATCATCCAGAACGTCTAAAGACGCAATAGAAAATTTGATCAGCCGCAGACCATATTCTTCAAATGTCGTCGATATGGAAGGCTCGATTTGTTCTGCAATTTCTTCGATATGTTCCTCAATGCCATATAACTCTGTCGCTGTTTCGTTAAGATAGCGCGTCAAGTTTGACCGAATCTTTCCCTGAAATTCACTTGCGAAGAAATCGTCGATCACTTCCTGCTGGTTAATATAATTATATCCGTTGCCAACCAGCTTTGTCAAAAATATGCCCGGGTTCGAGATCTGAATCTTATACGAACCTCTTGCGCGCAGCTTTGTAGCCACGCCAAGCATTTTATCACGCACCTGAATCGGTGACGAGGTTCCCCAAAGCAGCTCCATGCTGTGGGATGTTTTTACAAAATATACCACACAGTTAAAAGCCGAAACACCGCCCGAAAGCATATTGCGGAGACGTCCGATAAACGGATAGTTTTCCGTAGAAAGCTTATAAGTACCATTTTCAAAAATCTGCTCAATTACGCCGCCTTTGATGAAAATAGCTTGTTCGCCAGGCATAACGACCAAGGTTGAATTTGTATTAAAATCTTCCTCCGGCTGACGCCAAATAATCGCATTAGCATGCCCGGAATTTTTAATTACATCGGTAAAGTGTTTTTTTCCGCCAAGATAAGCTGCTTCATTCGGATTTTTAAAAATAGGCATATCAATACTCCTTTACTTTCATCTGCTGAAATCAGCTCTGCATCATTTTCACAAATGCAATGATTATTAAGACCAGTTCAAAAACAGACACCTTCAGAAAAACCTTGCAAGAAACCGGAACCGATCGTTTTGCACGAGAAAAACAAGCCGACAACTTTTTACTTTTCCACTTTTCTTATTTTTCCGCTTTCAAGCAATTCCTCTGTGCTCATATAGAGCGGCTTTCCATCCTCACCGTATAAGCGCTTCCCGTATTCATCCATTTTAGGGAAATTATACTGAAAGCTGCCATTATCGCCTGTCTCGTCCTGCCACGGCTGATATGCAATACCGCTCTGATCCACTTCCAGTCCATCTTCGACCACTTCGTATGTAGACAGGGTTCGCTTATCTTCTACATCTGGCAAATTCAACGAGTCATAGTCTGCTCCCTCCTCTGCAAAATAACGGCCTCCGGTATCTGAATGTGTATATTGATCGAAGCGCGTTCCTTGCGGAACATTGATAGCTTCTTTTTCGCCTGTCGTGTCAGGCCCATAATTCACTTTCAGCGTACCTTCTTTTATATAGTCTGGATCATCATAGTCGAACACCTTTTCATTGACAGCACCAAAATCGTCATCGCTAAGTTGTTGGAGTTCATCGTCCCAAACAACATCTTCCTCGATTGACTCTTCTGTTTCTTCCGTTTCTTCTGTTATTTCCGTTGAAACTTCTTCCGATGTGTTTTCGTCCAAAAATTCAACGTCTTTTTCATCGCAGGCATCCTGACATACTGTATAATTGACACCATCGTCCGTCCAATGAATATCCCCTTCATCCTCGACAATTTCAGTGTCAGTGTCAGTCATATCTTCTTCGGTCGCAGTTGTATCTTGTTCAACATCTGAACTTATGTCACATGTTTCATTGAATTCATCATCCATTTGTTTTCACCTTCTTACTTTTTCAATGATGCCTCAATTTGCGCATCTGAAACCCTGATCTTTGTTTCATAGCGAATTTTTCTCCACAAATGTACTTTGACGCAAGAAAGAAGCTCTCTGCTATAGGGTTCGTCATTAAGTTCTGCCACGATCAAGGCAGAAATATGGGCAAATACTTCTTTCAAGGACGAAAAATCCGCAGTATCCGATTTCAGGTTTCGCACAAAAATTCGACGCGCGATTTCCTTTGCCAATAAGCGGCGATTATAGTCGCAGCAGGTTCTGCAGCATGGAACGATTTCGCAATACGGATACGGGCGCAAGAACTCTGGCTTGTTTCTCCAGTATGTACTCAACGATGCGATGGAGCTGTCCGAAAGCGAAATGTCAATATTGTTCTCCAAACGATAATTTGGTGTCAGAATTTCTTCAGCTGCGTCCAATCGGTTAAAGAACAGATATGCTTCACCCGGCTTCAAACGTGCCATCCGAGCCGATTGTGTCTCGTTCAGCCCCATACTATCCGATAGGATTTGGCGATCCATCGCCTCCACGATTCGGAAGGCGACCTTCATATCGGTTAAAGCTACCACATCTGTCGAAACTTTTCTCGGTGATTGATCTGCAATTATCATTCCAACACCATACGAACGCAGCTCTGCGAGCATCCGCTTAATCAGACCTTGCGCAATAGCACTGGGGTTGGCCTCTCCTACTCCCGCAAAATTTGTATCTGCGTCTAAAAGCACATGGGCTTCTTCCAAAAGGATCACATTTCGCAGGCCGCCTTTTCCAATATAATTGCTGTTCACATAAGCGAGGATCGAAAGCAAGACCAGAGAAATAATCAACGATTTCTGGTCACTATTTTCGATTGCTGACAGTTCGATAACCGTAGGCTTTGTTAGGAGATCCTCGATTGGAATGGAATAATAATTATCAAACAGCCTGGCCAGACTATTTAGCCGAACCACACCGGCCCGGCCAATATTTCGTGCATCTCCTGTATAACCAATGCTGTCAAATGTCTCCCGAAAACATTTAATGAAATCCGCTATATTAAATATCTTTCCCTTGTCGCTGACAGTATAACTGTCCAACCATCGAAAATCCGAATAGCAATTATGAATCGCATCCTCGAAGATCTTGTCCAAAGGAGTAGCCATTGAAACTGCTGCTGCAAAAGCAGTTTTCAAAGTGGATTTATACGTTTCAAGCCGAACATTTTTAGGGGGAACGAATGGGTTAAAAACAAAGGGCGAGATGTAATTTTTTCCCGGAGTGAATATCTGCAGTTCTGGAATACTTTGAATCAGGGCACGGTATTCGTTCTTTGCCGGTTCGATAACCAGAAATGGTATCTTGTGTTTTTTCCACAACTGATCCAGTAATCCCACCGAGAATGTTGTTTTGCCGGAGCCTGGTGTTCCTACAACCAGCATATGCTTCGCTATATCGTCCAGCTGAATGCCAATTGTATAATTTTCACCAGAAGATTTCAGAACACCAACCGTAATGTCTCCTGCATTGATCAGATTATCTGAATAGGTTTGACTGTTTTTTATTGACTCGTTGATCTGTAATCCCGCGCGAATTGTTGAACCACCGATCGGTAAACGAAAAATTTCACTGGCTTCTTCTGCGGTCAACAAATATGGAAGATTATACAAGGCAGTATAATATCGATTGGGAATAGACCAGAGCTCTGGATTTCGTTCAGCCTGCAGCAACACTTCATGAATTGCCCATGGCAACGGATAAAAATTCCCGCACAGATTGGCCTCCTCTGTTTGAAGGCGGATGAATTTTATCTGTGCCTTTGAATTGCATCCAGAATTCAGTTGCCCGTATAATGCGGATGCAACACTATCTCCCTGCAAGTGACTTCCATATACTACAAAGTTAAAATCAAATAATGCCTGATCCTGATTATCGTGATAAAAGCGGTATGTTTCCAATGGATTGCTTGCGCTTGCAAAACTAACGTTACCGATCCCCTGCTCCATTATTCCATGAGACAACGTATCGAGCATTTGGAAATTCTGTTCCAGGGAAGCACGTGTTTCCGGAGCCAGCACCGTCGGGATCAGCTGGATCGATACTGCAACATTTGGAAAGCCCATCAGGCTATTAACCAACTTGCTTAAACCTGCTGTGCTTTCTGGAATTCTATCAAACCCAAGACAAGAAGGCATCAGCATATTCTGCAAATTGATCAGCTTTTCGTCCTTGACCAATGCTATTATGGAGGACGTATCCACTTCTCTCAAAAGCGGCAAAAACGCCTCGACGTCAACATCACTATATGTGTATTTCTGAAGCCGCAGCGTTACCGTACACAGATTTGCCACCTTGTCTAGCAAGGATGCTACCGTAGCCTCATCTTGCCCGATTCCGCGTAAAATCAGAAACATGCGGATAGCGGCCTGATATGGCTGATTTTGTACAGGTTCTGTACACCATAGCAACTCTATTGCAACATCAGGAAATGAATTATGGGAGGATAATGAAAAGTTTTTGCAGCTTTGATAAACTTCAGCCAACATCCCCATCATGCCATTTTTGAAATCTTTAATGGCATCCATTTCATTTGAATATTGCGGCACCAAAATAGAGTAGTCTGGCACAGACACAATTTCAATTGCTTTTGCCCCAACAATTTCGCCACTTGCAATTCTTTTGAAGCGAATCAATTCTGTTTTGTCCATAGTTTTCCATTAAATCAATCATTGAAAATCACAGAAAAAATCGGATACCAAAAATGTGAATGCAGTTTTATGGAAACCACATTCACATTTCAAATCAAGCAAATTATTTCTGTTCGGAAAAGCCGCCTTCAAGTCCCTTATCTTATAATGCTATTGCGCTATTATAAGATAAGCGCTTTAAACGGTAGCATATTGACTGTCGCTCAAATCGTCCATCTGCTCATACGGGGAATAAATTCCCTTTAGTGCACGATCCTTCTGCGTAAAGTGTTTCACAGCCTCATCTGCCTGCGCGTTGAAAGCATCCAGCTCATGCTTTAGAGCGCCATAAGCAGCCTTATATTCCGCAGACTTCTTGTTATGCAGATAAATAATTGCACCCGCTCCGGCAGCGCACAAAATTCCGACAATGAAACTCTTAGAATTTCCCACAAACTGAAGTGCCGCCAAGATCAGCGTCACAATTGCCGCAATTTTCAAAGCATTCATTTTAGGTTTCTTCAACGCTTTAATCGCAGCAGTCTTTTCTCTCAAGAACTGAACTCTCTTGGGGTCAAGAGGCACCTCGGTGTAAAAACTACGCTTTCCAGTCGAAGAAATATAGAGAGAATACTCCTTGTCTGCATAAACGTATACAATATGATAAATGCCCAGAAAAATGCGCACGATCTCATCTTTCTGTACACTGGAACTGCCAATCGTGAGGTCTCTTACACGCTTGCCCGCCAACTGATCATACGCCTTTTGCTTTAAGCGATTCTCAATTTCAGGGCGAACCAATTGATTAAATGCCGATGCCTGAGGCATATTGTAATCAAACGTGTTAACATCAGCCGGATATTCCAGCTCTTCAATATCAACCAAGCTGTCAGGCGAGCAATTCATATACAGCTTTTTTACAACATCCGCAAATTGCTTGTTGCCACTGGTAACAAGCGTCTCAGAAGACGACACACTACCGCTCATTTGTGTCCATTCCACATAGCGTTCTTTTTCCACACGAACCTTGTCGCCCAGATCAATTGCAGTCTTATGCTCACGAATATTACCCGCATCATAAGTGTAATTTCCCATGGCATTGCAATAAAACAAATATGCAGGCACACACAAATGCTCTTCTTTTACAATCTCTACGCGTTCCAGCAAATCCAACGGCATGCAGGGCGAGTTTGTTAAAGCTTTAACGATTCGTTCGTGAAGTGCCCCAACATCTGCGGCAAGAGGCATACCACTGTTAATGTTTTCTTTTGCCTGAATTTCCGCATTTTTTACCAGACCCTCAATTACGCATTCCGTCCGGCAGGAAGGGCAAACAACTTTTCCCTTCGATCCCTTAGGTATAACAAGTGGCGCTCCGCAGTTATTGCAGTGAAAACTTTTTACCGTCGATTCTGACATCATTGCTTGATTCCTCCGTGATTAAATTTTTCACAACCCTATAATGTCATTATATTTCTGTCTTTTAATAATGTCAATATGAGTCATAACGGATATTACCTTATCATTCTGTGCGTAGCAACCTATTTTTTGCAATTTATCGAACGTATCAGCTTTTCCTTCGTTTCGTTAGACAAATCGCTTAGTCCAAATCGATAAAAGATCCCGTGAAGATAGGTAAAGGGGGGCTGCATCTGATCTTACAACCGCCCCGTATCGTAATCTTTCCATCACATAAAAACACCCTTCCTCTCACGGAAACCCGCAAAAGGAAGGGTGTTGAACTCAATATCCTGTTGTCGTACCAATCACAGCACATTCGTACCAGCGAAGCCGGTACCACCTGTCATTCAGCACGGCACCTCAAGCACTTTTGAGCGTAAGAACGCGATTAGCAGTTCTCAGCGAAGTACTTAATGGTACGAACCATCTGAGAGGTGTAGGAGTTCTCGTTGTCGTACCAAGACACGACCTGAACCTGATAGGTGTCGTCGTAGCTACGCTAAATTTTCACGATTTTTTTGTGATCGTTCATAATTTCGAAACAACAGTTACAGTACCACAGCATACCGTTGTCGTACCAAAACCGGCTTGTTCGTATCAAAATTATACCACGTTTAGGCGTTATTTTCAAGTTCTTTCGCAATTTTGTGTTTTAGAATTATCATATTCACTCTATTTCTTTTTATGCACATATATTTTCATGTGACTTAGTGTGCCACTCCTCGGAGCGTCCGGGACCCGGGGCTGCCGCCGGGGCGTTCGCCCTGCCCAGATGCGCTCCTCAGGGTAGGTGATAACAGGGTTTAATGGTTTGGTTGGTATATTGATGGACTGGCTTTGGCAATGGGTTGTCTCTGATTTTTGAAGAGTACTTTTGAATCGATTGAAGCTATTTTAATGTGCTGATTGCCTTGATGGCTTCTTGTCTATGATGTTCATTGCCGTTTATTTGCTCCGTCCCTACTTTGCCTGTGCTCTCCCCCTGCTGTTCTTTTGCTGTAATTTCACCGGAAGTGATTTTGGGATGTGATGTGGGAAACATAGACATTTTATGTTTGATATGAAACAATTATTCTATTATAAAACCGCATGGATGGGATTTTGTAACCACACCCACACGGTTTGAGCATTAAAAAATCACTTTAGTTTAGTGTAAGATTCAGACCGTTCTACTTTTTTGTTAGTAGCCAAATACTCTATGAAGTATATCAACCGATTCCATCAATTGGTTAGATTCATTATACTCTGAATAATTCGCCCTTTCCGCAACTGTCTTCATCTCCCGGTACACTCTTCTCTGTTCATTTCTCATATCTTGTGCCTGAGCATATTTCAGTCTTGAAAATAGTAAGCCAAAGTACGCCTCCTGAAATTCGATTTCCTTTGGATACTGTTCAGACCATTGCTTTGCCTTATTAATAATTTTATCAGGAACTCGCTTATATTCCGCCGACGGTGAATATATGGCTTCACTCGCAATAATAAACGCCGCCCGGATATGCATGGATTTCGGAAATTTCATCAAATACTTTTTTATCGTTTCATATTCATCTGGTGTTATTTTTCTATGTCCCACACTACTATATAAATTAGCGAGGCAGAGCGCTACGACTTCTGCTGCTTCACATCGTCCATTTTCTTCATACACTTGAGCCATAAAGCGTTCCAGCTCAAACAGCTTATCCTCCTTTTTTCGTTGGACAAGGGTTCGAAAGTATTCTTCTACTGCATTCAGTACATTTTTATATACATCCTCGTCGTAGTTGCACTGCTTCAAAATTTCTACGATAGCATTCCATTCCTCTTGAATCTCTGCGTTAACGTTTTTATAGAGTCGCAAGTGCATCAGCCGTCCATAGTTTTGACAGCAAATTACCGCAATCCGTTTGTTATCTGCAAGTAGCTGGGTCAATTCACCGCACTTTTTCAGGAAAGCACCATACTCATCAACTGCTTCCGCATTATGAAGACCAACGCAATACGCCTCTATAGCATCTACCGCCTCATCACGGATTGTTACCTTTTCTGATATTTCTTTTAAAAATCGAATATATTTCAGACCGCTATCGTAAAGACGCCTTATATCTCCCCGATCAGTCAAGACAATTGCTATTCTTCGCCATAGTTCCAACTCATACCTCTGGAAAATCGGCTCACGTTCTAAAAGCACATCTTCTACCGCAGCAATATCTTTTATAGCTGAAATTTTCGACATCAACCCTAAATAGTATTCAGAATCATTCAACTCCTCGTCTGGCGGCGTGATCGCTATTTTTTGGAACACATCACTCTCCGGCCAGTCATCCAGTGCCAGCGAGATGAATTTTGCAAAGCCCATCACAGAATTTGATTTGACCAATTTTGCAAATCGTTCAGCATCTCTCACATTCACGACATAGTCAACGATATACTCATTAATCACGTCCGGAAAGCACGGTTCCATGAGCCACGCATGATCTGGGAGCATCTTCTCTTTCTGGGTTCTCTGGTTCTGAAGCCGTATCAGTTTCTGTTTTTCCTCTTCTGTGGCCACACCACCTCTTACACGCATATTGAGGTAAACCTTTTGCGGATCAGCGCTTAGTTTAACATATGGTGCCAACAATGAAAACTTCTCGTCTTGATCAAGGCTCTTTGAAGAACCTCCACTCTCCGCTTTTTGCGGCTCTTTGTCCATCTGCTGATAAAGCAACTCGAATAGCGTTGGTTGTGCCGGATCATCCTCTTGTTCGCTGACAGACACAAACAAATCCTCAAAGAGATTATCTGCTCCCGGTCTTCCACTCCTTGCATCAAAAAAAGAGATTAACCTATTACAATCTTCCGCCAAATAGTTTGTACCTTGTACATCCGTAATGTTAAAAATTCCTACAATGCAAGCAACCGAAAGCACCCGAAGATACGAATCCACCAAAATATCATCGCCCAAAATTAGCTTCCAGCGTTTTTTCTCTTTATTCAAATATTCACTTAGTAATTCTTCCGTAGAGGTAAGGTTTGTGCGCCCTTCTTTACTAAGCCACACTTCAATGAACACGCTAAGGAATAGCGGACGCAGGCAAGAAGCACTCATCGAATTTCGAAACTCACTTTGTATTATTTTTGCCTTATTTGCCTTATCAGCCTTGCATTCATCAATAAAGGCACTTGTACCAAGAAGCGGTAGATAGGCTTCCAAATAGTTTTCAATATATGACGCCTCGTCTTTTTCATCAAGTGGTCCAATTGTCAAAACGGGCTTCGAATAAGTACCCGCTTCAAATTCCAACCTGGCCTCATTGGGCATTTTCCGTTTTAATTCAATCAGCCAATCATATTCTGATGCTCTCTGATGCCGTTCCAGCAATACAATTCTAAGCTTGTATGGCGAATCCGAAAACGCTTCAATAAATGCCGCAATTGTATCTGCACATTGTTGTTCTTGCCCTAAGACATAGTCAAACGCCACAACAGTATCTGCAAACGGAACGAACAGATGCGCTTTTTCCGGTTTTTTATATGCAAAAAAGCCAAACCAGCTTGAAGGTATAGTTTTCATCCATTCCAAAATCAGGCGGCTTTTTCCTATTCCACCTTCGCCTAAAATAGTCCGCCACAAGAATTTTTCCTTATCTTGTAAAAAAGAACTTAGGTCATTCAGTTCCACAGTTCTACCCACGAAGGGGTTAAAGCTATTAGAAAAGTACATTCTACCAAAAGCAGATATTACCGTTCTGTGCTCCAAATAAGGATTCACTGCTATGACTGATTGCAATCCTGCTCTTTTCTGAAGCCGAGTCATTGCAATCTCTGATAGAAAAAATGGGAGATCCTCATAATTATCCCCATAAAATACTGGAATAGCATTCATCGGCAAATTGGGTATGGTGTCTCCACTCTTCATCAGATAAAAATAAGGTATATCAGAAGTTCCGAGTTTCTCATACGCAAATGACATAAAGCCAGACAGGTTCGGATCTTCCATCGTGCCACCACAGCCAACAATTATGATAGGATTTGTTCCTATCAGGTTTTGAATAAACTGTGCCCCACTGTTGCGCAAAATCGTTTGGTATTGTATATAGTCCGCAATAATATTATCAATACCATCTCGTTCATCATACATTCCATGAAGGTGAATCACTTTATTTTCCGCTGTGCTACGAATAATCGAAAGAATTTCCGCCGGGCATTCATAGGAAACGCCTTTAGCATTTAATGTTTCTTCTATCTGCGTATCGTAATTTGTTGTCGCAATCAGATCTCCTGCACGCCAGACTTTGCAAAGCGCCTCTTTGAACTCCGTATTGACAGGATGCAGTGCGCCAATTGTTTGATTCATAAAAGTCTGGTATGCCCCAGAGCTCTTAAGCTTGCCCAGCAAAAAAGTAGCCGCATCGATCAGTTCCTCCGCAGTCCATAAACCAATTTTCAGATTCAACTCATTCTGCTCTGGTATTGTCAGATATTTTCTTCCCTCAGCAATCCAATTCGTCCAACTCAATCTATGAGAGCCGAGCGACATAGATGCACCTGCACCACATAAATACACAATTTTTTCAGCGGAATGAATTGCATTCAGTAATTGTGGATATTCTGAGATATTCCTTGCAGGCATTTATTTATCTCCTTTTTCATTACTCATTTTTATCTCATAGCGTTCGATGCGTTTTCAACAGCAAGCTCCAAATATTTTAATTTCATCTTTTTCCCATGGAACTATTTTCACACTTCAAAAACACTGAGGAAGTACGGTTCTGTTAGCCCGTTATCCTTAAATATTATTCTTTAAATCAAAAAACGCCTGCAACAAAAAAGCAGATTTACTGTTGCAGGCGTATATCTTTACTTCAGTTTTTCCAAAATTTCGTCAGCACTTATGCCACCGGCCAGCAGTTTTTTCAGCACATCCTCGGCTTCAGCTTTCTTTGCGGATTCCGCAGCTTTGGCTTCAGCTTTGACCTTTTTGGCTTCAATTCTGGCGATTTCCTTGTCGATGGATTTCAGTTCTGCTTTCTTGGTTTTCAGGTCAGCTTTCAGCGCATCGATGTTAGCGGTGATAGATGCAATTCCGGCGGCAGCGGCTTCCTTTGCGGACTGCTTTTCGGCGAGCTGTGCAGCAAAGTCAACGGTTGCTTTTACAGTCTTGGGCTTGTTCTTGCTTCCTTTGGGACGGGGCATAGGGGACACCTCCAATGTTTTTTGATGGCTTCAGTATAACATTTGAAAAACATAATAACAACAACCATGTTCAACTTCTCTTATGAAACCAATGCACAGACCCTCTTTTAGCAGTACAATCCCAATCTAATTTTGTTACATTTGTCACATATTAGCCCTTGACTTCTTTTGAAATCTACCATTACGTCCTCTAAGTTATTTTCATGATTTGAATATAGATCTCTAATCACATCAAACTGATTTGCTATAAATGTAATATCCTCTTGTATTTCCTGAAATTTCGCATCATTCAAATATTTAATCCGGTTAGCACAGGATCGCTGCTGAGATAGAGCTGCTACTCTATTAGGAGAAAATACATCTTCATTTGATACAATAGATTCTATTTCGAGAATAATATGCTCAATGCAATCGTTTTTTCTTCGCTCATCTGTCATTGCTTCGGCAAAAAGAGATACAATGCACCCAGTTATAAAAATAGTAACAATGTCTATAAAGGATGCTTTGAAGAATTCCTCTGTTTTGAAATTCTCCAAAAACAACATAAGTGATACCAGACCAACGATAATTACTGGTGTATATATTTTTTTCTTTTTCCAAAGTTTACGCATGGCCAAGCCTTCTTTCGGCTTCCAATATATATTTTTCAACTAATCCAGGAATCGTTTCGTCTTCTTTTGATTCTATTTCTATATATTTCATCAATCCTATTATATGATACTTTCGTACAAGTCCACCAAATGCTTCTTCTAAAAAAGATGTTCCAAATCCATAGCATCCGTCAAAATTTATAGTCACTTTATCGTTATGATCTTTATGATCCACCAAATCTTTTATTTGGGGATACAAGACTTTTTCCCGGAATTCTTCACCTGAATGCTCTCCTTCTTTTTCGTACCGTCCTCCCGGGGCATCCGAAAAATCCTTGCATATTTGTATTGTACTCATATCCATTCTCCTTAGTAAAAATCAAAAGCATACAATGTCCCATATATTCCATTTTTATAATTTTCTGATGTTACTGTTCCCTCTGCTTTATCTAATTGGCTTCCAATTTCACATCTTCCTCTTCCTGAAATTACTCTAAAATTTCTAAAGGTTCCTTCCGTCACTTTTTGCTTTACCGTGGACAAACCATTTCCTCTGTACTTTTCGCTTGTTTGTGTGCGAAAATCGCCATTGAAAGTAGAGCGGAGCAAATCGCCGTCATGAGCGCCAATTCCAAGCATTCCTTGAATAACTTCTCCAAAATTTTTTCTTACGGTCTTTGCTATTCCCATTCCGGTATCCACAAAAACAAATTGGATATGATTATCCACATGTTCTGCATAGATATACCACCGTCTTGCCATATAGTCATTATTACAATATGCATGGTGATAAACATTAGACATCAGTTCAATGAACACAACATATAGCGCCATAACTTCGCATCGTTGCTTTCCCAACTTCGAGGTTACAAATTCGCAGAATTGCTTTGAAACTTCTGCATTATTTTTTGTTCCGCACACAATTTTCATTTTATCCGTGTTTCGCGGCAATTCCTTGATTTTAGCCTCAACATAGCTTGTAAAGCCAGATTCTTGATAAACCTTTTTCGCTTTTGCATTCAGTGGAAAATTTCCAGAGTATCTATACTGCATTCTTATGTTCACACAATCATTTTGCAATATTGCTATTAAATATATTAAAGCATCAACAGTAACATATTCTACATCATGAGAGTTGATGTAAAATTTTGTCTTATATTTTCCTTTTTGAAGCAATTCTACAAACCCCATAAAGAATGCCATTGTTTCTTCCGTATTATCTATCAAGCTGAAATTCCGGGGGACATCAACCACAAGGGTGTCGAATTTTCTCGAAACAGACACTTCATGTGCTATATGATGGTGCGAATTTCTCCTTTTCTTTGACTTCTGTTTGCTTATTCGACGGCTGTTATTATCTTTCCAATTTTTAGTTTTCCAGTTCCATCGACTTCTTTTCATTCATATCCTCCTTTCTACATTATATTCCACATTTATTAATATTTCATCTTTTACAGTTCAATTGAAAATACAGTCAATCAATATAACCACTTTTTTTGATTGATTCCACGACCTGAGAAACATATTTCTGGCAGATATCGTGGTCGGGAGCTTCCACCATCACGCGGACAAGCGGCTCAGTGCCGGACTCGCGCACCAGAATGCGGCCGGTATCGCCCAGTGCTTCTGCCACAGCCTTGACGACAGCCTGCACCGCCGGGTCGTTCTGTGCAGCCTTTTTATCGGTGACGCGGACATTTTCCAGCACCTGCGGGTAGATCTTCAGCGGCTCGGCCAGCTTGCTCATAGGCATCTTCTTTGCCAGCATGACCTCCATCATCTTCAGACTGGTCAGGATGCCGTCACCGGTGCTGGCGTACTTGCTGAAAATGATATGGCCGCTCTGCTCACCGCCGATACGGCAGTTGTTCTTAGCCATGTATTCGTAAACGTACTTGTCGCCCACAGCGGTCTTAGCGTAGCCAATGCCCTGCTCGTCAAAGGCCTTGTACAGACCGAAGTTGGACATGACCGTGGTGACCACGGTGTTATTCATCAGCTCGCCGTGCTCCTTCATGTAGCAGCCGTAGATGTACAGGATGTGGTCGCCGGTAATGACGTTGCCCTTCTCGTCCACACACAGGCAGCGGTCAGCGTCACCGTCAAAAGCAAAGCCAACGTCCAGACCGTTCTCCACCACAAACTTCTGCAGACCTTCGATATGAGTAGAGCCAGCGTTGTTGTTGATGTTCAGACCGTTGGGCTTATTATTGATGACGTAGGTATCTGCGCCGAGAGCATCGAACACAGACTTAGCAATATTCCAGCTGGAGCCGTTGGCGCAGTCCAGACCGACCTTGACACCCTTGAAGGAGTAGATGCCCAGCGAGATCAGATAGCCCATGTAGCGGTTGCGACCAGACACATAGTCCACAGTGCATCCGATGTGCTCCCGATGAGCAAAGGGCAGCTCCGGCCAGTCCTTATCGAACACATGGAGCTTGCCGTCAATGTAATCCTCGACTAGCAGCAGAATCTCCTCCGGCATCTTTTCGCCGTAGCAATCAATCAGCTTGATGCCGTTGTCGTAATACGGGTTGTGGCTGGCGGAGATCATGATGCCGCAGTCAAAGTCATCCACGCGGGCGATATAAGCCACAGAAGGCGTAGTGGTGACGTGCAGCAGGTAGGCATCTGCGCCGGAGGCGGTCAGACCTGCGACCAGACTATACTCGAACATATAAGAGCTGCGGCGGGTATCCTTACCGATGACGATGCGGGCAGGCTCGTTGTTGCCGTTGCGCTCGCGCAGTGCGTTGTAATACCAGCCAAGGAAGCGGCCAACCTTGTAGGCATGGTCAGCGGTCAGAGTAATTCCGGCTTCCCCACGGAAGCCATCTGTTCCAAAGTACTTTCCCATTATTTAATTTTCCTCATCTAAGGAGTGAATCATCGGATAATATATGCTTTAGCCGAGAGGTTATCTCGTTGCCTGCTGCTCACCACGGAGAGGTATATTGAATACTCATCCTACAATCATCTTTTTAATTTTAAATACAACTGAAATAAGTTTCGCATTGCGCATATATAGAATAATCTTTTCCAAAGAACTTATATCCGCTTTTATCAAATAAGCATAAAATCTTTTTGATTGTAGTATTTGTTTTGCAAGTGAAAACTCTTTTATTCCAACACATCGGTAAAGGATACTCCTAGCTCCATAGAATTCAATCGACTCTAAATACTCTGTTGCCAAACCATTTGCGCCCAAGCATTTTATCACTTTAAGAAGAGATCTATAATTTTTATCATAAGAAGTAATTGACCTTGTAACAGACTTTTCATGTTGCACATAATAATAAAAGCATTGATTAACAACATACATGCTTTTGATTTTGCTAAAAATTGAAATCAATGTTAACCAATCCTCGAAGTCGCTTATATCCGACTCCATATTGTGATTGACAAAGTCAAGATAATAAGTTTTTTTAATCACCTTAGTGCATTTGCTATACTGAATTCTCCCACCTAGGAGTTTTCCCCTAATCATTTCGAGACTATCACCCTCATAAATACCGTCATGAAATGGGAGACGCTGATCACGCTTCCCCCCCCCTTGTATAATACTATAAGGAGTAAGTAACATATCTGCGCCTACGCTATTGATAAACTCAAAAATTTTCTGGATATAAGCTGTATCAATATAATCATCTGAATCAAAAAAAGTAATATAGTCACCTGACGCTTTTTTCAGCCCGTACCGCCAAGTTTTATATACTCCTTCGTTTTGCTTTGTAAAAACACATATGCGTTTGTCTTTGATACTTTTTAGAATTTCAAGACTTCGGTCTGTAGATCCATCGTCTACACAAATCAATTCGAAGATTTCCTTTGAACTCAGTATTGTATTTATGAGTTTTAAGATGGAATCCTCCGCATTATAAACAGGCACGATTATACTTAGCTTCATATAATACCTCTCCATATATTTTTGTGTACAATCGCCAGAGGAAACGAATCATCGTTTCTTTCCGGCGGACGGACAATCAGGCCATTCTGAGAATGTGAGTAAAGTTAACATCAGATGCAGCGCATCCGTGCATTTTCCAGAAAAATGGGTACGCCAGTGGACACGTCTTGCGTTGTGGCCCTTGTTTTCCCCAACTTTCTGTGGCAGCAAACCTCTCATATCCAGCAGGTTTCTCCGACAAGCGGAGGCCTCAATTCCTTCGTTCTGCCTCTCCACAAATGGGTGCCGCTGCTGCTCCAATACAAGGTCATGCCTCAAGGTGAAATTCTAACGTGGCCAAGGATTCACGAACGCCAGTTTCATCCCATGCGGACCAACGTATCTCGCAAACGTATACCAGTAATGCCCTGTAGGTTCGCAGCCAATGAGCACTTCCATCTTAGCAGAGTTTTCAGCGGTCTCTCGGACCCATTTTTCAAAAGCTGTGTATCCATTCAGGTCATTGCTGAATCAAAATACTATCTTCGTGATCTCAATTCCTCGCCAGTCAAACGCTCTCGCGTACCCGCCTCGTAGCACTTGCTGCAATACTCTTCCCAAAGCAAGTTCAGCGTCACACCAAATTTCGCCAGTTCACAGTGAATGTACTGATAGTCGGGTTCGACATACGTGTTGCTGGCCTTGTGCTTTCCTGGAAAGAGGAGCTGTTCCAAGTCTGCGTTGGTGACGTCGTCATCGAGCGGCCACTGAATATTCTTCGCAGCAGCCTCGTCCAACACATGCCGTACAGTATGCCGTGAACAGTGAATTGTTGACTCAATCGTCCGTTGCATATAGCCGAGATGATCGAGCTGCAAAATCTCCAAATAATTAACCATTTTGGAGCCTCCATAATAAATAGTCGCAGCACTTTACTGCGCCAATTTTATTATAAAGACCGTGGGGCTCAATAGCGATAGAGTGGGGCTATTTCTCCGGCAGGGTGGTGCTAAAACTCCGTGCAGATGGGGCTGGCACTCCGATTTACGCAAGATGCACTACTCATCCTTAAAACGTTCACCATGTCATTGATATAGGCTATTAATTTTATGCGTTATGTCGAGATAGTGACTTTTACCAAATGGTTCATGGGAAGCTGTAACTACCGAATAACAAGAGGGTTGCGAAATGATAAAGCATTCCGATGTCATCCCATTCCATTCCTTACAAGTGAAAAATAATTTTTCATACGACATCCTCAAAAAAGCGTCTACATTGTCCTGAGTTGCTCCATTTTGATCATTAAATTTCACAAGCAGTCGTTTCCAGTTGATTCGTTTACATCTACGTTCCCATTTTTCTTTTGCTTCAGCCTCACTATGATAGTGTAAGAAGAAAAGCTCTATTGTCCTCCCCCCCCCAATGGATAGTTGGCCGATAGGATAGTTTCCAAACCGTTTGTCACCCGTTAGTTCCGGTCTCTCTTTCCATTTAGATTTTTCAGGAGAAATAAACTCTAAGGGTGCAGAAGTAAAGTCCCTTAAGTTTTGCAAGAAACAAATATAATCATCCGCAAAGAAAAACAATCCAATTGTCGGAGAGTTCTTAGGCAGGTTGTAGCTTTCATAAATCATTCCTCCCCAGCAGTTATTCGATATAATAGTAAAGTCTTTTCCCAGTAACCTCTTCTGACGTAGATTTGCAAATCCCCTACGCCAATAACCAGAGAGTCTAAGTCGTAGCCCTTCATATGTCATACAATTACCTCCTCGCAATATTCACTTTATTTATGAGTGCTTTTACACATTTCACCTTAAATAATATAACAAAAGCTACATATGAAAGCACAATATAACTACCTATTATTATAAATTGTAGATATGTATTTCCACTTATTATATCTCTGATCCACAATGATGTAATCCCAACGATTCCGGTAGCTATTAGAATTTTAAAGAAGTCAAGTAAACTGGATTTCAAAGAAAAAGTTGAAATGTACTTTTTAACTCCTGGCATGAGCAACAGGGTGACTACCAGCATAGCAATGCTTGTGGCGAAAGCAATACCGGGAGCACCTATGAATTTTGACAACACAATGCTTAGAATTATGTTTATACACACGGATATCGCGCCATTAACCATCGGCGTCTTTGTATCTTGAAAGGCATAGTAAACCTTGACAATATTTGCTCTTGCAGCCTGAAAAAAGAATCCGGCTGCATAACCAATGACAACTCCAGTCGTCCTCGATACGGCATCTGCATCAAAGTTCCCTCTACCATATAGTACACCAACAACTAAATCTCCTGCTACAAAGCACATAACCATGATTGGCATAATAATTGCGAGAAGATACTCTAACGACTGTTGCAGACTATCTCCGACTCTTTTTATGTTACCCTCCGCAATCCAAGTCGCATAATGCGAGAAAAGAACAGTTGAAATTGATCCTACAACTAGCGTCGTCACAATTTCATTGATTGATGCTCCATATGACAGCACTGAGACGCCACCGTGTCCCAAACCAGATGAAATCTGTTTATCTACAATATCATTAATTTCATAAATTGCATTACCAAGAAGGAGTGGCAATGCCAAAAGCACCAGCTTCTTGATACTTTCTTTCTCATCTAAACTCCTACCTTTTACCAATTTAAATGTTTTTCTTGCATTCCATGTAATTTGCACGCATTGAACGAACCCAGCCAAAACAAACGACCACAGTAATGCAGAAACACCCATTTGAGGATAAAATATTAACGCTGCAATAATTACAAAGAGATTCTGGAAGAACGACTGTCCTTTTCCCGGAAGAAATCTTTTATCTGTTTCAAGCACAACATTGATTATCAGATAATAGCAAGTAAATACAAACATTACCGCCATTATTCTGATATAATCAGATAATTCATTTAGTTGAGTCCCTTTATAGGAAGGTGCCAAAACTTTTGCGACTTCATTCGAAAAAGTAACAAAAAGAATCGCAATTATACACGCTATTGGAACAAACACTCTAAGAACAGCGTTAATTAAATTGTTTGATGATTCTCTTCCCTTCTTAAGCAAGCGATTGGTATGCATTGACAGAAGAGAAATTGATATTGACGAAAAAAAGACAGTACATAACGCAACAATCACCTCAGAAGCAATAAAGAAAGCATCTGTTGCTGCTGTAGCACCACAAACAGACGCAATAATTGACTTTTTTGCAAGTCCGAGTAATTTTATAAGAAGCATTGCTACCGTTAATTGTAATGTTGACCCTATAATACTGTTCTTTCTTGACATAATTATTTATATACTCCCTAAGTCATCTGCTTTTTAAATCCGCACAGAGATTACCGTCATCATTTTTTCAAACTTCAAATCAACTCTGTGCAAAAACTCTTGATATTCAATTAATGTAAATACTTTAGTTCGCATGTTTTCAATCATGCAGCACCCTATATAAATCAATGGCACAATTATAATAAGACCAATCAAATATATTATAATCCCATCAGAATACAATTTCTCCATCGGCAAGGTACTCCACAGTAATTCTCTAACACTACTATTATCATGAATTAAGTAAACAGCAAAAGAAAAAGGTGCCATCCTCAAAATCACTGTTTTACTTCTCTCATTCCTTATGTGAATACTTAAAAGAAACCAGAAAAGAAATATTGAGGCCATAGCAACGGTAATAGAGTTGTACCTAAAGAAGAGGCCAGCTAAGATATAACTTCCAATAATTCTATTAGACAGAATTCCCAACGGCACTCTAGCCAATCCTGTAACAAAGGAGCACGAGAAATATCCTATTATCGAGGCTTTCAAACTGCAAGGTATTCCATATTTTTTAATGTACGCGCCAATTATATATAAAACAATGAACCATTCATAATCCATTCCGGTTGTTACAAGATCTCGCATCCAAACAAATAAGGTCGGTAGAACAATATAGATCAGACTTATTACCATAATCAATGCAAGATGTTGTCTTTTATTCAATCTGCCTATCAATAAATTAATAAAAGGTGAGAAACACAATAGAACTGCATATGCTGTCACATACCAGTAAGCCTCTGTAGTAAATGGGACAAACGCTTTTAGTAACCGAATAGCACTTATATCTTGCCCAAGTAATTTGCCAACCAATGTACAGAAAACCGAATAAAATTCCACCTCTATCCATAATCTAACTATTCTAGACATCTTAAACCTTGCATCCGCCAGACAGTACCCTGACACAAGAACAAAAAGGTTGACGCATACGAACGCAAATGCGTCTATGCTCCAAAACACCACATATTCTTTCGATGCAAAGTCTGGCCACACAGTCCCCCCCCCCATGTCTAAAAAAATGATGTACGACCACAAGCACCATGGCTACAATTCTAATCAATTCAATATTAGCATTTTTCGCCTTCATTTCATTTTACCTCCTATTAGCTAAGCGTAAAGAATTTATATCCACACAAATCTCCACGAACACCAGATAGTGCAAAAATCAAGAAAGAGAAAACAAACAACCATTTTCGAATTTTCTCTGATTCCTCAAAATCAGAAAGTTTTGCGACAAGTGGAACACTCGTAACCGTGCAAAGCATAGTATATCGCCTAAAGACGGCATAGCTAAATGGAAACGATGCTACACTGATTACTGTCCATATCAATGTGAATAAATAAAGTGGTCGATAGCGTTTTTTTTCCTCCGAATCCAGATATAATGCACCCTTTTGATACTTTCTCAAAACATAAATAGTTTCGAGCGTTTCCATTATACCGATGATTCTTTCCCAAATATATGTGTACTCCTTCGTATTAGTAAAATATCCTTTTCCATACTCGAAGCTTCCGCTAATAAAATCACCCATGTACCTGAACGAAAAGAAAGCACCAGCTAGAATCACAATCCCCATTATCATTTTTTTTGCAATGCCTCGGCTTTGAATCATTAGAAAAATAAATCTGGAAATCACCAACATCATAGTCGATGTGTGTAACAAAGCAGCAAAAAGCCACAATGGCAAATGCCACACAATTTTTTTGTTTTCGACCGTTTCTTTGTACAAACAAAAAGCAACAATGGAGATACCAAGCATCGAACGTATACCTGAAATTGTTTGCAGATAAAACGCTCCAACAGCCATTATATAGAAAAGGAGAATACTTCTAAAGTCACATTGAATATCATCTTTTTCTATCTCATGCACAATAATGTAAAAGACATTTCCAAAGCACCATAGGCATGTAATTGTCTGCAGCCAATTGATATTACTCAGTTTCGACAAAACATAGGAGTACAATACCCATGATGGTGTACTGTTCTCCATTGCATACTTTATTACATTTCCCCAATCCTTGTGAATCCAGTACTCAATATATTCTCTTAGCCTATAAAGGTCAGCGGTTATATATGGTTTGTAGTTAAATGCAAAAACAGCCAAAACAATCAAATATGCAAATAGAACTGCCTTATACTGTTTTCTTGCCACCCTAGCAACTAATTGATATGCTGCAAATAATGCGAATGCATAAACAAGCAAACTAGTTGTTCTTTCTATCAAGAACATGAACTTATCCTCCAGAACACTGTAGTGCTTTTCTATAAAAACTCGTTATTCTCTTGCCGCATCCGACATTTGAAAACTCGCTACATTCTAATTTGTGACTATACTGTGTCCTTTCCACATCACAGTCAAGTGCCTTTTCGATATACCTCGCCCAGTTCTCAATTGGTTCTCCTAATCCCACAAAAGTAACAAGGTCTGTGTATACCATTTCATCAGTAATAGTGTCAGAAACAACCATCGGAAGTCCCATTGCCTGAGCTTCAACTCCAGTTACAGGAAGCCCCTCAAATAAACTCGGCAGAAAAAAACAATCCATTGCCTGATATAGATCAATCACATCATTCCGGCTTCCAAGAAGTTTAACATGACCTGATAGACCTTTTTTCTTAATATAAGTTTCTAGCTGCTCCTGAAGCAATCCGCTTCCAACCCACCAATATTCTGCATTCGGAATCTTCTTTAATAAACAAGCAAAGACATCCATTGCAAAAAAAGGATTCTTCTGTTCCGCCAGGCGCCCTACAGTTCCAACAACAAATTTATCTTGCGCCTCCATGTTCAAACGAATACGATTACGTGTATTCGTATCGAACCAATACTCCTTCAATTGAATTACATTTGGGAGCACCTCGAATGACCGTTTACCAAACAAGGCCTTACCGGCCATTTGGGAACAAGCACTATAATCTGTCGCAGACCAAAGTAAAAGCGGCAAAAACACCTTATTCCTTAATTCTTTTTTTGCTGTCTCTCCCATTTTCGTATTGTGACTGTGAAGAATTCGCACAGGTATGTTCTTCATTTTTGCGCAAAACATCATCGGCATAGATAAAAGCAATGTATTATCATGAATGACATCGTACTTTCTAGCAGAAATTATCTCATTGCATTTTTTTACATGCTCTTTTATATTTTTCACGCTTGGCAATATGTAAATATCACTGCCGCGCATTCTTATTTCGTCATAATAAGGAGATGGAAGCTCTTCATATAGAGCAAAATCCATATGAACATTGCATTGGTCAAGGTCACGATAATAATTCATAGCAAAACTTGCAACACCATTCGCAACTCTCAAATTATGAACTAAGATAAGTACATTTATCACTCTCTTTCCCCTCTCTACTCATTTAGGAACTACAATTTACTTTTTTCTTCTATCGAACGTCTTTATATGTAAGCCCCTTGAATTGTTGTTGAAAATATTGATTACCCATTCTGCCTTTTGCTCTAACTGTTATCATCTCTTCTTAGAACACACATAATACTATGTGTACAGGCAAACTGAACACCGGCGTTGATTACCTGCCCGTTACACTGTCTGCCGCAATTTTCTTTCTGCGCCAAACATCCAATCGTGCCATTAGTGACGGCGAGGCGCATCCGCCTAGCAGTAGAAACTTACGATACATCGAAATTCTTTTGCTGCTCAGAATGCGCGTTATATTTGCACGGTTGAACTTCAACCACCGTTTATAATCCGAAAGATACTGTTCCTTGACATTGTTGTTAAGCAGTTTGGTAATTGCGCCAATATTGTACATAGCCCGATGAAGCAACAGCATGTCTCTAACGTTATCACCTGAAACAGTGAGTTCATTTTCAATCCTATCAATAGACTTCTCGCCGTTGTACACGCTTTCGATTCGAAACTTCGTTGTTGCTGATAAAGCATTGTTCCTGCGATAGTAATAAACCTTCTGATTGCCTACTGCTACACAGTTAGCCCGTTGTGCTACTGTTGTAATAAAATGAAGTCCCTCACCATAGAACAAATCTGTAGCAAAACGAATCTGCTCATTAATTAGTAGCTGTCGACTAAACATCTTATTCCAACATCCGACAATTACAATCGGAGAGAGAAGTAACGCTGTTGCATCCGCAGAATTAAGTACATCTAGTTCTTCCATCTCCGTTTTGCACTCGTTCTTGTGAGTAAAGCAATTCTGGGACAAGCAAAACTCCGAACCAGTTTTTTTAGCCATGCCAACCATGTATTCTATAAAATCTGGAGCAAGGTAATCATCTCCATCTACAAATACAATATATTCCCCATTGGCCATATCGATTCCCGTGTTTCTCGCCGCACTAACACCAGCATTTTCTTTATGTATCACTCGAATGCAGTCATTTCTATCTGCGAGCTTATCAAGAATTTGAGGTGTGCCATCTGTTGATCCGTCATCAATGATAATCAACTCGCAGCAAGGATAGCTTTGATTCAACACGGACAAAGCACATTGTTCTATATAATTCTCAACGTTATAGGCAGGAACTACCACAGACACGGCAACCTCTTTTGTCACGCCATTTTGAATCATATTCGTCACCTATATTTACCTTTCGTAGCATTCGATTTACAAACGCCTTATGCTTTCATCCAGAAACTTCATAGAAGCAGCACGGCGTTCCTGAATTGCGGCATTCACCTTATCAAAATCCACGGATTTGTCTGCAACGCTTTCCATTTCCGCAAAATCAGAAATTGTTCTGTCCTGCAGACCATACTCGGAAAGAAGGAATCGCAGCTTATTCTGATTTCCGCGCAGCTTTACCACCGCAGGGGTATTGCAAATAATGGACATCACAGAACCATGGAAGGTATCCGTTACAACCAGCGTTGCATTTTTGACCCATCCGAGCAGTTCAAACGGAGAAGCATCAATGCTCTTGCACCACCGGTGATAATACCCGACTGACACAACTTTCAGACCATGTTTTTCAGCGTATGTTTTGATATAGTTGTACTCCGATGCATCGTTCAGGTTCTTATCATAGGAATAGACAAGAATATAATTCTGCATTGGGGGTGTAAAAACCTGCATTTCCTTTTCGTAACCGTAAAGGATAACAGGATCGCACACCAACGTTGCATCAATATCGGCTGTCTTCTTTACAGTTTCCAAAGAGTTTTGATCTCGCACAGAAACCGCATCCATGTGCTGCAGACCGTCTGAGATCATTTTCTTCTGACCCTGTTTGACAACATCTTCATATGTGGTGGGTCCGAAGCAGCCGGCATAGCTGATAACGTGTTTTGCATTCAGTCCGTTTCCATACAGAAACGGATTCACGCCAATTTCAAGGCTGAACACCTCATCGCTTCCGATAACGGCCATATCCCCAGTAAAATCTTTATATTTACCCATCATCGGGATATTTGTTGCTCTGAATTTTGCGAGTGTGCGTTTTTTGTTTACGTTGTACAGGATATTACCTGCACCCTTTTCCATCAGGTATTTCGCATAGAATCCAATACTGCCAAAGCCAAGTTTATATTTATTTGCCTGTTTCTGAGAAATATTAGAGTAGCTGCGCTCAAACTCAAGAAATCCGCATTCATGACCTTTTGACTCAAGCACGGTTTTCAGCGCATTTGCCTGCAAGACCGCACCATGGTTATGTACACCGTAATATGTTAAAATCCCAATTTTCATTCAATTCTTCCTCTTTACTTCCTTAACACTTTCTCAAACATAAACTTTCGCAGCCAGTTCGGAGCAACCGCTGACCCGCTACGAATCACACAACTTTTAATGTACTGTCCATTTCCAATGAACCCTTTATCTCTCATATATTTGAACAGCTTCGCCTGTGTCTTTGCATATTTCCAGCCAGCCCGTCTCAAATACATCTCCGACCCAGCTCTCATATGAAGCAGCGGCTCCTGAATATTGTAGCCCTGATATCCAGCCATCAGCATCCGCAACCAGAGGTAATAATCCTCCAGCAGATAGAAATCCTGATAAGACCCCGCCGCCTCAACTGCGGATTTCTTGTACATCACGCAGGGGTGATTAAACGGATTTCGCTTCTTTGCAAACTCCACGATCTCCGCATTGGTTTCCGGTGGAACACGTCTGGTATCCACGACATTCGGGTCTGCAGTAAATTCCTCGACAACGCCGGAGCAGATGCTCACTTCCGGATGCGTGTTGAACATGTTGAGTTGCTTCTCGCAACGATCTGGATAGGCGATATCGTCACTATCCATCCGGGCAACCAGCTCATTTTTGCAGTGCTTGATGCCCTGATTTAGCGCATTGCCCAAGCCACCGTTCTTTGCCAGCCGGACAACATTCAAAGTGCCGCCCATCTCCTGTTGCTTTGCTGCAATCACGGCATCCAGCTCCGGATTTAGCGGGCCATCACAAACCAGTACAAAGTCATCCGTTTGGCGTGTCTGTGCTTGAATACTCTCAATTGCCTGCTTCAGATACTCTGGTTTTTCTTTGTGATAAACAGACATTAAAACGCTGTAATTCTGCATCACTTCGTCTCCTGCCCCATGGCCGTGGTTGCACCCTCTGCCACACCCTCGGTGCTTTCAGGCATAAACAGGATCTTCACGGTTGCCAGCATAATTTTCAGATCCTCGATCAGGCTGGGATGTGCAATATACATCAGATCCATCTGCAGCTTATCGTAGGGGGTGGTATTATATTTGCCATATACCTGTGCATAACCAGTCAGACCAGCCTTTGCCTGCAGGCGCAGCGCAAACTCCGGCATCTCCTCGCAGTACTGGGCGGCGATCTCCGGGCGCTCCGGACGAGGGCCCACAACAGACAAATCACCCTTCAGGATGTTCAACAGCTGCGGCAGCTCGTCCAGACGGCAGGCACGGATAATGTGACCGACCTTTGTAATACGGTCATCCTTGTCGCCGGTGGAAAGACGTGCCACGCCATCTTTTTCTGCGTCCACACGCATGGAGCGGAACTTCAAAATCTCAAACTGCTTGCCGTCCTTGGTCAGACGCACCTGCTTGTAGAAGGCGGGACCACCATCGGACTTGACTGCAATGGCCGTAATCAGGAACAACGGGCTCAGGATGATCAGTGCCACCAGCGAAATCACAATATCCATCGCACGCTTAACGAACAGGAACTCCGGACTTGCCATGTAACGACCGACACGCAACATCGGCAGATGGAACATATGCATCGGCCATGCGCCGCTCATGATAACGTCGCCAACGCGGGGGATGACGAACATATTGATGCCCTTCCCTACGCAGTGCTTCAGGATAATGTTTCGTTCATGGCTGTGAACACCACTGACAAAAACAGTCTCCATGCCGTCCAGAATGCTCAGGTCTGCCAAGCACTCCGACACGCTCAGGGTAACCTGCACATCGTATTTCTGGCTCAGACCGTACTCGTTGATGAGCTTTTCCATACCGTGTCGCACATCGTAGACCACCGCGGTCTTCTGCGGCGGGAAGGTCGTGTAATACCATTTATGTGCGCAGGATGCCCAGATTGCAGCCATCACCAGCTGTCCCACAATTGCCGCGATACCCGGCAACAGGTTGCAAATCTTTGCCGACATCAGGCAGATCACGATGTACAAAATACCATCGGTTGCCATCGCGCCAAGGATCTGGCCATACACAAGCTCTGAGACCCGCTGCATCGACATCCAGAACGCATCGTAGATTTTACCGAGTGCAATGTACAGGATAAAAAACAGGCCTAAAATCGCAAAATGACCCTCCCATGCCAGATTTGCATAGGTCTGGTGCGAGTAGTACAGGAACCAGCAGCCCGCAAACGGCAGCTCGATCATCAGAACATTCAGGATCTTCACGACCCTCAACATCACATCATGCTGAAACTTTGACATAATCCTCTCCAA
>ENA-UEYL01000425-UEYL01000425.1-human-gut-metagenome-genome-assembly--contig:-NODE-425-length-43485-cov-6.515596_pt1 | contig 43485 bp, 35 predicted proteins | sample MGYA00242941_ERZ507946 | MGnify/ENA primary metagenome ERZ507946 (study PRJEB26167, sample SAMN06115482) | human gut metagenome | host: Homo sapiens | place: China:Guizhou | collected 2015-03-11...
TGATTCGTAACCTGCCGGCTTGGAAATGGATGCTGTATGCAAGGTAATGTAGTATAAGTATTTTGAAAAGTGTCAAGTATGCTCTATTATAATAGAGATTCTTGACACTTTTATATAAGATTGCAGGTTTTATAAGTCTGCTGGAATCTTTTATTTAATTGACTTTACGTAAAGTCTGTTTGGTGTATAACTCAAGTCCGGGTTCTTTGCTATAATACTCCCATACCATTGTTGAACCCGAAATTTCGAGGATTTTCCATATGTCAGGTTCTTCCTCATCATATCCGCCATCATTGGGGTAATAATAAATCAATTTTACGCTGTTTTTGCTGAATTCCCATTTCCCTGTTTCGCTGATGTTCCATGTTCCGTTACTCTTCCACAAGGTGTTGAAAGTCATATCCGCTTTTAACTCATTACGTTCGTTGGATATATCCTCTCCGGTCGTTTCGTCGCGTTCGCCATTTTCAACGACCCATTCATCTTCGCTTACTCCTTCCCAAATGCCAATTAGTTCGTTTACTGAACCTATGGCGTCGTCGTCGTCATCACCGCAGGAGGAAATACTGAATGGCACTAATGCAATGGCTATGCAGATAGCTAATTTCCATAATGTTTTCATAATGATTTGTTTTTAGTGGAAACAATATTCTTGCTTAAAAAGCTATTCCTAACCGAATCATGAAGTTACTGGTTTTGATGCCTTCGAAATCACTGAATGCATCAATAAATCCGTGCTGGTAAGTTAAATCAAGATTGAAACGATCGTACCATACACCTACACCGATGTTCATGCCTACATCATAATGATGATAATCTACATCAAGATAATCAGCGAAGTCGCCCCAACTGATACTTTCTCCGTCTTCTTTCATTTTGCTGGTATAATCATAGCTTGCATAAACGCCGAGATGTGGGTCAATCTTGATATTGTCCGCTACTCCGAACTTCCATCCGAAAGTAAACGGGGAATATTGAACATTGTGAGCAATACATTTTGTATCTCCATCATCTTTAAAGCCACGTGAACCGAGCCCGAATTCCATTCCCCAATAACCACCAAGGGTACCCAACGGCTTCTGATAACCTACCATTGCATTATAACCAATATTGGATTTACACCCTTCAGCGCCATCACCGGAAAAGTTCATGACATTCAAACCTGCGCGTAAAAACCATTGTGTGCTGGACGGCTGTCTTTCTGTTTTAACGATTGAACTTCTGGATGATACAATTTGTGCTTGCGTGCCGATGCAGAATGAGAGCGCGGCAACAATTAATAATACTTTTTTCATTGCTATTTTATGTTTTAATTGTTAGTTACTTGTTTTTACTACGGGAGCTACCATCGCTTTATTGTCGGATGGAGCGAGTTTTTGGATTCTTATCCATTCATAATCATCTTTTGTAGCAGTGTACCATTTGTCGAAAACAGCAGGATAGCCTACCACCCATACTGTATACCCTCCGTTATTATTACTCTCTACTTTGTAGGTAGCAGCCATGATTACATCACTTTTGAATTCTTCATTGGCCATATACGTTGCCCAGGCGCGGATATTGACCAAATCTCCTTTCATGGCGATTTCAGCTTCTTCTTTGCTTAGTTCACATTTGTAGGTCTGACGCTCCGGACTGTTTTTTCCCGGTGCATTGAGCAGCTTTACTTCAACAACCGTAGGCTTTACGCATACCTCTGTGATAGCGTCGCCGGCACGTGATTGCGCATCGCGAAACTTATACGTTGTTTTTTGCGCGAACGTTGTTGCTACGCCAGCAAAAACCAATACGAGAAATAAGATTAATTTTTTCATTTTCATGTCCCTTTGTGATTATATGTTAATATGTCTGCAAAGGTATGCGAAAGGAGTGCACGAACGGGGAAAAGTATAGTTCCAAGAACGATACGGAATTGTATCCTATTTGGATACACTGGTAGTATTGTTGTCGGTACTGATGCTGTCGGATAAGTCGCGGAAGAAGTCGTGTCCGAGAATGTAGGAGATACGCCAGAGCAGATGGATGTCGATATTCTCTTTCTTGAATATCTTATAAACATTGGGGCGTGTACAGCATAGCTGGGTGGCGAACCAGGTCACTGTGCGTCCTTGTTCGTGAAGCGTGCGTTCAATAAGTTGTCCCGCATGAATCATGTTTCTGTCTTTGCTATATGCGTCCCTTTGATTTCCCTTGACGGACGGAGTTACTGTATGTGGTGATAGGGATATATAAAAAAGGCGTGGGAAATCTCTCACCTTCGCTCGTTCCGAATTCAAGGCCTTCGCAATGCCCTACCCCGAGAACGAGCAACGCAGAAAGCCCACGCCGATATGTACAACATCCGTAACCCCTCTTTGTTTGGTCAAAGCGGGGCACGGATGTATATAAATACACATCAGGAGGACGTCTTGGTTGCTGTTCATCATTTCGGGGTCAAAGTGTGCGAAGTTTTGAATACGAATGACAAACGCTAGTAAACGTCTTCTCTATATAAACGACTCTCCCCACCACCCGGAGGCTTTCTGCGGAAGAGTCCGGTGCAAATTTATAAAAAATAAGTTTGGAGTGGATAAGAATGATTCATATTCTTTGAAAGATATGCGCTTTTGGCTGTTTTTTGCCCTTTATCGGACAAATTTACCTTGAAATATCCAAGTGGTGGCTAGAACGGGAATCTTTCGGATTTGAGCCGGAAAGTGGCTTTAAATAAAGAAAAGCCGGGGCGCAAGGCTTCGGCTTTTATATTTTCTCGAATTCTCTTGCGAGAAACGGGGCTTTATTCTTGCAGGTCAGAATACTTTAAACTCATATCCTTCCTCTTTCAGGAATTCGATGGAGCGGGGTAGTGCATATTGCAGGTTTCCGTTATTCCAGGATTTCAGGGAGTCGTGGAAGGTGATGATGGAACCGTTGCGGGCATACCGCTTTACGTTGTTCAGTACCTGTTCCGGACGCATCCGCTTACTGTAATCGCGGGTTACGAGATCCCACATGATGATGCGGTAATGATAGCGCAACGTATAATACTGCCGGAATCCCATATGTCCGTGTGGCGGACGGAAAAGGTCTGAATGGATAATTTCATCCACTTTCCGGGCGTTTGCCAGATAATCAGGATTGGAATATTCGAATCCGCGGATGTGGTTGAAGGTGTGGTTACCGATGCGGTGTCCATGTTCCACCACCATCCGGTATTCATCCGGGTGCTTGCGTATATTGTCGCCTACCATGAAGAAGGTAGCTTTGATAGAATGCTTTTCCAGTACATCCAGTACCCAGGGAGTAACTTCGGGAATAGGACCGTCGTCAAAAGTCAGGTAGACTGCCCGTTCGTTCGGGTCCATACGGAAGATTGCTTGTGGATACAACGCCCGTAAAAGCCAGGGTGGTTGTTCTATAAACATTGAGCTTGTGATTTTTTTGAGTATCAGGTATCAGGCATTAAGTATTATTCCGTGTGGAAGAGCTGGTTAAAAGCTGCGATTCATACTTAATACCTGATACTTTATACTTACTTATTTCCCTTTCATTCTCGTAACATACTCGTTGTATAGTTGGTCGAGCTGTTCGGAGTAGTGTTTTGCGAGTTCTGCTGATTTGTATTTCTCCATCAGGCGGATTTCGGCGTCAAGCAGGCTGGCGTTATATACGAAATTCTCGCTGGCAATGGCAAGTTGGCTATCAGTCAGGCTGAGATACCAAATCATGTATTCGAGCGACTTGTTGGCAAGTTCGTCGATAATCTTGTTGGCCTTCTCGGTTTGTTCCAGTTGATAATAAGATTCTGCCATTTGGAAAGCGCCGTTCGCCCAGTCGTACGGTACGTTGTAGGCCGGAATCATCTTTTCGGCATAGTCAAGGGCTGCAAGAGCCTTGTCTTTCTTGCCTTCTTTGATGAGTTGTCCTACGAGCTGTGTGAAGACACGACGGTGTGTGTAGCACATGCGCATTACGTTCTCGTCGATGTAGATACCCGGTTTGTCGATGCCACCGAACTTGAACTTGTTCATCAGGTTGTCGTACATCTTCTCACTGTCTATCTTGCTGTCCAGTTTGTCCGTATCGAACGGCGTGAAACGGTAGGCGAGACCTTCTTGTGTGAAGTGGTTGCCCATGCCGAGGTGGTTCTCGCTGCCTACGGTGATTGCCATGTAGATAGGACGTTCCCAGTTAGCGTTGGCAAGCATTTCGAGCATCATCAGTTCGCTCTTGTAGAGGGCGCGTTTCGGGTTGCCGTTGGCGTCTCTCAAGGTGATGGTCATGTATTCGGGGATGGAGTCGCCCAATGCTTCCGGTATCTTCATGCCGGAGCGGCGTACGGCTTCCTTGTCTATCTTCATTACGATGCTGTCCGTAGGGATAAGCGGTAATTGTATATCCTTGCCGGACTTTTTGAGAAGCTCCTTCAACTGGTCGTTCTTGCCAAGCATCCAGCGGTTGATGATTTCCTTCAGTTCATAAGGATTCTCGCCGAAGATGGAATGAACGAGCGACAATATGGTCGTGTCTCCCTGTGCAGCCAGTTCATTGGCTTGTTTGAAGTAGCTGTCGATAAGGGCTTTCATTTCCGGGCGGATAGAGATATACTCATTCTGTCCTTCTACGTACTGTACACGATCCCAGGTGATAGGAAGCGATGGAGAATCGTATGCCGGACGCTTCATCTGGTCGATGTACCAGTCGGTTTGCAGGTAGCTCAGGTTGCAGGTACGGGCATCCGTGCGGAAGCCTTCCGTTTCCTGGTTGTACCACAATGGGAAAGTATCGTTGTCACCGTTGGTGTAGATTATCGGGTTGCCTTCTTCCTGCAAGGTCATCAGGTAGTTCTGGCCGAAGTCGCGGGCTACGAAGCGTCCGCTACGGTCGTGGTCGTCCCAAGTTTGGCTTGCCATTTGTATGGGGACAAGCAGACAAATGATGGAAAGGCTGCACGCCATTGCCGCAGATGGCTTGTATGGAACGTAGGTTTCGTACAGAGAGTCAAGTTTATGTTGCAATTCCGCTTCTTCTTCCTCTGTAATAAACTTCGCTCTTTTATCTTCCAGCGTTCTTCTTATCTTCTCCGCTTCTTCTTCCGTTGCTCCTGCGATAAGGCGCTGCTCGGGTTTCATTCTTGAGCACCACTGGATCAGTCCTGCCACTCCCATACCTATCCAAATGGCAAAGGCATAGAACGAGCCGGCATATGCGTAGTCACGTTCACGGGGCTGTGCGGGCGTTTGGTTGAGGTAGAGCACGATGGCGATACCTGTCATGAAGAACAGGAAGAATACTACCCAGAACTGCTGGATACCACGCTGGTTGCGGTAAGCCTGCCAGAAGAGCCCTATCAGGCCGAGAATCAGCGGCAGGCAGTAGAATACATTATGCCCCTTGTTATCCTTGAGATCCTGTGGGAGCAATTCCTGATTGCCTACGAGCAGGTTGTCGATGAACGGAATGCCGGTAATCCAGTTGCCATGTTCTATTTCTCCGGTACTCTGTATGTCGTTCTGCCGTCCGGCAAAGTTCCACATGAAGTAACGCCAGTACATGAAGTTCAACTGGTAGGAGAAGAAGAACTTGATATTCTCCCATTGGGTGGGCATATTTACCATTACCATTTCTCCGCATTGGTCGTAAGGCACGTCATAGCCTTTGATGTCTACCCATTGCTTGTAGAGCGGGGCGTGTGACGAGCTGTACATACGCGGGAAGAGCATATTCTGCGCATATTCGTATTCGATACGTCCGGGGAGTTCGATATAAGAGTCTTTTTCGTCCGGTGAGGTCTTTTCCTTGCGGACATATTTGCTTCCCGTTTCCGATTGGCGGGGAACGCAATATCCGTCTTTTACGTCGAGAGCCACTTTCGAAGAGAAAGCAGGGCCGTAGAATAACGGACGTGTTCCGTACTGTTCGCGGCCAAGGTATTCGCCCAGCGTGAAGATGTCTTCCGGTGAGTTCTGATCCATCGGCGTGTTGGCGGTAGAACGGATAACGATTAGTGCGTAAGAGGAATATCCGATGACAATCATCATGGTACACAGCAATGCCGTATTCATGGTGCGGGCGGAAATACGCCATTTCTCTTTGATTTTGGCCTGCATTTGCGGAGCAAGATAAAGCCCCAATGCGGCGATAACCAGAATACCGATAACGATACTGCTTGCTCCGTGTCCGTAGAATGGGATACCGAGCAGGGTAATCGTCAGGATGAAGGAGATAGCCATGCGCATCTTGTTCTTTTCGGTATAGCTTTCGTATACACCCCAAATAAGAGAAGCCGCAAGCAGGATTATGTAAACGACTACGCCGGAATTGAACGACATGCCGAGTCCGTTGACGAACAGCAGTTCGAACCAGCCGCCTACTTTCACGATGCCCGGTACGATGCCGTAGAGCACGGCGGCTACGAGTACACCGGAACCGACGAGTGCCAGTAACGAGCCTTTGGCGGTGGCATTCGGAGTCTTTTTGTAGTAATATACCAGTACGATGGCAGGCAGGCAGAGCAGGTTCAGCAAGTGCACACCGATACTTAATCCCGTCAGGTAAGCGATGAGGATAATCCAACGGTCGCTGTGAGGTTGGTCGGCTACGTCTTCCCATTTCAGAATCAGCCAGAAAACGACTGCGGTAAACAGGGAAGAGAAAGCATATACTTCACCTTCTACGGCCGAGAACCAGAATGTGTCACTGAACGTATAGACCAGTGCGCCGACCAGTCCGCTGCCCATGATGGTGACAAGCTGTCCTTGGGTGATATTGTTTTCGTCAGTGACAATTAGTTTGCGAACCAGGTGGGTGATGCTCCAAAAGAGGAACAGGATACAGGCGCCACTCATCAGGGCACTCATATAATTCACCATTTTCGCAACAGTGGTTACGTCGGAAGCAAATTGGGTAAACAGATTCGCCATCAGCATGAAGAAAGGTGCGCCGGGCGGGTGACCGACTTCCAGTTTGTAGCCGGTAGTTATAAACTCGGGGCAATCCCAGAAACTTGCAGTCGGTTCTATTGTCAGGCAATAAACCGTTGCCGCAATGATGAATGTAAGCCAACCCATGAGGTTGTTTACGGTTCTGTACTGTTTCATTAGCACTATCGTAGTTTATTCGTTAAAAACAAGTTATGCGGTCGCAAAGATAGTGATTTACCTGTATATAGGAGAAGAAAGTAAGATTTATTAAGTATAAGGAGACTCTTTGGGTGATAATAAATATAAATCCCGCGACAGGTATTAATAGATAAGGTTGTCAGGTGTTAATACTTGAGTTGTCAGGTATTAACACTTGGGACTTCAGGTATTAACACTTGAGAGGCCGGCTATTAATAGCTGATTTTCAAGGTACAAATAGCTGATTCTCAAAGTATGAATGGTTGAAAGCCCAGGCATTGCATCTTTAGTGATGGTGATGCTCTCCCAGAATGCGGTGTGGCAATGTCCCGTGTCCGAGCAGTTCGATGGGGCAGTTGAAATTCTTCTCCAGCCATTCGGTGGTGACAACCGTATCGGGGTGATAATCCAGTGTTTCATTGACACAAGCGATGGATTTTACTTGTTGGAGCACTGTGCCGATATCATGGCTGACAAGGATAATGGCGCAATCTTTATTGATTTCTGCCAGCAGTTCATAGAGACGGGCTTCGAAACGCTTGTCGATATACGTGCTTGGCTCGTCGAGAATCAGGACTGCGGGGTCGGAGATGATGGCACGTCCCAATAGGGCACGTTGTAATTGTCCGCCGCTAAGTTGTCCGATAGAGCGATGCTCAAGACCCTCAAGCCCCATGCGGGAGATGATTTCTTTCCCTTTTTCTCTTTGTTCGGGCGTAAATCGGGAGATAAGGGACTTTTGTATGCTCAATCCTGACAGGATAACTTCTTCCACCGAAATCGGGAATTTGCGGTCGATGGTGCTGTATTGCGGCAGATAGCCAAGTGAAAGTTGGGTGTTGGAAGCCTTTTCTGCAGGGGTGTGAAAGATGATTTCTCCCCCTGTGAGGGGCAGCAGGCCGAGGATGCACTTGATAAGTGTCGTCTTGCCGCCGCCGTTGGGGCCGATAATACCCAGAAAATCCCGTTCGTAGACGTTCAGGTTGACGTCGTGGAGAACAGTGCGGCCGTCATATCCGGCAGAAAGATTCTTTATTTCGATTATGGGTTTCATTGTTGGAAATGGCTGTTTTTTATTCTTTATACTTCTACTTTGCGGCTGCTTGCATCTACTTTGTAGCTGTTTGCGGGGCAAGTGCTTTGGCTACATTCAGCATTTCTTCTTCCCAGTCGTAGCTTAACGGATTGATGGGGACAACCTTTGTTCCGGTTTGCTGCGCGATGGTTTCCGCATTGCGTTTGTCAAATTCCGGTTGCACGAAGATGACGCGCACATCTTCAGTCTGGCAGAGGTCTATCAGTTCTTTCAGATGGGCGGGAGAAGGCTCTTTGCCACCCTCTTCGATAGAAATCTGATGCAATCCGTAGTCGCGGGCGAAGTAGGAGAGTGCCGGATGGTAAATCATAAAGGCTTTGGCGGCTTCCGGTGCGGAGAGTTGTTGGCGAATCAGGCTGTCGGTATGTTGGATACGCTGGCAGAGGGAGTCGTAACGTGCCATGTAGTATGCGTCGTTGGCTTTATCCAGTTGGCTGAGGGCTTTGTAGGTGTTTCCGGCGATGATTAATGCATTGGCGGTAGAATTCCATACATGGGGCTCTACGGCGTGGGTATGTCCGTCACGAGAGCCATGTCCGTGTCCGTGGTCATGGTCGTCGTTGTTAAGGATAAGGTCGATGCCTTTGGAAGTATCGAATACTTGGATATGGGGCGTATTGTTCATCAGGCGCTCCATCCATGCCTGTTCGAAGCCGATGTATCCGATGCGGAAATAGGCTTTGCTATCTCCAAGGGAAACCAGTTGCTGGGGGACAGGGTCGTATGTCTCCGGGCTGGAACCTTTGGGAACCATGCTGATTACCTTGAACTTGTCTCCTGCGATGGCTTCGGTGAAATAACGCTGAGGTTCGAGTGTGACGGTAATCACCGGCTTTTCCTCATCGCCGTTATTACTTTTGGACGCACGTCCTGTGCAGGCTGCCAGTAGCAGGCAGGAACCAAGGAGAAGAAGCGTTCTCATATCTTTTAGTTGTTTTTTCATGGCTTTCTTTTATTTCGAGGGTTTCTTTTTATCTTATTTTTATTCTTGTTTACAGGCGCGTAATATCTCTCGTTTACCGCCCGGAGGGCCCGGAAGACGTTCTACGATGAATCCGGCTGTCTGCAACATTCGTCGTACAATGCCTTTTGCGCAGTAAGTGGTGAGGATACCGTCTTTAGCTAATAAAACATAAAGACGGTTGAATAGTTCTTGCGACCACATTTCCGGTTGTTTTTCCGGGGCGAAGGCGTCGAAGTAGACGAGGTCATATGAGTTATCAATAGTCGATAATGGAGAACGGGTTTCGTTATTGGTTATTACCCATTTTTCATTATTCATTGTCCATTCGTTGACGTCCGTCTCTACTTTCCGTAAAGTGAAGTGTGGAGTAAGGTGTACCTCTTCTTCCCAGGGAGATGTGTGGAGTTGCTTGAAAAGTTCGATAGCCGTTTGCTGTTCGCCGTTTACTGTTACTTGTTCATCGTTCGGAACATAGTTAAGCTGCTCCACTGTCTGCCATTCCAAAGGATATAGTTCCAAGCCTGTATAGTGTACGTTCCGACCGCTTTTCTCTGCTTCTTTGAGAGTGAGCCAGGCATTCAGTCCTGTTCCGAAACCTATCTCAAGAACGCGCGGAGAGATGGCGGCAGAAGCTTTCAGCCCCATATCAATGAAGATATGCTGAGATTCCGTGTGTGCTCCTTTCGTTGAATGATAATGTTCATTCAATTCCGGTACAAATAGGGTAGCACTCCCGTCCTCGGTTTTCTCAATAATTCTTTCCATTACGTAATCTCTGTTACCTGATAATGCTTGATATCTAATACTTTACACTTAATTACCTGATACTTATAATACCTGATGCTTAAAACCTTTATCCTGCCACTGCATCCCAGGCGCTTTCGAGCACATACAGAAGAAGGATATAGCGTACTAGCTTGCCGACGAACATGGAACCTACGGTAATCCATGTATTGCTCCGCATAAATCCCAGTGCAATGGCGATCACTTCTCCGATGGCGGGAAGAAAGGCAAAGAATGCCATCAATGCTCCTTTCCCTTGCAGGAAGTTCACCATTTTATCTACTTTTTCTTTCTTTACTTTGAAATATTTCTCAATCCAGCTTATTTTGCCTAGGCGCCCCATGTAGTAGCATGTCATTCCGCCGACCGTGTTGCCTAAAGTGGCGGACAGCAGGCAAGCGACAGGGGGCAGGCCGAGTTTCACCAGTGTCACCAGTACCAGTTCGGAACTGAAGGGCACGATGCTTCCTGCCAGTAAAGCCGAGATGAATAATCCCGGAAGTCCCCACTCTATGAGGAGTTGTACTATTGAATCTATAAAAGCGTCCATATATTAAATGCGAATAAGAGGATGAGACTGACCAGAGAAACGATAAAAAACACATTGGAGCTTTTACTGTTGGTCAGTACAAAAAAATGCCCGATAAGGATGCTGCAACTTATCATAAGTAGCGGCAACAAATCGCTGCAATAGTTCGGTTGGATGGCTATCAGCAGGAAGAGGAAGATGGTCAGGTCTATCAAGAATTGCAGATAGGCGCGTGTACGTATCTTGTCCTCGAAGCCGGCGGCAATACAATGAACGGCGCTGACAATGAACAACACGAGCAAATAACCGAGCACCGCCAGTTCCCAAGTCTGAAGAATCTGTAAGTTAAAGACGTCGCCGAAAGTTGTCAGTTCGATGAAAGGACGGTAGAACAGTTCCATTTCATTGTAGAAGAAGGCATGTCCGAACAGCATCCAGTAAGGTAGTATCCATCCGAGCAATGCACCGCAGAAACTACGTGGCGTAAGCGCTTGAAACCGGTAGGCTTCAAACAGCCAAAGCACAGAGAGCACAGTGAGCTGGGGAAAAAGGATGCTTCCCGCCCCGATAAAGAGGAAGGAATAGAACAGATAGCCTGCCGCACGCGATTGCTGATAACTCTTAAATAAGAAATAAATCGAAATAAGGAAAGCCAGGGCGGCAATGTCTCCTGCGTACAACAGATGCATCTCCGGACAGGCAGTGACCAGCAGGAAGTAAATAGCCGTCTGCATCGAAGCCCTCATACGGATAATACCGAACTGGTTGTTCAGCTCTATCAGGAAATAACCGATAACGGCATAGACAAGAAAGCTGACGATTCGTTCCGCCCAGCCCGGAAGCAGAAAGTCACGGGCAGATTGCCAGAACGAAGAAAGGTTTTCTTGTGTGGGAGCAGTCATGAGGTCGGGAAATAAAAAGTAGGTCGACACCCAACAGAGGGTGCAGATAAGAATAACGACAGGCAGGGTGAACCGTCCTGCCGTTACTTGATTCTGTAGCTTTTTATTTCTCATTATTTCGTTTCTTACAAATCGAACCCGATGTCGCGACGGAAGTATTTCTTGTCGAAGTCAATCATATCCGCCACTTTGTAGCTCTGTGCCAGTGCTTCTTCTTTCGTCGCACCGTAAGAGCAGACGGCGATGACACGTCCGCCGTTTGTCACCACTTGTCCGTCCTTCAGGGCTGTTCCGGCATGGAAGATGATACTGTCCGTAGCGGCAGCCTGTTCCAGTCCCTTGATGGGGAATCCTTTTTCGTAGGCTTCGGGGTAACCGCCGCTGACGAGGATAACACAACCTGCCGAGCGCGAATCCATTACGAGTGTTTTCTCGTTCAGGTTGCCTGCGGCTGTACCTTCAAGCAGTTCGACGAGGTCGCTCTGGATGCGGAGCATCACGCTTTCTGTTTCGGGGTCGCCCATGCGGACGTTGTATTCGATGACCATCGGCTCACCTTTCACCCGGATAAGTCCGAGGAAGATGAAGCCTTTGTAGGTGATGTTTTCTTCTTTCAGTCCGTTGATGGTCGGTTCGATGATGCGGGTACGTACCTTCTCCATATATGCTTCATCGGCAAACGGAACAGGGGTTACGCTACCCATACCGCCTGTGTTGAGGCCTTTGTCGCCTTCGCCGATACGTTTGTAGTCTTTGGCTACGGGAAGGACTTTGTAGTTCTCTCCGTCTGTCAGGACGAATACGGAACATTCGATACCGCTAAGGAATTCCTCGATAACAACCGTTGCGGATGCAGAGCCGAACATTCCGCCCAGCATTTCTTTCAGTTCCTTTTTTGCTTCGTCCAGTGTGGGAAGGATAAGAACGCCTTTGCCGGCACAAAGACCGTCGGCTTTCAGTACGTAGGGAGCTTCCAGTGTTTCGAGGAAAGCGAGCCCTTCTTCAAGATTTTCGGCAGTGATGCTTTTGTAGCGGGCTGTCGGGATATTATGGCGCATCATAAAGCCTTTCGCAAATTCTTTGCTTCCTTCCAGTTGCGCTCCTTTTGCCGAAGGGCCGATAACGGCAATATGCTTCAGTTCCGGACGGTTCTGGAAATAGTCGTAGATGCCTTCTACCAGCGGGTCTTCGGGGCCTACTACTATCATTTCGATGTTTTTCTCCTTTGCGAAGGCGCTGATAGCTTCAAAATCAGTTGCTTTGATGTTGACATTCTCGCCTACGGCAGTTGTTCCGGCATTACCCGGGGCAATGTATAGTTTTTCAACTTTCGGACTTTGGGCAATTTTCCATGCGAGTGCATGTTCGCGGCCGCCCGAGCCTAGTAATAATATCTTCATCTTTGTACTGTTATAAGTTATACTGTTATTTGTCTGGATATGGATGCGGTTACTTTTGCAGGTTACAGGTTCTGTTCAAAGTAACGGGTGATTTTCTCGTGCAGATGTACACGGTCGCGGCCTGATACGTTGTGCTTGTGGCACGGGTAAATGAACAGGTCGGGGTAGGTGCGGGCATCTACACAGGCTTTCATGAACGACAGTGTATGCTGTGGCACACAGGTATCGTCGTGGTCGTCATGGATAATCAGCAGGTGGCCTTTCAGTTGTCCCGCAAAGTTCTTCAGGTTGCATTCTTTGTAGCCTTCGGGATTGCTTTCGGGAGTGTCCATATAGCGTTCGCCGTACATGATTTCGTAGTAGCCCCAGTCGATTACAGGGCCGCCAGCAACGCCTACTTTGAATATTTCCGGGTAACGGAGTAGTAGGGCGGTGGTCATGTGTCCGCCGAAGCTCCATCCGTGTACGCCGATACGTTCGCTGTCTACGTAGGGCAGGGATTTCAGGTATTCTACACCTTTCACCTGGTCTTTGCCTTCTTCGATGCCGAGATGACGGAAGGTAGCGTTTTCAAATTCCAGTCCGCGGTTGCTGCTGCCGCGGTTGTCGATGGTGAACATGATGTAACCTTTGTTAGCCATGTAAGTATCCCATCCGCGCGCGCCGTTCTGCCATCCGCCGGTGACGCATTGTGCGTGAGGGCCGCCGTAGACGTAGACAATGACCGGATATTTCTTGTTAGGGTCGAAGTCTGCCGGTTTCATGAGACGGTAGTGCAGGTCGGTGGTACCGTCGGCTGCCTTGATACTTCCGGTTTCGATGCTTGGCATCTGGTAGCCTTCGTAGGGGCTTTTTGCTGTCAGCAAGTTGGCGGTTTCTTTGAAATCCTTGGTATCTACCAGGTTGATAATACGTGGTTGGTCTTTCGTGGAATAACGGTCGATAAGATAAGTACCGGATGCGTTAAGTACGCCGCTGTGCTCACTTTCCTGACACTTGCTGAATGGTTGGTTCATCTTTCCGTTGCCGGTATTTACTGCAAAGTGACCACTCTTCAAACCTTCGATAGCGGTGAAGATAATGTCTTTGCGTCTGGCATTGAAGCCGAGGATGTCTTTTACCAGCCAATTGCCTTTGGTCAACTGTCGTACCTTGTAGAACTGTTGGTATGTTCCGCCTGTTGCAGAGGAATGTACTTCGGGATACGTCTTGGTACGTGTATCAAAGAGGTATAGGTGATTGTAACCATCACGCTGGCTTTGATAGATGAATTTGGTGGTATCCCATGGTAAGAATACGATTGGATTTTGCGGTTCGACGTATTTGGGATGCGTCTCTTCATAAAGAACTTCTATCAGATTACCTGTCTCTGCATTGTATTGGCAAAGTTTGGCCTGATTTTGGTCACGGTTCACTTCTATGAGATAGAGGCTTTTCTCATCCGGCGACCAACTGATATTTGTAAAGTAACGGTCGGTAGGGTCGCCTGTATTCAGGAAAATGCTTTTCCCGGTTGCAAGATTATAGATACCTATTTGTATTTTATGGCTGGTCATTCCCGCCATCGGATAGCGTACATTATTGACTTCTCCCACACGTGCGGTGATATCTACAAGCGGGTATTGTGTTACCATGCTTTCATCCATGCGATAGAAGGCCAGCAGATTACCTTTCGGGCTCCAGAAAGTACCTTTATTGATACCAAATTCATTGCGATGCACGGATTGTCCGCAAACGATGCCTTCGGGTTCGTTGGTCACTGCTTGTTCATTGACGTACAGGTTATTGCCTATCGTATAAGCTACATTACCGCTAGTTGCGCAATAGTCTTCATTATTAGCTTTCTCCCTAAGTTTGAGGGTGCTGATAATGCGGTTGCTCTTAAAGTCATATGTGATAAACTTTCCTGCTATTGTGAATAGCATTTGCGGTTTATCCGCCCACGGGAAGCGGATAGAGTACAGATGTGACAACTTCCCTGCTTCGTTCTCGGCAAGTACCTTGTTAATCTGTTCGCGGGTGATGACCATCGTCTCTTTTCCCGTTTTAGGCTCAACCGAATAAAGCGTATCGACGCCCGGTTTCATACATTCGTCACCCCACCATTGCAGCCCGTACAGGTTTTCTGCATAAAGGTAGCTTTCGCCGCCCGGAATTAACTCTTCCAGTGTCGGCTTTTTGGTTTCTTGTGCCATAACATTGAATCCGATTGGTAGTGCCATCAACAACAGGATGGTTCTTTTTCCAATTTTACTCATTGCTCTTTTCTTTATTATTTGTTTTTAAATCCTTCTATTTTTACTCTATCCAAAGGAGTGGTTTTTATCTGAATAGCAGCACTCAATTTGGCAAAGGCGGTAAATAAGTCATCAAATTGCTTCTCGTAGCTTTCTCTATCCGATGAAACGTCTTCTTCCAGGTATTCAATCCTTTTCCTTAGTTCTTCCAGTTCCTGCTTCGGGGCGTGGGAGAGTAGGTATTGACGCATATGGACGAAGGCTCGCATGATGTTGATGTTGACTTCGATGGCTTTAGGGCTCCGAAGTACTCCGGAAAGCATGGCTACACCTTCTTGAGTGAAGGCGAAAGGTGCATAACGGCTACCGCCCCAACTTGAGGTTCCAATTTGGAACCTCAAGTTTTCAAACTCATTTGAGCTTAATTGGAACATGAAATCAGATGGAAAACGTTCAATATTACGGCGTACCTGTTCTTTTAAACGTTTAGTGTCTACTTCATACATTTCTGCCAAGTCAAAGTCTAGCATGATTTTCTGTCCTCTGACCTCATGGATTTTATTTTCTATGATAATTATATCTTCCATCTTGTCTTTCTAACTTGAGGTCGCAATTTGCGACCTTATATTGTGTATCAGAATGTTAATGAGTTCGTGTGGCTATAACTTGTCATTAACTATTGATGTTCAATTATTCTTCTTCCTTCTTCGGAATCCTTGGCTCCCGATTTCCTTTAAACTCTCTCGGCGCTCTTGAATCCCTTCCCTCGCGGAAATCTCCCCGTGGCTTCCTATCTCTGTCGCCACCTTTAAAATCACCACCTTCTCTACGCGGTTTGAAATCTCCCTCTCTGCGAGGTCTGGATTCACCTTCTCTGCGTGGCTTGAAGTCCCCTTCGCGTCGTGGTTTAAACTCCCCTTCACGACGTGGCTTGAACTCTTTTCTTTCTCTGAATCTTGGAGCTTGTTCCCCTTCGGAGTCTTTCTTGTCTTCCTCTTCTCCTTCCTGGCTCTTGAATTCTTTGTACTTTCCGTCAAAAATCTCATATTTGCGGAACTCACATTCCAACGGGCCATTGAACAAAGGCACTTTCTTGCTTGCCTTCAAACCGATTTGGTCGAAACACTCTTCCCGATAAGACAATACCCACGCTTCATTACCGACAAACGCATGCTTCAGACGCTCGCCAATCATTTGATAAAGCCCGAGCAAATCATTCGTAGAAATACGCTCTCCATAAGGCGGGTTCGTGATAATGATTGACTTCTCCTTCGGCTGTTCGAACTGCTGGAATGGTTGCAATTTCAGCACTATATCTTTCGATACACCCGCAGCCTTTATATTATGTGTAGCAATCTCATTAGCCTTCGGATTATTATCATATCCATAAATCTTATGAGTAAATTCACGCTCCTGACTGTCATCGTTGTAGATTTCATCAAACATATCCGCATCGAAATCCACCCACTTCTCGAAAGCGAATCCTTTGCGGAACACTCCCGGAGCAATATTCTTTGCAATCAGGGCAGCTTCGACAGGAATAGTACCCGAACCACACATAGGGTCAATCAAGTCACAATCCCCACGCCATCCCGTCATTAGAATCATACCGGCAGCCAACACCTCGTTCAACGGAGCTTCTACCGCTTCCTGGCGATAACCGCGACGGTGCAGTGACTCGCCTGAAGAATCCAAAGACAGCGTACAGGTAGTCTGTGCAATGTGAATGTTCAGCAATACGTCCGGATTATTGATACGGACAGACGGACGCTTTCCGGTTTTCTCGCGGAAATAGTCCACAATCGCATCTTTCACTTTATACGAAACGAACTTCGAATGGCGGAACTCATCGCTGAACACCACTGCGTCGATAGCGAAAGTCTTGTTAACATCGAGATAATCTTCCCATCGAATGGCTTGTATCTGGTTATAAACTTCGTCAGCATCCTTCGCTGTGAAGTTTTTGATAGGTTTCAGGATGCGGATAGCGGTACGAAGGCAGAAATTAGCCTTATACATCATACGTTTATCTCCGGTGAATGAAACCATCCGGCGTCCTATTTGGATATCGTTGGCTCCTAATGCTGTCAGTTCTTCTGCAAGTATCTCTTCCAGTCCCTGGAAGGTCTTGGCTATCATCTCGAATTGTTCGCTCATATATAGTTATTTGATTTTATTTTTTTGCTTTGGTTTGTACGATTCTCGCTCCTGCGGGCACATTCTCTGTCACCCATATATTGCCGCCCACGGTTGCGTCGCGTCCGATAGTGATTCTGCCCAGGATAGTGGCATTGGAATAAACAATCACATTGTCTTCCAGAATCGGGTGGCGGGGAATACCCTTGATAGGCTTTCCGTCGGCATCCAGCGGGAAACTCTTGGCTCCCAAAGTGACACCCTGATACAGTTTGACATTATTGCCGATAATACTTGTAGCACCGATAACGACACCTGTTCCGTGGTCGATAGTGAAGTGGCTGCCGATTTTCGCAGCCGGATGGATGTCTATACCCGTCTCACTGTGCGCCATCTCCGTGATGATACGCGGAATCAGAGGAACACCCAGTTCCAGTAATTCGTGCGCAATGCGGTAATTACTGATAGCCTTGATAGCCGGATAGCAGAAGATTACTTCACCATAGCTTTCGGCAGCAGGGTCGCCGTTGTAAGCGGCTTCCACGTCGGTTGCCAGTATTCTCCTCATGGCGGGCAGCTTGCTGATAAATTTAGCAGCAAGGCGTGCGGCTTCTTCCCGTTTGGAGTCTGAGCAGATATTGCATTTCCCTTCTATGCTGACGCTGAAACACAACCCGGCGAGGATTTGCTCGGAGAGCAAACCGAATAACTTCTCAATATTTACACCGATGTGATAATTGATTGTCCGGCTGTTGATGGTTGAATTCCCGTAATATCCGGGGAAGAGAATGGAGCGTGAAAGCTCGATAATTTCATACAAGACTTTAGCAGAGGGCAGTGGTTCGCCATCTTTGTGTTGATGAAACAGTCCTTTGTAAGATTCGCTTTCCGATAGCTCATCGACTGCCTGTGTCAAAATGTGGGTGAAGTTCAGTGGACTCATTAGGTCAGTTACTCATATTTATATGGGTGCAAAGGTATTAAAAAAATAATAAAATTCGTTGGGATTCAGGATAAATAATGTATTTTTGTCACATTCAAAACATGACATGAATAAGGGGCAAATGAAACAAAGGGCTACTATGAAACTATTCGGGTGGTTGTGGCTGTTGATGTTATTGGGCTGTGGATATACTGACAAACATCACAGTAAGCCTTTGTGTGAACAGACTTTTGTTGATTCATTGGAAGTTCGCGTGCAGGACTCCCTGTTCTCCAATGTGCTTTATTCCCGCTCACAGATACGTGACGCGCTGGCTCAGGCGCAGGATTCCCAATTTTATTATCGTCTTCTCGCTTTGTACGGAAAAACATTCTTTGTTTCTTCTGATTTCGATTCTATCTTTTATTATCACCGGCAGGTGAAAGCATTCTCCCACAAGGCGGTCAAATGCCCGCGGTGGAACAATGTGCTTTCCGAGATTTATAATATGGAAGGAAATGTCTGGATGCAGTTGAATCGTCCGGATTCTGCCATAATGGACTATAGGCAGGCGTATAGGCATTGTCTGGACGGAGAGAAATTACAGCGTCTTCCGGATATTTGCATCAATATAGCCGATGCTTATCTGCATCGTGGCGACCTGGCGCATACCGCTTTGTATTATCGTCGTGCCCTGTTTCTCTGCGATTCATTGAACTTGTCCGAACATACGAAATTCCCCGTCTACTACGGGCTGGGGCAAACCTATATGGAATTACGTGACTTCGACTTGTCGAACCACTATTATGAACTGGCAGGACAGTTCTTCGATGAAATGAATGTAGGAGAAAAATGGACTTATCTCAACAACCGCGGTAATCATTATTATTACAGAAAAGACTATCAGGAAGCCTTGAAGTATATGCGCAGGGCAAATGAACTGGTATCTGCCCACTCCCAGATGGTGTTCGAGCAGAACTTTATCAAAGTGAATTTGGGAGAGTTATATGTATTGACCGACAACCTCGATTCCGCACAAATATGCCTGGATGAAAGCTATCGTTTTTTCTCTAAAATACAGCATAACTCGGCCATATATTACATCGAAACCCAAATGATTGAACTTGCCCTGAAGAAAGGCAACATTGCGCAGGCACAAAAAATGATTGCCCGCACTGCTCCCGTGGGGCATCTCGATGCCAATATGCTAACCATACGCAACCAGTATCTCCAGCATTATTTTGAACGTACCGGTGGTTACCGTCGCGCCTATGAATATCTGAAACGTAATGGTCATTTGGACGACTCCATCCGTAGCGAACGGGTGCAGATGCGTGTTGCCGAATTGGATATGCGTTATCAGCAGGATACGATTGTGTTGCGAAAAGAGATACAGATTCAGCAACAGGCAGGTGAAATGAAAGCCCTGAAGTTGAGTGTTTATGTTTGGATACTGGTATGCGTGCTGCTTGTAGCGGGTACGGTAGTCATCATCTGGTATATGCGCAAGAAGCGGGAATTCCTTCGCGAGCGCTTTTTCCGGCAGATAAACCGTGTCCGCATGGAGAATCTGCGCAGCCGTATTTCCCCACATTTTACTTTCAATGTGTTGGGACGTGAGATTAACCAGTTCAATGGGTCTGAAGAAGTGAAACAAAACTTGATGGAACTGGTGAAATATCTCCGCCGGAGTCTCGAACTGACAGAGAAACTAAGCGTACCTTTGCAGGATGAACTGGACTTTGTATGCTCTTACATCGACTTGGAGAAAGGGCGTGTCGGAGAGGATTTCACCCCGATAGTTACAGTGGAAGATAGGTTGGATGCTACCCGTATCATGATTCCTTCCATGATTGTGCAGATTCCCGTAGAAAATGCTATCAAGCATGGGCTGGCAGGAAAAGACGGAGTCAAGGAACTGGTTATATGCGTCTCCCGGCAAGAGAACGGAATCCGCATAACAATTACCGACAACGGGCGCGGATATCTCCCGCAGGTGGCTTCCGCAACACGCGGTACCGGTACGGGATTGAAAGTCCTTTACCAGACTATCCAACTGCTGAATACGAAAAATAAGAGTGACAAGATACGTTTTGATATAACCAACAGAAGCGATGGACAGACCGGAACGCAAGTCTCGGTATATATCCCGTTTCATTTTTCTTATGATTTATGATGGAGACAGACGAAAAGTATAAAGTAGTTATCGTTGATGACGAACGTTCGGCGATTGATGCTTTGCGCCATGAGTTGGAACCCTATCGTGATTTTGAAGTGAAGGGAATTGCAAGCAATGGTACAAAGGGGAAGAAGATGATTATGGAACTGCGCCCGGATTTACTCTTTCTTGATGTAGAACTTCCGGACATACTCGGTCTTAACCTGCTGAGTGAAATAAGGGATGATGTATTGTGGGATATGAAAGTGGTATTCTATACCTCTTATGACAAATATCTGCTGCAAGCCCTGCGCGAATCCGCTTTCGACTTCTTGCTGAAGCCTTTCGAAAGCGAAGATTTAAAAGTGATTATAGACCGTTACCGGAAAGCCATGTCAACCTCTGCGTTGCTTCCGCCGCCTTCCTTCGCGTCTTCTATCAATGCCCTGCTGCCGCAACATGGCATGTTTATGATTAGCACAGTGACCGGATTCAAACTCTTGCGGCTGGAAGAAATCGGCTTCTTCGAATACCTGAAAGAGAAGCGGCAGTGGCAGGTCGTACTGTTCAACCAGTCACGGTTGAACCTGAAACGGAATACGAAAGCCGAAGATATTATCGGTTATTCACAAGCTTTCATACAGATTAGTCAGTCTGCTATTGTAAATGTAAATTATCTGGCTGTGATTGACGGCAAGTGCTGCCAGCTTTATCCGCCCTTTCATGACAAGAGCGACCTGGTTATCTCCCGGAATTTCTTGAAAGAACTGCAAGAACGCTTTTACGTGCTATAATCTGCCTGGCTTATACATAATCGAAATTATATATCATCGGACTTAATATATAAATGAGCATATATATAAAATGGGGAGACGCCACTTCTTCATCAGGAGCGGCGTCTCTATTTGTTAGAATATTAGAATGAGAGAGAGTTATGTTACATATTTGTATTATCCATCGTAACGGTCATTTCGGGAACCAATACGTAGGTTTGTTTCTTAGCGTTCCATTTGTAATAATTGGTAGTGACAGTCTTGCCTTCATAAATGTAATTGATGCGTAAGTCTTTTTGCCATTCATCCTTGCTGCTGTTCCATTTCATGGATTCACTTTCAATCATACGTTTGTTATCATCGTACTTATAATTGTACTTCATATAATTAGCGAGAGTGTTACCGTCCATTTTGTAAACGGTTTGTCCTACTGTCACGCCATTTTCTTCTACCGGATTATAAACCAGTTGACCATCGTAGCTACGTGCAGAAGTAGCAAGCGACACAACAAGAAGAACTGCTGATAAAACGAACATTTTTAAGGATACTTTTGCTTTCATGGCTATTTAAGTTTTTGAGTTATACTTTCATATTTCTACAACTGCGTCAGTTTTACGCTGCAAACTTACATATTAATTTGGTATTTATGCAATTTAAATGCTGAAAGATTGTCAAAATGTCAAGAGAGGATGCGGGGTAACAGTTGCTTTTTGCCAATATTGGTGACAAAAAAATATCCGGCAGTCAATCTGCCGGATATAGAATGAATCACTTCGTTGAAAAAGTGTTCCTTTTACTAGCTTTATGGATACCGGGTTAAATAATGTTATTACATCTTTTACTTTCCGGTTTCCTGATATTTACTTTGTCAGTATGACCTGTGCCGCCTCTTATTAATGTGCTTCAAGCCAATTCTTCCCCCATCCGCAATCAGCTTTCAAAGGCACATGCATACGATATGCCTTCTCCATTTCCTCGATAACGATTTCCTCCACGCGTTCTTTCTCGTTGACGGGAACGCTGAAATTCAATTCGTCATGTACTTGCAGAATCATCTTCGCCTGTATTCCTTCCGCCTGGAAGCGCTGATAAATGCGAGCCATGGCTACCTTGATAATATCCGCCGCGCTACCCTGGATAGGAGCGTTAATCGCATTTCGTTCCGCATACCCGCGTACGACGGCATTTCGTGAATTGATGTCCGGCAAGAAACGTTTCCGATGGAAAATTGTTTCTACATATCCTTTTTCCTGTGCCACCTGAATGCTTTTGTCCATATACGCCTTCACGCCCGGATAAGTCTCGAAATACCCGTCAATCAATTCTTTGGCCTCTTTCCGGTCTACATTCATCCGTTCGGCAAGACCGAATACGGATATACCATATATAATACCGAAATTGGCAGTCTTGGCTTTACGGCGCATATCCGAACCTACATCATTCAAATCAATCTTATAGATTTTCGCGGCCGTGGCAGCATGAATGTCGTGATTGCTGAGGAAAGCATCAATCATGTTCTTATCCTCACTGAGATGTGCCATAATGCGTAATTCAATCTGCGAGTAGTCCGCCGAGAAGAAAAGACAACCTTCATCGGGGATGAATGCCTTGCGGATTTCCTTCCCGTTCTCGTCGCGGATAGGGATATTCTGCAAGTTCGGATTGCTCGAACTCAGGCGTCCCGTAGCGGTGACCGTCTGGTTGAAAGACGTATGTACCCGGCCTGTGCGTGGATTGATTAATAAAGGCAGCGCATCGATATACGTTCCCAACAACTTTTTCAGCCCGCGGTGTTCCAGAATCTTTTCCACCACCGGATGCTTGTGGCGAAGACTTTCAAGCACTTCTTCCGAAGTGACATACTGTCCCGTCTTGGTCTTTTTCGCTTTCTCTACAATCTTTAATTTATCAAACAACACTTCGCCGACTTGCTTGGGAGAAGCGATATTGAAAGTCTCGCCTGCCAACTCGTAAATTTCCTTCTCGATGTTTTCCATCTGTGCCGTGAAATGGGCGGACGATTGTTTCAGTGCTTCCGTGTCCAGCAATACCCCGTTCCGTTCTATATTGACCAATACCGGAACAAGCGGCATCTCTATATCGTAGAACAACCTTTCGGCATCATTCTTCTTCAGTTCCTCTTCCAGTACATTCTTCAACTTCAGCGTTACATCCGCATCTTCGCAAGCATAACGATAGACGTCCTTCGGGTCAAGGTCGCGCATGTTCTTTTGATTCTTGCCTTTCGGCCCGATTAGTTCGTCAATATGAATCGTCTGATAATGCAGATATATCTCCGCAAGATAATCCATCCCGTGGCGAAGTTCCGGCTGAAGAACGTAATGGGCAATCATTGTATCGAAAAGCGGGCCTTTCACTTCCGCGCCATAATTTTTGAGAACAATCATGTCGTACTTGATATTCTGTCCCACCTTCAGCGAATTTTCATTTTCAAAGACCGGACGGAACTCATTGACGATTTTTAACGCTTCCTCTTGTCCGGCAGGGACAGGAACATAAAATGCTTCATTTTCGGCAATAGAAAAACTCATTCCGACCAATTCTGCGTCCATCGGTTCCGTTCCCGTTGTCTCTGTGTCTAACGAGAGAATTTTCGATGTAAGCAACTTTTGAATAATTTCCTGCCTTTTCTCTTCTGTATCAATGAGTTGGTAATTATAATCAAGCGATTCTAACGTCTCTAGATTTGATTTTTTTGCTTCGTCCGGCTCGTTGCCCGTGAAATTTGCAAATAAATCGCCTTGCACAACTCCTCCTTCTTCGGGAAAAAGTGGGAGAGGGGCGGGAGTCTCCTTTTTGAGCACGCGGTCGATAAGCGTCCGGAATTCCAGTTCCTCAAAAATACTGCGGAGTGAATTTTCATCTGCGTCTTCGCGGACAAGCTTGTCCATTTCAAGTTGGATGGGTACGTCGATTTTGATAGTTGCCAGGAACTTCGAGAATGTAATCAATTCCCGGTTCGTTTCCACTTTCGTCTTCAGTGCCCCTTTCAGTTGGTCGGTATGCTCCAGCAGATTCTCGATACTTCCGAATTCGGCAATCAACTTCTGTGCGGTCTTTTCCCCTACACCGGGGCAACCGGGAATATTGTCCGAAGAGTCACCCATCAACCCCAGCATATCAATCACCTGCGCAGGCGACTGGATATCAAACTTGGCTTTCACCTCCTCGATGCCCATCACCTCAAAACCACCCGTATGCTTGGGACGGTACATGAATACCTTGTCGCTCACCAACTGACCGTAGTCTTTGTCAGGCGTCATCATATACGTCGTAATCCCCTGCTTGCCGGCTTCGGTGGCAAGAGTTCCTATCACGTCGTCGGCTTCGTAGCCCGACACTTCGAGAATAGGAATACGATAAGCCCTTATAATATCCTTTATAATAGGTACGGACAGGCGGATTGCTTCGGGAGTCTCTTCGCGTTGCGCTTTATATTGTTCGAAAGCCTCGTGGCGGAAGGTAGGCCCTGAAGGGTCGAAAGCTACTCCTATATGCGTCGGATTCTCCTTTTTCAGCACTTCTTCGAGCGTATTGACAAAGCCCAGGATGGCTGAAGTGTTGAATCCTTTGGAGTTGATTCTTGGGTTCTTGATAAAGGCGTAATACGCCCGGTATATCAGTGCATAAGCGTCTAAAAGAAATAATTTATTATCTGAATCCATAGATTTAATTAATTTTTCATGGTAAAAGTACAAAAAAATACCGTATTAAGCGTTTTATTATTACTTTTGTGCTCAAATTACGTATTAATGGACAGTATCTCACTCATCAGGACTCCGATTGAAGCGGAACTGGCGGACTTCAAAAATCTTTTTGATAGTTCTCTTTCCAGTTCGAATGCATTGCTCGACAGCGTCGTATCCCATATACGACAGAGGAATGGTAAGATGATGCGTCCTATTCTCGTCCTGTTGGTGGCGCGCCTTTACGGTGCTGTCCGCCCTTCCACGCTTCATGCCGCCGTTTCCCTGGAGCTGCTTCACACAGCCAGCCTGGTGCACGATGATGTAGTGGACGAAAGTACCGAACGTCGCGGACAACTTTCGGTGAATGCCATCTTTAATAATAAGGTGGCCGTACTGACAGGCGATTACTTGTTGGCTACAAGCCTTGTTCATGCCGAACAGACCCATAGCCATCCTATTATCCAGTTAGTATCTTCATTGGGACAGGATCTCGCCGACGGCGAATTGCTCCAGCTCTCCAATGTAAGCAATCATAGCTTCTCCGAATCAGTTTATTTCGATGTCATCCGTAAGAAAACCGCCGCCCTTTTTGCAGCCTGCACAAAAGCCGCCGCTTTCTCGGTGGGGGTTGGTGAGGAAGAAGCTGAATTTGCCCGTTTGCTGGGCGAATATATCGGAATCTGCTTTCAGATAAAGGACGATATATTCGATTACTTCGACAGCAAAGAAATCGGCAAGCCGACCGGCAACGATATGCTCGAAGGCAAACTGACATTGCCCGCCCTGTATGTGCTGAACTCAACGAAAGACAGCGCTATGCTGGAGATTGCCATCCGTGTGAAGGAAGGCACGGCCACCCCTGACGAAATAGCCCGTTTAATCGGGTTTATCAAAGAAAATGGCGGTATTGAATATGCAGTCCATACGATGAACCTTTATAAGCAGAAAGCCTTTGGCCTGCTGGCTTCCCTGCCGGATTCAGATGTCTGCGCGGCTCTCCGTGCCTATTTGGACTATGTGGTAGACCGCGAAAAGTAATTACTTCCTGTATTTGTCCAGTAGCGAATAACAAGTCAGCGCTCTGTCCCAATCTTCTATTCTTCCTGATTTCATGGCCCGGCCGAGCAGGTAGCTTTTGTCTATCTCTTCTGGAGTGCGAAGATTTTCCGCACACAATGCGCTTGCCTGTTCGATGTATTTCCAAGCCTCTTCTTTGGTAATGTACCCACTGCCCAAAGCTGCGCGGACTAACCCGACCAGCAGCCCCATATCCCATCCGACAACCCCTCTTTCCAAGTCATTAATCCATATGATCGGATCCCTTCTTTCTTCTGTATACTTCACGAAATTGTATAGATTCTTTCCCTGCTGAACGAAGCGCTCCACCCCGAAGAAACGTTTTTGAATGATTTCCTCGAACTCGCAGAAGTTGCTTGTCGATAGGAGATAGGGGAGCATGATTTGATAGGAAACTCTGTCTCCTTCGTTAGTAAGGAACTGGAATAATCCGGTGACGGACTCGGTATCCGTGCAGTGAAAGTCTTCCGATAGAAATCTTGATAACTTTTGCGGATGTACGCCGGTATCCATGGAATTGATATAGAAACCATTCAGTGTGGCTTCCATATAACCTATACGCAACCCCTTTTTTCTCTCATTTCCAAGAAAGAAATTCAGAGGATTGGGATTGAATCGTACGGTTCTTATATGTGTTTCCATCCTTGGTACTTCCATTAAAATTTGCGAAAAGCGTGGGAACTGTTGCCATGTATTTTCCTGAGGCTTCGGCAAGCCGTTATGAAATACAAGCAACAGTCCCACGCTCCGTTCGAATATATAACAAAAGTATATACATGAAGGTGCGTGAGACCCGTTTGCTTATTACCGTTCATAACTTTGAAATTTGCCGAATTTCAGGAATATGGTAATAAATGAAACGTTCTCTAATATAACTAATTAGCTATATTTTCTCTGCTAATTCACTTACAAAGATAAGGAATTTTCCCGATAGCCTGGTAACTATCTTTAGTTTTTCTTAAATAAAAAATACCGCGTCGGCTTCCGTATAGACGGGAGCCGGCGCGGTGAGGCATATTTGAATTGCTAATGTAGCCTTTGACTTTCCTAGAAGAACTTGACCTCTTCGCCTTTAATATCCGAGAGCAATAAATTCGCTAAACGACTCGTTCCCAGGCGGAACAGTTGGTTATCCAGCCACTCTTCGCCCAGCAACTCCTTGACGATAGTGTAATAGATAATCGCATCGTTCACCGTGTTGATTCCACCTGCCGGTTTGAAACCGACTTTGATGCCTGTCTTCTGATAATACTCCCTGATAGCTTCGCACATCACGTAGGCGGCTTCGGGGGTGGCGGCAGGCTGTTGCTTTCCTGTAGATGTCTTGATGAAATCCGCGCCTGAATACATGGATAGGATAGAGGCTTTCTTGATGTTGGAAGCGCTCTTCAAAGCACCTGTTTCGAGGATTACTTTGAGGTGACGTTCCTTGCATACTTCCTTCAATTCCTGTATTTCCTCGCACATTCCTGCGTAGTCGCCACTCAGGAATTTGCCGACAGAAATGACAATATCTATCTCGTCCGCACCGTCTGCAATAGCCAGTGCAGTCTCTGCCACTTTTACCTCGATAAAGGTCTGTGAGGAAGGAAACCCGCCGGATACACAAGCGATATTGACGCCATCCACTTCCAACGTATTCTTCACGATAGCGGCAAAATTAGGATATACACAGATGGCAGCCACGTTCTTCAAGTCGGGATATTCGTCGTCGAACTTATTGACCTTTTCCGTGAAATGCATCACGCTTTCATCGCTGTCCGTACTGTTCAGAGTAGTCAGGTCAATGCAGTTGAACAGGAATTTCTTCACGTCTTCCGTATCATTTTCCGGTACTTTTTTCTCGATTAGTTCAGCTACGCGAGCCTGAATATCCGCATCGTTCAGATGTGTATTATACTTTGCCAATGCGGCATCATACTTGTTGGGCAGTGAGTTATTCTCTTCCATGCTCTTTCAGTTTTGGGTTATTGATATGTCTTTGATTATCTCGTTTCGTTTTCTTGTCCATGCTCTTCTGAAGGGCGGTGGTGAGGTCTACACCCGTCTGGTTGGCGATGCAGAGAAGCACCCAAAGTACATCTGCTATCTCCTCGTCGAGATTGTCTTTCTCTCCCTCTTTGAAGGACTGGTCGCCGTATTTGCGAGCCATCACGCGTGCCAGTTCGCCTACTTCTTCCGTCAGAACCGCCATATTTGTCAGTTCACTGAAGTAGCGGACACCGTATGTCTTGACCCATTGGTCTACCTGTTTTTGAGCTTCTTCTAAAGTCATTTTTTACTCCTTATTTTTTGTATCCATGCATATAGTAACAGGGCCGTCGTTTAAAAGTTCGACTTTCATGTCTGCCCCAAAGATTCCCGTGCCTATTTCTTTTCCTAATGCACTGCTCAAGTCCTTGCAAAATCGCTCGTAGAGTGGGATAGAAACTTCCGGCTTGGCAGCCTTGATATAAGAAGGGCGGTTTCCTTTCTTCGTAGAGGCGTGTAATGTAAACTGGCTGATGACCAGAATTTCGCCTCCGTCCTCTAAAATAGACTTATTCATCACCCCGTTTTCATCGTCGAAAATACGTAGATTTACTATCTTTTTGCAGAGCCAGTCGATGTCTTCCTGTCCGTCCGCTTCCTCTATGCCGACCAATATCAGCATCCCTTTTCCGATGGCGGACTTGCAGTTTCCTTCAATGGTCACTGACGCATGACTTACCCGTTGTATAACTGTTCGCATTGCTATTTATCCTATTTCATGATTATGAAAGGCAAATTTACAAAATTCGAAAGAGAAAAACGATGGGTTGAGAGGAAAATATTATAGAGTCGTGCAGAAAGCTTTAATGATTTGGTTTAGGCACGGATTACACGGATTACGCTGTTGCTTTATACAATCATATTTTCAAAATCCGTGTAATCCGTGCAATCCGTGCCTAAAAATGATAGAAATACAACCGGATCTATTCTGCCAATTTCTTATCGAACTGACGTTATTTATTGTCAGCTTGTTCATCGTTCAATCCCGCCTTTACAGTCTTTGCCTTCGCTTCCCCGACGATAGCGCTAATCTCCTCTAAAGAGGCTTCTTTGATTCGTTTTACGCTCTTAAACTCCTTCAAAAGGGCAGTCTTGCTCTTTTCACCGATTCCCTTGATATTATCCAACGCAGACGCCACTTGCCGTTTGCTCCGTTTGTCGCGGTGAAAACTGATAGCGAAGCGATGCACCTCATCCTGAATCTGCGTCAGCAAGCGGAACAGGGGACTATGCTGCTTGATACCGATAGTCTGCGGTGGAAAACCGAAAAGCAGTTCCGATGTGCGGTGACGGTTATCCTTAGCCAACCCCGCAATAGGAATATTAAGATTCAATTCATCCTCGATAACCTCCCTGACAACTTCCATTTGCCCTTTTCCACCGTCAGTAATAATCAGGTCGGGTAGTGGAGAACTCTCCTCGATAGCGCGCTGATAACGCCTTCTTACAACCTCTTTCATTGACGCGTAATCATCCGGCCCTACAACCGTCTTTATATTGTATTTCCGGTAATCTTTCTTCGATGGCTTGGCCTTTTTGAATACGACACAGGCGGCCACGGCATCAGACCCCTGTATATTCGAGTTGTCGAAACATTCAATCTGCAAAGGCGGCCTTTCCAAATGCAACTCCTGTTGTATCTCCTTCATCAAACGCATACTTCTCTGCTCAGGGTTCAGCTTCTCCGCTTGCTTCAGCCGGTCGGCCTTATATTGCTTTACATTCAAGATGGAAAGATCCAGCAACTTCTTTTTGTCTCCCCTCTGCGGAACGGTGAAAACGACATTATTCAACTCCAAATCGAGCTCGAAAGGAACGATAATCTCCTTCGACATACTTTTATAACGCTCCCGCATCTCAATAATGCCAAGCGTCAAAAGCTCCTCTTTCGACTCATTCAGCTTCTTCTTGTACTCGAAAGTGAATGCCTGATTGATAGCCCCGTTCGTAATATGAAGATAATTGATAAAAGCCGAATTAGCTTCATCTTCTTCAATAGAGAATACATCAATATTATGCAGGACAGAACTTACCACCTCAGACTTCGAACGGTAATTCTCTATCAGCAGATACTTTTCCTTTACCTTCTGCGCTTCTTCAAACTTCATCTCAGCCGCCAATGCCTGCATCTTCTCCAACAGCATCCGGCCGACCTCCTGTGTATTCCCTTTCAGAATCTCCTTGATTTCATCGATATTTTTAAGATAATCTTCCTGTGATTGCAGTCCGACGCAGGGCCCTGCACAGTTTTTGATATGATATTCTAGGCACACATTGAACTTCCCGGCACGTATATTCTCCGGCGTCAGGTTCAAATGGCAGGTACGCAACGGGTACAAATGCTTAATCAAATCCAACAGCGCATACATTGACGGAATATGACTATACGGCCCGTAATAAGAAGAACCGTTCCTGATAATCTTCCTGGTTCTGAAAATCCGCGGAAAGTACTCATTCTGCACGCAGATGGAAGGGTACGTCTTGTCGTCCTTCAGCATTACATTGTAACGCGGCTTATACTTCTTAATCAGATTATTCTCCAGCAGCAAAGCATCCTCTTCCGTATTGACCACGATATAGCGGATATCGGCAATCTTGCTGACGAGCACCCGGGTCTTTCCCGGTTCATGCTCCTTGCTGAAATAGGAATAGACCCTTTTCTTTAAATTTTTCGCCTTTCCAACGTATATAATTGTCCCTTCCGTGTTCAGGTATTGATAGATACCCGGCTTATCGGGAAGGTTGGCTACGATTCCTTTCAAATATTCATTGGTTTTGCTTTCCGGTTCTGTATTCATAATTGTTAGGGATGAGAGACCACTAAATGAGAAACTATTAAATGAGAAACTGCTAAAATGAAAAAGGCGTAGTTCAACTACGCCCTGCAAATATAATCAAATCCTTTATAAAGACAATACGGATTCTACTTCTACGTCATCTCCGAATACAGATTTCCCATTCAGGTCTTTCAATTCAATGATGAAGTTTACATATACTTTCTTTGGTTTTAGCTTTTTCACCAGTGCACAGGCTGCTTTCATTGTTCCGCCTGTTGCCAGTAAGTCATCGTGCAGCAGCACTACGTCGTTTTCATCCAACGCATCTTTGTGGATTTGCACGGTGTCTTGCCCGTATTCCTTGTCGTAGCTTTCTTCAAGCGTTTCGGCGGGAAGTTTGCCGGGCTTGCGGATAGGGATGAAGCCTGCGTTCAAACGGGTAGCCAGAATAGGTCCCATGATGAAACCTCTAGATTCTATACCTACCACTTTTGTGATGCCTTTCTCCTTGTACATTTCATACATGACATTTGATAATTCCTGCAGGCACCACGGGTCTTTGAATAAAGTGGTAACATCATAGAATAGGATTCCGGGAATTGGGAAATCCGGTATTTCCCGAATGCTTTTAATTAGCGTTTCTTTGCTCATAATCATTGAATTATATCGTTTCTTTAAATGCTTTGTTTCACGTGAAACGTTGCCGTTTATCGTCCGGAAAGTACCAGTAGTACGTTGATGTCGCTTGGCGATACTCCCGGGATTCTGCTCGCTTGAGCAATCGTTTCCGGATCTATCTTTATTAGCTTCTGTCGGGCTTCCGTCGATAATGATTGAATGGAAGCATAATCAAATTTGCCTTTGATTTTAATGCTTTCCAGTCTCGCCAGTTTTTCCGCTATCATTCGTTCCCTGTCAATATATCCTTGATATTTGATCAGGATTTCGGCAGCTTCGAGAATCTCTTCTTTACGGTCTTGATTAGCACTGGTTGCTTTATCCAGTTCCCGCTGAAATGCCGGAACGTATTCCGCTATGTTTCCGATTGTCACCTGCGGACGGTTCAGTATTTCTATCAGTTTACATCCCTGGCGTAGGGGAGTTGTTCCTATCTTTTCGAGTGCGTCGTTAATTAATGCCGGTTTCATCGAGTAGTTGTGTGCGAAAGACACAATCTGGTCTACCGCCTCTTTCTTGCTCTTCATTAATTGATAACGTTCTTCCGTTGCCAGTCCGAGTTTGTAAGCCCGTTCGGTCAGGCGCATATCAGCGTCATCCATGCGGAGCAGGATACGATATTCTGCACGTGAAGTAAACATCCGGTAAGGCTCGTCCACACCTTTAGTCACTAAATCGTCGATCAATACGCCGATATATGCTTCATCGCGTGCCAGTGTGAAAGGCTCTCCACCGTGGCAATTGATGTGCGCATTGATTCCGGCTACCAATCCTTGTCCACCTGCTTCCTCGTATCCGGTAGTACCGTTTACTTGTCCGGCAAAGAACAGGTTGCCGATAATCTTCGATTCCAACGTATGCTTTAACTGCGTCGGGTCGAAATAATCGTATTCGATAGCATACCCCGGACGATAGATCACCAAATCCTTGAAAGCGGGAACTTTCTTTAATGCGGCAATTTGTATGTCCATCGGAAGCGAAGAAGAGAATCCGTTAAGATACAACTCTTGTGTGGTTTCTCCTTCCGGTTCGAGGAACAATTGATGCTGTGTCTTATCGGGGAAAGTTACAATCTTCGTTTCAATGCTTGGGCAATAACGTGGCCCGATACTTTGAATCTGTCCGTTGAATAGGGGAGAATCCGGCAGTCCGTCACGTAGAATCTGATGTACCTCTTCATTAGTATAGCAAGTCCAGCATTGCAGTTGCTTCAGGTGGCGTACGCTCGTATTCATAAAAGAGAACTTATGAAAGTCACATTCACCGTCCTGTGTTTCCATCAGGTCAAAATGAACGCTGCGCGCGTCGATTCGTACCGGGGTTCCGGTTTTCATCCTTCCGTAAGTGATGCCGTGGCGGGCGATGGATTCGGTTAATTTGTAAGAAGCCGGTTCGGCCATTCTCCCGCCCGGCAACTGATGGCGTCCTACGTGCATCAGTCCGTTGAGGAAAGTTCCTGCGGTGAGCACGATGCATTTTGCTGTAAGAGTAACGCCCCACACAGTGACCACTCCGGTCACTTTACCGTCTTCAACGAGAAGTTCGCATACGGTATCTTGCCAGATATGAAGGTTGGGTGTGTTCTCCAGTCTCTCCCGCCACGACCAGATAAATTTGGCACGATCACATTGGGCGCGAGGGCTCCACATGGCGGGACCTTTCGAACGGTTCAGTATTCGGAACTGGATAGCCGTCTCGTCTGTCACCAATCCCATCTGTCCACCCAGTGCATCTATTTCACGTACAATTTGTCCTTTGGCAATTCCACCTACAGCAGGGTTGCAACTCATCTGCCCGATTTTGTTCATGTCCATCGTAATGAGACAAGTCTTCGAACCTAAATTTGCAGCAGCGGCTGCCGCTTCACAACCAGCATGTCCGGCACCAATTACAATTACGTCGTACTTAAAATCCATTCTATCTTATTTATTATCAAACGCTGCAAAGTTACGGAAAAGTTGCGAGAAATATATCTCCATGCTCTTTTTGCTTCCGAAAATTCGGGGAGCTGCCCGGCTTCGTTGAAAAAAACGCCGTAATTTGGACTTAGAAATATACAGTTTGTTCGATATTGACGGCTCAACCGTGTTTTAGATGCTTCGATTCCTTTTCAAAATGTCTATTTTCTGCCCAAAGATACTCGCTTATGCTTTCTTTTTGCTACTTCAAAATCGGTCGGAATACGGATAAAACTAGAACGAAAAGTGTTAAATTCACTCTTTGTCTTGACATAAATCAAAAAAACAGGCCGAAATTTGATTTTTTAGATTATAGCTCTTGTCATTTTCCGAAACAGCTCTAACTTTGCAGCGTAGTTGTGAAACTACTAAGATTTTTAGGTATTAGGAAAAAGGTAATATACGAAAGGTATTAGTTTATAAAATTAAGGTATTAGATTTAGAGATTGGTTTTTAGGAAAAAGATTGTTTTGATTAGGTATTAGGAAAAAAGTAGTTTTCAGGTAATGAGTAAATGAAAGATGAAAGAAAGAAGAATCCCATTAGGGGGATTCTTTAAAGGTGGGGCGGAATGATTCGCTCTTTTTTTGTGCCATGTCAGGAGATGCACGGGTTCTCCTTTTTTGAGCAAGGGGCTTTTCTAAAAGAAAGAGTCCCGAAAAAACTTCCGGGACTTTTCCATGCAATGATGGTTCTTTCATTCAATGATGAAGACATTCCTTGTTATTTCAAGACTTCGCTCAGTTTCTTTTCAATTTCCTCACCTCTGAGGCTTTTCCCTATAATCATTCCATTCGGGTCTACTAACAGGGTGGCAGGAATAGCTCTTATGCCATAAACGGCAGCGCCTTCACACTTCCAGCCTTTTAAGTCGGACATTTGCGGCCATGTGATACCCAGATCTTTTATTCCCTTCAACCATGCTTCTTTCTTGCTGTCCAAAGAGATGCCGACAACTTCAAAACCTTTGGAAGCGAACTTTTCGTAAGCTGCTTTTACATGTGGCATTTCCCCGCGACAAGGACCGCACCATGAAGCCCAAAAGTCAATCAATACATATTTCCCTTTTCCTATGTAGTCGGATAAGGCAACCTCTTTGCCGTTCACATCTTTCAATTTGACATCTGTATATTTCTGTCCCACTTCTGCGCGTTTCATGGCAGTCTGATGCTTGATAACAGCCTGAGTATATCCGTTTTCCTTCATGACAGGAGAGGCGGCTGCAAGAATTTTTGTAACCTCTTCGCTTGACAGGCTGCTTTCAAAGCGGCGGAGTAACTGTGCTCCGACAATATTGTTCAGGTTTTGGTTGATACATTCTTTTACTACTGCCGTCTGCCTGTTACTTACATCTTCCCAACTCTTTTCCAGTTCGAGCATTTTGTCCTTATCCTCTTCTTTTAATTCGGAAGCCTGTTTCCTTAATGCTTTGTATTCATTGTTGAATGCATTGATCTTCTCATTGCAAGCCTCAAGAATGTCATTTGAAGGCGTTCCTGTCGCTTTTCCCGAAGATTTATCCAGAGAGACATTGATCGTCCCGTCTTCAAGGATTAAAGTCGTTCTGGCTCTGCCCGCTGATACGGTGGCAAAACAAGCTTTTGGTTGTGTTCCTTTGAATGTAAAGATATTGTTGCTGATAATTACGCTATCCATTGCGGCGGCTTCACCGCTTTCTGCGTCATTGAGATAGACTGTCTGCCCATCCATACCGGTAGCGCTACCTTTGATGGTATAGTTTACTTGTGCGGATGCTGCGAGTGACATGCATAATGCGCATGTCGTGATACTGATTCTGTTCATAATTCGAATATTAAAGTTTTATTGTATGTTCAAGTTATCTGTTCATTTCTTTCCGAGCGGGTCATATGGGCGGTTATCGACTTCCAATCCCCATTGCGGATTCTTTTCAATGATAGAGTTCGATTTCGGCAGCGTGTAATACTCATTATTCACCGGAGCCGAATAAGTCTTGCTTCCTATCTTATGTGTGATTGTAGTCTGACACCAGGGCTTTCCCGTATCATATACAAAACGTTTGATGTCAAAGGTACGCTGATAAGATGAAATAGGCAACTCCCGACGGCGTTCTTTTAGTATTTCATAAAGTAATTCATCTTCATTTAATGAACTGCCGTTCGGCAAGTCGGTATTATCACCGGAATAACGGTACTTGCGCAACAGGTTCAGGTCTTTCAATGCATTTGTCTTGTCGGAAGTGCGGGCTTCCGCTTCTGCTTTCATTAAAAGAAGCTGAGGATATGTGATGCCTTGATTGGTCAGCATTTTGGAACTGCGGCAATAAGTCCTTTTTATGCCGTCCTCATATTTTATGCCGCCTACGGTCGTCGAATATCCTAATATTCTCAAGGCAAATAACTGGTAACGCCTGTCGGTATCCGGGTCGAACAGGGCAAGGAAATCATCCGACGGGTAATAAGTGGATTGGCCATTGGTGGTGGCACATCCTGCAGGTGCTGTTCTGTAAAAAAGATTTTCCCTGTGTATACTTTGGTTGAACAGCAGGTCTTGTCCGAGTAAGTCGAGTGACAGTTCTTTGTCCGTTCCTTCTGCCGGCTCGGCATTGGGGTCATCCTCATAATAACATTGGTTGAAATCATAAATCATATTATCGACACTTCCTTTCAGTGCAAGAGAACGGCTCCATGCTTCCGACGCTTCTTTCAGCATATTGGGCCAGTCTCTCATATACATGAAATATTCTGCCCGCAAAGCATGCACGGCCGCCTTGTTGGCACGGCAGGGATTTACTACATTTTCGGGAGCGTCCAGCGCGTCATCCAAATCTTTCTTTACAAGCTGCATCAGTTCCGCTGTGGTAGCTAGGTCGGGATTGGGCACAGTAGGGTCGCCCGAAGTGCGGTAAGGAATTGTTTTGGTGCTGTTGTCCCCGTCAGGGTTATACATCGGGCCATAGCCCAGTCCGCCTACCATGTAAGACCATGCGCGTCCGGCTTTGGCCTGCGCGATAACCGCTTTGCCGTTTTCTGTTCCGGCGGCACCGTCCAGCCCTTCAATGCCCTCGATGACATTGTTGAATAATCCGACTGCCCGGTAGATTCCCCATTCCCACGTATATTGCGGCTTGATGGGACTCTCATAAGGCACATTGAAAGTATAGGCTGCATATACATCCTTATTGACATACGAGCTGATATATTTATATTTATCCTGATTCTCGCTTATGGATAAATTGTCCGCCAACATAGAATAAAAAGAGGTATTGTTGTTATCCATGAAATGGTACTTGATGGTACTTTCATTATTTAACAGATTCTCAAATTCCTCTATCTCTGTCGGTATTAACTTGCCGATGGGCTTCACATCCAGAAAATCACTGCAAGATGTAAAGGCGATGGATATCAAAAATAAGTATTTTAGTTTCATGATCTATTCAATTAAAATGAGAATGACAAACCGATATAAAACTCAGGGCGTAAAGGCAATGAAGTGTATCCCTGGTCGTAAGTGGGGCCGGAGTATCCGGTTTCGTTCACTTCCGCGATTTCGGGGTCTATGTCAACGCCTTTGGCTGTAATCCTGAACAGATTGCGCATCTGGAAATAGACTCTTGCGTTATTCAGATGAATCTTGCTGATGAGCGAACGGTCAAACGTGTAAGCCAGCGTGACATCCCGTAATTTCATATAACTGGCATTTCCGACTAATATATCCAGATATGGGAAATCAAACAAATCCATATTCCAGCTTTTCAGTACCGGATAGATTGCCGTTGCCTCGTCTCCCGGCTTTTGCCATCTTTCGCCTACATGGCGGTTGGAATAGTTGGAACCGCTGAAGCAATCTTTGCGATATTTGTGACCTAATTTGGCAATCAACATAAACGATAAATCCCAGTTCCTGTAACTGAACCTGTGAGTCATGGACATATCGAATTTGGGACGTAAGCTTCCCTGACAATAAACATCGTCTATCTCGGCATCACCAATCAGTATTTTTTCTCCTTTTGAGTTATAAATCATGGTGGCTCCTTCTTCGTTCAAGCCTGCGAATTTATATCCCCAGATAGAATTGGCAGGGTATCCGGCAACAGTTACCGAGCCTGTGCTTGGCGTGTAACTACTTGCATAACTGCGTGTTACATTATACTCCTTCACCTTGTTATGATTGTATGCGAAATTGTAATTGATATTCCATTTGAAATTGCGCGTGGCAATAGCATCAGCGTCCACCGTTATTTCTATACCGTTATTGACAATCCTGCCCACGTTCTTGGTCAGAGAAGCAAAGCCGGTAGTCGGGTCTATCGCGTCTTTTGCCAACAGGTCGGAACTGTTCTTGGTGTAGTAATCAAAGCTGAAGTTCAACCGGCTGTTGAAGAAAGAGAAATCCAGCCCGATGTTGGTCGTTTTGGTCTTTTCCCATCTTAACTGGTTGTTGGGCGGAGAGGCTACCTTGTAGGATACGCCACCGGTCGTCTGGTTGTAATCCCCTGCTTCCAGGATTAAGAACGGGCCTTCATCCAAAGCGATATTACCGTTTATACCATAAGACGCGCGGATATTCAGCCTGTTGATCCACGGCACATTGAAGAATTCCTCATTGGCAAGCTTATAGGTTCCGCCGACAGACCAAAGCGGTTTATGGCGGTATTTAGGGTCTGTACCGAAGAAATTGGTCAAATCCATACGAATGCTGCCGCTTACGATAAACTTGTTATTGTACTCATAGGAGCCGTTGCCATACCAGGAAACGAAACGGTTGTCACGGTAGGTATATTCTCCGTTTGTGAACGTGTCATAGAGCGGCGGACTCCACGGAGAGCCGAACAGCATGTCCGAATAGTTCACATTCCCGACAAAATCCTTTAAATTCATCGGAATAAAGGAACCGGCCACTTCATTGTATCCCGCGCGGGTTGCCATGGTGTTATAATCGTATGTGGAACGGCGTACTTCATTGCCCGCAAGGAGTGTGACGCGGTGTTTGTCATTCAGGAATGAACGGTTGTAATTGATTTGGGTACGTACCGTCCAGTCTTCGCTTACATTTCTTTTTTCATTGATAATGGCACCGTCGGGCAAATAATGGTTTACGGTATTTGTCTTGGAAGTCGCGTCGTTGTAGGCGATACGAACGGCATAAGAATCGGCCTGACGCAATTGCTTGTATTGGTAATTGCCCCTTTGCCATACCCCGCCGACTTCGATATTCAGTCCCTGCATGATGTCCAGACGCAGCTTGCCGCTGATTCTCGTGCTGAAGTTCGCGGTACTTATCGCGTCTTTGTAAACATCCTCAATCGGATTATATGACCAGTCTTTCATGCCGGGCGTATTCTGGTAAGTTTTCACTTTATACTGGCTGATTCCCCATACGTTACACGGATTCCCGTTTTCGTCCACAATGGCGGTATAAGGCTGTAAGGCGGATCCGCTGCTGTATCCGGTCAGACTTGAATAGGTCGTGTTCGGCTCATTGGTACGGTTGTACAAGATGTTTGCTCCCAAGTCTATGGTCAGGAATTTATAAGGTTTCCATTGGTTGTTGAAATCCAGTATCAGCCTGTCCTCATCGGTATTGATGAAACTGCCCCTCTTGTAATTATAATTGGCTGCTACGTTGTACATATAGTTGTCTCCGCCACCGGAAATGGAAACATTGTGCTGATGGCTTAGCTGGTTGCGGAACATATACTTCTCAATCTGTTTCAAACCGTCCACCCCGCGGAGCTGGTTTATTTCCGCCATGGCTTCGTCCTGTGTTATCTTATTGTTATGTGCCTGCATCAGCAGATAGCTGACTCTGCTCATGTTTCCTTCATCCAACGGGTCGTAACTATCCGGCGACTGGTTGAACAAGTCAATCTCGGCATCAATATAATCCGAGGAAGATGCCCTGTTCAGTTTGCTTAAATCAGGTTTCAGCGTAACGTTGAACGAACCTTTGTAGGAGACTACCGCTTTTCCTTTCCGGCCGCGCTTCGTCGTGATGACGATAACCCCGTTGGCTGCCCGCGAGCCGTAGATGGAAGCCGCCACACCATCCTTGAGTACTGTGATGTTTTCAATATTGTCAGGGTTCAGGTCTTCCAGTTTTCCTTCGATAGGATAACCGTCGACTACGAGCAACGGGGTTTTCTCGGCGTTGAAAGTGGAGACACCCCGGATTTCAATGTTTCCTTTCTTGTCTATCACGATGCCGGCAGCCTGTCCTTCCAGTAAAGATTTCAAGTCGGGCTGTAACTTGGTTTCCAGTTTGCTGGAAGAAATAAGCCCGAATGCTCCTGTCACCCTCTCTTTGGAAAGAGTCTGGTAACCGGTCACAACCACTTCGCTCAACGCGGAAGTGGCAGGCAATAATTTTACGTTTACGGCTTTGGTGGCAGGAGTGACCTTGATCATCTGGTCAGCCATGCCTACAAAGGTGAATGTCAGTACCTCGCCCGGTGTGGCTTTGATTGAAAAGTGTCCGTTTGCGTCCGTGATTGTACCGTTATTGCTTCTGGGGACAAAGACGCTTACACCTACCAGTCCGTCTCCGTTTTCATCTGTAACGGTGCCCGAAATGTTTATAGGAGCGTGTTTCTTGTCGCTGAATGCCGTTTCCTTTTCAGGATAAAGGAGAATAAGGTTCCTTTTAATCTCGTAACGCAGCGAAGTCTGTTTGCAGAAATCCTGAAGGACTTCGGATAACGAAGCGTTTTGATAACTCAACGTCACTGTCTGTCCCGGATGAATGGTCGTTTCTTCGTACACAAAATGCAAATTTGTCTCCCTTTGCAATTGGTCTAACACTACCCTGACCAGAGTGTTTTGAACATTTATGCTTATCTTCTTGTCGGCCTGGGCAAACGCTTGTGTGCCAACTGTTAAAGAGAAGAGCATAAAAGTTATAAAACATCTAATCATTAAATTCTTACGAAGAAAAATTTCGTTTAAAACTTTTTTTCCCATAACTTTGTTTTGATTAAATGATTAAAATTTCCTGTTTCACAGGATTTTGATTGTTGTGTTATAGCGGGAAGGCTCCACCCTTTCCGCTATTTGTTATATATATCTTATTGTTTTCCCTGATGAATTTCACGTTTGACACTTTCTCGATTACTTCGATGGCGAAACTGAGTTCGTTATTGCGGAATATGACTCCGGCAAAACGCTTGTGCTTTAGCTTTTCATCATTGAAGCATATGTCTACGTTATACCAACGTGAAAGTTGTGCGGCGATGTCGCCGAGTTCTGTTTTGCGGAACTCATACATTCCCTGCGACCACGATGTAAAGAGTCTTGCATCCACATTTTCTACTTTGATATCTCCTGTTCCGTGCATTGCCGCTTGTTGGTTCGGGAGCAAGGTGACCGAGCGCTCATGGTTATATATCTTTACTTTTCCTTCCGCCAGTGTCGTGTATATTCTATTTTCCGGATATGCTGAGACATTGAACTTGGTGCCCAGTACTTCTACTTTGTTGCCGGCCATGCTGACTATGAAAGGACGCTTGCTATCTTTGGCAACTTCAAAATAGGCTTCACCTGTCAAAGCAACTTCACGTTTGTCCGCGAAACTGACCGGATAGTGCAGGCTGCTTTCAGAATTTAGCCACACTTTTGTCCCGTCTGCCAGAACAAGCAGGTACTCGCCACCACGGGGAACGGTCAGCGTATTGTATTTGAGAGTCTTGGGCGTCTCCTTTTTCGTGTCTTGATAAACAAGCGCCTCATTGGGTTTGCTGACGGCAATTGTGCCTTCCGTACTCTCTATATTTCCTTCTTTTGTACCTAAATCTATTTCTTTCCCGTCATCCAGGGTTAAAGTGGCTTTTTTACTGCCCATTTCCGGAAAAGAATCCGTTGCGGCGGAAAGTTCTGTTTCCTTATGAGGGAAATTATGAGATAAGGAAGTGTAAGCCAGTGTGAAAATGAGCAGGAAAGATGCTGCGACAGCAACAGATGTATATGTCACGCGACGTATTTGTCTCCGGCTTTTCTTTTTCTGAAGGCGTTTCCATGCTTGTGCAGCGTCATACTGTTCGATGAAGTCAAGGCAGCGTCTGATTCTATGATGTTCAAACCATGTCTTTGCCGCCTTCTTGTGTTCATTCAAATTATTGAACTGCGTGCGAGGGTTTTTCATTTCTTTGCTCATTTTATCAATCCTTTATAATAAGGAGTATAAAAGTTGCAAAATGGGTGACATAAGAAACGAAAAATATAAAATTAATTATTTTATAGCCATAAAAGTATTAGGTTGTTATCTTTGCGCAAGCGCTTCAATGCACGTGACAGATGGGTTTTCAGGGTATTCACGGATATATTCAGTTCTTCTGCCGCTTCTTTGTACTTTTTGTTTTCGAGAATCACCGCTTGCACGGCAGAGAGTTCCTGTTTGGGCAGCTTTTCCAGTTCTTCCATGATTTTCCTCTCTTTTTCTCTCAGTTCTTCTTCGTCGGTGATAGATTCGGTGATATCTATTTCCGTATCAAAAAGTTCTTCCATCGAGACGAGGTTGTTTTTCCTTAATGATAAGTAAGAGTTGTTCCGTATGGCATAAAACAAGTAACTGCGTAGCTTGACAGCAATATTCTGATATGTTTTTTTCTCCCAAAAAGAGATAAAGAAGTCCTGCACGATGTCTTCAGCCATGCTGAAAGAGTCTGTCAATTGCACGGCGTAAAGACAAAGAGGCATATAATACGTATCAAACATCAATTTGAACGCACTTTGAGGATTGGTGCGAAACAGTTCCAATATGAGCTTGTCTTTTTCGTCGTAATATTTTTGTTTCTCTTGAAATCTGTGCATTACTTACTGCTTTTGGTTTTGCAAAGAAACGAAAAAAAAGCTTTCTAGGAACATTTTGATAATTATTAATGGTAGATATCGATAACTCGGTGAACAGATAATTTCATACTCATCAACATACCTTAATAATGATGCGTGTTAATGATTTGAGTCATTACCCTCTTTTGCTTTCCATTCCATCAATAGTTCGTCTGCTAGATATTCATCGCTTAAGCAGTGCATGTCACCTATTCCTTCACTTACCAGACGATAAGTATCCGAATCATAAAAGAAGCCAAGTGCGTCTTCATATGGCAAGTGGAGAAAGTCGGCAAACAACCGGACTATTCGGGCATATTTCATTTGCAGTATGATTTTATCGGCTTGCATGGTCAGTTCCTCTTGTTGTTATTTCCTTGACACTGATAAAATGAAGATGCATGATATAGTTTCATGCTAATACTCCTTTCTCTTTCATGTATTGGATAAGATCCTCAACGATGTATTCTTTATTGAATGTATGAAGAACGTCATATCCCGGAATCAGATAATCTGTCAGTATTCCGGAAGTACGCAGTAATTCATATGTTTTCCCTGCACTCATTTTCAATGCTTCTGCAAGGCTTCCTACGCAAAAGGTTGTAAAACTCAACGTTTCAAAATTCATATCCGTCAATTGATTGTCATTTGCAAAAATAGCATTAATTCTTCGTAAAGCAATCGGTTCTCTTAGTTTTTATTCGATTGGTTGTTCATTCCCTTCACATTGAGATAATTCTCAATCTATCAGTCATTTTATGTGAATCGTTGAGTGAAAACATCTCTTTCACGTCCTTCACACCCTTCATCGTGTGGGATGTTCCGCATCTCTCGACACCCCATAATAACCGGGAGCAGGCACATACATCGGTTGATTACGCAAACCGATATTCACCAGCTTTCCTTCTCCACGCAAACGAACCAAATGTGTTTTGGCGGTAGTACGAGCCAAGCCGCATATCTCTTGAAAATCACGACGGGTCATCATCTGATGTCCGGCAAAATATTCTTTCAACAGCATATCAATCTCCACTTCTGAAACCTTCTCCGAATGGCGGACGTACTTGGACTGACTGGCACGAACGCCAACAAAATGTCCTTTCAGATTAGTGTCAGGACGGAAACGGACTGTTTTAAAAGTCACCTTGTTGGTTTTGTGCGGAGTACTGCGGGTCACTTTCCCCGTAGCCGCCAAAGTGGGGAAAAAATAACCGATTCCCTCGATATGCACTTCTTTCCCCTCACGCAACGACTCGCCGAGAATCTTCGACAGGTTGTCAAGCACATTCTTTACATCACCCACAGTCAACGAACTGTAATCATGAATCTTGTAACAAAGTGTTTCCGTATCCACCTTACCATTCATAAAGATGCGCGGATGCAACGCTGCCTCTTCTTCTTCCGAAGATGCATTAGGATTTTCATACCAATCAAATACAATAGCCATTACTTC
>ENA-UEYL01000431-UEYL01000431.1-human-gut-metagenome-genome-assembly--contig:-NODE-431-length-43151-cov-4.316223_pt1 | contig 43151 bp, 43 predicted proteins | sample MGYA00242941_ERZ507946 | MGnify/ENA primary metagenome ERZ507946 (study PRJEB26167, sample SAMN06115482) | human gut metagenome | host: Homo sapiens | place: China:Guizhou | collected 2015-03-11...
CGTTGGTAGATCTTTCTCATAAAGGTCTATCATCCGAAGAATTTCTTTTTTGTCTCCATTTCCGAAAGATGGGGAAGAAATAAGACCTTCTGTATCAAATTCATTGTTATACATCAGGAAATGAGCTACTGACTGGTTGTCGTCAGGATCAGTTCCTCCGATATCAGAACTGATAAGAATACGGGGCTTTTGCGGTACAGTCTGTTGAGCTACCAGATTTGTGGCCATTATTAATAGAAGAAGAGACAAGACTAATTTTTCTCTCATGTAGAAATGTTTTTTGTTAGACTTTACAAATATAATATATTAAGATCGCTTTTTATTTCATTTTTTCTCAGATTTCAAAATAAAGTGTCCGAAACCGCAACCGGCTCCGGACACTTTCGGACCCGAAAGTCCATATCGTTTTTCCGTCAGCGGACGAACATGCTTAATTCCGCTCCGGTCCGGCATCGTAACCGTCGGCACGGGCGCCCCACATCAGCAGGAAAACCAGCATGCCCACCACCGCCATGCCGAGAATGCCGACATAGGCCCAGTTCCAGCCGTAATGCTGCGCCACATAGCCCAGTCCGACACCCGAAACGACGGTGCTCGCGTAACCGAACAGCCCCGTAAGGCCGTTGGCCGTCGCGGCGGCGTTCTTCGTAGCCTGATTCGCCGCGGCGATGCCGATCAGCGCCTGCGGACCGTAGATGCAGAAACCGGCGGCGCAGAGGGTCGTGAAGAGCAGCCAGACGGGAGCGTCACCGGGCAGCTGCCAGAAGAGGAAGACGAAAATCGCGGCTCCCGCCATGCAGAATACGCAGGTGCGGTGGGCACGGCCTTTCAGCCACCTGTCCGTCGCCCAGCCGGCGACCAGCATGCCGACGATGCCCGCAATCTCGAACATCGCCACCAGCCAGCCGGCATGCTCCATGCTGACGCCCTTCGACTGGCTCAGCAGCGAAGGCCCCCAGTCGAGGACCGAAAAGCGGACGACATAGACGAAGAAATTGGCAAAACCCAGAATCCAGATCAGCGGGTTCTTGAAGACGTGCTTCATCAGGAACGCACGGTGCTCGGCACCTTTGGCGGCTTTCTTCTCCTTCCTGACCTCGGTGCCCTCCAATTCGGGAAGCCCCACCGACGAGGGCGTGTCGCGCAGGAAGACTACAAGCCCGACAGCCCCTGCGAACGAAATGGCGGAGGGAATCCAGAAACACCATTTCCACGCCCCGGCATGCGCGGCGGCCGCCATGACGCGCTCCATACCCGCGGCGTCACCGGGCTGTACGCCCAGATTGGCGGCCATGGCCGCCACGGCGTCGGGATCGGCCGAGACGTTCATGCCCAGCGTACCCATGATATACCCGCAGAGGATCACGACCAGACCGGCCCCGATCGAGTGCGAGGTATTCCACACCGACATCTTCGTCGCCAGCTGCGTGGGCGGAATCCAGTGGGTCAGCAGACGGGCGCAGGGAGGAAATCCCGTCCCCTGCAGCAGGCCGTTTATCACCCACATGATACCCATGAAGAGGATCATCGTATTGGTGAACTGCGAACCGTCGTGCTGGCCCGTGATCCAGTAGGAGACGTCTTCGCCGAATCCGAAGGCGAAGTTGGCCAATGCGCAGAGCGCAAGTCCGACAGCCATGTACCAGCGGGCGTTCATGCGGTCGGCCAGAATGCCGTTCACGAAACGCGAAAGTCCGTAGACCACGCCGTTCAGGGTCAGGAAAATTCCCAGACTGGTTTTCGAGATCCCCAGATCGGCCTCAAGACCGGGCATGGCCAGCGAAAAGTTTTTACGCACGAAGTAAAAGAGCGCGTAACCGATCATCGTGGCGACGATCGTACGGGTCTGCCAGTACTTGAAGCGCTTGGTTTGTTCAGGAGTCATTTCGGAATGAAAGTTTAGTAGTTTCAGAAAGCAAATATACTACTTTATTTCCCAAATGCTACTTTATTTCCCAAATTCCGCCTTTTCCGAAGAGTTTGTCGAGCCATTCCTCCATCCATCCGCAGCGGAACGCGATATCGATCACCGTAAAGCGGCTGCGCATGTAGGGTATCTTTTCGAAGCTGGCGCGGAACTTGGCGCGCGAAACGCCGATATGCTCCGGCTCGTAAGGCGCACCGACCAGTTCGAGACGGCGGCGGACCTCGCCAAAGGGAATGATCTGCCGGCGGATATGGCCGCTCAGCGCGGGCCACGCCTTCTGCAGACGCTGCAGCTGGCGGCGCAGCCCCTCCTTATCGACATACTTGCCTTTGGTCTCGACCAGACCGCGGGCCACGAACTCAGGATCGTTGTCGAAAATCCGGTAGATATCCTTTTCGGTCTCCTCCCACGATTTCCATGCGGCGACGCATTTTTCGACGTCGAGCGTCTCGACCGGCGTATCGAGCAGCATCTCGATAAAAGCCGTCGAAGCCAGCGTGCCGATGCCGACCTTGAAACCGTGCGAGACGGATGCGCCGTTGTATTTGAGGTGCTCCATGTCCCAAAGGTGGCTGAACTGGTGTTCGGCGCCCGACGCGGGGCGGCTCGACTGCGTGGCCTGCATCGCGAAACCGCTCAGCAGCAAACCTTCGGCCAGTTGTTCGACCTTGGCCACATTGCCGGCACGCACGCCTGCGGGGTCGCAGAGGGCGTCCTTCAGTCCGTCCTGCACCACCGAAAAGGCGAATTCGTCGAGCAGTTCGGAGCCGACCGCATCGGCGAGCATCCAATCGGCCCCGGCCGGAATCTTCGCAATCAGGTCGGCATATCCCGACGCCGACATTTTCGCAGGCGCGGCGGCGGCGATCGTCGGATCGAGCACCATGCCCAGCGGAGCCGGACAGTCGAAGGTCTGCTTGTTGCCGTCCTTGGTGATCGAGGCTCCGTAGGCCGTATAGCCGTCCATCGACGCCGCGGTTCCCACGACCATATAGCGGCGCCCGTTGTGGTGCGAGCAGAGTTTGGTCAGGTCGTTGATAACGCCCGATCCCACTGCGACGGGAATGGCGTCGCTGCGGGCCCGCACCCCGTCCAGCTGTTCGTCCACTCGGCATAAAGCTTCGGATCGGTGAAAACATGCGGCTCGTCCTGCGCAACACCCGCCTGAGCCAGAATCCGGTGAACATCGCCGCCGGCCGCCCGCCACGTATTGGCATCGGCGACGACAAGCGCACGCCTGCCGGGAAAGAGTTCCTTGAACATATCCGCGACCCGCGGAAGGGTTTCGATTCCGATCACCAGAGCTTTGGTATCGGTCGTGCGCGACAGAGCGCTTTCTACTTTATTCATTACTATTGATGATTGAATTAATTCACATAGGAGCGACAAAAGGGCATCCAAAGCAAAGGCAAATATATATAATTATTTGTTTTCACACAACAAATAGTACTATATTTTTTCCTTTTTTATTTCTTTACAACAAAACTACAACACAAAAACAGCAAAAAAGATTTCTTTTTCAGGATTATTCCCTTTAGAACAGAAGCCCGACTTCTCCGCAGCAAGCGACCGCCCGAACCGACAACCGCCCATATCGGTTCTGTTCCACCGCCGGGCAACCCCTCCGGCAATAAAAGCGAAATAAATGCAAAATCTATTCGGTTTCGTTTTGGAACCTGAGGGATTTTACCTATTTTTGTAAATCAGAAGCACAACAGAAAGAAACAATATGAAAAATACGCTATTTCTATTAATTTGCTTTTTAGCATCATTACCCGCAAGTCCGGCATTTTCACAACCGTCGGCACGCATCGCCGGAGGTCCCTACCTCCAGAACGTGACCGAGGACGGATTCACCGTAATCTGGACGACAACGACGGACGCGGCAGCGTGGGTCGAAACGGCCCCCGATGACGGAACGCACTTCTATGCCGTCGAACGCCCCAAATACTACGACTCGCACCTCGGACGGCGGCGTCTGGGCAAACTGCACCGGGTGCGCGTCGGCGGACTCGAACCGGGCAAAACCTACCGCTACCGCATCATGCAGCAGGCCGTGCTCAGCGACGAAGGCAACAAACGGGTCGTATTGGGCGAGGGCTACGGCAGCGACATACTCAAACACGCGCCCTATCCCGTCACCACGCCCAGCGCGGACCGGAACGAGTTGAAATTCTGGATGGTGAACGACATCCACGGCCGCGATTCCGTCTTCCGGCTGCTTATCGGGGACGCCCCTAAACAGAAGCCCGACTTCGTATGTCTGAACGGCGACCTGCTGAATTCGATCGAATCGGAGGAAGCGCTTTTCGCAGGATTCCTCGCATCGGCGTCGGAGCTGCTCACCCCAGCGGGCATTCCGCTCGTCGTGACGCGCGGCAACCACGACGGACGCGGCAAGTTCGCCCGGCACTGGCTCGACTACTTCCCCACGCCGACCGGCGAAAGTTACTATACGTTCCGCCGCGGTCCCGTCTTCTTCGTCGTACTCGACGGCTGCGAGGACAAACCCGACAGCGACATCCGCTATTACGGGCTTTCGACCGCCGACGCTTACCGCGAACAGCAGGCGCAGTGGCTCAGGGGCGTAGTCGCCGGCGAAGAGTTCCGGTCGGCGCCCTACCGCATCGTCCTGATCCACATGCCGCCCAACAAGGGACGCGGCTGGCACGGCGAGCTGGAGATCGAACGGCTGTTTCTCCCGATACTCGACGGAAGCGGCATAGACCTGATGCTCTGCGGCCACTACCACCGTTACCAATGGATCGACGACCTAAGCCGCGGGGCCGACTTTCCGATCCTTATCAACTCCAACAGCGACAAAACGGTCGTCACGGCCGGCGCGAAGGGCATCGACATCCGGGTAGTCGATACGGCAGGCAATGTGCTGAAAGAACACAAGATTACGAAAAACAACCGATAAAAACCATCCATGAAAACTTTCAGACTACTGACAGCCCTTACGCTGGGCACCCTGCTGTGGGGATGCGCCGAAAGCGGCAAAAAGGCCGAAGGACCTTTTTACACCGACATCGAAAGCCGCGCCCAGCTGCACGACTGGTTCCGGTACGCACCGGAGCGTCCGATCGTCGTCAGCGGCCACCGCGGCGGCATGGTGACGGGCTATCCCGAAAACTGCATCGAATCCTTCGAGAAGACCCTCTCGATGATGCCTTCGTTCTTCGAAATCGACCCGCGCCTGACCAAGGACAGCGTGATCGTGCTGATGCACGACGCCACGATCGACCGCACGACCACCGGCGCGGGCAAGGTGTCGGACTACACCTTCGAGGAGCTGCAGCAGTTCTTCCTCAAGGACCGCGAAGGCAACGTCACGCCCTATAAGATTCCGACGCTCGAAGAGTGCATCGTCTGGAGCCGGGGCAAGACCATCCTCAACCTCGACATCAAGGACGTGCCGCTGGAGGTGATGTCGGACTTCATCAACCGGCTGGCGCCCGCCAACGTAATGTACACCGTGCGCAACGCCCGGCAGGCCCGCACCTACTTGGACCGCGACCCGCAGGCGATGTTCTCGTGCTGGTGCAAGAACATGAAGGAGTTCGGCGAATACGCCGAAGAGCGCATTCCGTGGTCGCAGATGATGGCCTATGTCGGCACGATGATGCTCCCCGACCAGCAGGAGCTTTACGGCAAGCTGCACGAGAAGGGCGTGATGTGCATGATTTCGCTCGCCCCGACCCACGACCGGCGGGCGACCGACGCCGAGAAAATCAAAGGTTACGAACTCGAAATCCCCACGGGATGCGACGTGATCGAAACCGACTATCCCTACCTGTTCCAGCATCTCAATCTAACACGAAAATAATGGCAACATTCGACAAATTCCGCTCGGTTTACACACACGACGAACTGATGGAGCGGCTGCGCGGCATCAGACACGTGGCGCTCGACATGGACGGCACGATCTACATGGGCATGTCGCTCTTCCCCTACACCAAACCCTTCCTCGAAGGGCTGAAAGAGCTGGGAATCGGCTATTCGTTCCTGACCAACAACCCCTCCAAATCCATCGCCGACTACCTGCACAAACTCGAAACGCTGGGCATCCGCGCCACACGCGAGGAGATGTATACGACGGCGCTGGCGACCATCGACTACATCAAGGAGCACTACCCCGCGGCCAAACGGCTCTTCCTGCTCGGCACGCCGAGCATGATCTCGGAATTCGAAGCCGCCGGGTTCGAATCGGCGGCGGATTCGGCCGACGACGTGCCCGACGTAATCGTCGCGGCGTTCGACATGACGCTGCAGTACGACCGGCTCTGCCGCGCGGCGTGGTGGGTGTCGCAGGGCGTGCCCTACATCGCCACCAATCCCGACCGCGTATGCCCCACCGACCAGCCGACGGTGCTGGTGGACTGCGGCTCGATCTGCGCCTGCATCGGGCATGCCACGGGACGGCATCCCGACATCACGCTCGGCAAGCCCGATCCCAACATGCTTTCGGGCATCCTTTCGCGCCACGGCCTCAAGCCCGACCAGATCGCCATGGTCGGCGACCGCATCTACACCGACGTGGCGATGGCCCACAACGCCAAAGCGATGGGCGTGCTGGTGCTTTCGGGCGAAACAACGCTCGACGTAGCCGACAAAGCCGATCCGCAGCCGCACATCACCGCAGACAGCATCGAAGTGCTGGGCCGGCTGATCCGCGAGGCGCACGGCAAATAGGCAGGCCCGTCTCCGCACCGGGGGCATATCAGGCAAAACGGAGCGGGAAAGCCATGTTCGGACCAACGGAGCGAAAAAACCCGTCCAGACCAAAGGACGGGAACAGGCGCGCACGAACCAAAGGACGGGAACAACCGCCCACGGACCGGCAAGCCGGAACGACCTGCACCGACAAAGGGGCCGGAACAGCCGCGCACGGGCAAACAGACCGGAACAGCCGCACACAAACAAAACAGGCTGCAATTATGCCGGCATCAGAAAAACCGAATCCAAATGGATTCGGTTTTTCCGTCTCTTTCGCCGGAAAAGCACTATATTTGCGAAGTCAACGACAAACCGCATATCAATATGGAGCACAATATCCTCATCCCGCTGCTGCTGACGCTCGGAGCCGGTCTGGCCACCGGCATCGGCAGCGCGATCGCCTTTTTCGCCCGCCGCACCAACAAGCGGCTGCTGTCGTTCTCGCTCGGACTGTCGGGCGGCGTGATGATCTACGTCTCGTTCGTCGAGTTGTTCCAGCAGGCGCAGATAACTCTTTCGGAGGAGTGGGGCGCGCATACGGGGATAATCGTCACCGTGGTCAGCTTCTTCGCGGGCATCCTGCTCATCGGCGTCATCGACCGGCTGGTTCCCTCGTTCGAGAACCCCCACGAGGCCCACATGGTCGAGGAGATGGACAAACAACCCCGCAACCCCAAACTGATGCGCATGGGCATGATGACGGCGCTGGCCATCGGCATCCACAACTTCCCGGAAGGTATCGCCACCTTCACGTCGGCCGTGGACAACATGGCGCTGGGCGTGGCAATCGCCGTGGCGATCGCCATCCACAACATTCCCGAAGGCATTGCGGTCTCGATTCCGATCTTCTACGCCACGGGCGACCGCAAAAAGGCGTTCAAACTCTCGCTGCTGTCGGGGCTCGCCGAGCCGGTCGGCGCACTGCTGGCCTATCTGGTGCTGATGCCCTTCATGTCGCCGACGCTGATGGGCTGCATACTGGCCGGAGTCGCGGGCATCATGGTCTTCATCTCGATCGACGAACTGCTGCCCGCAGCCCGCGAATACGGCGAAGCTCACATTTCGATTTACGGCGTGGTGGCCGGCATGGCGCTCATGGCCGTCAGCCTGATTCTGCTTGCATAGATTATGGACATTCTGCTGCTGATCGTCGGACTGGGACTGATTCTCGCCGGCGCAAATTTCCTGACGGACGGCTCGGCCGCCGTCGCGCAACGCTTCCGGGTTCCGGAATTCATCATCGGCCTGACGATCGTCGCCGTAGGCACCTCGACGCCCGAACTGGTCGTCTCGGTACTCTCGGCCGCGGCGGGCAACAGCGACGTGGCGATCGGAAACGTCGTCGGCTCGAACCTCTTCAACGTCTTTCTGATCCTCGGCGTCTGCGCCCTGATCCGGCCGCTGCCCCTCACCCGGAGCAACATCCGGCGCGACATTCCCTTCGGCATGGTCGCGTCGCTGATCCTGCTGGCCGTCACTTCGGACCGCCTGATATGTGCGGGGGCGGCGGACAGAATCGGCCGCATCGACGGCATCGTCATGGTGGCGCTCTACATTGCGCTGATGTGGTTCACGATCCGCACCACGAAACGGCCCGAAGCGGCGCCCGCCGATGCCGGCGCCAAAAAGCCGGCGGCCCTCTGGCTGGCGGTCGTCATGATCGCCGGAGGACTCGCCGGGCTGATTTTCGGCGGCGACATGTTCCTGAAAAGCGCCACGGAGATCGCCCGCAGGCTGGGCATCAGCGAATCGGTTATCGCCATTACGCTCGTCGCGGGCGGCACGTCGCTGCCCGAACTGGCCTCGTCGGTCGTATCTCTGCTCAAAGGAAAGTCCGAAATGGCGCTGGGCAACGTCATCGGGTCCAACATCGCCAATATACTGCTGATCCTCGGCGTGAGCGCGACGATCCGCCCGCTGACGATGGGCGGCATCACGACGACCGACATTCTGATGGTGGTGCTAAGCTCCCTGCTGTTGTTGCTGACAGCGTTCACCTTCCGCAGGAAGCAGATCGACCGCTGGGAGGGCGCGATCTTCCTGATGATATACGTCGCCTATATCTGGTATCTGATACGCTGACGGAACAGATACACGCACAAAACACGCCCCCGGCGGCGTTTGCACACAAGACGAATCCCTGCCGCGGCAGGGATTTTTCACGGCTGCCGGTCCAGATAGCGGTCGATCAGCCGCGGCACGGCATAGTCGCCCAGCGTGGCGGTCGGCACGGAGGGGAAATCCACCGGGAAAGAGATCTCGATGCGGTGGAACACGGCATGCAGCGTCTGGTGCGAGAGCTGGTGTTTCGGCATTGCGACGCTCCGCAGCAGACGCCATTCGACGCCGTCCAACAACGTTCGGAACTCTTCCGAATCGGTTAGTTCCGAAAAATCCGCCGCACGGTCCGTCTCGATCATCGGAAACTCGTACAGCCCCTGCCAGATGTCGCCTTCCCCGCGCCGCCGCAACAAGGTCCGGTCGCCGCATGTAACGTGCAGGTAGTTGAACCAACGGTCACGCACCTTGGTTTTCGACTGCTTGACGGGACGCTCCGCAACCGTTCCTGCAGCCAGAGCCAGACAGCGCGACGCAAGCGGACAGTCGGCGCATCCGGGCTGCGCCGGAGTGCATTGCAGCGCCCCGAAATCCATGACGGCCTGATTGTAACGCCCCGGACAGCGCTTGTCGAGCCGCATCTGCGCCAGTTCGGCGAACGTGCGCTTTCCGGCCGTGGAGTCGATCGGAAGGTCGATATCGAAGAGCCGCGCCAGCACCCGGAAAACATTGCCGTCGAGCACGGCGCAGGGAGCGTCGTAAGCGGCCGAGCAGACGGCCGCGGCGGTATAGTCGCCGATGCCCCGCAGCGAGCGGACCTCGTCGTAAGACCGGGGAAACACGCCTCCGAACCGCGCCGCGACCTGCCGCGCCGCGGCGTGCAGGTTGCGCGCACGGCTGTAATAGCCGAGTCCCTGCCACAACTTGAGCACCTCGTCCTCCGGAGCGGCGGCCAGCGACCCGACGTCGGGAAAGCGCTCCGTGAAGCGCAGGTAATAGTCCATGCCCTGCGCGACGCGGGTCTGCTGGAGGATAACCTCGGAGAGCCATATGCGGTAAGGATCGCGGGTGCGTCTCCAAGGCAGATCGCGGCCGTGCCGGGCGTACCAGTCCAGCAATATGTCGGAAATGTTGTCCATATTCTGTCTGCAAAAGTAGCAATTTTCCCGTTTAGGCTCTATATTTGAAGAAACAAAGCCGACATCTAAAACTCAGGATTATGGAAAAGAAACACGAACTGATCGACAACGCTGCGGAAAAGCGATACGAATTCGACCTCGGCGGGGACCTCGCCATGATCGAATACATCAAGGCGCAGGGATTCATCGTCCTGACGCACACCGAGGTTCCCGAAAAATACGAAGGACAGGGCATCGGCTCGGAGCTGACGCGCGCCGTATTGGAGGATCTCCGCGCCAAGAAACTGCCGATGATCCCCCAGTGCCCCTTCGTGGCACAATACATCTACCGCCATCCCGAATGGGCGGACGTGGTGCTGAAGGAAGTACCCGCCAAATAACGCAGGAACCGGCCGGACAAGCGGTCTCAGACGAATTCACCCCTGCCGCAGCGAAGTGCGGCAGAGGTGAATTTCATTTTTCAGGGCCGGGTCCTGCAATTCCGACGGTCAGCAAACTCAGAAATCGTCCGTACGGAAAGGAACGACCGGCAGTTCGCGGGTATCGGCCAGATTGCCCGGCTGGAAATCGCGGAAACAGTAGCGCACGGCCACGGGTTCCGGCACTTTCTCCGACGAAACGACCAGAGCGAACTGGTTTTCGACGCCCGCATCGGCCGGATAAAATACCTTGTCGGCGCCGCAGATCTCGAATCCGCGGATGTCGGCCATCCGGTTGAAACCCTGATCCATATACTTGAATCTGACATGGGCTTTGCCGTCGCGGATCTCCATCGACTCGTACTGCGGGCTTTGGCAGGCGATCTCCTTCATCCCGTAGGTTTTGTTCAGCGCCATGAAGGCCAGCCGGTACCCCACGTCCCGCTTGTTCTTCGGGTGGACATTGCAAAACTCATAAGGCTCCACCAGATCGTTGGTGCAGATCATGCCGCTGTTGGGAATCAACTCCTGCGCCCGGCACTGCGCTTCGCGCAGGTAGGGCGACTTCCCGTTGCCGTACTCGAAGGGAGCGATCTCGACGTAATAGAACGGCAGGTCGTCCTGCCCCCACAATCCGCGCCACAACGAGACCATATCGGCCAGCCGCGCGGCGTAATCCATGTAGCGTCCGACGTTCGATTCGCCCTGATACCAGAGGAATCCACGGACGGTATAGCCCGCCACGGGACGGAGCATGGCATTATACATGACCATCGGACGCAGGTGCTGCGCGACGCGGGAGATTCCCTCTTCGGTCAGGTCGATGTCCGAATAACCGCTCAGCACTTCGCGGCTCATCCAGCTTTCGACGCGGCTTCCGCCCCACGAGCAGTCGATGATGCCGACCGGAACGCCGAGCACGTCGTTGAGCATTTCGGCGAAGAAGTAACCCGCAGCGGTGAATTTCGCCGCAGTAGCGGTCGTGCAGGGGGTCCAGCTTCCGGCCGTCCGGTCCTGCGGCGTATAGGCGGCGGCATGCGGAATCTTCACATAATGGAGTTTCCCGCTTTTGGCGCCCGCGCGGGCGATGATCTTGTTCGCATCCGTAACCGGACACTGCCAGAAACCGCCGAGCGGCATCTCCATATTGCTCTGCCCTCCGGCGAACCACACTTCGCCGATCAGCACGCGGTCGAACGTCACGCGGTCGCCGCTGGCGAAGGTAATCCGCTGCGGCTCGTAACTTCCGGCCGGCGTCCGGACCGATACGGCCCAGCGACCGTCGGCGTCGCTTTTCACGGCGGCTCCGGCGCCCCACGAGGTCTCGACTTTCACCGCGGCATGCGGCTCGGCCCAGCCCCACAACCGGACCTCGGCATTCTGTTGAAGCACCATGTCGTTGCCGATGATTTCGGGCAGCCGGATTTTAGCCGCGGCGCCCCATGCGGCCGCAAGGGCGATAAAAAGCAGGAGGATTCTTTTCATAACGGATCAGTATCGAATTTCCGCAAAAATACGATTTTTCGGCGGATGAAAAACAGTGGGAAGCGGAAAATTTCCCCGCAATTAATATAGGTATCTGTTTTTTTTGAAAAAATCCCACCGAAAAATTTGGTTTATCATATAAACTACTTTATATTCGCAATATATTTACGACACGAAAAAAGAATCTTAAAAAACCGAACAGCATGGAACTCACGAACACCTCCCCGGACAAACGCCGCCTTTTCGGCCGCTGGTTCGCCCGCCGCATCACCACCTACCTCGTAGTCTGCGCATTCCTCGCCTTCGTCAACTGGCAGACCTCGCCCCATTACTGGTGGGTGGCATGGGTCGCAGCAGGATGGGGGCTGAATCTGGTGCTGTCGCTGGTATGGTATCTGACCGACTGCGACGACGAAAACAATTACCGCTAAAACCTCCGCAACCATGAAAGCATGGAAACTCGTCCTGACCGTCATTTTTGCGCTGGCATCCGTTGCCGCCGCGGCCAAAACCCTTGAAATCACCGTAACGGACATCCGCAGCGACAAAGGCAATGTTCTGGCGATGGCGAAAGTCGCCGGACGTGAACAGCCCGTATACGGCATGTCGCCCGCCAAGAGGGGCGAAGTCGTGGTAACGCTCAAAGGCATCGACGCCGAAACAGCCGAGGTATCGCTCCTCCACGACGAGGACGGCGACTACAAAATGAAGACGGGCGAACGCGGCCCGGCCGAAGGCTATGCCGCGAAAAAGTGCACCCTGCCCGCAGAGCGGAACGCCGTGACGATACGCCTCCGCTACCCTGCCGCGGAATAGACCGCCGCCCCGCGTACGGCTGAAACGCCGCAGAAGACGCACAGACATCCGGTGAAAAGCGAGGAACACCCGGAATAAATTCGTAACTTTAACCCCGAAATCCGACAGACATGGAAGACAGAAAGCTGGACGCCGCCGAGAGTTTGGCGCTCATCGGGCGGATGATCGAAAATACCCGCAGCCGCATGGTCCGCAACGCCGGACGGCCGTTTCTGGCGTGGGGCTATGCGACCGCCGCGACATTGATCGCCGTATGGGCCGCAGTGTCCTGCACCGGCGACGTACGCTGGAACTACCTTTGGTTCATGCTTCCCCTCTTGGGCGGCGCGCTGATGTACTTCACGCGCCCCAAGGCGGCCGAAGGCTCGGTGCACACCTACGTGGACCGCGTACTCGACCTCATCTGGAGCGTAATAGGCCCCGCCACCCTGCTGATAAGCACGCTGGCGATCTGTTTCGTCGTCCGGTTTCCGGTCGCATTCACCGTATTGCTGATGATCGGTCTGGGCACGACCATCAACAACCTGATCATCGGCTTCAAGCCCGGCGTGGCGGGCGGCATCGCCGGAATCGTGCTGGCGTCGGTCTCGCTCGTCGTCACCGGAAACTGGCACGCCGGACTGTTTCTGGCAGCCTTCGTCCTGATGACGATTATTCCGGGACATATCCTCAATTACCGGTACAGACACTCCCGCAGCGACGTGAAACAAGCGGCCGGACCGCGGCCCGGCAAGGCGACGAAAGACAACACTGCGGAGGAAGACGGGGCAGCGACCGAAAACGGCACTGCGGAGGGCGGCGCGGCAACGGACAGCACTGCGGCAGATGGCGCGGCAACGGGCAGCGCAGCGGCGGACAACACAGCGGCGGACAACACAGCGGCGGACAGGCCGCTGAACGCCGCCGAAAACATCGCACTCGTCGGCCGCATGATCGACAACACCCGCAGCCGCATGGTCCGCAACGCCGGGCGGCCGTTCCTGATATGGGGCTATGCGACCGTCGTCACGACACTCGCCGTATGGGCCGCCTACGCACTCTTTCCGGGTCGGAACTGGTACTACTTATGGCTGCTGCTGCCCGTGTTCGGAACCGCGCTGAGTCTGCTGACGATGCCCAAGGCGGACGACGGCAGGGTCTACACCTTCATCGACCGCGTAATCGGTCAGGTGTGGCTGGTAATGGGTCTCACGGCATGGTTCGTCAGCCTGCTCTCGGTATTCGGCGACATGCCGGTCCCGATCCTCTTCGTCATCCTGCTGATGATGGGCATGGGAACAGCCATCACGGGGCTTGTCATCCGCTTCGTCCCGGCCGCCGTCGGCGGGGCCGCGGCGATCGTCCTCGCCCCCGTATCGCTCGCCGCGACCGGTTATTGGGTGCCGGCGCTCTTTATCGCCGGATTCGTCGCAATGATGATCGTGCCGGGGCATATCCTCAACTACAAGTCGAATCATCCGAAACAATAGCCGTATGGAAGAACGGAAAATGTCCGAAAAAGAGGCGATGGAGCTGATCGCCCGCTCGCTCGAAGCGCAGCGACGCAAACTGAGTTTCGTGCGGAGCACGCTTTTCTTCGGCGCAGGAGCGCTGGCGCTGGCCGTCACAACGGCGGATTACGTCGTCCGGCGGACGACGGGCCGGGATTTGACGCTGCTGCTGGTCCTCGCCGGAACGGTCGCCGGGCTGGCCGCCCTCTATTTCCATTACAGAAGTCACCGCACGGTCACGGCCAACGACCGGACACTGATGAACGTCTGGGCCTATGCGCTCGGCGTATGTCTCTACACTGCGGGATATGTCGCCACGGGCGACGGACTGCAGCTGCCCGTCATGGGACTGCTGACCATGGGCGCAGCCATTGCGGCGGGCGTCACGGGTGAACTGTTCCGCCGCAGCGAAGCCAACCGGTCGAACCAGAGCGGATCGCTGGCCGGACTGCTTTTCATCAGCATTTCGGGGGCATTTCTCACCGCATGGATCTTCCGGGCCGCAGCAGCAGGAGAGACCGTCTCCCAATTCATACTCACCCTTGCGGCAGCCGTCATCCTCTTCTTCGGAACGGGAATCGTGCTGCGCTACAACGAACGCCGGAACCGTGTTTAAAGAACTCAACCCCCTGCTGCATTCCGAACTGCGTCTGGCCGTGATGTCGATCCTCATCGGGGTCGAAAGCGCCGATTTCGTCTTTATCCGACAGCAGACCGGAGCCACGGCGGGCAACCTTTCGGTACAGCTGGACAAGCTGGCGAAAGCGAATTACATCGAAATCGAAAAGACCTTCCGGGGCAAGATGCCCTGCACCGTCTGCCGCATCACCGACACGGGACGCGACGCCTTCGCCGAATACGTCGCGGCGTTGCAGACCTATATCCGGAAATAAAGCGCCCGCAGGAAACAAGAGGCCCGCAAAGACAAGAGGTCCCCGGCCGAAACCGGAATTACCGCACGCACGGACTCCCGGACTCGGCAGCAGCCCCGCAGTCCGATTCCCCGCACGTCCGGACTCGGACCGGATTCGACCTTATCTCCCTGCTCCGGCGGGGATTTTTATTGCGGCCAACAATTACAGCGTACAGAAAAACGTCACCAGAAACGGAACGCTGAAATCGAGCGTGCAGCCGTGGAAAATCGAAACCACAGCATAGGGTTTTCCGGCCGCCTGCGTGATGACGGGGAGCGTGGTGTCGAAGGTGGTCGCACCGCCGATCGAGACGGCCGCCAGCGGTCCGCACCAACGGGCGACCAGCGGAGCGGCCAGCAGCGTGAAGATCTCGCGCATGACATTGCATAGCAGAGCGACGGTTCCCAGCTCCGCGCCCCGGAAATCGGCGATAAAGATGCTCGACAGCGAATAATAGCCGAAACCCGAACCGACGGCCAGCGTATCGGTCACGGCCAGCGGCGGCAGAAGCGGCGTCGCGAGAGCCGCGCCCGCCAGCGTTCCGACGGCAGTCATCACGGGCAGCAGCGCCAGCCGCGGATCGAGCCGCCGGACACGTCCCGCAAGGGTTTCATCATGGCCCAGCGTCACGCCGACACAAAACATCAGCGCATAGAGAACATACGTGCTGACACGCGCCCCGGCGACATCGAACGGCACAAGAGCGAAAAGTCCTGCAACGCATCCGGCGACGAAGAAGGCGACGATCACCAGACTCCCTTTCAGAGCACCCCACATCGACAGCGTTTTTTCCGGCTCGGAGGCCGGAGAAGCAGGCGCGGGCGTCGGCTCGCACGCCGCCGAAGAAGATTGGGGAGAACACGGCGCGCAAAACAATGCCGGCTCCGAAGGTTCGGGCAAGCATGACGCGCCACACGCCGCTGAATCCGAAGATTCGGGCGAACATGACGCGCCACACGCCGCCGGATTGGGGAGCGCTTCGGAAGATTGATCCGCAACACTCCCGGAAAAGCCATTCGCACCGCAGCCCCCGCCTCCGGCCCCAAATCCGCGGCCCGCAACAGAGCCGGCAGATGCCGGATTTACCGCGGCGCCCTCCGTCCCGGAAGCACTGCGGACCCGGATACGCCGCCACAACAGCCACGAAGCCCCGATGCTCCCCGCGACCGAGAAGACGAAGATCACGAAGGCGGTACGCCCCAGCGTCGCCATGCCGCCCACGACGGCGGGATCGGAACCGACTTCCAGTCCGAGCAGGAACAACAACGCCCAGATGATGACGGCGATCAGCCGGGAGACGAACGCGAGGCGCCGGCTTTGCAGCAGGCGCCCCGTGACGATTCCTCCGAAAATGACGGCGAAAAGAACAAGCATTCCCTACTCCTGCTTCACCGTGAGTTTTTCGATCTGTCTTTCAGCTTCGGCGCTGAGTTTATCGGCCTGTTTCTTGGCCTCCTCGACCAGCTTGTCGCCCGCTTTCCCGGCCGCCAGCTTCGCCAAAGCACCCTTCTCCTTGGCGCCGTCCACAAGTTTCGTGCGCTGCGCTTCGGCGGCTTCGACCAGCTTGTCGCCGGCACGTTTGGCCTCCTTGCGCAGGTTGTCGGCCTGCTTCTGAATCTCCTCGCCGAGCGATTCGCTGCCCGTAAGCTTCTGAATCTGCTGGTCGATGACGTTCTTCACGGCCTGCTCGGCCGCTTCCTTCACGCCGAGCGTAATCTTGGGCGAGGTGAACGTGCCGCCTATGCCGACATTGACCGACTCCAAGATCCCGCCCGCAGAACCCGCAGGCAGGGCCACCTTGGCCGTATAGTCGATGGTCTGGTCGAGTCCCGTCGAACCGGACATGTTGATCTTTATGTCGCCCATCTTCAGGTCGAAGGGCTGGGTCGTAATCCGGCCGTCCCTGATCGAGAAACGGACGGCGACGTCCTTGGCTTCGATTTTCCGCAGTTTGTCGTTGTCGAGCGCCTTGGCCAGCGCATCGAACGCTTCGAGGTTCTGGATACGGATGTTCGCCGACTTGATTTCGCCCGTGGCGTCGAGCGACTGCAGGTCGGGTTCCATATTCGGATCGAGCGCGGTCGTCATGTCGAGCGACAACGAATAATCGCCGCCCGTTTTGGCGAACAGCGGCACGAGTTTCTGCACCATCTCCAGCTCGTCGAACGTCTTGGAGAACGAAGCGCCCGCAAGTCCCAATGCCAGCTTCAGCGCCGGACGCTGCGGATCGGCCGCCGTCGAATAGCTGCCCGAAGCAGTCGCCGAACCGCCGAAGAGCTGCATGCGCAGCCGTTCGAGCGAAAGGGCGCCGCCGGCTACGCGCATCTCGCCCGATATACCGGAGACGGTCATTTTCTGGAAGAGCACCTTCTGCAGTTCGGTATTGAGCGAGAGATTCAGGTTGCGCGGCACTTCGAGCGCCTGCGCCGGTTCGGCGGAAGTCCCGGCCGACGACGTCTCCGGGGTCTCTTCCGGTGCGGAATCGGGCATGACGTTCATCATTTCGTTCAGGTCCAGCAGGTCGGACTTCACATAGAGACGTCCCGAAAGCATGTCGCCCCGCAGCAGGTAGCCGATGTAGCCTGACAGCTGGCCGTTGGCCGCCAGATCGCTCCGGCCTATCGTAAGGCCGAGTTCGCCGAGCGTCATGGCCGCGGGCGTAATGGTCGCGGCGGCACGGCGGATATGGACCGCAGGCAGTTCGGGCATGGTCAGGCCCAGCCGCTCGACGACGAACGTTCCCGACGCGCCGATCCGCTCGTAGCGGCTCTTTTCGATGTCGGACATACGGCCCGAAACCTTCACGTCGGCGGTAATCAGACCGCTCAGCTCCATCCCCTTTTCGAGCGGATACACCTCTCTGACGGCCCCCAAATCGACACGGCCGTCCACCGCGGCACGGAACGTCGGGTCGCTGACCAGATTGGTCGCATAGGCCGACGCCGAAAGCGAATTCCCGGCCATCCGGAGCGTGAATTTCGAGAGGTCGAGTTCGGTCTTATCCGCCACGCCGCCGGGATTGGCGATCCGGACGTCGATGTTGATGCCGTCCACCGCCTTGGGCAGCGACGAGTATTGGAAACTGCCGTTGCGCACCTCCGTCCTGAGTTCGAACGCCGGAAGCGCCGCGCCGCGCATTTCGCCGCGCGCCCAGAGCGCCATCGAAAGTTCGCCGCCGGCCGCAAGATTGCGGAAATCGCGGGTATAGAAGGCCGGAACGAGCGAAAGCACGTCCTTGAACTGCACCTTGTCGCAGCCGGCCGTGACATCCATGGCCACGGCGTCGTCTTTCAGCTCCACCCAGCCGTCGAGACCTACCTCGATGGCGTTCAGGCGCAGTTTGTTCTGCGAGAAGGTAAAACGGCTGTTAGCCAGATCGGCCGCAATCACCGCATCCAGCTCCGCTTCGGCGCCGCTGAGCATCGGAATACCGCCCGAAACCAGCCGCATGCCCTTGGCCGTCAGCCGCAGGTCGAGGTCGGTCTGGTCGGCCGACATGTCGCCCCGCAGGCGAAGTGACAGAGGTGCGGTCGAGAAGCGCATGCCCGTCGAATCGTCCTCGTAACGGATCGCCGCGTCGCTGATCCTGAAGTCGCGGACCGAAAGGCGGAACGACGAAGGTTCCGCATCGGCGGGGGTCTCCTCTTCGCCCTGAGCCTCTTCCGAAGCCTTCACAACGTCCCAGTTCACCCTGCCGTCGGCAAGTTTGTGCGCATGGAGCGCAGGCTCCGAAAGAATGATCTTCGTCACCTCGAACCCCTCGTCGCCGAAAAGCGACATCACATTCACGACCACCGAAATCCGCTGCGCGGCGACGATCGTATCGCCCGCAAAAGGCTCCTCGCCCACCAGCGTCAGTCCCTTCAGATCGAGCGAAGCACGGGGAAAATGGCGCAACAGGCTGATGTCCAGCTTCTCGAAATCGAGCCGCGCATCGAGCATCGCATTGGCCTCACGCTTCACAATCTCGGCGATCTTGCCTCGCAGCACCATCGGCGCCACCAGAGCGATCACCAGCACGACGGCCACCACGATGGCCGCAATCTTTACGAATTTTTTCATCACTTATCTGTTTTAAAGGCGAAAACCGTGGTTTCCACCTCTTCGAATCCGACTTTGCGATAAAGCGCCCTAGCGGCTTCGCGCGCCGGGTTCGACGTCAGCATCACCTTCCCGGCGCCGATGCGGGCCGCATGCTCCACGGCGGCGCGCACCAGCGCATCGCCCGCGCCGCAGCCGCGTGCCGCGCCGTCCACCACGACGTCCTCGATCCATGCCTTGCGCCCCGAAGGCGCATCGTACCACGCCAGCGTCAGCACCCCGCCACGGCGGCCAGCAACGCTCCGGTTTCGCTTCCGGCCACACGCCGCAACACCTCGCGGGAGGGCGCGCCCAGCCGCGGCGAAAGCTGCGGCATCAGCCGCGCGAACGCCTCTTCGAGCGCATCCGAGACTTGGGTTATCCGTCGTATCTCAACCGTCATAACATCCGATTTTCGGGCAAAGTTAATCTTTTTTTCACAACAGCTCCGCCGATCACCCTCGCCGGAGTCCGCAGAGCCGCAATTTACTCAACAAAGTTAATATTTTCGTCCGAATCTTTGGGGCATGTCTCGAAAAAAGATTACTTTTGCGTCGCATCGGTTCCCGAAACGCCCCGGAAGGGCGCGGGGATTAAAAGGGAATGCCGTGAAATCCGGCAACAGTTCCCGCTGCTGTAAGTTACGCAACATGTTCCGGCACTCTTTGGCCACTGTCCTCCGGGACGGGAAGGCGCCGGAACGGTAACGAGTCAGAAGACCTGCCGCATGCCGTTCAACCAATATGCACCCTGCGGAGAATGGGGCGCAGCAGACCGTCGCCGACACCGGCATCCGACACGTCAGCCCGTACCAGCCGCAGTCATTTGAAAGCCGATGAAACGCGTTTTACGACATATGGCGGTTTTATGCGCCGGCGCAGGATTCTGCTGCGCCTGCATGGACTACGGACCGCTGCATGAAGAGCCGTTCGCGCAGTCGCAGCGCGGCGTGTTCATCACGTGCGAAGGCAACTTCGGCTGGGACAACGCTTCGCTGTCGTTCTACGATTCGGCGGCACGGAGCGTCGAAAACGAAATCTTCATCCGCGCGAACGGCATGAAACTGGGCGACGTCGCCCAGTCGATGACCCTCCACAAAGGACGCGGATACGTCGTGGTGAACAATTCGGGCGCGGTCTATGTCATCGACCCGGCGACTTTCCGCGTCACGGGAGTGATCGAAGGGGTCGTCTCGCCGCGTTACATCCACTTCCCCAACGACACGACGGCCTATATCACCGACCTTTACGATCCGCGCATCACGGTCGTGGATTCCCGCAGCAACCATATCCGCGGCCGGATTCCGATGAACGGCCACAAATCGACCGAACAGATGGTGCAGTGGGGCGACGAAGTGTTCGTAAACTGCTGGTCGTACGACGACAAGATTCTGGTCGTGGACGCCGCACGCGAAACGCTGGTGGACTCGATCGAGGTCGGGCCGCAGCCTTCGTCGCTGGTTCTCGACCGCTTCGGCAAACTCTGGACCGTCACCGACGGACGCACCGCAGGCATTCCGGCGGCGCTCTACCGCATCGACGCCGCCACGCGCCGCATCGAGCAGACCTATACGTTCGCCGCGGGCGACCATCCCTCGTCGGTCACCCTCAACGGCACGCGCGACACGCTCTACTTCATCAACCGCGACGTCTGGCGCATGCGGGTCGACGCCGAGGAGCTGCCCGTCACGCCGTTCCTGCCCTATACGCAGACCACCTATTACGAAGTGGCGGTCGATCCGCTGACCTCGGAGGTCTACGTGGCCGACGCCATCGACTACGTCCAGCACGGCGTGGTCTACCGCTTCACGGCGCGGGGCGCGGCCGTCGACACGATACGCGTCGGCATCACCCCCGGATCGTTCTGTTTCAAACCGTAAAAAACATTCGAAGAAGATGAAAAAATACGCATTTCCTCTGGCGGCTCTTCTGCTGGCCGCCTGCAACTCCGGCGAAGAGATCACGACCACGCAGACGGACGAACCCGTGGCCCGGATTCTCGAATACACTCCCGCACCGGGACAGTTCATCAACGAAGAGGCGCGCTCCGGCGGCGCGTTCGACAACGTGGATACGCCGGAGAAAGCCTGCCGGTACGCCGCCGCGCGTTTCGCCGAAAACAACTGGGTTTCGCTCGGCGGATGGGGCGGATACCTCGTCGCGGCATTCGCCGAGCCGGTACCCAACACGGGCGGTTACGACCTTTACGTCAAGGGCAACGCCATGAACACCTCGTCCGAGCCGGGCGTCGTCTGGGTCATGCAGGACGCCAACGGCAACGGAATGCCCGACGACACGTGGTACGAGCTGAAAGGCAGCGAGTACGACAACGCCGCGACGATCCGGGGGTATGCGGTTACCTACACGCCGCTCGCCGACGGCTCCGCCGCATGGACCGACGACTGGGGCGGCAGCGGCACGATCGACCGGATGGACGAACATACGCAGGCCTCCTACTGCCCGGCATGGATCGAGCCTGCCGACCTGAAATTCACGGGCACGCGGCTGCGCGACAATGTCGAACAGGCCGACGGACAGTGGAGACCTCAGGCGTTCGCATGGGGCTACGCCGACAACTTCTCGACGGTGGACCGGATCGGCACGACCAACCGCCTGCGTATCAGCGACGCCGTGACGGCCGACGGCTCGCCCGCCAACCTGCAGCAGATCGACTTCATCAAGGTGCAGACGGGCGTGAACGCCAAAGCCCCGTTGATCGGCGAGATTTCGACCGAAGTGTGCGGCATCGGCTGCTACCGGACCGTAACCAAACGCAACTGACCGCGTGTTGCGCACCGCGACGATACTCCTCTGCCTGACCTGCGCCCTGCCCGCCGCGGCGCAGCGTGACTCGACGGCCCGCACCATCGCCATCGAGTCGGTCGATATTTCGGGACGCCGCCCGATGAAGGAGATCGGCGTGCAGCGCACCGAGCTGGACACGCTCGTCCTGCGCGAAAACATCACCGCATCGCTGGCCGACGCGCTGGCGACGGGTTCGACCATCTTCATCAAATCCTACGGCCGCGCAACGCTCGCGACCGCCTCGTTCCGCGGCACGGCGCCCTCGCACACGCAGGTGACGTGGAACGACATGAAGGTCAATTCGCCGATGCTCGGACAGGTCGATTTTTCGCTGATACCCGCCTATTTCATCGACGACGCGACGATCTATCACGGAGCCAGCTCGGTGGGCGTCACCGGCGGCGGACTGGGCGGCGCGGTGACGCTGGCGACCAAAGCCCCTGCGGAGCAGGGATTGGGGCTGCGTTACGTGCAGGGCATCGGGTCGTTCGCCACGTTCGACGAATTCCTGCATCTGACCTACGGCGGCGCGCGATGGAGCAGTTCGACGCGCGTGCTTTACAGCACCTCGGACAATGATTTCCGCTTCCGCAACTACAATTCGAAAGAGTTCGTCACCGACGACAACGGCCAAATCGTCGGCGAATATTACCCCCTGCAGCGCAACCGCAACGGCGGATTCCGCGACCTGCACGTCATGCAGGAGCTTTATTACACCACGCGCGGCGGCGACCGTTTCTCGCTGGCGGCATGGTACCTCGACTCGCACCGCGGACTGGCGATGCTCACGTCCGACCGCAACAAAAGCAAACAGAAGAAGAATACGCAGGACGAACGCACGCTGCGGGCCGTGGCAGGCTGGGAGCGGCTGCGCAACGGACTGAAACTCGGCGCACGCGCGGGTTACACCTACACCGATCTGCGCTACCTGCTCAAGCAGGACCCCGAAGGCAAAGGGCGGTTCGTCGTCAATACCGACGCCCGGAGCCGCATCCACACGCTCTTCGCCAAGGCCGAAGCCGAATATGCGCTCGGCGAGAAGTGGCTCTTCTCGGCCAACGCCGCCCTCCACCAGCACCGGGTGCGCAGCGGCGACCTCTCGGTGATCGGCAACAACGGCCTGCGGGCCGATACGCTCTACCGGCAGGAGCGGTTCGAACTTTCGGCGTTCGCCGCCGTGAAATGGCGTCCCGTGCCGCGGCTGGGCGTCGCCGCCGACCTGCGGTGGGAGTTATACGGAGACCGTACGACGCCCGTCATCCCGGCGCTGTTCGCGGACTACGTGCTCTCGAAACGCGGCAGCGTGGTCGTCCGGGCTTCGGCCGCCCGCAACTACCGCTACCCCACGCTCAACGACCTCTACTTCCGCCCCGGCGGCAACAAGAACCTCAAACCCGAACGGGGCTGGACGTTCGACGCGGGCTTGGAAACGACGCTCAAAGGCGACGCCCGTTCGCTGCGCGCGTCGGCCACGGTGTTCGATTCGCGCATCGACGACTGGATACTCTGGATAGGCAGTCCCAAACTGGGTATCTACACCCCGATCAACATCCGCCGCGTCCACAGTTACGGCATCGAGACCAAACTCTCGGCCGAAGCCAAGACTTCGGGCGGCTGGCGACTGCTCCTCGACGGCAATTTCGCATGGACCCGTTCGATCAACCGGGGCGATCCGTTCAGCCCGGCCGACGAATCGGTCGGCAAACAGCTCGTCTACATTCCCGTCTATTCGGCGGCCCTCACGGCGCGCGTCGAGTGGCGGCGGTGGGAGCTGACCTACAAATGGAACTGGTACAGCGAACGTTACACCATGTCGAGCAACGACCTCGGCGTCTTGGGCCGCGTGAAACCCTACTTCATGAGCGACCTCTCGCTCGAAAAGGGACTCGACTGCAAATGGGCGTCGTTCTCGCTCAAAGGCTGCATCCACAACCTGCTCAACGAGGAGTACGAATCGGTGCTTTCGCGCCCCATGCCGCGGCTCAACGTCTCCTTTTTCATCGGCATAACCCCCAAATTCGGCAAACGATGACGCTGCGTGAACAACTGCTCGAACTCACCGAGCCTAAATACATGAAATTCACCTCGGCGCTGATGCCGGGCGTCGAAAACGTGCTGGGCATACGCCTGCCCGTATTGCGCAGCATCGCCAAGGAGATCGCCGCCGGAGACTGGCGCGCATATCTGGCCGAAGCTGAGGATTTCTACTTCGAAGAGCGGATGCTGCAGGGGCTGGTGATCGGCTATGCCCGGTGCGAACCCGCCGAAAAACTCGCACACGTGGCCCGCTTCGTACCCAAGATCGACAACTGGGCCGTCTGCGACTGCTTCTGCTGGCGGCTCCGCGCCGCCGAGCGGCAGCCGATGTGGGAATTCATACAACCCTATTTTCACGCGCAGGCCGCATACGACGTGCGTTTCGCCGTAGTCATGGGGTTGGGCAATTTCGTCGATGAACAGCACCTCGAAGCGTTTCTGCGGCAGCTCGACGGCATCCGCCACGAAGCCTACTACGCCCGCATGGCCGTGGCATGGGCGGTGTCGGTCTGCTACGTCAAATTTCCGCAGCGCACACACGCTTGGCTGGGAAGCTGCTCGCTGGACGACTGGACCTACAACAAATCGCTGCAGAAAATCATCGAGTCCTACCGCGTGAGCGACGCCGCGAAGCAGGAAATCCGGGCGATGAAACGCCGCCGGTAAAAAGCGTGCGCGGCTCCCGCGCAAAGCGCCGGAAATATCCGCCGTCCCCGCAGAAAAAGAGCCGGGGCGGCGCGTTTTTGCAAAATAATGCTACCTTTGTATAGAAAATCCGAAAACAAGGCCCTATGCGCAAACTGGTAATCATTCCGACCTACAACGAGAAGGAAAACATCTCGGCGATGATCGACAAGGTCTTTTCGCTGCCCGAACCTTTCGAACTGCTCGTCATCGACGACGGTTCGCCCGACGGGACGGCTGAAATCGTCAGGCAACGCAGGAAAGAGTTCCCCGAAACGCTTCATCTGCTGGAGCGCAGCGGCAAGCAGGGGCTGGGAACGGCCTATCTGACGGGATTCCGCTGGGGACTGGACAACGGATTCGACTACATCTGCGAAATGGACTGCGACTTCTCGCACAATCCCGACGATCTGGTGCGGCTGTACGAAGCCGCCGCCGAGGGCAACGACGTGGTGGTCGGCTCGCGCTATGTGCAGGGCGTAAACGTCGTCAACTGGCCGATGTCGCGTCTGCTGATGTCCTACTTCGCCTCGATGTACGTGCGCATCGTGACGCGCATGCCCCTGCGCGACGCGACGGCGGGATTCGTCTGCTACTCGCGCCATGCGCTGGAGACGCTCGACCTCGACGCCGTAAGGATGAAGGGATACGGCTTTCAGATCGAAATGAAGTACTCGGCGTGGCGGCTGGGGCTGAAACTCAAGGAGGTGTCGATCATCTTCGTCGAACGCCGCGAGGGCACCTCCAAGATGAGCGGCGGCATCTTCCGCGAAGCGTTCTTCGGCGTGCTGGGACTCCCGCTGCGCAAAATCAGGGCCGCGAAAAAAGCACAGTAATATGGATTTGTCACTGAAACGCTGCGACTGGTGCGGAACCGATCCGCTGTACGTGGAGTACCACGACAACGAATGGGGCCGGGAAGTTACCGACGACCGGAAAATGTTCGAATTTCTGGTGCTGGAAAGTGCGCAGGCCGGATTAAGCTGGATTACGATTTTGCGCAAACGCGAAAATTACAGAAAAGCGTTCGCCGGCTTCGACGTGCATAAAGTGGCGGCCTTTACGGACGACGACGTGGAGCGGCTGATGCAGGATCCGGGAATCGTCCGCAACAGACAGAAGATAGAAGCCGCGGTGACCAACGCAAGACTCTTCATCGAAATCCAGCGGGAATTCGGCTCCTTCTGCCGGTATCTGAAATCGTTTCTTCCCGACAACAGGCCCGTGGTCAATCACTGGAAAACCATGCGTGAAATTCCCGCATCGACGGCGTTGTCCGACGCCATAAGCAGGGACATGAAAAAACGCGGGTTCAAATTTTTCGGCACCACTATCTGCTACGCCCACTTGCAAGCCGTGGGATATGTCAACGACCACCTTGCAGACTGCCATTGCAGAAAGCCCCAGTTCTAAAATGGCAGACGGAATCAATACGCTGCGCTATTCGGACTTTTTCTTAGCGATGTACTTCGACGGAGGGAAAAGCTGCCTGCATCGGAATCATTCCCATGTGTTAGTATATATGTACTCCGGTGAAATGGTAATCGACGAACGCGGGGAAATCACCCGGCTGCATAAAGGCGATTGTGCCTTTATCCGAAAGGATTTGAGTGTACAAATGACCAAACAGGCATGGAACAGCGAACAGTTCAAAGCGATTTTTCTGATGTTTACTCCCGAATTCCTGCGTGGTTTTTACAGCCGTTTAGACCGGAACGCCCTGCCGAAAGATGCCAAACGGGATAAAATAAGCTTATATAAATTGCCGTCCAACCGTCCCGACATCGTAAGTCTGTTCGAATCCATGACTCCTTATTTCGATTCGAACATCCAGCCGACAGACGAGTTGCTGCATCTGAAAATGATCGAGGGGATCTATGTATTGCTCAATACGAGCAAGCATCTGTATGCTTCCGTTTTCGATTTTGCGGATCCGTGGAAAATCGACATATTGGATTTTCTGGAAAGCAATTACATGAATGACATATCGATGGAAGAAATCGCCAACTACACCGGTCGCAGTCTGTCCACATTCAAACGCGATTTCAAAAAGTGCAGCGCGCTTTCGCCGCAGGAATGGTTGATACACCGCCGTCTCGAAGCCGCCCGCGAATTAATCCGGAAAGGCGGACGAAAGGTGTCGGAAATCTGTTTCGAGGTCGGATTCAAGAATCTTTCACACTTCTCAAAGGTCTATAAAGAAACGTACGGCATTCCTCCGACTGAGGAGCTGCAACACGAAACGAGTCTCGCATAAATGCGGGGCTTTTTTATTTCATGAACTTTACAACAAAACAACTTGAACCGCACAACAAAGCCATTGTACGGTATTCCGTCTACCTTTGCATCAGAAAACATTAAACAGAAAATCATGAAGAATATTTTTGAAAAAGACCTGTCAGGCGAGATGGTTTCGCCCGACGAGCCGGGTTACGAGGCATTGATTAGCGATATTTTCGCCACCATCGAAACTGCCACGAAGATGAATACGGGCTACCGTACCCCCGAAGAAGTGCACGAATATATGGGCCGGATTCTCGGCAAACCGCTCGAAGAGAGTACGACGGTGCTGCCGCCTCTGTACATCGACTACGGCAAGCCCGTCACAATCGGAAGGGGGTGTTTCATTCAGCAGTGTTGCACGTTTTTCGGTCGCGGCGGCATCACGATCGGCGACGAGGTATTCATCGGCCCGAAGGTCAATCTGATTACGATCAACCACGCCCCCAATCCGGATAACCGCAGCGCAACTTACGGCCGGCCGATCGTAATCGAGGACAAGGCATGGATCGGTATCAATTCGACTATCCTTCCGGGAGTACGCATCGGTTACGGAGCCATTGTCGGGGCTGGCAGCGTAGTAACCAAAGACGTGCCGCCTATGACTGTAGTAGCCGGAAATCCGGCCAAGTTCATCAAGAAAATCGAAGTCAAATAAATTAGGAATAAAAGCGTCAGAACGTAAAGAAATAGTTCATGAAGAAGTTCCAGAAGGTGACCACGCCGATGGCGAAAAGCTTGGCCAGATAGAAATTCAGGCGGAAACGGCCGTGCAGCAGCCAGATCGTCAGGTTGTTGATGACAAGCCCCACGGCGGCAATGCCCAGAAAACGGAGGTACTGTCCCGTAATGTCGGGATTCTCGTTGTGGAAAGTCCAAATCCGGTTCAGGATGTAATTCGTCGTCGAAGCGCAGAGAAAGCCGAGCGAATTGGCGACGTACTTGTTGAGCCTCAGCCACTCCTTGCAGAGATAGGTGATTCCGAAATCGACGAAGACGCCCGAACCGCCCACGATGCAGAATTTGAGAAACTGCTCGATCATCGCGCAACCTCCGTGCGGAGGGGTTTTCCGTTAAACCAATTCGTATACCCTTCCCGGCGCAGGGCGAAGCCGGCGTCGAAATCGGTCCCGGCCAGCTGTCGGGGCACGACGAACACCACCTCGCGCCGGATCTCCTCCTCGGCGGGAATCCGGAAACGTTCCCCGGTGTCGAATTCCTCGACGCGGAAACGGCCGTGCTTCCAGAGCATGACGAGCGACATGTCGCCGCCCAAGTCGATGTTATAAGGATAGGGATTTTCGATTCGCAGCGAAAGCCGCAGCGTATCGCCCGCGGCGACTCGTTCGGGAAGCCCCGTGAAGGAGATGTCCACAAGGCGGGTCGGATGGAAATGCGTATCGACGAACCACGTGAAACGCTTGCCGTTGGGCAGTACGACGCTCCGGACGCGGCCCGTCGTGTCGGCTTCGTCATAAGGCGTCTCGACCAGCACTTCGTGGCCGGCAAAGCGCGTATCGTCGTCACGGAATTGCCATTGGTGGGTCCGGTAGCGGATATTGGGCTGGCAGTAGGCCTCTCCGCCGGTATAGAAGGCGTATTTGGCCGCGACGGCGTAACCGTGGCGGAAAACGACGGGACGGCCGTCGGCAATTTCGGCGATCTCCCCGTAACTGGTGCGGTTGTCGAACACTTCGTAACGGATGCCCAGCGGATTGAAGATCATCACCAGCCGCGTCAGGGCGATCAGGGCGAGCGTCACCCACCCCATGCGCATCAGGTAGCGGCGCGTCCGGGGATGACGCCGGGCGTAGGTAAAGAGCGTATAGAGCAGTCCGAACACGGCGACGATCACCCACTGGGGCTGGACGTATCCGCGCAGCGTCGAAAGCAGAAAAAAGACGATAAACGCCGCCGGAATGAATCTCAGCGCGCGTTCGACGGCGTTCTGCGGCTTCACGGCGATCCACGACCGGACATAGAGCGGCACGAAGAACGGGTTGAAGACGACCAGCAGGTTGAGCAGGTATTCGGCGACGTAACCGGGCCGGAAGACCGAGTTACGCCCCGCCAGATGATAGGCCAGCGACGCCCAGTCGTGCTCGTACTGCCACACGAAATGCGGCACGAGCAGCAACAGCGCCACCGCGCCGCTGAGATATAAGGTCGGACGCAGGAACACGCGGGGGGGGGTCGCCGCAAGCGCGAAGAGCACCACCAGCGCCCCGTGGTACTTGCTGTAGGCCATCAGCGCCATGGCCACACCCATCCAGAGCCACGCCGCGCGCCGCCCTTCGGTGAACCATTTGAAAGTGAGCAGGAACAACGCCGCAGTCATCATCAGCGGACCGTCGGGCACGGCGATAAAACCGTACAACTGCAGCATGAGCGTCGCGGCCGAGAGCATGACGAAAAGCCCCGCATCGCGGCGGTCGGCATCGGAGGGCCGGATGATGCGCCAGAAGACAAAGAGGTAAAGCGGCTGCAGCAGGGTAAAGAAAAACCGCACGCCGAACTCCCCGCCGAAGAGATGCTCCCCAAGCCAGACCAGCAGCGCCGTCATCGGCGGATGGTCGAAATAGCCCCACGAGATGTTTTCGGCGAACATATGGTAGTAGGCCTCGTCGTTGGCCAGCTCCGTGAAACCGGCCTGAAAGAGGTTGCAAATCCACCATACACCCAGCCAGAACGCGACCAAGGCGTCGGGACCGAACGAAGCGTATATCTTTTTGACGGATGCTCTCATACGGCGGCAAAGGTAGCAAAATTTATCGGTTTTGCGCCACCCGGCCCCCAAAGAGAGGTGCATGCGGACAGCTTTTGCGAAAAATCACCGCATGAGGGCGGACGCGGCATATTTTTTCCGCGTCGGCCGCCGTCGGCCGTATTGTTTACAATTTGTTCATTAATTGGAGCGCCGAACGATTGCCGCCTCGGAAACAATCTCTATATTTGCTCCCGGTCAAGGTTCCCCGCCGGCGGCTGCCGGCTTGGGATCAAAAGGGAACTCCTGTGCAAATCAGGGACTATCCCCGTAGCTGTAAGCTCCGTTGCGCTCCGCACACTCTCAGAGCCACTGTCCGTCGGACGGGAAGGCGTGCGGAAGGAGCGAGTCAGAAGACCTGCCTGACCGATATACGGCACCCGCTTTCGGGATATAGAGCGGTGCAGCAACTTTGTTTTACACTGATTTTTTGGTGAAACCATGCTTTTCAGGCGGCCGTCCGCCGGCAAAAGCGGGCTTTATCGCATAACCGGCCAACAACAAAAACAGGAGAAAATATGGGCATTTCCGAACTTTACATCGTAAAACGCGACGGCAAGCGCAAAGCGTTTTCCGTCGAGAAAATCAAACGCGCCGTACGCAAGGCCTTCCTTTCGGTCGGCAGCTACGCCACCGACGACGACATCACGTCGATACTGAGCCGCGTACACGTGTCCGACGGCATGAGCGTCGAAGAGATTCAGAATCAGGTCGAAGTGGCGCTGATGGCCGAGCGTTACTTCGCGGTGGCCAAGAGCTACATGCTCTACCGCCAGAAACACACCGAAGAGCGCGAAGACCGCGAGAAACTCGAATTTCTGATCAACTACTGCGACGCCTCGAACCCGGCGACCGGCTCGAAATACGACGCCAACGCCAACGTCGAAAACAAGAATATCGCCACGCTGATCGGCGAGCTGCCGAAGCAGAACTTCATCCGCCTGAACCGCCGCCTGCTGACCGACCGCATCAAGGAGATGTACGGCAAGGAACTGTCGGACAAATACCTGCACCTGCTCAAGGAGCACTTCATCTACAAGAACGACGAGACGTCGATGGCCAACTACTGCGCCTCGATCACCATGTATCCGTGGCTCTTGGGCGGCACGCTCTCGGTGGGCGGCAACTCGACCCGTCCGACGAACCTCAAATCGTTCTGCGGCGGATTCGTCAACATGGTTTTCATCGTGTCGTCGATGCTTTCGGGCGCATGCGCCACGCCCGAATTCCTGATGTACATGAACTATTTCATCGAGCAGGAGTACGGCGAAGATTACTACAAGCGGGCCGATGAGGTGGCCGACCTCTCGAAGAAACGCCGGACAATAGACAAGATAATCACCGACTGCTTCGAACAGATCGTCTACTCGATCAACCAGCCGACCGGGGCGCGCAACTTCCAAGCCGTGTTCTGGAACGTCGCCTACTACGACCGCTACTACTTCGAAAGCCTGTTCGGGGAGTTCGTATTTCCCGACGGTTCGCATCCGCACTGGGAGTCGCTGTCGTGGCTGCAGAAGCGTTTCATGACGTGGTTCAACCGCGAACGCACCAAGACCGTGCTGACTTTCCCGGTAGAGACGATGGCGCTGCTGACCAAAGACGGCGACGTGATGGACCGGGAATGGGGCGACATCACGGCGCAGATGTACGCCGAGGGGCACTCGTTCTTCACCTATATCAGCGACAACGCCGACTCGCTGTCGAGCTGCTGCCGTCTGCGGAACGAGATTCAGGACAACGGGTTCAGCTACACGCTCGGCGCGGGCGGCGTCTCGACCGGCTCGAAGAGCGTGCTGACGATCAACCTCAACCGCTGCATCCAGTACGCCGTGAAGAACGGCATGCACTACCTCACCTATCTGGAAGAGATCACGGATCTGGTACACAAAGTGCAGACGGCTTACAACGAAAACCTCAAGGAACTGAAGTCCAAAGGCATGCTGCCGCTCTTCGATGCGGGCTACATCAACCTTTCGCGCCAATACCTGACCATCGGCGTAAACGGACTGGTCGAAGCCGCCGAATTTCTGGGAATCCGCATCGACGACAACGACGACTACGTCGCTTTCGTGCAGAACGTACTGGGGCTGATCGAGCGTTACAACAAGAAATACCGCACCAAGGAGCTGATGTTCAACTGCGAGATGATCCCCGCCGAAAACGTCGGCGTGAAGCACGCCAAATGGGACCGCGAGGACGGATACGCCGTGCCGCGCGACTGCTACAACTCCTATTTCTACGTCGTCGAGGACCAGTCGCTGAACGTCGTCGACAAATTCCGGCTGCACGGACGCCGCTACATCGACCACCTCACGGGCGGCTCGGCGCTGCACATGAATCTCGAAGAGCACCTTTCGAAGGAGCAGTACCGCCACCTGCTACGCGTGGCCGCGGCCGAGGGCTGCAACTACTTTACGTTCAACATTCCCAATACGGTCTGCAACAAGTGCGGGCATATCGACAAACGCTATCTGAAAGCATGTCCCGCATGCCATAGCGACGATCTGGATTACCTGACGCGCGTGATCGGCTACATGAAACGGGTCTCGAACTTCTCGGCCGCACGCCAGCAGGAGGCCGAACGCCGCTATTACGGCAACATGAAACCGGCGGCGGGCAGCACGGAAACACCCGGACAGCAGGATGCGCACCCGCAGCAGGAACCGTTCGCACAGAAAGAACCGGCCGGACAGAAAAGTTCGCCCGCTCAGGAGGCCGTATGACAGCTCCGGAAACAGTAGTCCGATACTACAATTTCGACATCGTATTCGCGGAGATTCCGGGCGAAACGACGCTGGCGATCAATATCGCCAACTGCCCGAACCGCTGTCCGGGGTGTCATAGCCCCCACCTGCAGGCCGATGCGGGGCATGTGCTCGACGCCCCGGAACTGCGCGCCCTGCTGGAACGGTACGGACGGTCGGTGACCTGCGTCTGCTTTATGGGCGGGGATGCCGCGCCGCACCGGATCGCCCGGCTGGCGGAGGTCGTGCGGCAGGAGTTGCCGGTCCTGCACGTCGGCTGGTATTCGGGACGGCAGGAGTTGCCGGAAGGATTCGCGCCGCAGGTGTTCGATTACATCAAACTGGGCGGGTGGGTCGAGTCGCTGGGGCCGCTGACTTCACCGACGACCAATCAGCGGCTCTACAGAATCGGTCCTGCGGGCGCAATGGAAGACATTACGGAGCAATTCCGTCACAAGCCGTAAAAGGAACGGCGTTTTGTTCAGGGGAGCCGGAGCACAGGAGATTAGTTTAGCGTTGTCTGCCATACAACGATTTACCTCCGGTTCCCGGAACAAAACGACCCTCCGCCGGAGCCGATCGGAACAGCGGCAGAAAAACCGGCGCGTCTGTTTACGAACGCCGCACATCGGTCATCGGACGAGTTTGCACGATACGGAATTCCGAAACCGAGGACGGAACAAGAACTTATCTTGTGGCATGGATCATGCGGCGGTACTCCGTGGGAGACATGCCCGTTTTCAGGCGGAAAAAGCGGCTCAGCGAAGACTGGTTGGCGAAGCCGGCCCGCCGTGCCACGGCCTTTATGTCGAGCCTCGCGTCCCGGAGCAGGGTTTTGATCTCGATAACGACGTAGTCCGCAATCATTTCATGGGCGGACTGGCCGTTTACTTCCTGAATGACTTTGGTCAGATATACGGGCGAAATGCACAACTTATCGGCATAGAAAGCGACCTCCCTGCGCGTTTTGTGGTGTTCGCTGACCAGCATGGCGAACCGCATGGCGATGTTCTCCTTGTTGGTATTCACGAAAGGGCGCTTCTTGGCGCTCGTCTTCTGCTGGAAAAGGACGTAGAAATCCCAGTAATAAATCCGCAGCAGGTGCAGAATGGTCTCCCGCAGGAAAAGGGGATCGTTGTTGCTGCCCCTGAGATCAATCGCCCGGCAAAACCCCAGAAACCGGTTTCGGTCCACATCGTTCACGCTGTACAGGAAGTTCTTCCGCATATAGAAGAAAAAATCCGGGGTTATTTTCCCCAACCCGCTCATGATGTCGAGGAACATCCCCTTGTCTACTTTGAAAAAGGTCATCGAGAAATCGTCGCTGACCTCGCGGATCGACACCAGCTGCAACGGCAGAATCGTCACGATATCGTTTTCGGAAATCGGACTGCGCACCGAAAAAACCTCTATCACAGCGGTACCTCCCGTGCAAATACCGCAGAAACCCTCCTCCTGATAGGCCTCGTGTTCGCTTATCGGCAGAGACGAAATATCGGTATATATTTGGAATTTGGGATGCATGCTGATTTTTATTGCATTAAATATACGACATTCGCCTTCCCCGCATCTCCTTAATGCAAAAATTGAACTCGAATGGCAAACTTGAGTATCAAAACTCAAAATCGCACCGGAAAGGCGGCATAACGCGAAAGCGCATATCATGCTCCGCCGCAGAAAATTTCCCGAACGGGCAAAATCACGCTCCTTCTCAAAAAGCGGCACCGCCTGAACAAATCTGCGAAAAGCAAACCGCCGCAGAAGGGCATGGCAAAAAAGAAAAGGCGCCAAAACCTTGACAATCAAAGTTTTGACACCTTAATCAGTACCCGGAGCCGGTTATGAATTGCCAAAATATAGCCAATCTATTCAAATTGGACTTACACTATAATTATTTATAAATCAATTATATATATTCAAATACATTTGGATATATTTGTAGCTATTTTCAATACTTTTGCCGACTTGCGGTCGTGGTGCGGTCGTGAAAATTTGCTTTATCAAAAGCAATTAACTATGTTTGCCATAACAGAAAAACTTCCTCACTATGGCAACGACCAACTACCTGCTCACCCAAACGCAAAACAGCAGCGGCGAAAGTCAGATTATTTTGCGTACTTACGTTCGACACGACTATCGAATCCGCATCCAATCCGGGATATGGGTCAGCCCCAAACGCTGGGGCAAGAAGAACGGCATCACGATACCGACTATTCCCGGAGAGGAACAGGAAATGCTGTTGCAGAAAAAAGAGTCACTAAAACGCCTGACTGCCTATATTGAAGAAGAGATAAACAAGGTCGAAGATAAAAACATGATCGACAAGGTTTGGGGAGAACAGAAAATTCGTGCGTTTTATAAGCCCGCCAAAGCTCCGAAAGAACGCGAAAAATTCTTTTTCGATGTCATCGACACTTATCTTGCGGCACATAAATTATCTGAAACCCGGCTGAAGAATTTTAGGGTACTGGTACGCTGCCTGCACCGATTCGAGTTATTCAAGAAGAAAAACGGAAGCCGGGTTTTTACCCTTTCATTTGCCAATCTGACGCCGGAACTGCTGCGTCAGATTGAGGATTTCCTGCTCGATGAAAAGACGGTATTCCTGCAATATTCCGATATATACGAGCAATTTCCATATTCGGCAAGAGTCGCGGTGAGGACGCCAAAGCGCAAGCGTCCGCCTACGCTCGATGAAGAGGGCAACGAGGTTCCGAAAGGGATGCCCAAACCGCGTGGGCAAAATTCGGTAGCCGATATGCTGACCCGTTTCCGGGCATTCATCCTCTGGGCTATCGACAACGGCTATACGGCCAACAATCCGTTCAAGCATTTCACGATCGGGGAAATTGTATACGGAACCCCGATCTACATCACCAATGAAGAACGAAACCGGTTGCTCGAAACCGATCTGTCGGACGACAAGGATATGGAGACGCAACGGGATATATTCGCATTTCAGTGCCTTGTCGGTTGCCGGGTTAGCGACCTCTATAAAATGACGTATCGGAGCATTATCAACGATGCCATCGAATATATCCCGCGAAAGACCAAAGAGGATCGCCCGATTACCGTCCGCGTACCGCTGAACGAAACGGCCCGCAAGCTAATCGCAAAATATCAGGAGTATAGCCGCGACAGCCTATTTCCGTTCAATACGGAACAACACTACAACCGCAAGATCAAAGAAGCATTCCGCCGCGCCGGACTGGATCGCACTGTGACGGTACTCGATCAGCAGACCCGGCAAGAGGTTCAACGGCCGTTATATGAGGTTGCGTCATCCCACATGGCACGGCGTACCTTTATCGGCAACATCTACAAGAAAGTGAAAGACCCGAATCTGGTTGGGGCATTGAGCGGACACAAAGAGGGTAGCAAGGCTTTCGCCCGCTACCGCACCATCGACGACGATATGAAAAAAGAGTTGATCAGTTTTCTCGATTAGCTTTTGTGCTCTCGTCTGCGAGGAACCATTGGCTTATTTAACGGCTCATAAGACTTCAATCCTTGATCTCCCGTTAATATCTCAACCACGTTACCCGCTTCAGCGTAATAATTTGCCACATCAACAATCGATGCATCACCTAAAGATTGCCCAGACACGGCAGTCTCTTTCCAGCGATCTGCAAGATTTTTCAATCCCTCTTTATTCCACAAATCACTCTGATGTGTAAATGCAGCCCATGGCGTTGCTTCTTCCGCTGCACTTTTTATAAAATCAGTAAAATTAGTAGCTAAAACAAACCGATCTCCACAACATTGAGCAATATGATTTCCCGTTTCAATAATCGCTGCTAGAGGTAAGACTAAAATTGTATCTTGTTTAATTTCATTTTTTATCTTTTCATCGACTCGATTATAATCCCAACGATTATTATCTGGGCCACAGGTTTCTTTACCATTAACACGCAACCAAGTGCATAAAATACTTGTGTCGAGGATTAGTATTTTCTTCATTGCGATAAAAAATTAGATTTTGCCTTGTACCATTAAATCCCCAACAGATCCACCAGCCATAAGTTTTGCCAGATTTGCCTTCTCTTCTAATAACTCAATCTCACTGACTCCTGTTTCAGGATTTCTTTTAACATACGAAATAAATGGTATCATTGAATTTCCTAATGCATCTATAAGCGCTGGATTATGAGTAGTACACAAAATATCTATTTGACGACTCTGGCCTAAAGCTTTGAGTACATTTACCAACTCTTTCGCACGAGATGGATGCAAACCATTATCTATTTCTTCTATAATTAGAAGACTCTTTTCCTTGCCTGTTAATAATGCTGTTACGACAGAGATAAAACGCAAAGTTCCGTCAGACATACCTCTAGCGTCAATAGTTGTCATCGCCTCTGACGTCCAACCTTCTTCACAATACAACATAGCATCAGTACCAAATCTACCAACTGTTTCTGCCCAGATTTTATTGATGTCCTTTTCAGGCAGTGGCCGAATATATTTAGTTAATTCACGCTCAACTTCTTCTTTCCTATCAGGCGATAAGGCAGCTAAAACTCCAGCAATATTCGCAGCATCAGTCGTCAATGTTTCAGCCAACTGCGAATACACCCTCATATGATTAGGAATAGGGTCAAGTATAAAAATCCGTTTCAAATTATCACAAACAAGTTTCGCGGCATCCCGTACCTCTTTTGTTACATTCAGGTTCTCAACTTGGCTCAAAATAGAATATGCTCTATTCATATCTATTCTTCGTTGTGAGCCTCTTTTGCCAGTATAAAAATAAACCGGAATTACCGCATCCCCAGAATTTTCTTTTCCAGTATCAGACATTCTGGGATTGTTATGATTAATTAAAATCAATTGTTCAGGTATAATTTCACAACCATTGAAATCAGCTGTTTTGCGCAAAGTAATTTGATACTTATAAAAAATTTCTTTTCGATCAGTATTTATCACAACCCCTACTTGGCACTCTGTCTGCCCCATTCGGAAAATCCAATCTAACCCACCCCTTAATGGGGGAGCACCTGTTTCACCATTGATAGCAGCTTTAATCTGCTGTCCATTGGCGATTCTTAATAGAAAAAGAAACGCATCAAGTATATTAGATTTTCCACTCGCGTTCGTACCGATAACGAATGTCAGTGGATCAATGTTAAGTTGAGCCGAATCAAAACTCTTCCAATTACGCAAGTTTAATTCTTGTATCATAATCTTTATTTTTCACAAAAATAATAACTTTACTTCAAACTATTACAAATCTCATGATATTAATCACTTTAAGCCATCGGTCATTATTAAATATAATACGACGACATGAAAAAGAGTTGATCGGTATTCTCAATTAAAATACTATCTTTGTATCGGTATGAACGCGAAGAAAATAGACTCTTTTCAGCTAATTCCGCTGATGATCGTGATCGTAACCACACTCGTCATGGCTACGATCATACGTTTCATTGTTTTAGCCGCAGGTGCGGACACCGGTACGGCGAATTTGGTTTTGGTGATCGTTATCGGAGTATGTGTCATTGTCTATCTGGTCATATCCGTAGTCGTGGGCGAATCGTTCATCCCGTGGGTGATGAAAAAGCTGCCCAAACCCGACGTTCCGGCTCCGAACGAAGTTCCGTTTTCTACGGAGCGCGACGAGCCGACAGAACCAGCACTACCGTCTGTCTCTGCAATCAAGGAAGAGGCAGAGAAACTTTTTATTGCACGAAGGACGGAAAAACTAAACGTATTTCTCGAATATACTCACCTGACTGTGGGGCCTTATGTTTCCGCCGAAGGGCTGGAACGCCTGCGCGACTGCATCGCACGGTACGCCCATGAAGAAGCGTTGCCTAACAACCTTACGCCGATTCGCACCGAGAAACTATCCAATTTCGACCTGTTTCACTTTGGTTGGAATATGGCCGAGTACTTCGACATTGGTAAGAAATACGAGGTTGTGCCGTGGTTGCAAATGGTCTTTGCCAATCTGAAAGATTTGGAACCTTCGTACATCAAAGGCAAACTTTATACCTCGGAAACAAAACGATTTACGATTCCCAATACCACCGACCTACCGGCATATTTGGCTCGTCTGAAAGGATAAACGCCCACATTTTAGAGATAAACGGGAGATTTTAGGGAGATTCCAAGTGATTTTGGACTCCCTGAAATCCCCGTTTTTCTTTGCCCCTGTTCCAATCGAACGGAACGAGACGAATACCATGTTTAACCTTAAAAATTCAATGATGAGTTTTCGAGAATTATTGGAATCCGGGGCGAATGTCAGCGTCACAGTCAAACTGGATGATTTGAGGGCAATCCTCAAAGAAGCAGCGGGTACACTACGTCCCGCCCCGCAGGAACAGCCGACCGAAGAGTTCCTTTCGCGCAAAGAGGTACTGGCCGTTCTTAAAATCGACTCTTCCACGCTTTGGTGCTGGGAGAAAACCGGGTATATCAGATCGTACCCGTTCGGCGGTCGTAAGCGTTACCGGCGCGAAGATGTCGAAGCGATCCGCACAGGCAGGAAAGGGGGACATGGTGGACGCTAAAAAGGAGCCGCAGGAAATTCCCTACCTGCGCGTCGGCACGTCCATTCTCAAACGGGTGTGGATGCCGTTGAGCAACGGACGGAGTATCGAAACGCTGATTCCGTGGAATGTTGAAACGCTGCGACAGGATTTCGGAAAGGATTACATCGCCAAAATCCCTAAATACGACGGGTTTTGCACTGTCCCCAGCCACACGGACTACCGTCGGGATATTCACGGATTTCTGAACCGTTACGAGCCGATTTCGACCGTGCCTGCCGAGGGTGAGTTTCCGCATATCCGGGATTTTCTCAAACATATCTTCGGAGAACAGATCGAGTTAGGTTATGACTACCTGCAACTGCTCTACGTGCGGCCACAGCAACGGTTACCAATTCTGCTGTTAGTATCACAGGAGCGCAACACCGGAAAAACCACCTTTCTGAATTTCCTCAAGCTGATCTTCGAGGGCAACGTGACATTCAACACCAACGAAGATTTCCGGTCGCAGTTCAACGACGACTGGACGGGGAAACTACTGGTCTGCGTGGACGAGGTATTGTTGAACCGCCGCGAGGATTCTGAACGAATCAAGAATCTATCAACCGCGCGAAGCTACAAGGCCGAGGCCAAAGGCCGCGACCGTCGGGAGGTAGAATTTTTCGGCAAGTTCGTGTTGTGTTCCAATAACGAGCACAACCCTGTACTGATCGAGGCGGGCGAAACCCGCTATTGGGTGCGGCGCGTGCCTCCGCTGACACAAGACAATCAAAACCTGCTCTCCGATATGCGGCGTGAGCTGTCGGGATTTCTGTTCTTCTTATTCCACCGCGAACTATCTACCCGTGAGGAAAGCCGAATGTGGTTTGCACCGCGCTTGCTGGCAACTGAAGCGCTGCGCCGGATCATCCACTACAACCGCAGCAAGGCCGAAGCGGAGATAATCGCCATCATCCGCGACATTATGGATGCCGAGGAGCTGGAGCAATACCGTTTCGACATAAGCGATATGGTCAATATGCTGGAGATACGCGGCATTCGCTCGAATCATCCGACCGTTAGGCGGATTCTCGCGGAGAACTGGCAGTTACTTCCTGCGCCGCCGACCTACTACACCCGCTATGCGATCACCTACAACGGTGAGGTAATAAGGCAGGACAGCAAGACAGCGCGGGTCTATACCGTCACGAGAGTAGTTCTCAATGAATTGCTGAAATGCGGAGCGTCGCAGTAAGATTGTAAGGCATATTGATATATTCTATTTATATCTAAATACTTACACATCTTACAAACTCTCCAACAAAGTCCTACAACCACTTACGCTCTAACAACAGCAAACGGGCGTAAGAAATAAGTAAGACCATAACTTTTTATTTCACTGTATTTTATACGACTTTCTCAACAAACCGATAATTTTATGACCGACATAAAGCAACTTAAACGCCTCTCGATCCGCGACTATCTGTCGAGGCGGGGCATCCGGCCAGCACGGGAGAACGCCCGTTACGGCTTTTATCTTTCACCGTTTCGCGCGGAGCATACGCCCAGCTTCAAAGTCGATTACGTGCAGAACCTCTGGTATGACTTCGGGACGGGCGAGGGTGGTTCGATTATCGACCTCGTGATGCGGATGGAAAACTGCGACAAGTCGCAGGCGATTCGGTCGCTGGGTAGCGATGAAATAAAACCGATAGTAACCGTTGCCTCTGCAATTCCGACCGTTCCTGCACTCCGCATTCTCGCCGATGCACCGCTTTGTCATCCGGCACTCGTCGGCTACCTGCAAAGCCGAGGCATCAATCCGGAAACCGCATCGGCTTATTGCCGGGAGGTGCGTTATACCATCGGCAGCAAGTCCTATTTCGCCATCGGCTTTCGCAACGACGCCGGAGGGTGGGAGCTACGCTCGGAGTATTTCAAAGGAGGCAGTAGCCCGAAGCACATCACCACAATCGATAACCGTTCCGATACGGTGATCGCGTTTGAGGGGTTTATGGATTTTCTTTCCTACCTCACGCTGAAGATACCCGAAACCCTGTGCATCGACGCGGCGGTGCTGAACTCGGTCGTAAACCTCCAGAAAGCGATGCCGTTCCTGCAACGGCATCGGACGGTGCATACGTTCTTCGACAACGACGATGCGGGACGCCGAGCGGCAGCCCAAGTGCAACAACTCGCGCCCGCCGTCGAAGTGGTCGATCAATCGTTTTTCCGGAACTACAAAGACATAAACGAATACCTGCAAGCCCGGCAAAAGAAAGAGCAATCGCAACCGATCCGCAAGGCTACGAAACCCGGCCTCAAACTATGATAGCAATGTATTGCGGTTGTGTATTGCAAGACGTCAGTTTGTGTCCACAAACTGCATCTTGCCCCGCTCCCTGTCGGTCGGGGGATAGCGGTGGGCAATCACTTCGTTCTCGACCCTATTTTTGATTTTATCCATGAAAACAAAAAAGGAAAATACCACCGTATCCCGCTCGACGGTCATTAAATTCCGCTGTTCCGTTGGCGAGAAAACCATCATCCGACGACAGGCTGCGGCGTCGGGTAAGAAGCTCTCGGAGTATTGCCGGGGGCAAGCCCTGCACGGAAAGATTTACGCGGCACGACGGCTGACACTCGAAGAGCGGCAATACTTCATCACGCTCAAAGATCAGAACCTCGGCTTTGCGCGGATCAGCAACCTCATCCGAAACCGCGACCCGGCATTGTATCGGGCAATCGAAGAATTTCTTGCCGACGCCAGAACCTTATATAACCGTTTTTTCTAACCTCAAATTTTCAAACATGATAGCCAAAGGAAAAGCCATTGCGCATGGCGGCAACGCGATCAACTACGCCCTGCGCGAAAAGAAACTCGGACAAATAATTGCGTCGAATTTTCTGGGGAGCCAGGAACCCAACGACATATTGAGCGAGTTCGAGATGGTAAACTGCCACAACGAACGCTGCCGGAGCAAATACCTGCGCTTCGAAATCGGCATTGCTCCGCAGGACGAAAAGAAACTCCGACCGAACGACTTGTTTCAAATCGTGCGGTCGTTCGCCCGCAAAATGAATTTGGGCGAGCACCAATGAATAGCCTGCACGCACAAAGACACCGACCACCTGCATATTCACCTTATCGCAAACCGCATCGGCATCGACGGTAAGGTGTACGACACGACTTTTATGGGCAACCGTTCGGCACGGGCCGCCGAAGAGATCAGCCGCGAAATGGGACTGACCATTGCAAACGATGTACATAAGTTGAAACAGCACGCGGCGGAACACGCCGACCCGACGCGGCAGGCGATCAAAGAGCGGCTACAACGGATCGCCTACGGAGAATTAGGCAAAGGGCATCGGGACCTCAAGGATTTTCTTGCGGCATTGCGACGGCAGGGAGTAAAGATAGACCCGATAAAAAACAAGCAGGATCGGATTTACGGACTTCGGTTCGAATATGCCGGGCAGACGTTCAAAGCCTCGGAAATCGGACGCGAGTTCGGCTACCGCTCCTTACTTAACCAATTCGGAATAACCGCACACGGGCAGAAAGGTACGAGCAAAGTGCCGCAATATCCCGTGCAACAACTGGAGCGACCGGAAAGGTCGGCACAAAGACAATTTGAACGGAAGCAAGAACCCGGCCTCGGCGCATCGCTGATAGAGGGAGCGGTAAATGCTATCGGCGGACTGATGACACCTTCGTCAAGCGATTACGATCCGACGCTTGCCGAGTGGTACGAAATGTTAAAACAAAGGAAGAAAAAGAAGAAAGGACATGGAATATCAAGATAAGAAACCCCGCCGGAAGCGGGAAGACCGGCAAGAGGTCGGCGGACAACTGCTCGTCAGCTCGATCATCGGCGAGATAGACCGACTGGAGGCAATCGGGAAACAGGCCGGGCGCACGGCGGAAACATACCAGCAGATTTTCAATGACCTCAAAGGGTACAAGTTGCAGGTCGATACCGATGCGCTCGACGCCAAAGAAAAAGAGTTTGCGACCGCGTTTGGAAAGCAGATTAAACTAATCCGCGCCACCACCCGAACGGTGCGGGCAGCCTTATGGCTATTGATCGTGATGCTGTTCCTCTGTTTTGCGGTCGGCTACTGCTACCTCGAAGTCCATCCTTGGAAAACGAAATACCTGCATCTGGAACAGCAGTACAACAATTTGCAGCAAAGAAGCCTAAAGTAAGCAAAAGGAGAAAAATATGGAGGGGGGGGGTACAACCACCATACAAGCAAGAAATCGAAAACAAAATATACAACATCACACAAGCAATGCGCAATACAGCAC
>ENA-UEYL01000439-UEYL01000439.1-human-gut-metagenome-genome-assembly--contig:-NODE-439-length-42818-cov-4.259680_pt1 | contig 42818 bp, 43 predicted proteins | sample MGYA00242941_ERZ507946 | MGnify/ENA primary metagenome ERZ507946 (study PRJEB26167, sample SAMN06115482) | human gut metagenome | host: Homo sapiens | place: China:Guizhou | collected 2015-03-11...
ACGCCCACGGTGTCGATGCCGGAATTGGTGCAGTTGGACAGGGGAAAGTCGATGATGCGGTATTTCCCGCCGAAGGGGACCGCGGGCTTCGCCATTTCACCGGTCAGGACATAGAGTCTGCTGCCCTGGCCGCCGGCCAGCAACATGGCGATACATTCTTTTTTCATGTTTTCTCCAGCTCCTTTGCCTTACTTTTCTTTCTGGGCTTGGGGAACGTCCCCTCTCCCCGCAGGAACACCGCGCCGAACGCCGGGATGCGGATCGCCGCGGAGCACTCCCGCCCGTGGGAGGGAATGGCCTCCACCGGCACCGGCTGGGTATCCCCGAAGCCGGCGCCGCCGTAGATCTCCGCATCCGTGTTGAACACAGGAACATACCTGCGGTGGGCGGGCACGCCCATCCGGTAATCTTCATAGGTATTGGGTGAGAAGTTGATGGCGCACAGCAGGTCGCGGCCCTTGCGGTCCTTGCGCAAAAATACCACCACGTTGTTGTGGTTGTCGTCACTCACCAGCCACTCGAAGCCCTCCCAATCAAAATCGATCTCCCAAAGGGCGGGCTCTTTTTTATAAAAGGCGTTGATCTCCTTGAAGAAACGGTGGATCTTCTGGTTTTCCGGCTGCTCCAGCAGATACCAGTCCAGCTGGCCGTCGGAATCCCACTCATGCCACTGGCCGATCTCCGCACCCATGAACAAAAGCTTCTTGCCGGGGTGAGCCAGCAGGTAGGCGTAAAAGCCCTTCAGGCACCGGAGCTGATTTTCGTAGTCCCCGGGCATCTTGCCCACCACGGAGCCCTTCATGTGCACCACCTCGTCATGGGAGATGGGCAGCACAAAGTTCTCCGAGAAGGCATACATCATAGAGAAGGTGATGTCCTTGTGGTGATCCTGACGGAACCAGGGGTCCATTTTCAGGTAGTGGCACATGTCGTTCATCCAGCCCATGTTCCACTTGAGGTTGAAGCCCAGGCCCCCCACGTCGGCCGGACGGCTGACCATGGGCCAGGCGGTGGACTCCTCGGCGATCATGAGCACATTGGGATTATAGGCGAACGCCATGGCATTGAGCTCGCGCAAAAAGTCGATGGCCTCCAGATTTTCATGGCCGCCGTACTTGTTGGGCGTCCAGGCCCCTCCCTGCCGGTCATAGTCCAGATACAGCATGGACGCCACCGCGTCCACCCGCAGTCCGTCAATATGGTATTCCTCCAGCCAGAAGCGGGCGGAGGAGAACAGGAAGCTCTTGACCTCGGGGCGGCCATAGTCAAAGACCCGGGTGCCCCAGCTGGCGTGCTCCCACTTGTTGGGGTCGCTGTATTCATAGCAGCAGGTGCCGTCGAACTCATAGAGGCCCTGGGCGTCCTTGCAGAAGTGGGCGGGCACCCAGTCCAAAATGACGGCGATGCCGTTTTTATGCATGTGGTTGACGAACCACATGAAGTCCTTGGGCGTTCCGAACCGGGAGGTGGGGGCGAAATACCCCGTGCACTGATAGCCCCAGGAGTCGTCCAGAGGGTGCTCCGTCACCGGCAGCAGCTCGATGGCCGTATAGCCCATTTCCTTTACATAGGCCGCCAGATCCTTGGCAAGATCCCGATAGTCGATGAAGTCCCCGTTGTCCCGCTTTTTCCAGGAACCCAGGTGTACCTCGTAGATATTGAGGGGGGAATGGTAGACCGGATGCTTGCCCTGCTTTGCCCGGAAAGCACCATCCGTCCAGCGGAAGCCGCGGATATCGTACAGCTTGCTGGCGGTGGCGGGGCGGGTCTCCGTATGGAAGCCGTAGGGATCGGCCTTCATGCGCACCTGCCCGTCCGGTCCGGTGACCGCATATTTATAGGCGGTGTATTCCTTCAGGCCGGGAATGAATCCCTCCCACTCCTCGCCCTTGCGGACCAGGCGGTTGGCCTTGGGGTTCCATTCGTTGAAATCGCCCACCACGGACACGCTCTTGGCGTGGGGCGCCCAGACCCGGAAAAGCCAGCCGTCCTTGCCCCGCCGCTGGGCGGGATGGGCGCCGAACCAGTGCCAGCCATCGGTCATCTGGCCTGCATGGTAACGCTCCGCCTCTTTTTTCATTGCCATGGTTTTGCTCCTCTCCCCGCACGCTCGCCCGCAGGCGGCACGGGTTTGTTTTCCTGGGTACATTCAGCAGATGATCGTCCACTATATATTGTGTATATTATACTTCTTCCAGGAAATACCGTCAAGGACGCTCCTGTCGAAAAAGCACCCCGTTTTTTGTTTTAATTCACTATTTTACACCAGTAATTTTTTGTATTTTTTGGTAATATTCTTCAATAAAATGGCGGTTTTACAGGGAAAATGGGTAAATTTTACTTTTTCCTTATGCAAATTTCACCGCGCCTTCCCTCCGCCCTCTGTCTTGCTTTTCCCTTTGCCGGCTGGTATAATAACTCGAATTTTGTAATATAGAAAGGGACGGTGGCCCCTGCCATGGACGCGTTATTCTCTCCTTTGACCTCTTTCACCGTGGATGGTTTCCCGCTTTGGGTCATTCTTCTGATCTGCGTGGGCGTATTTTTAGCTTCCTTCATGGACGCCATCGCCGGAGGCGGCGGCATCATTTCCGTGCCTACCTACCTGATGGCGTTCCACAACATTCCCACCTACTACGCTCTGGGCACCAACAAGCTCTCCTCCGGCATCGGCACCATCTTCTCCACCGCCCGCTTCATCCGGCAGGGCTATGTCCGCTGGAAGCTGTTCGCTCCCTCCATCGTCTTTGCCCTCACCGGCTCCATGTGCGGCACCTGGCTCCAGCTCCACACGCCGGACAAGGTGCTCAAGTATCTTTTGCTGCTGGTTTTGCCGGTGGTGGCGGTGGTGACGCTGCGCAATCGCAGCTGGCCCGATGAGCCCGGCGAGATCTCCTTTGCCGCCCAAGCGGCCATCGTGTGGTGCGCCTCCTTCGTCATCGGCGGCTACGACGGCTATTACGGCCCCGGAACCGGCACGTTCCTCATGATCATCTTCATCCGTCTGGCCAAGCTGGACACCCGCAACGCCGCCGGCGGCGTGAAGGTCATCAACCTCTCCTCCAACCTTGGCAGCCTTTTCACGTCCCTGGTGTCCGGGTATGTGTACATCGGCGTGGGCCTTATCTCCGCCCTGGCCGCCATCGCGGGGCACTACTTAGGTGCGGGCCTGGCCATCAAAAACGGCAGCCGCATTGTCCGGCCCACGGTGATCCTGGTGCTGATCCTGCTGACCATCAAGGTGGGCAGCGAGCTGCTGTTCCCGGAATTCTGGGCCTGAGGAGGGAAACGCATGAAAAAATCCATCGGTATTTTAGGCGGCATGGGCCCTCTGGCCACCGCCGACCTGCTGCGCAAGATCGTCCTGTTGACCGCATCGGACACCGACGGCGGTCATGTCCGAGTCTACGTGGACGATAACCCCGCCATTCCGGACCGGACGGCGGCCATCCTCTCCGGCGGAGCCGACCCCGTGCCCGCCATGACGGAGTCTTTGCGCAAACTGGAAGCCTGCGGCGCCGACTGCATCGTCATGCCCTGCAACACCGCCCACTACTTCCTCCCCCGGCTCCAGCCCCTTACCCCCATCCCGTTCCTCAGCATGCCGCAAGCCGCTGCCCGGACCTGCGGCGACCTGTTCCCCGGCAAACGGGCCGGTATTCTGGCCACCCGCGGCACTCTGGACGCCGGCATCTACCAGCAGGCCCTGGACGTCCAGGGCGCCCACTGGACCGCGCCGGACCGCGAGGCGCAGGACACGCTGATGGACGTGATCTACAACGGCGTCAAGGCCGGACGGCCGCCTGAGGCCTACCGCAGCCAATTTCTCTCCGTTTTGGAGCGCATGCCCCGGGCGGACTATTTCATCCTCGGCTGCACGGAGCTTCCCCTGGCGGTGCAGGCTCTGGCGCTGGATATTCCCGCCGTGGACCCCACGGAGGAGATCGCCCGGACCGCCATCCGCTTTTGCGGGTATCCCACCCGTCCCCGTCCATAAATCACAGCCGCGCTGAGGCAGATCGCCTCCAACGCGGCCCTTTCTTTACAAATTGTTTAAAAATTTGACGGTTTCTTTGCGCTTTGCTTTACAGACGATGATTTTTTTGTTATAATATCTTTAAATTGTGCACATGTTTCGTATAAAATGACGAAACAAATCATCCTGTTTGAGGTGAATCTATGAAGAAAAAGAAAATCAGTCTCCCCATCCAGATCCTGGCAGCCCTGCTGCTGGGCATTGTTGTGGGTGCGCTGCTGGGCAGCACCGGTCTCAAGGACATCACCACCGACTTCATCAAGCCCTTCGGTGACATCTTCGTCAACCTTCTGAAGTTTATCGTGGTCCCCGTGGTCCTCGTCTCCATGATCGACGGCATCCTCTCCATGGACGACATGAAGAAGGTGGGCGCCGTGGGCTGGAAGACCGTGCTCTACTTCCTGTGCACCACCGCCATCGCCTGCGTCATCGGTCTGGTCATGGCCAACGTGTTCCACGGCGCGGGACTGTTCCCCGATCTGAGCGGAGAGCTGGGCAGCGCGTCCTACGAGGCCGCGGAGTTCGGCGGCTTCATGTCCACTCTGGTGAGCATCTTCCCCTCCAACATGTGGGAGGCCTTCCGCACCGCCAACATGCTTCAGGTCATCGTCATCGCCCTGTTCTTCGGCGGCGCCATCATGGCCGCCGGCGAGAAGGGCCGGCTGTGCCGGGATCTGGTGTCCTCTTTCAATGAGGTCATCAACCGGCTCATGGAGTTCATCATCGCCCTGAGCCCCATCGGCGTCTTCGCCTACATGTCCTGGGTGGTGGCCAACCAGGGCCCCGACATTCTGGGTTCCCTGGCTCTGGTGCTGGGCTGCGCCTACATCGGCTACATCCTCCACGCCGTGCTGGTGTACTCCTTCTCCGCCAAGGTCTTTGCGGGCATGAGCCCCGTGCGCTTTTTCAAGGGCGCGGCCGCGGCCATGATGTTCGCCTTCACCACCACCTCCTCTGCCGCCACGCTGCCCGTTTCCAAGGAGTGCGCTGAGGAGATGGGCGCCGACCGGGACGTGGCCGCCTTCGTGCTGCCCCTGGGCGCCACCATCAACATGGACGGCACCGCCATCTACCAGTGCGTGGCCACCGTGTTCCTGGCCGCCTGCTCCGGCATGGAGCTGACCCTGGGCCAGATGGTACTGGTGGTGGTCACCGCCACGCTGGCCTCCGTGGGCACCGCCGGTGTCTCCGGCGCGGGCATGATCATGCTGGCCATGGTGCTGGAAGCCATCAGCATCCCTGTGGATTACATCGGCCTGATCGTGGCGGTGGACCGCCTGTTCGACATGGGCCGTACCTGCCTCAACGTCACCGGCGACATCGCCTGCTCCTTGTGCGTGAGCAAGTGGGAGTCCAAGAAGGCAGGCTGACCTGCGTAAATCAAAAGCACCCCCGGAGTATCCGGGGGTGCTTTTTTGATTCCGTTTTGTAGAATCCGGTCAAAATAAGACGGATCGTATCAGAATGTGACCACTTCCTGGGCAGGCTTGCGGCAGGGCGCGATGGACAAAATATTCATCACCGGCCCCTTGCCCTTGTAGGCCTTGTGGTCTTCCACGGCCATACGGGCAGTGACCTCGATCCAGTCCCGGTTTTCGTACTGGTCCAGGGTGTCGCCCTTGGCGATGAGCCCCAGGAACTGCACGTCGTTTTCACAGCAAACCATGGCGAAGCGGCCCGGGCAGTGGATGCCGGGGTACTTTTTGGAATGGCACATGATGAGCTTCATATGCACCAGCTTGCCGTCGTAGCGGTCAGGATGGTCCATCACGTCCACATACCAAACGCCGAAGTCATCGTCGGGAATGTCGATGATCTCCTGGCTGAGGTCAAAGGGGCACTCGTCGCCGGTGAGGTAGTCCTCGCTGGTGCCGTCCTCCATCTCCAGGTAAATGTCCGCCCGGCGGTTCACCATCCGCAGGTTCCGCTTGCGCAGGGCGTCCCGCAGCTCCGGCGTGCAGCGGTTGAACACCAGCATGTCCGCGTTGGTGATCTTCTCCATCATCAGCTGGCCCATGTTCTTGGCGTACATCTCAAAGGTGGACGCCTGGACGAAGGTCATGATCTGATAGAGCACCCAGTTGGCCGGCAGCACTTCCCTGTAAAGCCTTTCCATTTGCCACATGCCGTTGTACTCGATGAGCACCTGCTTGGGCCGGTACTTCTTTTCCAGCTCCTTGAGGTAGGAGCACTTGAGGTCTTCCTCATCCTCGATGGTCACCACGGTCACATTGTCCAGGGCATTTTTCTCGTACTCCTCCTCGCCCTCTTCGCAGCAAAGGAGCAGCGTCTTATCCTCCCGGGCAAAGCCGTCTTCCAGGATGCCATTGATGAAATTGGTCTTGCCGCCGTCCAGAAAGCCGGCGACCAGATAAACAGGAATATCCATATGGGCGTTGTTCCTTTCCCGTTTACAGACCGAACAGGGTCTTCAGCTTGCCCTCGTCCAGCTCCGCGCCGATGACGCACAGACGGCCCGTGTAGTCCGCCTTGCCGGCACGCAGGTCGTGCTCCTCGGGCACATAGTCGAACTCCAGCCAGCCCTCGGCGCCGTTTACGATGCCCTTGGCACGCAGGATCTTGCCGTAGGCGCCGCTGTCCAGCTCCGTGAGGATCTTCTCCAGCTCGGCGCGGGTGAACTGCCGGGGCGTCTCGGCGCCCCAGGAGGTGAACACCTCGTCGGCGTGGTGGTGATGATGGTGGCAGGAGCAGGTCGGATCGTCACACTCGTGGTCATGATCGTGATGATGTTCATGCTCATGGTCGTGATCGTGGTCATGGTGATGCTCGTGGTCATGATCATGGTCGTGCTCATCGTGGTCATGATCATGGTCGTGCTCATCGTGGTCATGATCATGATGATGCTCGTGCTCGTGGTCATGGTCGTGATGGTGGTGGGCGTGCTCCGCCTCCTCCGCCTCATGCTCCGCGCGCATCTTTGCAAGCAGCTCCTCTTCCAGGGAGACCTTCTCCATGGCGGAGAGGATGACCTGGCCGGACAGGGCGTCCCAGGGGGTGGTGAGGATGGCGGCAGAGGGGTTCTTTTCCCGCAGCATGGCCACGGCGGCCTCCAGCTTCTCCTGGGTGAGCTTCTGGGTACGGGAGAGGATGATGGCGCCGGCGGACTCGATCTGGTTGTTGTAGAACTCGCCGAAGTTCTTCATGTAGACCTTGACCTTGGTGGCGTCGGCCACGGTGACAAAGCTGTTGAGGGCCATGGTGGGCACATCCGCCACCGTGTTCTGCACGGCCACGATCACGTCGCTGAGCTTGCCCACGCCGGAGGGCTCAATGAGGATGCGGTCCGGGTGGAACTGCTCCTCCACCTCCCGCAGGGCCTTGCCGAAGTCACCCACCAAAGAGCAGCAGATGCAGCCGGAGGACATCTCGGAGATCTCCACGCCGGAGTCCTTCAAAAAGCCGCCGTCGATGCTGATCTCGCCGAACTCATTCTCGATGAGCACCAGCTTCTCGCCCTGGAATGCCTCGGCCAGGAGCTTTTTGATGAGCGTGGTCTTTCCGGCGCCCAAAAAGCCGGAGATAATGTCGATTTTCGTCATGGTATCAAGTCCTTTGCTCATAATTTTCAACGTCCTTATCTTATCATCAAATCCGGAAAATGCAACCGAATCCCAAAAAATTCACAGTTTTTTCCTCCGCCGCACCGCCGGTTCAAAGGCCTCCATCTCCCGCACCGCCGTAGTCGATAGTGCCAGCAGGCACAAAAGGTTCGGCACTGCCATGAGGGCGTTGCAGATGTCCGACAAGGCGAACACCGTCTCCAGACGGCTCACCGCTCCCACCCCCGCTGCCAGAGCGAAGGCCCCGCGGTAAAGCGTCCTGCCACGGCCGCCGGTAAGGTAGGTCAGAGCCGTCTCTCCCTGGTAGGCCCAGCCCAGCACGGAGGAAAAGGAAAACAGGGCCACGCACACCGCCACCAGCGCCCCGCCCCAATGGCCCAGCACGCTCTCAAAGGCCAGGATGGTCAGCGCCGCGCCGTCGGCGTCCTCTGCCGTCTCCAGCACGCCGGAGCAGCAGATGGCAAGTCCCGTCACCGTGCACACCACGCAGGTATCGAAAAACGCCCCCACCATGTTGATGTAGCCGTGGAGGGCCGGGCAGTCCCCGTCCGCCGCTGCCGCGGCGATGGCAGCGGAGCCCATGCCCGCCTCGTTGGAAAAAATGCCCCGGGCCACGCCGTAGCGTATGGCGGTCCCCGCCGTGCCTCCCAGCACCGCCTCCGGACCCAGGGCCTGGGAGAGCATCTGTCCCACGGCGGCGGGAAGCGCGCGCCAATGCCCGGCGATCACCGCCGCCGCGCCCCCCAGATACCCCAGGGCCATCAGCGGCACCAGAAAGCCGGACACCCCGGCGATGCGGCCGATGCCGCCCCGGATCACCGCCAGCGTAATAAGGCCCGCCGCGGCCGCCGTGATCCACGGCGGCACGGAAAACGCCGCCTCCAGCGCCGTGGCCATGGCGTTGGTCTGGGCCATGTTGCCCATGCCGAAGGAGGCCCCCACGGCGAAAAGCGCGAATGCGCCGCCCAGGACCCGCCCCGCAGGACGGGGCCGCAGTCCCCGGGCCATGACCACCATGGGCCCGCCGCTGCGCTCTCCCGGGCGGCGAAAGCGCACCGCCAGGGCGCACTCGGAAAACTTGGCCGCAAGCCCGAAGAGGGCGGAGATCTCCATCCATACCAGCGCCCCGGGTCCCCCGGCCGTCAGCGCCGTGGCAACGCCCACGATGTTCCCCGTGCCCAGAGTGGAGGCCAGGGCCGTCATGAGCGCCGCCAGGGGCGAGATGCCGCCGTCGCTGTGCCGCGCGCCGGGGCTTGCCAGCAGGGCGCAGGCCCCCGGCAGATTCCGCCAGGTAGCAAAGCCCATGCGCACGGTCAGAAAAATGCCCGTGCCCAGCAGCAGCGCCAAAAGCGGTGCCCCCCAGAGCTTTGCACTGAGGGCCGTGAGAGTTTCCGTCATGGAATGCCTCCTTGTTTCGTGGTGCTATCAGCATACGCCCCAGGCGGCATGTCCCATGATGGAAAAGCCGGGCGCCTCCGGCGTCCGGCTTTTTGTCCAAATGCGCTCAGCTCTCCATATGCCGTCCCAGGAAGGCGGCAATGGTCTGGGCCAGCTTGTACTCCGGCTCCTCCGCCGGCGCGGCGCCCTCGCCGCCCACGAACAGCACCAATCCCAGCAGATCGCCCTCCGCCAAAATGGGTGCGGCCACCCGCACCCGAAGGGGATCGCCGCTGTCCGTCACAGCCACTTCCGCATCCTGGGCCTCCCGCCGGTAGATCTTGCGGCCTTCCATGATCCGCTCCAGCTCCGGGGAGATCCGCTTTCCCAAAAGCTCCCGCTTGCTGCCGCCGGCCACGGCGATGATGGTGTCCCGGTCCGTGACGGCGCAGATCTCGCCGGTGGAGCGGCTCATGGTCTCGCACAGCTCCACGGCAAAATCCTCCACCCCGCCCAGCAGGGAATACTTCTTGAAAATCACCTCGCCGTCCCGGCTGGTGTAGATCTCCAGCGGGTCGCCTTCCCGAATCCGCATGGTACGGCGGATCTCCTTGGGAATGACCACGCGTCCCAAATCATCGATACGCCGTACGATTCCAGTTGCTTTCATATCGAAAACTCCTTTTCTCTTTCAAATTGCAGGGCTCTCCTTGGCAAAAGATAGTATCCGCAGGATTTTTCCCCCTATGCGGCGGAGCGGTTGGTTTCATTTGGCAGTTTTTCGTCCTTTGCCGGGTGGCTCGTGCCCGCCCCTTGCATTTTTTCGAGAAAACCGTATAATAACCTATATTCTTTACAGATTTTTGACCTGCCTTTTTCCAAGGCTCCACATTCAGCGAAAGAAAGGAACGACGTTTTGAAAGCTTCACATGCCCTGCCCAAGGCCCGGCTGCCCCTCTGGGGAACGCTGGCGGCCATGGTGGCCCTGTCGGGCTGCATCACGCTGCTGGCCCTGTGGTGCCAGCCCAACGCGCTGCGCACCGTGGTGGACATCTTCCGTGCTCAGCCCCTTTTGATCGTACTCAACGCCCTGCCCATCGGCCTTTTGGTGGTGACGTTCACCTGCCTGTTCCGAAACGTGTTTTTCGGCGCCGCGCTGGTGAACTTCGGCGTATGCGTGCTGTCCATCGCCAACCGCATCAAGCTGGAGGTGCGGGATGAGCCGGTGTTTCCCCGGGACTTCGCCCTTTTGAAAGAAGTGGGCAGCGCCATGAGCTCCTATGACATCCAGTATCCCATGAGCACCATCGCCGTAGTGCTCATGGCCACCTTGGCGCTGGTGGTCCTGGGCCTTTTCATCGGCTGCAGGCCCTTCCCCCTGGCCCCTTTGCGGGGCTGGCTGGGCCGGCTGCTGGGCGCCGCCGGCTCCATGGGCATTCTGGTGGCCCTGCTGCTGACGGTCTATGCCTCCAATGATCTTTACAACAGCTTCCGCGTCTCCAACGCCTACTACATCCCCTCCGTTTTCAACGAGCTGGGTTTCCCCTACTGCTTCTGCCACCAGTTCACCACCTATCCCATTGACCGGCCCGCCGGCTTCGACAAGGCCACGGCGGCGTCCTGGGAGACCGGGGACCAGCCCGGCCAGGGAGAGGACGTGCACCTCATCATGGTGATGAACGAGGCCTTTTCCGACCTGACAGACGATCCCGCCTTTACCTACACGGAGGAAAACGACCCCCTGCCCAACCTCCACGCTCTGCAGAGCGATCCCCACGCCGTCAGCGGCCACGTGGTGGTGCCCGGCTTTGCCGGCGGCACCGCCAACACGGAGTTTGACGTGCTCACCGGCATGCAGACCAACGCCCTCTCCGCCTCCACCACCTCCTCGTTCCGGGTGGTGAACCGGGATCTGGACAGCGTACTGCGGGTCTTTGCCTCCGACGGCTACCACACCTCCTTCTTCCACCCCGGCGACGACTGGTTCTACAACCGGGAAAACGTCTATGACTGGCTGGGGGCGGAGGAGACCGTCTTTGTCGACGAGATGGAAAACCTCACCTACAAGGGCCGCTGGGTGACGGACGACTACATGGCCGGTTTCATTGAGGAGAAATTCGAAGAGGCCGTGGCCCAGGGAGAGCTTCTTTGCAACTATACCACCACCATCCAAAACCACATGTCCTACACGGCGGACAAGTACGGCGAGGGCTACGTGTACCCGCCGGTGGAAACGGACGCCCAGCTGACCGACGATGTGCGCACCATGCTGGAGGTGTACATTGAGGGTGCCCGGGACGCCGACGCCATGCTGGGCCGCCTGGTGGACTACTTCTCCCAGACCGACGAGCCGGTGGTGCTGGCTTTCTGGGGCGATCACCTGCCCTATCTGGGGGACAACCAGCTGGCTTACACCCAGCTTGGGTCCAAGGTAGGTCTGCCGGAGGAGGAACGGGTCAATACGCTTTGCTCCTATGAGACGCCCTATGTGATCTGGGCCAACGACGCCGCCGCCCAGGTGCTGGATTGGGGCAGCGCGGTGGAAAGCCTGGATCTGCCCGAGACGAACCGGCTTTCCGCCAGCTTCCTGGGTGCCGCGCTGCTGGAGCTGACCGGCCGGGGCGAGGAGAGCCCCTGGTTCTCCTTTTTGAACCAGCTGCGGCGGGAGCTGCCCGTGGTGCAGAAAAAGACCTACATGACCATGGACGGCACCTTTACTCCTCTGCTCACCAGCGACCAGCAGGAAATGATCGACCAGTGGCGCCAGTGGAGCTATTACAAGCTGCGCTACAAAGAAGTGGAATGACATAAAAAAACGCGGGCTTCCATCAGGAAGCCCGCGTTTTGCGTCTGGTTGACAGCGTTTTTTCAGATCTTCCGGGCCGCCGCCTGGGGAGAGAGCGGAATGCTGCGGCTGCGGATCAGCTGGATGAAGATCTTGGCAAGCGAGGGGTCAAACTGGGTACCGGCCCCCTTGCGGATCTCCTCCAGAGCGTATTCCAACGGAAGGCCCATGCGGTAGGGCCGGTCTGTGGTCATGGCGTCGAACACGTCCGCGATGGCCAGGCACCGGGCGGAGATGGGGATCTCCTCCCCGGCAATGCCCCGGGGATAGCCCTTGCCGTCCCAGCGTTCGTGGTGACCCAGCACCGCCGGGATCAGATAGTCCATCTCCGGCAGGTGGCGGATCATCTCGATGGAGCTGTTCACGTGGTCCTTCATGATCCGGTACTCCCCATCCTCCAGCTTGCCGGTCTTGTTAAGGATGTTCTCGGGAATGGAGATCTTGCCGATATCGTGGAGCAGGCCCGCCGCGTAGATGGTGCGCACCTGGTCGTCGTTGAGTCCGGCGGCCACCGCCAGCGTGGCGGCATAGCGGGCCACATTCTTGCTGTGGGCATAGGTGTAGTGATCCTTGGCATCGATGGCGGCCGTCAGCGCGGAGATCATGGACAGGGCAGAGCGGTACTCACCGTCTCCCCGCTCGATACGGTCCACAATGGCGTCCGTCCGCTCCGCCAGGTGCTGGGGCACCAGGTCCGAGGCGCCTCGGAAAATGACGATCTGGTCCTTGCCGCCCTGCTTGGCGTTGTACACCGCAAGGTCGGCGTTGTCCATAAGCTCCTTGGCGCTGGAGGCGGCGTAAGGTGCCGAGCAGATGCCAACGCTCACAGACAACGGCTTGAGCCGCTGCCGCTCCGGCTTTTGGTTGATCTGGGCCACCCGGGTCTCGATCTCCCGGGCCAGGGTCCTGGCCCGCTGGGTATCCTGCAAAGGCAGCAGCACGGCAAACACCTTGCCGCTGGTGCGGAACACGATGCCGCTTTCCCCGGTACAGCGGCTGATGACCTCGCCGATGCGGCACAGGGCGGCGTCGCCCTCTCCCACGCCGTAAAGCTGGTTATAGAGCTTGAAGTCATCCACATCGATGTACATGAGCGTCAGGCATTCCCGTCCGCAGGAGAGGAACTGCTCTTCCAGCTGCTCCACAAAGAAGCGGTAATTGTACACGCCGGTCAGCGGGTCGATGCGGGCTTCCCGGAACATCTTCTCGTAAAGCGCCGCGTTTTTCATGGCGATGGACGCGATGGAGCTGACAGTCTCCAAAAAGCCGATCTCCACAGCGTTGAAGTTTCTGCCCCGCTCCTTGGCGGAAAGCAGCAGCAGTCCCACGATCTCGTCCCCGTCCCGCATGGCGGCGACGCAGTCGATGTTCAGCCGGCGGAACAGCTCCTTCTCCGCCTCCCAAACGGAGAGATACTTGGGGCTGTTCTGGAACTCGCCCACGATGAGATAGTTCTCCTGTTCTTTGAGGTAGGCGATCTGGGGACTGTCCTTGGAGATGGAAAACGACAGCGTGGCCAGAGGGCTGGAGCAGTAGCGGGCCTGGTAGTTGTCCCCCTCCAGCAGGCAGATATACATCTGCTCGATGGGGATCTCCCGGGACACCACCTGCCCCATCTTCTCCATGATGTCCGCCGTGCTCAGGGATTGGGAGACCTCCGCGGAGAAGTTTTTCACCAGGCGGCTTTGCTGCTCCTCCCGGGTGAACATGGACTCCAGCAGCCGCCGCATGAGCAGGTAGGTCCCTCCCAGCAGTCCGGCAAACGCCACGGACACCACCGTCGTGGCCGAGCGCTCCCCCAGACCCAGGGTCTGCTCCGCGAAAAGGTGCATGGGAGAGATGAAGTTGGCGGCGGCCATGATGCAGATCACCGCCAGCACCAGCGTCAAAAGGGACCGGGACACCACCAGCGTCAGCCGGAACATGCGGCGCTTGTAAAGCGCATACATCAAAAGGGCCGCGAACACGATGCCGGACAGGGCATCAAAGGGGAACGTATTACCGGGCAGGCCCACCTGCAGCAGGTTGCCCGCCAGCATCACCAGTCCGCCGTAAACGATGACCCGGATGCCCGGCGAGTGGACGCCCTGTTCCCGCATGACCTGCATGAGCAGCACCGCCGTGGCCCCGATGATGGCCACGAACATGATGCAGGGGATGACGATATGCCAGTCCAGACTGTATGTAAAGAGGGTGGAGCCGTCCGGCATGACCACCGGCGTGGGCGGCTTGAGGTAGAAGCCACTGACGGTCCCGGGGATGATGGCCAGGGTCCAGATGGTGAACACGGCCAGCAAAAACCGCCCTTTGCGCCTGGAGAAGGTGTGCACGAAAAAGTAAAAGAACAATTCCATGCTGAACAGGGCCACCAAAGACACCTTGTACCAGAAATTCATGCCCGGCCACATCTGCAGCCGCATGAGGATGGCGCCGCCGGACCACAAAATAGCGTCCAGCAGCACCGCGAGAAACGCCCGGATCTCGGGGGTCTTCTTGGTGGCCAGGAACGTGACAAACATCAGCAAAAAGCAGCTGAAGACCGTGATGTTGATAAAGAGGAAAGGGATGTCGTTCACAGTGCCGGCCTCCCTTCCGCCCCGTCCGCCTGCTGGCGCAGAAGGCCCACGATATCCAGCATGCCGGGGTTGATCCGGGGCAGGCGGGTGCCGATCTTCTGCTCATAGGCGGCGATGGTGCCGTATTTCAAAATGGTGATCTGCAGCGGCTCCATATTCAAAAGCTTCTTCAAATCGCCGTAGTCGCTGTCAAAGTATTTGAAATACAGGCTCAGGTGCTCTGTCAGCACCGTGCGGGTGACCACCTCGCTGGCCTGGGCGTCCGGCGGCAGCTCCAGGTACATGTGCAGGAAGGGGTCGTCCTTTTCGTTGAACTCCTTTTTCAGCACCCAGTCTCCCAGCTCCAGGCGGCTCAGGCGGATCACCTCCTGCATGGACGAGGCGGTGATGCGGGTAAAGCCGGCGATATCGATCACGTCCGGCACCCGGTCCACGAACGTCAGCCGGGGAAGCTGGCCGCTGCCGGCGGTGAGGCAGTGGTACATATCTCCGATGCGGTAGCGCATGAACGCGCCGCCGTGGAGCACGGAAAGCACCAGCTCGTATGTCTCCCCCGCCTGGATCTCATCCATCAGGCAGGTGCGGGGCTGGTAGGCAGGGTCCGTCAGGTTGCGGCGCATCTCCGACTCGGGGATGAACTCATAGAAACAGGCATCCGGGAAAAATACCATGCCCCGATGTTCCCAGTTCTCTGCGCCGATGCAGGTGGACTCCGTTCCCGCGGCCAGCTCCACCGGGGCGATGCCCCAGGCCCGGGTCAGCCGGTCCCGGTAGCACTTGGCGTCGGTCCCGGCGAAGAAAAACGCCTTGAGCCGGAACACGTCCCCCGGTGTGATGGGGCGGCCGTCCCGGCGGCTTACGTATTTGGCTTTCAGATAGCGCACGGCGTTGCCCGGCGACACCTTCATATGGTGGCCGCCGCTTCCGCCGCTGCTCTTGCCGAAGCTCTCGGTAATATAGTTGGCCACGGAGCCGATCCCAAAGAAAAAGTCCACGCCGCCGCCCATGGCCATGGCGAAGCCCTTTTTGATCCGCTGGCTGAAGCTCAGATCCGAGTTGGTGTTGGAGTCGGGCAGCCAGGTGAAATGGATGTCCTCGTCAAAGAGCGACGGCATCAGTCCCGTGGCATAGGGCAGCGGGGCGCCGCCGTACAGGATCCGGTCGCCGGATTTCAGGTCGAAGTCTCCTTTTTTCCGGGCGGTGGCCATCATCATGGTGGCCAGCAGATTGTGCCGGTAGGTATCCAGCATGCTGCGGGTATAGGGCGCCAGCTTGATGGGGCGAAGGCCGCCCTCCCAGGTGGTCTGGATCCACACCGCCGGCTCCGCGCACAGCATCTCCGCCCGCTTGGGCAGCAGCACGTCGGCATAGTCGGCATAGGTGGTCAGGGGCAGACACTGGCGCAGCTCGTCGATGGTGCGGGGCGTCTTTCCCCGCAGCAGGAGCTTTCCAAGTCCACTGGCGCTCCAAAGCGTCAGCTGCTCTTCCATGAGCCGCCGCTGGGTGTACATGTAATCGGCCAGGCTCATGTCCAAAAAGCCGCAGTATTCCTGCCACAGCTGCTCCCGGGAGCACTTTTTCAGCTTATCTTCAAAGCGCATGGACTCACCCCCTCACTTCTTTTTCCAGCAGGCACGGATGCTGGCCCTGTTGGGCACCAGGAAGGGTGTGGCAGCCTGATAGGCCCCATATCCCTCCAGCCGCGCCGGAAACACACACCGGTCCTCAAAAGCCACCAGCCCCACGTTCAAAGCGCTCAGCACCGCCGCCTCCCACAGCGGCAGCCCGGCGGTGAAGGCCAGACAGCCATACAGTCCCGCAAACCATAAAACCCCCGGATGGCGGCACAGGGCATACACCCCCGTAGTGCAGGCCGGGCGTTCCTCCCCCGGACTTGCATAGGACGCCCCCACCGGCAGGGCAAAAAACAGCGTATAGACCTCCAGGATGAAAAACAGCGCCCCAAGCGCGAAAAGCAGGCCCCGCAGCCACCCGTGGACCAGGGGCGTTCCCTGCCGGGCCTCCAGGACCGTGCCAACCGTCAGCAGCAGCGCCCCCAGGGGAAAGCAGAGCTTCAGCGCCCTCCGGCCCAGCTGCCAGTCATTATAATCACTGAGAAAAAACAGGGCAAAGCCGCAAAGGCTCAGACAAAACCCCATCGGCTCAGTCCTCCATCCGGTCGTTTCGTAACCATCTTCTGATTATGTTTACTATTTTTTCCTATTATACAAATATTCCTGTATAAATTCAACAAATTTCCCCTCGACATTTTTCACAAATCGTATGCATCGAGCATTGGCACAACATATAGTTTTCCATCTGCACACAAAACGCAATCTGTTGTCGATATTGACAGATCTCCCCATTTTTTTTGCCAAAGTACCGGGACGCTCCGTCAAAACAGCGACAACGTGCTCCCTTATGGCTGCGCGGGATGAAAGTGGCGGTACACCGCCTCCGCCGTGGGTCTGGGCACGATGGCCGCCAGGGTCTCCACATCCGCCTCCCGGATGGCCTTTATGGACCCCAACGCGCGCCGCAGGGCCTCCTTGCGCTTGGGACCCACGCCGGGGATCTCATCCAGGGCGGAGCGCAGCGTGGAGCGGGTATGGCTTTCGTGGTGATAAGTGATGGCAAAGCGGTGGGTCTCCTCCTGGATCTGTCCGATGAGGGAAAATACCGCCGGATTGGCCGTCAGGCCGATCTCCCGGCCCTGGGGCGTCACCAGTGCCCGGGTGCGGTGGCGGTCATCCTTGACCATGCCGAATATGGGCACCGTCACGCCGAAGGTATCCGCCACCTCCTGGGCCGCGGCGGCGTGGGTCTGGCCGCCGTCGATCAAAAATACGTCCGGCAGGGGCAGGAACTTCTCATCCCCGTCCGCTGCCCGCTGGAGCCGGCGGCGCAGCACCTCCTGCATGGAGGCGTAGTCGTCCGGGTGGCCCTGGAGCTCCTTGATGCGGAAGCGCCGGTAGGCCGAGCGCAGCGGCCGCACGCCGCTGTATACCACCATGGACGCCACGATGTCGCTTTTGCCCGTGTTGGAGATATCGAAGGACTCCATACGCCGGGGCGGCTGGGCAAGGCCCAGCAGGCTGGCCAGCAGCGCCAGGGTATGGGCCACCCGCTCTTCGGCGGTGGTGGCCCGCTCCGCCTCCTCAGCGGCGTTGCGCTGGGCCATGTCTCTGAGATCCGCCTTCTCTCCCCGCTGGGGCACGTGGACCCAGACCTTGTGTCCGGCCCGGCGGGTCAGCACCTCGGAAAGGCTTTCACACTCCCCGGTGTCCACCGGCAGCAGGATCTCGTGGGGCAGCACCGCCCGGGGCAGGTAATACTGGGCCGTGAGCGCCGAGAGCATCTCCTCCTCCTCTTCCTCGATGGGTGCAGTGAACAGCTCCGTCTCCCGGCCGGTGAGATTTCCGTTTTCCATATGCAGCACGGCGTAGCAGCATTTGCCCGCGCCCCGGTACAGTCCCCAGATGTCCGTGTCGGCGCAAAGGCCCGCGATGACCGTCTGCTTTTTGCTCAGGGCGCCGATGGCGTTGATCCGGTCCCGGATGGCGGCCGCCTGCTCAAAGTGCAGCGCCTCCGCCTCCGCCTCCATCTCCGCCGTCATGTCCCGCAGCAGCTGGCGGGACTTGCCCTCCAGCAGCTGGCAGGCCTGATCGATCCGCCGGTTGTACTCCTCCGCCGTCATCTCCGGGCGGCAGAAGCCGTCGCACCGGCCCATGTGGAAATTGAGGCAGGGCCGCTCGGCGCCGATGTCCCGGGGGAAGCGGCGGGAGCAGGTGGGCAGGCGCAGCGCGGCAAACACCGCGTCCAGGGCCTGGCGGGTCTCATACCGGCCGCCGAAGGGACCAAAATACCGGGCCGAGTCATTGGCATAGCGGTTGGCCAGAGTGAAGCGGGGATACGGCTCCCGGGAAAGGCGCACGAAGGGGTAGCCCTTGTCGTCTTTGAGCAGGATGTTGTATTTGGGGCTGTGGCGCTTGATCAGGGAGTTTTCCAGCACCAGCGCTTCAAATTCGCTGGTGACGAAGATGGTGTCGAAGTGGTCCACCTGGGAGACCATCTGCCGGGTCTTGGCCGTGTGGGAGGCGCTTTCCTGAAAATACTGGCTCACCCGGTTTTTCAGCTTCTTCGCCTTGCCCACATAGATCACTTTCCCGGTCTTGTCCATCATGAGGTACACGCCGGGCACCAGCGGCAGATCGTTGGCCTTCTGCCGCAGCTCTTCCTTTGTCATGGCCTTCTCCTTTCACCGCTCCAGCGGATGGAAAAAAAGAGGCTCCGCAGACTGCGGAGCCTCTTTGAGGGTATATGGAATCTTATTCGCCGAAGTTGTCCTTGACCAGCTCCACCAGGGTGTTGACTGCAGTTTCCTCGTCGTCACCGTCAGCGATCAGTGTGATGGTGGTGCCCTTCACAATGCCCAGGGACAAAACGCCCAGCAGGCTCTTGGCATTGACGCGGCGGTCTTCCTTCTCCACCCAAATCCCGCTCTTGAACTCGTTGGCCTTCTGAATAAAGAATGTGGCAGGTCTCGCGTGCAGACCTACTTCGTTGTTAACGGTGACATTCTGAGTATACATGATGCAGCTCTCCTTTTCTATACCAAGTCAGACTGAACAGCTTCGCATAGCAAGTCAAATTACTAGATATATCATACCTGCTTTTGTTGGCCGCGTCAACGGCGTTTTTCACAAACATTTAAAATTTTCCCCTGGCCCGAAGCTTTTCATTTGGTAGTTTAGACCATTTTCCCTCCATTCTATACGGGTTGTTTTGTGTTTTTTTCAGCACTTTACCGATTTTCATAGAAAAAGAGCCGCCGGCTATGCCGGCGGCTCCGCTGGGATCAATAGTTCTCGGCCTTCACCTGGAAGTAAGCCTGGGGATGCTTGCACACGGGGCACACGGCAGGAGCGCTCTCGGCAACCTCCACGTGGCCGCAGTTGCGGCAGAACCACATGACCTTCTCGCCCTTCTTGAAGACCTCGCCCTTCTTCAGGTTGTCCAGCAGCTTCAAATAGCGCTCTTCGTGGGTCTTCTCGATCTTGGCCACGCCCTCAAACTGAGCGGCCAGGGCCAGGAAGCCCTCCTCCTCGGCGGTGCGGGCCATCTCGGCGTACATCTGGGTCCACTCCTCGTTCTCGCCGGCGGCCGCCGCCACCAGGTTTTCCTCGGTGGTGCCGATGCCGGAGAGGGCCTTGAACCACAGCTTGGCATGCTCCTTCTCATTGAGCGCCGTCTCCTGGAAGATGGCGGCGATCTGCTCATAGCCGTCCTTCTTGGCCTGGCTTGCGAAATAGTCGTACTTGTTGCGGGCCTGGGACTCCCCGGCAAACGCCTTCCACAGATTGGCCTCCGTCTTGCTGCCCTTCAGTTCCATATCTTTTTCCCCTTTCAAAAAAATAAAATCAAGTTTGCTCCGCCGCGCAGGCGGGACAAATTCCATAAAAACAAAGGCTGTGCCCCCAGACGAGCCGCCCGTCCCCCGCCGCCAGTGTATCCAGCCCGGCGTCATAGGGGATGGCCACATCTGACACGGCCCCGCACCGCTGACAGCGGAAATGCGTATGGGGCGAGAGGTCGGCGTCAAACCGCGCCACGGGCCCCTCCAGCTCCACCAGCCGCCCCTCCGCCGCCATCTGCCGCAGGTTGCGGTAAACCGTTCCCAGGCTCAGGCGGGGCATTGCCGGTTTGAGACGCTCGTACACCATCTCTGCTGTGGGATGGGTGTCCGTGGCGCAGACAGCCTCATAGATCTGCTCCCTCTGGTGGGAGAATCGTCGCTGCTGCATATCTCGTCTCCTTATCAGTAATAATTACTGATATTGTTATAGCACACTGGAAATGAAAATGCAAGCCCTTTTTTCATTTTTTTCCGCTTCTAAACGGGCGCCTGCCGCAAACACTATCCATTGGGTATCGCGCAACGATTCTTCCCGGAAAAGGAGGAGCATATACCTTGAAGAAAATGATTGCGCTTTTGAGCGCGGCGCTGCTGGCACTGTCGGTGACCGCCTGCGGCAACGACCAGAAAAATGATTCCAACAACGGCAACGACGCCGTCCTCAACGGGACAGACGGCAAGGAGAATACCAACGACGGCATCATGGGCGACATGGCCCAGGGCACGGAAGATGTGGTGCAGGGCGCGGAGGACGCAGTCCAGGACGTTGGAAACGGCGTCAAGGACGCGGTGGACGGCGTGGAGCAGGGTGTGGATGACGTGACGGACACCGCCGAAAACGCCGGAAAAGCCATGAAGCGGTCCGTGGAGGAGGGCGGCGTTTCCTATGGGGAGATGCTGGACAACGCCCGGGTCCACGACACCGACGGCGATCTGACCGACCATGAAAACGCCGTGACCCCCGGCTGGGACGGCTGAGTGTTTTCCGCATAAAAAACAGGACGGGAATCTGCTCCCGTCCTGTTTTTCCACTTTTACATCTGTAAAATGCACTGCTCCAGCTCCTGCGTGGTATCTGCCAGGAAATCCGCCCCGGCCTGCGTCAGCTCCCCGCGGCCCCGGAAGCCCCAGGTGACGCCGCAGGCGCGAAGCCCCGCGTTATGGGCCGTGTGGATATCCACAGCACTGTCTCCCACAAAGAGCGTTTCCGATTTCTCCGCCCCCAGCTGCGATAGGATCTGCTCCACGCCGGTGGGGTCCGGCTTCACCGGCACGCCGGGCAGCTTGCCCCGCACCAGATGGAACACCCCGTCGAAAAAGTGGCGGATGATGATCTGGCTGAAATCGTCAGCCTTATTGGAGTATACCGCAAGGCGCACGCCCCGCTCCCGCAGCCGCTCCAGCAGGGCCGGAATGCCGTCATAGGGTGCCGTCTTGTCCAGATTGTGGGCGCCGTAATACTGGCTGAACTCCGCCAGTGTCTCCTGCAGCCGTGCCTCATCCTGACAGTCGGCCGGGGAAAAGCGGGAAACCAGGTTGGGGATGCCGTGACCCACCATGTGCCGGTACTCCTCCACAGAGTGCTCCGGCCAGCCGTTTTTGCGGCAGACCCAGTTGCCGGCGCCTGCCAGATCCTCAATGGTATTCAATAGTGTCCCGTCCAGATCGAAAATCACTGTTTTGTACATTGCGTTTTCCTGCCTTGCCTGTTGTTTTCCCCCATTGTAGCAGGCCCGGCCCGGGGTCTCAAGCAGCAATGCGCCGAAAAAGCCGCCCGTAAGGCGGCTTTTTTCATGTTTCTCTCACGCCAGCGGGCAGGACTCCGCCCCGTCGGCGGTCAGCACCGCCGACTCCGTAAACCCCGCCGCCCGGGCCAGCTCTGCCGCCTGGTCATAGCCGAAGCGCAGATGCTCTTTGCAGTGGGCGTCGGCGGTGAGGATGACGCGGCCCCCCACGGCCCGCCACTCCCGCAGCAAAAAGAGGGCCGGATAGGGTGCCTGGCGATACCCCCGGGCCACGCCGCCGGTGTTGATCTCCAGCAGCGTTCTCTCCGGGTCCGCATGGTGCAGCGCCTCCAGGGCCGCGGCACGGTACCGGGGCGACTCCTCGTCAAAAAAGCGGTTTCCGGCGTTGAGCTTGGTCATGAGATCGATGTGGCCCAGAATGGTAGGCTTTTTCTCCGCCACCCGGCCCACCGCCCGGAAGTACCCTTCCGCCATGGCCAGGGCATCACCGCCGTACATCGCATCCCGGCAGGCGGCCAGCTGCTCCTCCTTCCAGTCCATGGAGTAGCAGACCCCCTCCGGCGAGCGCTGATAGTGGACGCTGCCGATCCAATAGTCAAACCCCTCCGGCGTCACATCCGACCAGCTGTCCCATTCAATACCTGCAAGCACCTCCATCCGCCCGGCGTACTCGGCCCGCACCGCCGCGATGGCCGCACGGTAGGAGGTCATGTCCCGGGGCAGCACCAACCCGTCATCGTCGGGGATCGGGGTATGGGCATGGCAGGAAACGCCAAAATATTGGATATTTTGTGCACTGGCCGCGGCAGCCATGGCTGTCAGCGTATCTCGTCCGTCGCAAAAATCCGCGTGGTTGTGGACGGAGCAGCACCAGGGCGTTTTCTTCATTGCATCCGCTCCTGTTTGACCTTGTGGTCCACCACATGGCGCTTTTCCAGCTCCGCCGTGATGTCCTGCACGGAGATGCCCATCTGCACCATCAGCACCATCACATGGTAGGTAAGGTCCGCGATCTCATAGATGGTCTCCGCCTTGTCCTCCTTGCGGCCGCCGATGATGACCTCTGTGCACTCCTCGCCCACCTTTTTGAGGATCTTATCCAGGCCCTTTTCAAAGAGGTAGCTGGTGTAGCTGCCCTCCTTGGGCTCCATCTTGCGGCCCTGGATGAGCCGGTAGAGCCCCTCATAGCTGAAGGCCTTCAGCTCCGGGGAAAGATACACCGGCTGGAAAAAGCAGCTCTCCGCCCCCGTGTGGCAGGCGGGGCCGTCCTTCACCACCTCCACCACCAGGGCGTCGGCGTCGCAGTCGGCGGTGATGGACACCACATGCTGCACGTTGCCGGAGGTCTCCCCCTTGCGCCAGAGCTCCTGACGGCTGCGGCTCCAAAAGCAGGTGCGGCCCTCGTCAATGGTGATGGCCAGGCTCTCGGCGTTCATGTACGCCAGGGTCAGCACCTCCTTGGTGTAGTGGTCCTGGACAATGGCCGGGATCAGCCCGTTTTTGTCAAATTTCAACTCCATATCGTATATCTCCATTAAAATATTACAGTTCGTATCAAAATGTACCCATTTTTTACAGCCGCACGGCCACACCCCGGCTGTGGAGAAACGCCTTGAGCGCCCGGATCTCCACCTGGCGGGTATGGAAAATGGAGGCAGCCAGTCCCGCGTCCATGCCGGGATGCGCAAAAAGTTCGGCAAAGTCCTCCATCTTTCCTGCGCCGCCGCTGGCCACGATGGGCACGTGCACCCGCGCTGCCAGGGCGTCCAGCATCTCCAGGTCGAAGCCCTGCTTCACGCCGTCGGTGTCGATGGAGTTGAGTACGATCTCCCCGGCGCCTGCCGCCACGCCGCGCACGGCCCAGTCCAGGGCGTCGATGCCTGTGTCCTCCCGGCCGCCCTTGGCAAAGAGGTGGTAGCATCCATCCACCCGCTTGACGTCCATGCTGAGCACCACGCACTGGTCCCCATACCGCTTGGCCGCGGCGCCGATCAGGGACGGGTCCGCGATGGCGCCGGAGTTGACGCTCACCTTGTCCGCCCCGCATTTTAGGACCCGGTCGAAGTCCTCCAGGGTGCGGATACCGCCGCCCACCGTCAGGGGGATGAACACCTCCGAGGCCACGGCGCGCAGGATATCCGTAAACAATGCCCGGCCCTCGGCGGAGGCGGTGATATCGTAAAACACCAGCTCGTCTGCCCCGGCGGCGTTATAGAACCGGGCCATCTCCACCGGGTCCGCCATGTCCCGCAGTCCCTGGAAATTGGTGCCCTTGACTACCCGGCCGTCCTTCACATCCAGGCAGGGAATGATCCGCTTGGCTAACACAGGCCCTCCTCCTTTAAAACCGTTTCAAGATCCAGCCGCCCCGTGTAGAGGGCCTTGCCCAAAATGGCGGCGTCCACCCCCATGTTCCGCAGCTGCCGCAGCTCCTCCAATCCGGAGATGCCGCCTGAGGCGGTAATGGACAGACCCTCGATTTCCACCAGCTGTTCATAGAGGGGCAGGTTCGTGCCCTGCTCCGCCCCGTCCCGGGAGATGTCCGTATAGATGACGGTGCCAACGCCGGCGTCCCGGAGCCGGCGGCAGAAGTCCACGCCCCGCTCGGCCGTGCGCTCTTCCCAGCCGCTGACGGCCACATACCCGTCCCGGGCGTCCACGCCCACGGCGATGTGGGCTCCATAGCGCCGGGCCATCTCCTTTGTAAAGTTAAAGTCCTTCACGGCGACAGTGCCCAAAATGCACCGGTCCACGCCCAGCTCCAGGTACTGCTCGATGCGCTGCTGGGTGCGGATACCGCCGCCCACTTCGATGAAAAGCCCTCCCTGGCGGGCCAGGGCGGCAATGCTCTCAAAGTTTTCCGCGGTGCCGGACCGGGCGCCGTCCAGGTCCACCACATGGAGGTACCTGGCACCGGCGGCCAGGAACTCCCGGGCCACGGCGCAGGGGTCCGTGCCGTAGACGGTCATCTGGTCGTAGTCTCCCTGGTACAGCCGCACCACCTGTCCGCCCCGCAGGTCGATGGCGGGAAAAATCTGCATGTTGCTCCCTCCTTACAGCTCTCCGAATGCCTTTAAGATCCGGAGCCCCGTGTCCCCGGACTTTTCCGGGTGGAACTGGGTACCCCACACATTCCCCCGGCGTACCGCGCCGGTGACAGCCACGCCGCCGTACTCCGACACGGCCAAGGTGCTCTCGGCGCAGCGGCGGGCGTAATAGCTGTGGACATAGTACACCGATTCCCCGGGCTGCACATATTTCAAAAGCGGGTCTGCCCGGCGCATGCCCAGGCTGTTCCACCCCATGTGGGGCACTTTGCAGCCTTTGTCCCTCAGGTCGTCCTTCAGCGGCGCCACTTCGCCGCCGATGAGCCCCAGGCCCGGGTGCTCGCCATACTCAAAGCTCCGCTCAAAGAGCAGCTGCATCCCAAGGCAGATGCCGAGCAGCGGCTTTTTCTCCGCTTCTTCCAGCAGCAGCGGCGTCAGGCCGGACTGATCCAGCCGGGCCCGTGCGTCGGCAAAGGCACCCACGCCTGGCAAAATGATCCGGTCTGCCCGGCGCAAAGTATCAGCGTCGGCGGTCACCTCCGCCGCAAGCCCCAGGTACCGCAGGCTGGAGCGCAGAGAGAAGAGATTGCCCACTCCGTAGTCCACAATGGCGATCATCACGTTCCTCCTTACAAAAGGCCCTTGGTGCTGGGAATTTCCCCGGCGTGCTTTTCGTCCACGGCCACAGCCTCCTTCAACGCCCGGCCCGCGCCCTTGAAGCACGCCTCCAGAATGTGGTGGGTGTTCTCCCCGGCAAGCTGATGGAAGTGCAGCGCGCCGGGGCAGTTGCGCACAAAGCCCAGCCAGAATTCCTTGGCAAGCTCCGTATCAAAGGTGCCCACCTTGGCGGCGGGCAGCGTCACCGCCCAGCCCAGATAGTCCCGGCCGGAGAGGTCGCAGCCCACCAGCACCAGTGTCTCGTCCATGGGAAGCAGGCTCTGGCCGTAGCGCCGGATGCCCCGTTTGTCCCCCAGAGCCTTGGTGAACGCCTGGCCCAGCACGATACCCACATCCTCTACCGTGTGGTGGTCATCCACCTGGGTATCGCCCCGGCAGGTGAGCGTCAGGTCAAAGTCACCGTGGCGGGCAAAGAGGGTCAGCATATGGTCGAGAAAGCCGCAGCCGGTATCGATTTTGCCCGTGCCGGTGCCGTCCAAATTCAAAGACAGGGTGATACTTGTCTCCGCCGTATTGCGCTCCAACGTTGCAGTACGCATAGGGGTCCCTCCTTTATGCCAGTATGTCCCGCACCGCCGCGGAGAGCGCTTCCATCTGCGGGCGGCTGCCTACGGTGATGCGGACGAAGTCCCGGGTACGGGGGCCGTCGAACCAGCGCACCAGGATGCCCCGGGCCTTGAGGCCCTGATACAGGGCCTGCCCCTCCAGTCGGGGGTGCTTTGCAAAGAGGAAGTTGGCCGCCGAGGGCAGTACGAAAAAGCCCAGCGCCTCCAGGGCCGAAGCCGTCCAAGCCCGGTTTTCCCGGATGGCGGCGCAGCAGCGGGTAAAGTAGTCCGTATCCTCCATGGCCGCCGCAGCCGCCGCCATGGACATGCGGTTGACGTTATAGGGGTTGAAGCTGTACTTCACCCGGTTGAGATCTTCGATCAGGGCCGGGCAGCCCAGGGCAAAGCCCACCCGTCCGCCGGCCAGAGAGCGGCTTTTGGACATGGTCTGCACCACCAGGAGATTGTCGTACTCCCCGATGAGGGGCACGCAGCTCTCGGCGCCAAAGTCCACATAGGCCTCGTCCACCACCACGACCCGCTCCCGGTCCGCCTCCAGCAGCCGCCGGATCTCGCTGGGCGGCAGGGCCAGGCCCGTGGGGGCGTTGGGGTTGGCAAGGAACACGGTGCCATCGGCGGCCATGTAGTCCTCCACCGCCAGGGAAAAGTCTTCCCGCAATGGCACCCGGACGCACTCCAGGCCGAACAGCGCCGTCTGGGCCTGGTAGAACCCGTAGGTCACGTCGGCGTAGACCGCCGGGCGTCCGGTGCCGCAGAAGGCCCGGAAGGCAAAGGCCAGGATCTCATCGGAGCCGTTGCCCGCCAGGACGTTCTCCTCTTTCAGCCCATAGTACCGGGCGATGGCGCGGTGCAGCGGGGCGCAGGTGGGGTCGGAGTACAATTGCAGGGCCTGGGCATCCGCACCGGCCACGGCCGCCGCCACCGCCGGAGAGGGCGGAAAGGGACTTTCATTGGTGTTGAGCTTGATGTATTGCTGATCCCGGGGCTGTTCGCCGGGGGTATAGGGCGCAAGACGCGCCGCCTCCGGGGATAAAAACTGACTCATGGCTGTACCTCCTTTGCCTGCTGCGACCGGGCGCATACAGAGCGGGCGTGGGCCTCCAGTCCCTCCCGCCGGGCAAACTCCGCGATCCGGGGCGCCGCGTCGGCCAGGGCCTGGGGGGAATAGTAAAGAAAGCTGGACCGCTTGCAGAAGTCATCCACCCCCAGGGGGCTGGAAAACCGGGCAGTGCCGGAGGTGGGCAGGGTATGGTTGGGACCGGCAAAGTAGTCACCCAGGGCCTCCGGGGCACTGCCGCCCAAAAAGACGCTGCCTGCGTTTTTCACCAGGGGCAGCAGGGCAAAGGGGTCCTGCACGCACAGCTCCAGATGCTCCGGGGCGATGCGGTTGGCCGCCGCCACCGCCTCCTCCAGACTCTCCGCAAGCAAGATCTTCCCGCCGCCGGCGAGGGCTTTTTCCACAATGTCCCGCCGGGGAAGACTGGCGGACTGCTCCTCCAGCTCCCGCTGTACCGCCCGGGCAAGGGATTCGCTGGTGGTCACCAGCACGGCGCAGGACCGCACATCGTGCTCCGCCTGGGAGAGAAGGTCCGCCGCCACGCAGTGGGCGTCGGCATACTCGTCCGCCACCACCAATATCTCGCTGGGGCCCGCGATCATGTCGATGCCCACCAGGCCAAACACCTTGCGCTTGGCGGTGGCCACATAGATGCCGCCGGGGCCCACGATCTTGTCCACTGCCGGGACACTTTCGGTGCCGTAAGCCAGGGCCGCCACCGCCTGGGCGCCGCCGATCTTGAAGATGCGGTCCGCCCCGGCGATCTTTGCCGCCGCCAGCGCCTCATCACTGATGCGGCCCTGCCGGTCCGGCGGGGTCACCACCACGATCTCCTCCACACCGGCGATGCGGGCGGGGATCACGTTCATCAAAACGGTGGAGGGGAATGCCTCCGGGCTCCGGGGCACACACACGCCCACCCGGGCGATGGGCGTATATCGCTGGCCCATGACCACGCCGGGCCGGTCGGTGAGCACAAAGTCCTGGTGCACCTGGCGGCTGTGGAAGGCGCGGATGTTCTCCGCCGCCTGCCGGAGCGTCTCACGAAACGGTTCGTCCAGCCGCGCCCAGGCCGCCTCGATTTCCTCCGCCGTCACCTCCAGGGCGTCCAGCGCCGCGCCGTCAAACTGCCGGGTATAGCGGCGCAGGGCCTCGTCGCCGTTTTGCCGCACGTCCGAGAGCACCGCGTCCACCGCCGCGCTCACGTCCTCCTCCTGCCGGATGTCCCGGTTGAGGATCTGGGCCGGGGCGAGGTCGCGCAATTTGTAAATGGGGATCACTGTTCCGTCACCTCCGCCAGTTTTTGTACCAGAGTGTCGATGGCCCGCCGCTTGAACAAATAGCTGGAGCGGTTTGCGATGAGCCGGGCGGAGATGGGCATGAACTCCGTGATGACCTTCAGGTCGTTTTCCCGCAGAGTGGTGCCCGTTTCCACAATGTCCACGATCACATCGCTCAGTCCCAGGATGGGGGCCAGCTCGATGGAGCCGTTGAGCTTGATGATGTCGATGTCCCGGCCCTGGGCGGCGTAATAGTTCCGGGCTATGCGGGGGAACTTGGTGGCCACCCGCAGCGTCCTGCCCGGGTCGTCGGCAAAGTTCTTGGGCCCCGCCACGCACATGCGGCACCGGCCAAGGCCCGTGTCCAGCAGCTCATAGACGTCGGCCCCGGACTCAGCCAGGATATCCTTGCCCACGATGCCGATGTCCGCCGCCCCTCGCTCCACATAAATGCCCACATCGCTGGGCTTCACCAGGAAATACCGGATGCCGGCGGCGGGGTTTTCCACCACCAGGCGGCGGCTGTCGGCATACCCCTCCGGGCAGCCGCACCCAACGCCCGAGAGCAAGTCGTACACCTTGTCGCCCAGACGGCCCTTGGGCAGCGCCACGCTGAGCATCTCCCGCTGCACGCCGGGACGGGCCTCGTCCAGATTCTCCAGGGCGTCCAGATACAGCGCAAAGCCGATGGCCCGGGCGCCGGGGCGGAACTGCTCTGCCAGGGGGTCGTACTGTCCGCCCCGGAGCACCGCACCGCTGACGCCCTGCAGATATCCCTGGAACACCAGCCCGTTATAGTAATCCAGATCGTTGACCAAAGAGAGGTCCAGCCGCAGAGCCGCCGTCTGTCCCCGGCCCTCCAGGGCGGTACAGACCTCCCGCAGCTGCGCCAGCGCCGTGCCCATGGGGGCGTTGAGCGCCAGCGGCTCCGCCTGGGCGAGCACCTGCTGCCACGGTCCGTTCAGCGCCGCCGTGCGGCACAACGCGTCTGTCCCCCTGGCGGACAGGCCCGCCGCCGCGGCGGCCTTGCGCAGCTCGTGGGTGTTTTTATCCCGGATGCACTGCAAAAGCCGCTCCCGGGCCTCCTCCGGCGCGCCCACCGCATCAAAAAGGCCGGTGACAAAGCCCATGTGGCTCAGCTCCAGCACGAAGTCCCGCTCCGTCAGCGCCAGGCTCTCCATGGCCAGGGACACGGTCTCCGCCGTGACGGTGCCGTCCACCGCGCCGATGCATTCCAGGCCCATCTGGCTGATCTCCCGGAAGGTATGGCTCTCCCCGCCGGGCCGGTACACGTTTTCCAGATAGTAGAACCGGCCGCACGTCCCCGGCTCCACCGGGGCGTTTTTGGCAATGGAAAGCGTCACGTCCGGCTTGAGAGCCAGCAGCCGCCCATCCAGATCCGTGAAGGTGATGACCTGCTCGCTGGATAAAAAGCGGCGGTTCTCCCGGTAAAGCCCGTACTCTTCAAACCGGCCCATATGGTACTTGCGAAAGCCCGCTTGCTCATAGCGCATCCGCAAGCGCAGGGAAAGCCGCTCCTGCGGCCGCAGCATGTTCAGATCCAGTTCCATGGTATCCCTCCCAGCCCTGTGGGCATCGTTGTTGGGGTTTATTTTAATTTATTTTATTAGCAAAGTAAAGTGGTAATTCGGTAATAAGCGAAAATTTCCATTCTGTACAAACGAAGCTGCACCGCCGCCGGCGGGTATAGGGTGATTTTACCCCCTGCACGCCCCATTTACAATGGCGCAGTGTACTTCGGAAACCGGGCTTTTACGAAGAATTTTGTTTTTCTTACATATATAAATCAATTATTGCACAGCCTTGTCTTATTATCAAATACAAAGCAGATTGGAGACGTGGAGCATTCTTTATGAAACGAAGTACCCCTTTATCCCGCCATATTGGCGGAAAAGTCCGCTTTTTCCGTAAGAAACGAGGCATGACGCAGGAAGAGCTGGCCGCCCGCCTGCAAACCCGCGGCTGCAATATCACCCGCGCCATGGTGGGCCACATCGAAACCGGCTACCGCACGGCCTCCGTGTTTGAGATCGACATGCTGGTGGAGGTGCTGGGCATCGACTACAACGCTCTGTTCGCCCGGGACTGAAGATCGCGGCGGGGCTGGACTTCCCCGGGCCCATTTGATACAATGGCACTACAATCAAAACCGCAGACCGCTCCGGACGGCCTGCGGGTCCAAGGAGGATGCCTGCCATGTATACACTCAGTGAAAACTGCCCCCGCCGGGACGTATCCGTCCACCACGGCAGCGGACTCATCCACATCAAGGACCTGACGGACGCGGAGGGCCTCTACGGCCACGGGCGGATGTTCGCCCATGTGACGGTGGACCCCGGCTGCTCCATCGGCTATCACGACCATCAGCACGAGACGGAGTTTTACTACATCATCCGCGGCGAGGCCGTGTTCAACGATGACGGCAAGGAAGTGGTGGTCCGCCCCGGCGATATCTGCGCCACGGGCTACGGCCAGCACCACGGCCTGGAAAACCGCTCCAATGAGCCGGTGGAGCTCATTGCCCTCATTGCCTGCGAGTGACTCACGAAAAAAAGAACGGCGCTGCCGTTCTTTTTTTTGCGCCCGTGAAAGGATCCGCCCCGCTGGATCGTATCCCTTATGAGCGCGCTTCAAAGGAGCTGATCGATATGAACACCACACAGCGGGCGGAATACCTGGCCCATACCTACGCAGACGCCATCCTCCGCCTGAGCTACACCTATCTGAAAAACACCCAGGACGCCCAGGACATCTGTCAGACCGTATTCGTCCGGCTTTTGACGGAGCAGCGGGAGTTTGAAAGCCCCGCTCACGAGCGGTCCTACATCCTGCGCATGGCGGCCAACGCCTGCAAAGACATTTTGAAAAGTCCCTGGCGCAAACGTACACTGCCCATGGAATCCGCCTATGACGCGGCGGCGCCGGAGGCGCCGGACAGCGAGGTGCTGGACGCAGTCAATTCCCTGCCGCCCCACTACCGCGCCGTCATCTATCTCTACTACTACGAGGGCTACCAGGCCGCCGAGATCGGGCAGATCCTGGGCGTCCCCACCGCCACAGTACACACCCGCCTGGCCCGGGGCCGGGCGAAGCTCAAAGCAATGCTGGGAGGTATGGAATATGAACAACCTGTCTGAATACCGCAATGATCTGAACGCCCTGCACTTTACGTCCGGCCAGATCGACGCCATCGCCCGCCGGGCTGCCGAGGGTGCCGCCCAGGCCAAAAAGCCCCGCCGCCGCTTCCCCCGCGCCGTCCTCATCGCCGCGGCGCTGACCGCCGCCCTGGCGGTGGGCGCGGGCGCCGCCGGTGTACTTCCCTCCCCCGTGAAGGTGCTCTCCCCCATTTTCGGCGGCAGCGCGGCCCAGACGGAGATCATCGACAAGATCGGCTATCCCATGGACGCGGGAGACAGTGACAGCGGCATCACCATCACCGCCGACGCCGTCATGGGCGACGCCTACAACGCCGCCGTGGTCTTCACCTTCCGCACGGACGACGGCTCCCCCATCCTGCCGGAGGGCATCAGCGCCGATTCCCTGCTGGTCCGTGGCGGCGGCGCCTCCGTGAACATCTTGGGCGGGTCCCACGGCAGCGCCTGGTTCGTGGATGAGGTTCCCGGAGATGACGCGGTGCAGATGGTGCAGACCATCAGTGCCGACCGCTCCCTGATCGGCGCCACCGCCGACGCGGAATTCGACGGTCTCTACCGCTGGGACGACTCTGCCGGCGAAGCCGTCGCCCTGGCGGAGGGCAGCTGGTCTTTCCGCTTCACTCTGGGCTATGAGGACACTTCTGTCACCCTGGGCGGCGGCGAGACCTTCACCCAGGACGGCATGACCTTCACCATCGACGCCATCACCCTCTCTCCCGTGGCCTTCAGGGTGGACTATACCGTGGATAGCCAGGTGGTCTGGTCCAATAGCGGCAGCGGACAGCAAAGCGACGCCGACCGTCTCCAGATGCAGCGGTATCTGGAAAACGTGGAGATCCTGCTGACCAAGACCGACGGCACCGTGGTGGACCTGAGCCTTGCCGGCGGCAGCGTCTCCCCGGAGGACGGCGTCACCGTCTGCTCCAAGAGCAATGTGTTCTCCCAGATCCTGCCCATGGAGGAGCTGGCAGGCATCAGCGTGGGCGGCGTGTATTTCCCCGTGCCCCAGGCATGACCCAATCGGGCGGTTGACGGGAGGGCGTGTTACCTGTTATGATACAAGGGAATTCATATCAGGAGGAACGCAGATGGACCCCACCAAACGAACGATCCGAAAAATCGACCGTGACGCCCAGTATTTTGTAGCCCAGGCGCTGGGGCATTCCTCCCTGAGCCTCTCTGACTACGACATGATTCACACCGTCAACCACAACCCGGGCATCACCCAGGAGGAACTGCGGAAAAAATACAGCCAGGACAAGAGCACCATCGCCCGCCGGGCCGCCAAGCTGGAAAAGGAGGGCTACATCGTGCGCCGTCCCCACCCGGTGGACGGCCGCCGCAAGCAGCTCTACATCACGGAAAAGGGCGCCATGCTGCGGGACGCCAAGGTGGAGGCGGAGTCCTTTTTCTTCCAGTGGCTCACGGAGGACCTCTCCGATGAGGAGCTGGGCCAGCTGTGCCCCCTGCTCGAGCGCATCCAGCTGCGCAGCCGGGCGGAGCGCCGGGCCCAGTTTGAGACCCTCCTGGCACGCTATCAAAAGACCCACCCGGACAGCAGTTCCGATCAATAAAAAAAGCGGGAACGAACGTTCCCGCTTTTTTGCGTCTTTTTTCACATTGGCTGCGCCAGCATGTCCCTTGCCCGCGCCTCGTCCTCCGGCCGGACGGCGATATAGTAGATCCGCCGGTCGATCCAGCCATTGGGGCCATAATTGCGCCGGTCGATCTTGGCGCCGCAGCCGCAGATGGGCATCTCCCCTTCATAGGAGCCGGACTCCATGATCTTGATGCCGGCGGCCTTCAGTGTCTCCCGGGCGGATTTCCAGGCGGGCTTGTCTCCCTGCGCCCGGTAGACCACCACCCGCTTGCCGAACAGGGCCATGGCTCACTCCTTTTCAAAAAGCGCCGCCAGAGACTGATTGAACGGCGGGCGGCAGATGCCCTTTTCCGTGATGATGGCCGTGATGAGCTCGTGGTCCGTCACGTCAAAGGCGGGGTTGTAGCACTTGACCCCCGCCGGTGCCATGGGCTTTTCGTACCAGAGGGAACGGATCTCCTCCGGGTCCCGCAGCTCGATGGGGATGTGGGCGCCGTCGGGGCAGTCCATGTCGATGGTGGAGGTGGGTCCCAGCACATAGAAGGGGATGCCGTAGTGCCGGGCCAGGATGGCCACACCGCTGGTGCCGATCTTGTTGGCCGTGTCGCCGTTGGCCGCCACCCGGTCGCAGCCCACGAAGCACGCCTGCACCCAGCCGTTTTTCATGACGATGGAGGCCATGTTGTCGCAGATCAGGGTCACGTCCACGCCGCCCTTTTGCAGCTCGTAGCTGGTGAGACGTGCGCCCTGGAGCAGGGGACGGGTCTCGTCGGCGAACACATGGATGTTCTTGCCCTCCTCCGCCGCCATCAGCAGCGCTCCCTGGGCGGTGCCGTAGCGGGAGGTGGCCAGGGGGCCGGCGTTGCAGTGGGTCAGCACACCGTCGCCGTCTTTTAAGAGGCTGGCGCCGTAGCGGGAGATGGCGGTGCACATGGCGATGTCCTCTTCCTGGATGGCCGCCGCCCGCTCATACAGCGCCTCCAGCACCGCCGCCCTGCCCTCGGCCCGGTGGAGTCGGGCAGTATCCAGCATGGAGCGGATGGCCCAGCTGAGGTTCACCGCCGTGGGCCGGGAGCTATTGAGATAGGCGGCCAGTTCCTCAAGGCCCTTCCAGAACGCCTCCTCTTCCTGCGGCAGGTCCAGCGCCGTCACATACAGGCCGTAGGCAGCGCAGATGCCGATGGCCGGCGCGCCCCGCACCCGCAGGAGCTTGATGGCGTCATATACGTCCTTCGCCGTCTCCAGGCGGATCTCCCGCTCCTCGTTTGGCAGCAGGGTCTGGTCGATGATGGTCAGCGTGCCCGCTGCCTTGTCGCAGCGGATGTTGCGAACAGGGTTATTCATGTCTCGTCCTCCGTTTTATACTTTCACGATGAAGCCCTCTTTGCGGGGCTTGGGAGCGGGCACGTCGCCGTCGATGTAGCCCAGGATGCAGTTGCCCACGCCCCGCAGCGTCTCCGGCAGGCCCCACTTGCGCAAAAGGGCCTTGCCCTCCGGCATGTCGAAAAGCTCCATGGCCCGGTTGATCCAGCAAGAGCCGATGCCCATAGACCACGCCGCCGTCATGAGGTTGCCCATGACCAGCGAGCCGTCCTGGAGCCAGTTGGCCTGCTCCCCGTCCGCCAGCACGACCACCACCGTGGGCGCGCCGTAGAAGGGATCGGTGCCGGGCTTGCCCTGGATCTGGGCGTTGAGCCGGGACATGTAGGCGATGGTCTCCGGGTCCTGTACCACCACCATCACCGCCGTCTGGAGCCCCTTGCCGGAAGCGGCCCAGGTGCCCGCGTCCAAAATGGCGTCCAGCTCCTCGGGCTTGATCTGGCCGCTCTGATAGCGGCGGATGCTGCGCCGCTCACGCAATACACGCAGTGTTTCGTTCATATAGATCCCTGCCTTTCTTTTTTTGCCCCTTCATTGTACCACGCTCCGGCCCGCCGGGAAAGGGGTTTGTCCCCGCCGGCGCCATTTTCCTCCCGCCCCCGCCCGGGAGCCGCTGTCTATTTTTGCGTCATATGTCCCGATGGCGGCGCATAGGATGGAGCAACAAGAGGCGGGGAGTGTTGTGCTTTGAAGGGAAACATGGAGGAGCGGGCGGAACGCCTGGCGCAGTACATCATAGAAAACCGGACCACCGTCCGCGCCGCCGCGCAGAAGTTCGGCATCAGCAAGTCCACGGTTCACAAGGACATTTCCGAGCGCCTGCCCCAGTTCAACCGGGCGCTGTATACACAGGTCAAGGAGGTCCTGGAAGTCAACAAGGCCCAGCGTCACATCCGGGGCGGCATCGCCACCCGGAAAAAGTACCGCGGCGCCTGAGCGCCGTACAGGCCGTTTTATTATGCTTGGATCGGAGGAATCATGATGGCAAACTGTTCTCACGGCCGCGGACGCAGCCCCCGGGCTGCAGCATCTCAGCCGGCGCCGGTGGTGCCCACCACGCCGGAACCCCCGGTGCGCCGCTGGCCCCATCCCGTGGAGTGCAGCCCGGCCCCCAGGGACCTGGGCCCCACGCTCCACTACATCCGCTGCGCTCTCTCCTACCAAAATCAGCTGCTGGCGGACATCAAAGCGCTCTTGCAGCAGCTGGCCGCGGACAGTGAGGAAGCATCACGGCCATAGCAGATGGCGTGCCGGCGGGCACGCCATTTTCCTCTTGTTTTTTGGGACAGGCCGCTTTATAATAATGTAACATTATGTAAATCGCTGGCCGTAGCGGTCCCAGCGTATCACCGCGGCATGGCGCCGCGTCTGGAGGAGTATTTCTATGGCCAAGCGACGCCGCCGGCGCAGTTGGAGCCGGACCCTGCTTTTGATCGTCTTCGTATCCGCCGCCGTATACGCCGGCGTGCACTGCTTCTTCCGGGCGCCGGAAGTCCAGGCCCAGGACGACCAGGAGAACACCCCCGCCCAGGAGGAGCAGACCGACCCGGAGGCCGCCGCAGCAGCCGCCGCCCTGGCCGCCCATACGGAGCGAAAGGACAATTTTTACACCATTTTGGTCTCCGGTGTGGACGACGGCAACGGCGGAAGCGACACCAACATCCTGGTGGCGGTGGACGCGGAGAACGGAAAGATCCACGGCGTCAGCATCCCCCGGGACACCAAGGCCGTCATCAACGGCAAAAACCACAAAATCAACTTTGCCTACAACAGCGGCGGGTCCGAACTGCTGGCCCAGACCATCTCCGAACAGCTGGGCATCCCCGTGGACTTCACGGTGACCGTGGACCTCACCGGCTTTATCGCCCTGGTGGACGCCATCGGCGGCGTGGACTTCTATGTGCCCATCGACATGAATTATGACGACCCCATCCAGGGTCTGTCCATCCACTTCAGCAAGGGCATGCAGCACCTGAGCGGCCAGGAAGCCATGGAGGTGGTGCGCTTCCGCCACAACAACGACGGCACCGGCTACGGAAGCGAGGATATCGGCCGCATGAGCACCCAGCAGGACTTCCTCAAGGCCGTGGCGGAGCAGACCCTGACCCTCTCCAACGTGGACAAGGTGGGCACCTTCGCCAAGATCTTCCAGCAGTATGTGGACACGGATCTGACGCTGGGCAACCTTGCCTGGCTTGGCAAGGAGGCCATCACCATGGGCTCGGAGGGCATCTCCTTTTCCATCCTGCCCGGCGAGTGGAAGTCCCCCTATATCTATCTGGACCAGGAGGCCGTTTTGACCCTGGTGAATGAATCCCTCAACCCCTATGTGGAAGACCGGGTCATGGAGGACCTGAACATCCCGTCCTGACCGCCGCTTCCCATGTTCCCATGGCAGGAGGTGCAACATGAAAAAAAGAATCCTTTCCCTGCTGCTGGCACTTTCCCTGGTGCTGACAGTGCCTGCCCTGGCCGCCCAGGCCGCGCCGGAGCGGGTCAAGACCTATTCCGGCCAGTTTTCCGACGTGGCCGCCGGCTCCACGTTTTATGAAAATGTAGCCGCCCTGTATGAATATGGCCTGACCGTAGGCAAGGCCGACGGCACCTTCGGCCTCCAGGATTCCGTCACCGTGGGGCAGACCGTTATCTTTGCCGCCCGGGTCCGCAGCCTGTATCTCACCGGCGACAGCGAGACCGGTCCCGCCGCCTATACAAGCAGCGGCGACACCTCCGCCGCGGCGCGGTACCTGCGCTATCTGAAGGCGGAGGGCGTGCTGGGGACGGAGCTGGACAGCCAGCTGGGCAAGTCCGCCACCCGGGCCCAGGTGGCCCACGTGCTGGCCCGCACCCTGCCTGACGGCACGCTGTCCCTCATCAACGACGCGGCGGTGACCCAGGGCTATGCCGCCCGGCGCTACATCACGGACGTGACGGAGTACACGCCCTACTATCAGGATATCCTCTATCTCTACCGCACGGGATTGTCCCAGGGCAGCGGCGAGAGCGCCGTGTTCTCTCCCAATGCCGCCATCACCCGGGGCGCCCTGGCCGCCATGCTCACCCGCATGGTGGACCCCGACCTGCGCATCACCCTCGACTGGGACACCGGCAGCGCCTATCCCTCCGCCGCCGGCACCACGCTGGCAAGCCTGGTCCCCGCGGGCACCTACGTCGCTACGCCCACCACCCGGGACGAGATGGAGCAGTCCGTACGCTATATGCTCTCCTCCGGCAAAAACACCCTGACGCTCCAGTACGACGGTCTGACGGCCATCCGGGCCCGGCAGGTGATGGAGGAGGCGCTGGCCATCGTCAAGACCTACTGTGAGCAGTGCTACAACACCGTCTCGTGCACCTACACCGCCGCCGGCGCCCTGACGCTGACCTTCTCCGCCGCCAGCGCCGGGGAAAACCTGAGTTCTTACCGTGCCCAGGCCATGGCCGCTGCCATTGCCGTACACGACCAGCTGTGGGAGCAGGGCGTCATCAACGCCCGCATGACGGAGCGGGAAAAGGCCCGGGCCTACTACACCTGGATCTGCGACAACTGCGTCTATGATTACAGCGCCACGGACACCTCCCTCAGCCACATCGCCTACAATCTCTTTGTCAACGGCGCGGCGGTGTGCGACGGCTACACCGGCGCTTACAACATGCTCCTCAAGCTGGAGGGCATCTCCTGCACCGCCCTTTCCAACGCCGAGCATATCTGGACGGTGGCCGTGCTGGACGGCACCCAGGTCCACATCGACACCACCTGGGGCGACAGCGGCAGCGTCATCAACTACGATTACTTCGCCATGACGCCCACCCAGTCCTGGAACGTGCATTCCTGGTAAACCCAACAGAAAAAGCGCCCACCCGGCCGGGTGGGCGCTTTCTTTTTTACAGGTGATGGTCCCGCAAAAGCCGCTTGGCCTGCTCCCACAGCTCATCGCTGACGGTCTGCACCACCACGACCTTGTGTACCACTTCCGGCAGGGCCTTTACCAGCTCCGCCTCCACCAGCGTCTCGTTGGTCAGGTCCGCGGAGGGGCAGCCGGCGCACTGGCCCAGCAGCTTCACATACAGCACACCCTCTTCCAGGTGGTCCACCTGGATCTCGCCCCCGTGGGAGCGGAGGGCGGGACGCACCTTTTCATTCAATACCGCTTCGATTCGTTCCATGGCTTCATGCATGATGATGTTCCTCCTCCTGCTGCGCGGCCTTGGCCGCGGCGATGTCCGCGCGGATCTGCCGGCGGCGGTCGTCGAACAAAAGCTCCTTGTTGTGGCGGAAGTAGGCGTCGCAGCCGAAGTTCTCCACAAACCAGCTGGTATCATACCCGGCGGTAAGTTCCGTGACGAAGATCACCAGCTCCTGGCTCTGGCCCAGGGCCTGCTCCAGGAAGCGGAAAGCGTTGTCAAAATATTCGCCGCACTGCGCCCACAGCTGCTCCCGGCGGTCCACCTCTTGGGAAAACCATCCGCGCACCAGGTCCATGACCGCCGCTTCGTCTTTGGCCCCTTCGGCCGCAAGGCGGGTCTGGTAGGTCTCCAGGATCCGGATCTCCCGCTGGGCAAGGTCCCGCTCCTCCTTTTGGAGCTGTCCGGCCTCCCCGGCCAGGCGGAGCTTCTCCCGCCGCTTCCAGAGGAGCTGGCCCAAAATGGCCTGCGCGTCCAACCCGGGCAGCTTGTTCCGCAGCTCCGTGAGCGCTGCGTGGAGACGCTCCGTGAGCGCGTCCTGCCGGCGGGTGTTGCCCGCGGCCTCACTGAGTCGGGAGAGCACCAGCCCCAGCACCGAGAGCTTTTCATCAAAGGGCGCCGCCCCCAGCTCCAGCGCTGTGACAGAGGGCGCCGTGCCGCTCAAAATGGCCTCCACCTGATAGGTCTTCTGGTACTTGCGGTACAGCTCCAGGTATCCGGCGAAGTCCCGGGCCACCTGGGGCAGCTGGATATACTGGCCCACCACGTCCCGGTCCGCCGTGAGATCCAGCTTTTCGTAGGCGTACAGCAGCTCGCTCAGATCCTCCCAGCCCCGGGCGGTGGCAAAGCGCATGCCGTCCACCGTGTTTTCCAGCCGGTAGAAGTTCTCTTTTTTGATGTCCAGGTAGGACACCACCGCCCCGTGGAGGCCGCGGCGCCGGGCGTACTCCTTCCAGACGCCGAAGTCCTCCTCCACGTCGATGCGCTTGACCCGGTCCAGCGTCACCACGTCGAAGTCCCGGACGGACTTATTGTACTCCGGCGGGTTGCCCGCCGCCACGATGAGCCATCCCTCCGGCAGCTTTTGATTGCCGAAGGTCTTGCACTGGAGGAATTGCAGCATCATGGGTGCCAGAGTCTCAGAGACGCAGTTGATCTCGTCGAGAAACAAAATGCCCTCCTTGAGTCCCGTGCGCTCCATGAGTTGATACACGGAAGAGAGGATCTCGCTCATGGTGTACTCTGTCACGGAGTATTCCCGGCCGCCGTAGGTGCGCTTTTCAATGAAGGGCAGTCCCACGGCGCTTTGCCGGGTGTGGTGGGTGATGGTATAGGACACCAGACCCACGCCGGTCTCGGCGGCGATCTGCTCCATGATCTGGGTCTTGCCGATGCCCGGCGGGCCCATGAGCAGCACCGGCCGCTGACGGATGGATGGGATCAGGTAATTGCCCAGCTCGTCCTTCGTCAGGTACGCCCTGAGCGTATTGGTGATCTCCTGCTTTGCCTGTTTGATGTTCATGGTCTTCGCTCCTTACAGCTGGGGCAGCTCGTCCCAGTCGATCTCATCGGGAAATTCCTCCGCCGCGTCCCGCACGGCCCGGCCAAGGTCCGGCAGCGGCAGCACCAGCCGGATGGCCCAGGGGGGCATTTTCACGCTCAAAGGGGGCTCTTCCAGCAGCACGAACGCCGTCTCCCAGGCCGGCCGCTTTTGGGGATAGATGCCCATACCGTCGGTAAAGTACACCATGCCCCGCAGCCCCGTGAGCTCCCCCTGCCGCCGAAGCTGATCCACATGCTCAAATACCGGCCGGAAGTCCGTGGCGCTGCCGCCGGTAAGCTGGAAGTGGTCCATATACTCCTTCAGCTGGCGAAGATCGTGGATAGTGGTATCCGAGCGGATCTGGTCGTCGCACTGGAGGATGCGGATGTTCACCTTGCGGGTGAACGTAGACGTGGAGCGCAAAATGGCGTAGGTACAGGCGAGGAACGCCCGCACCAGCTCGCCGGAGGTGGACATGGAGGTATCCACGGCGATGACGAAGTCCTCGATGCGCTTTTCCTCCTTGGTCTCCGGCGGCTCCACCAGCGGCATGTTGCCGTAGAGGGAGATGCCGTAGGTATAGAAGATATAGTCAAAGGCATCGCCGTCCACCCCCAGCACCTCCCGGGGTGCGGCGAAGCGCCGCAGGAAGGCCCGGTAATCCACGTCGTCCCGGGCAGCCACCTGCACCTGCTCCAAGACCGCCTGGCCGCCGGTGCTCTGTCCGGCCAGCACCGTCTCCATGCCGGTTTGGGTACGCTGGGCCCGGTTCTTCCACTGCTCGTCCTGCTGCTTGCGCTTTTCCTGGTCCTCCCGGCCCTCCGGGTCCCAGAGGCCGTGGTCGTCCACAAAGAACAACCGCTCCAGCCGGGCCAGCTCGTACTCCTCCGGCCGTTGGCGCAGCAGGTGGCGGTAGATGCCCTCGGCGGTGAGCACCTTCATCTCCCGGCGGCACTGGCCGTAGAACTTCTCTTTGGCAGGCGCCGCGGCCTGGCGCAAGCAGGGATAGTCCAGATGATCCAGGATGCTCTCTACCGCCGCGTCGCAGCTCAGGTCCCAGAGCCGACTGTCCCGGCCGTGCTTTTTATAGATATGGCGCAGCATGCAGTGCAGCACCACATGGAGATAGGCCCGGTTGGTGCCCTGACGGCTGCGGAGATACCGCTCCGCCAGGTACGCGCCGCTAAAATGCAGCGTCTCGCCATCCGTGGCCAGGGACAGCGTCACCTCGCTCCCAGGCGTGAGCGAGAGGGCGCACAGGGCCGTATCCAGGTAAGGCAGGGCCATGTAAAGCTCGCTGCGGCTGAGCTGGAGGATCTCCATGCCCACCTCATCCAGATTCTTTTTCGTCTCTTCCATGGCACTCCCCCCTTTCCGATCACAGGTCAAAGCGCTTGCGCGCCGCCGGCCGACGCCGCCGTTGGGCCTCCAGCAGCAGCGCCACCGCCTCCGTCTGGCCCAGCTGCCGGGCCAGTTCACAGCTTTGGGCCAGCGCCTCCCGGGAAAGCTCCGCCGTCCGCAGCAAGAAGGCAAGGCCCTCTCCGTCCCGCTGCTCCAAAAGCCAAGCGGCGGCTTCGGCGCCGTGGGCGCGGAGATAGTCCGTATAGCGCTGCCGGGCCTCCTGCTCCAGCTCCGCCGGGCAGCGCAGGCGCCACCAGGCAAGACGCAGCGCCGTGCCCTCCTCATGCTCCATGGCAAGATACCCCTCCCACAGCGCGTCAAAGTCCTTGATGCGGAGCTTTTTGTGGCGGAAGCAGTAATGGTAGGGATATCCGGCGCCGGCGATGTTGTAGTCAAAGTGATGGGCCGGGCAGTTCTCCTCATAGATCTCCCGGAACTCCGGGAAGATGAGCCGGGCCGTCTCGCCTCCCGGCGTGACGATGGTCACGTCCAGCTCCCGGCTCAGCTCGTCGGCAAAATAGGCCAGGGACTCCCCCTGCTCCTCCCCCATCCGGGTCAGGTGGAACGTGCCCAGGGAGCGGCAGTTCATGAGCGCGGCGCCGCCCCAGAACGCAATGCCGTCCCAGAGCCGCAGCTCCTCCAGAGCGGCACAATTCAAAAAGGCGTAGTCCCCCACCCGCCGAAGCGTCCGGGGCAGGGTCAGCGCGCGCAGGCCGCGGTTGTCCCAGCCCTCCTGAGGCGCCATGCCGCAGGTGATATGCACTTCCTCCCCCACCGCCGTCCGGTCGCCGCCGGAGAGGGCATGAGGCCCCAGGGCCGTCACCGGCAGGTCCAGTACCGTCTCCGGCAGCGCCGCCGCGGCATCACAGGTGACTGCCCGCAGGATCTCGATACCGTCCCCACAGCGGCGGACGGTCAAATGCCAGTTATTGGCACCGCTGACAGTTTCCACAGCAGCCACCTCCTTTTCTGAAATCCACAGCAGTATACCATAACTTGTCCCCTATTCCTAGTTGCAATGCCCACAAAAATTTTTCGCCGGAGGTACTTGACAAACCGTACATACTGTATATACTGTACATGTACAGTACGAACAGGAGGAGCTGCCATGGAGCTCATTATCCGAAACACCACCAACCAACCCATCTATGAGCAGATCTTTGAGCAGATTAAGGCCCAGATCCTCTCAGGTGCCCTGCGCCCGGGGGACGCGCTGCCCTCCATCCGGGCCCTGGCCAAGGATCTGAAGATCTCCGTCATCACCACCAAGCGGGCCTACGACGAGCTGGAGTCCGCGGGACTCATCGACACCGTGGCCGGCAAGGGGTG